>Ga0209988_10002003_pt1 | contig 13410 bp, 9 predicted proteins | sample N075metaG_FD_183115 | JGI IMG/M metagenome (GOLD analysis project Ga0209988, IMG submission 183115) | Deep subsurface microbial communities from Kermadec Trench to uncover new lineages of life (NeLLi) - N075 metaG (SPAdes) (version 2) | ecosystem: Environmental > Aquatic > Marine > Ocean trench... | reverse complement strand
ACGGTCTTCCACTTCATGCTCTTTCAGTTCTGGCCGACTCAGACGGCGGAGGACGTGTCCTTCGCGGCCGAAGAGTTGGAGGTGATCGAGCTTCCCCCGGAGATTGAGATTCCGCCGCCACCCGAGGCGATTTCCCGGCCCGCGACGCCGGTGATGGCCGTGACGGACATCGATGACGATATCACGATCGCCCCGACTACCTTCGCGGATAATCCGGTCGACGACTTGCCTCCTCCGCCCACCGACGACGGGGTGTCGGAGCTATCGGCCGCTCCGAGGTTCACGCCCATGACTGTTCGGCCGGAGATCCTGAACAGGAATGAGGTCACGGCAGCCTTGATGAGGCTGTATCCTCCCATTCTTCGGGATGCCGGAATCGGTGGGTCGGTGGTCGTCTGGTTTTTCATTTCGGAGCAGGGCACGGTGTTGGACAGGAGAGTTTCCGAGAGCTCCGGTCACATTCCGTTGGACGAGGCGGCCCTCGAGGTCGCAGATGTCTTCAGATTTTCGCCAGCCCTGAACCGGGAACAGATCGTCCAGGTCTGGATTCAGCTTCCGATTACTTTCCAGGTCCAAAACTAGCTGGTCCGACGGTTCTTCGGAGACGACCCCGCCGGCGTGGCCGGCGGGGTCGTTTTTTTCGATCGATACCCTGTGTCAGCAGCCTTCTTGCGTAATACGATAGAATGATCACCTCCACCTATGATGAGCGAGTCACGGCATCGCTGCCGAAGATCCAGGATCGGATTTCCGAGGCGGCAGGGCGGAGCGGCCGTTCCTCGGACGATGTTACCTTGGTGGCGGTGACCAAGGCGCATCCCATCGAAGCCGTTCAAGCGGCACTCTCCCATGGTCTGTTCGACTTGGGTGAGAATAGGACGGAGGAGCTCGCATGGAAGCACGCGACAGTGGAAGACGGGCGGGCTCAGTGGCATATGATTGGCCATGTCCAGCGGAGGAAAGCGCCACGGCTCGTTGGCATCGCCGACCTGGTCCATTCGATCGATTCGGTCCGGCTTGCCGAGCGGCTCTCGAGGGCAGCCGTGGCGGCGGGCGAGGTTATCCCAGTCTTGGTGCAGGTGAACACATCCGGAGAGGAGAGCAAAGGTGGCTTTCAGGGCGGTGGCCTCAAGGATCAAATTCTGAGCGTGCTTGTTTTACCGGGTCTGGAGGTCCGGGGCCTCATGACGATGGCTCCGTTCACATCAGACGAGGCATCACTTCGGCGCACATTTGAGGGGGTCCGGATCCTCCATGAGGAGCTTCGGGCGTTCGAGGGGTATTGTGGGGACCATCTCTCAATGGGTATGACGAACGACTTCGAGATTGCCATCGAGGAGGGCAGCACAATGATTCGGATCGGCACGGCTCTTTTCGGGAAACGAATGGACCATGATTGATCTCACACCGTTGGATGTCCGCAAGAAGCGCGGGGATTTCGGCAAGGGGCTTCGGGGTTACGACCCGCAGGAGGTCGACACTTTCCTCGAGTTGGTCGCGGAGCGGATGGAGGTGTTGGTCAAAGAGAATCTCGCCTTCCGTGGGGAGATAGACCAGCTGGGACAGAAGGTCGTCGTTCAGGAGGGACGGGAACAGGCGGTTCAGGACGCGTTGGTGACCGCGCAGGAGCTCCGCCAGGATGTGAAAAAGCAGGCCCACCGCGAAGCGAAGCTCCTGGAACGGGAGGCACGAGGACGCGTCAAGGTAATGATTGCGGAGTCCGAGAAGCTCCTCACCGAGCATCACACCGCCCTGCAGGAGTTGGAGCGCCAACGTGAACGGTTCTTGAAGGCTTTTCGGACCCTCCTGGAGCGTGAGTTGGACACCGTCGAGGTTGAGTTTGGCCGAGCCCCACTCGAGGACGTCACGCTGGATCTTGAGCTCGGACAAGGACGCTGGTCGATCGCGGAGGACGACGCCAGGGACGAGGACGAGGACCAACAAGACGCGGGAGGCAAGAACGAGCAGCACGAGGAGCAAGCGAAAGGTCGTGCTCCCACCGCCGGATCGGCGAAGCCGAAGGCAAAGGAGCGGGCGACGAAGGTCGACGACCGGAGACCTCCCGAGGGGAAGGAAGGTGATGACTCGTTGTGGCTCTCTTCGATCATGACGGATCGGAAGGATAAGGGCACGGAGTGACAGTTTAGGAATGACCTGATGCGATATCCGGCGATCCCCGACAAACTGATTACCCTCGAGGAGGAAACGCTGGCCCGCTGGCGGGACGAAGACCTTTTTCGCCAGACACTGAAGGCCACGGAATCCGGCGAGCCGTTCGTTTTTTTCGAAGGTCCCCCTACCGCTAACGGCCGCCCGGGACTTCACCATATCATCAGCCGGACGATCAAGGATCTGGTGTGCCGATTCCGGACGATGGAGGGGCGGAGCGTTACGCGCATCGCCGGGTGGGACACACATGGGTTGCCCGTCGAGATCGAGGCCGAGAAAAGACTGGGGATTTCGGGCAAGCCCGAAATCGAGGCTCTCGGCATCGCGGAGTTCAACGCGGCTTGCCGCGACTCGGTTTTTACGTATAAGAAGGATTGGGAAGCCCTCTCCGAACGTATCGGCTATTGGCTGGATTACACGCGACCGTATGCCACCCTCGACCTCGATTACGTGGAAAGTGTATGGTGGATTCTCAAGCAACTCGCGGACCGGGGTCTCCTATACCGAGGGTACAAGAACGTCCCGTATTGCCCACGGTGCGGGACCGGGCTCAGCTCCCATGAAGTCGCGTTGGGGTACCGGGATATCGAGGACTCATCTCTCCACTTTTTGTGCCCCTGGCTGACGAACGAGGGCGAGCCGGACCCCGAAGGGCGAGCGTTCCTGGTCTGGACGACGACGCCGTGGACGGTCCCTTCCAACGCCGGCTTGGCCGTTCATCCGGATCTCACCTACGTGGACGTCCAGTACGAGGGACGGCGTCTGGTATTGGCCGAGGAGCGACTCGATGCCGTACTTGCTGAGGGAGTCGAGGTCCTTCAACGGTTTAAAGGGTCCGAGCTGGCAGGAACTCGTTATGCCCGGCCGCTCGAGGTCGTCCCCGCTCCTGACGATCGCGGGAATGGCTGGACCGTAATCACCGAAGACTTCGTCAGCTCCGAGGACGGTACAGGCATCGTTCACATCGCACCTGCCTTCGGCTCAGATGACTACGCTGCAGGCCAGCGGCACGGTTTGCCGATGCTCCGGCCGGTCGACGATGCGGGATTGTTCGTCGAGGGGACTGAGTTGGTGGCGGGCGTGTTCGTGAAGGACGCCGATCCGGTGTTGGTGGAGGCGCTCGAGTCTCGGGGGAATCTCTTCCGCTTCGGCACCGCCGTGCACTCCTATCCGCACTGTTGGCGCTGCGAATCGCCGCTCATCTACATCGCCAGGGATTCGTGGTTCGCCGCCACCTCCACCCTGAAGGACCGAATGTTGGCCTACAATCGGGCTGCGAACTGGTTCCCGCCGGATGTCGGCGAGGGCCGAATGGGAGAGTGGCTCAAGGGGAACGTTGACTGGGCCCTCTCTCGGGACCGGTACTGGGGTACGCCGCTCCCGGTATGGGTGTGCGATCAAGAGCCGGACCATCTGAAGTGGATCGGGAGCTACGACGAGTTGGCGGAGCACGCCGGATCCCTGGGAGACGACTTCGACCCCCACCGTCCCTACATCGACGAGCACACGTGGAATTGTAAAGAGTGTGCCGGGACCATGAGGCGGGTGCCAGAAGTTATCGACGCCTGGTTCGACTCGGGCGCGATGCCGTACGCACAGTGGCATTACCCCTTCGAGGGTAAGGACGACTTCGAGCGGCACTTTCCGGCCGACTTCATCTGTGAAGGGCTCGATCAGACGCGGGGATGGTTCTACTCCCTCCTGGCCATCTCCGCGATGCTGGACAAAGGCCCACCCTTCCGAAACGTGGTGGTGAACAATCTGATCCTCGATGCCGAGGGCCAGAAGATGTCGAAATCAAGTGGTAATACGGTGAATCCGTGGGATGCCATCGCTGATCATGGGGCCGACGCCATTCGCTGGTACCTGATCACATCAAGCAACCCCTGGGTGCCGAAACGGTATGATCCCGCCGCCGTCCAGGAAACATCGCGGAAGTTTCTGGATACGCTCTTCAACACGTACCGCTTCTTTACGCTCTACGCCAACGCCGAGAACTGGTCGCCTTCTGAGGCCGATCCGCCGCCCCAGGAACGGAACCTGCTCGACCGCTGGCTGATTTCCAGGCTGAGTTCGGTGGTGGCGGAGGTGCGCTCGGAGTTGAACGCCTATCAGCTCACTCGAGCCTACCGAACTCTGGGCGAATTCGTCAGTGAGGAGCTGTCCAATTGGTATGTCCGGCGGTCCCGACCCAGGTTCTGGGGAAATACGGACGACGACGACACTCGTGCGGCGTTCAGGACACTGTGGGAGGCGCTGCGCACCGTCTGCCTCCTCTCAGCGCCGGTGACACCCTTCGTTTCCGACTGGATCTACCGTGGACTCACAGGGAAAAGTGTTCATCTCGAAGCGTTTCCGGGTTACAGCTCGGCGGACGGCTCTGCGGAGGGTCCGGTGGCTCGTGATGAATCGCTCGAGAGGGAAGTTGAAGCGGTGAGGGCGCTGGTATCCCTTGGCCGAGCCGCCCGAGAGGAGGTCAAGATTCGGGTGCGCCAGCCGCTAAAGCGCTTGTTCGCGGTGGTTCCCGAAGGGTTGCAGATTCGGAGTGAGGTCCTGGATCTCCTCCGGGATGAACTCAACGTCAAGGCGGTGGATTTCTTGGCATCGGCAGATGGCCTGGTTACGCTGGCCGCGAAGCCGAATTACAAGACATTGGGCCCCAAATTCGGAAAAAAAACAGAACTTGCCGCCACCGCGATTCGCGGACTTTCCGAAGCGCAATTACAGGCCCATGCAGCGGGGGATCCGGTGTCGATCGAAGTCGCGGGCCACACCGCTGTGCTCGATCGCGAGGATCTAACGGTCGAAGAGGAGTCCAAGGGGGAGTTGGTGGTGCGATCCGAGGGCGGGTACACGGCCGCCCTCGACCCGACCCTGGATGAAGAGTTGAAGGCGGAGGGAAGCGCGCGCGAGTTGGTCAACCGCATTCAACGGCTGCGCAAGGACTCCGGGTTGGCCATCACGGACAGGATTCGGCTTGCTGTGTACGGTCCGGAGCGTATCAGGGCAGCGGCGCATGACCACCATGATTTCATCTGTGATGAGACTCTGGCGCTTCAACTCGAGATCTACGATGGCCAGGACACCATCAATGGCTACGACTCCGTCCAGAATGTAACAATCGATGATATGGACGTCGTGATCGCGCTCAGTCAGGGGGGGGAAAGCCGCCCGTCGGCGGGCCGGACCGGCGCCGGAGATCAGGATTGAAAGAGACAGAGGAGCGGGTGGAGCTTCTTACCGTCCGCCATGCCGGGGATCGGCTCGATGTCTATGTGGCGGAGAATTCGGACCTCTCCCGGACCCGTGTGCAGGCCCTCTTGGCGGAGGGTAGGATACGGGTCGATGGGCACATGGCACGAAAGGCCGATCGGCTCGAGGCCGGGCAGGAGATCGAGGTGCGGGTTCCCCCGCCGGAGACGCTGGAGGCCCAGCCCGAGGATCTCGCGTTGGACGTTCTGTTTGAGGATTCGTCGCTCCTCGTCGTGAACAAACCGTCAGGCATGGTCACTCACCCGGCGCCGGGGCATCCCACCGGAACTTTGGTTAATGCACTCCTTGCGCATACGGACGACCTGTCGGGTATTGGTGGTAAGCTGCGGCCCGGAATCGTGCATCGTCTGGATCGTTATACGTCGGGACTCATGGTTGTGGCCAAGAGTGATAGGGCGCACCACGCTCTTTCCGAGGCGCTACAACGGCGTGAAATCAAACGGCTGTATATTGCGGCATCATGGGGGCATCTTTCTAAGTCACCCCTCGAGGTTGATGCGCCCATCGGACGTGATCCGGTAGAGCGGCAGCGTATGGCGGTAGTCGAGAAGGGGCGCAATGCCGTGACACACCTTCGTGTCATGGAGCGTTGGATCGGTGCCGAGTTGTTACGGGTAGCGTTGGGCACGGGGCGAACCCATCAGATTCGGGTTCACCTTGCGCATATTGGGCATCCCGTGGTCGGGGATCCCGTGTATGGTGTAGGGTGGGAGCGCGGGATGGGTGGCAAAGCTCGGCAATGGGCAAAAATGCTGGCCAAGAACGTGGGACGGCAGTTCCTCCACTCATGGCGGCTCGCCTTCGAGCATCCGGTGAGTGGAGAATTGATGCGATTTGAGCTTCCACTCCCGGCGGACCTAGAGACGTGTGCCGAATGGGCAAGAAAAGACTGCGTACCGTGATGGAGGCTGGTGTAGAGCTGTGGTAGCGTCGGATCTGGATCCGAAATTTACGTTCGATAGTTTTGTCGTGGGACCGGCCAACCGGCTCGCGGCGGCGGCGGCGCGGCGCGTGTCTGATGCGCCGGGCACGTCCTATAACCCCCTTTTCATCTATTCGTCATCGGGTCTGGGGAAGTCTCACATCCTCAACGCGATCGCCCACTATGCTGCCCGGGTACATCCCGGCTTCGGCGTCGCGTACGTGACCGTCGAGAGCTTCCTCAACGAGCTCACGCAGTCCATCCAGGCCGGGTTGGAGAAAGAATTCCGTGAACGGTACCAGGAGCTCCACATCCTTCTCCTTGACGACGTCCAGTTCTTTACCGGGCAAAAAGAAGCTCAGGAGATTCTTCTCAGGCTTCTGGACGGAATGAGCAAATCCGGGGGTCAGGTCGTCCTTGCCAGTGACCGCCCGCCCGCCGAGATCGACGGACTGGACGAGCGCCTGCTCACTCGTTTCTCGGGTGGCTTGATCGTCGACATCGCCGTGCCGGAGTACGAGACCAAGGTCGCCATCCTCCGTAGGAAGGCTGAGGAGCGGGGCCAGACGTTCGAAGCGGGCGTGGCCGAAGCACTCGCAAAACGCTCCTTCACCAGCATCCGCACATTAGCGGGGGCGCTGAACAAGATTCTCGCGATCCAGGAACTAGAGGGCCGCCAGGTGGAAGCGCACGAGGTCGAGGCTTTGGCGGGGCTTCAGGAGGAGGCGCCGAGCGAAGGCCCGATCGCAGGCCAGCAGCTCCTCGATGAGTTCGGCTCGTTCATGGAGGAGCTGTCCCACACGGTGGCGAGCGCGGAGCCGAAAGAGGAGCCCTGGAGGAGGCTGCTCCGCGAAACGGCGGAGATCTTCGAGAGGGATGGGTACTCGGGCACGCGCTTACGCCGAATGCTCGAATCCGACAAGCCTCCCCCGGACCCCCAGGAGGTGGCGGACCAATTCCGCAGGGATATCGCCCAACTCCGTCAGGTGGAAAAATCCCTCGCCAGCGCCGGCAATCCCTGGCCGGAGGCCGCCGTCGGTGTGCTCAAGGATCCCGAGCGTTTGGATGAAGCGGCCTCCCTGCTCGCCTCGGCTCTGGAGAAGGTCAAGCCCTTCCTTCGCGTCGCCGAAGGGCCTTGGTTGGCCGACCTCACGTCGAGCTACGAAGCGGTGGTGATCAAGGCGGCCGGTCAGCTCGTCACCGAGGAGCGTCCGGAGTACAACCCCCTCTACGTATGGAGTGGGACCCGTGCCGGTCCGTTGGCGCTTCTTGCGGCGACCGCGCGATCGTTCCGGGAAGCACATAAGCTTTCGAACATCGCCATCGTTTCGGCTGCGGAATTCGCGGAGGACTACATTCGGGCTTTGGCGGAGGGTGTGGCCGGGGCATGGCGGGAACGTTGGTGGGATGTGGACCTCTTGCTCCTTTATGACGCTGAGCTGATTTCTGGGACAGAGCGCGCCAAGGACGAGCTCTTTCTTCTCCTCGAGGCCTCGGGTCGCAAAGGCACCAAGATTTTTATTGCGGCGGACCGGGCCCCCTCGGGGGTCGCCGACATCGACGACAGGTTACGGACCCGCTTCGAGATGGGCCTCGTGGTGGAATCATCCGGCAAGGATCTGCCCAAGGGTGCCGGAGAGCTGAAGCTGGAAGAGGCGCCACCTGAGTTTATGCAGGACGAGGACCTCTGGGGCGGATTCATGCGGCCCGACGTGGGCCAGGCCGTTCTTCCTCCGATCGAGGAGTTCGAGACCGGCGACCGCGCTGGCCTCATGCCCTCATTCAACGACTCCGCAACCGAGGCTGCTCCAGCCAAAGAAGCGGTCCCGACGGCAGAGGTGGCGGAAGCGCCGGAAGTGCCTGAAGCGGGGGAAGCGGCTGCGACGAGCTCGGCTTGGAGTCCCTCCAAGGAAAACGTGGTGTGGGACTGGCAGGTGATCGAAGAACGTATTGTCGAAATGACCGAATAGGCATAACACGTTATGGCAATCCAGGGAGCACTCAGCGACGTCAGTCTGGCGGATATCTCCCAGCTGCTGGGCATGGGCGGAAAGACCGGGTGCTTGACCCTCACGAACTATGGGAACACCGGGTCCGTCTACTTCGAGGGCGGGAGGGTGATCTTCGCCACCGTCGCGAACCGGCTGGACCGGCTCGGAGATCTTCTCGTCACCCACCAAGTCATCACCCGGGATCAACTCTCGGAGGCGGTGGCGCGGCAGACGCCAAACACAGGACAGAGATTGGGTGAGGTGCTCGTCGAGTTGGGCAGCTTGACGCAAGAAAAGCTGCACGAATACATCTCCGTTCAGATCGAAGAGGCGGTCTACCTCATTTTTCAATGGAATGAAGGGACATTCCAGTTTGAGCCGGACATCGAGCCGGACGAGAACGTATTTCGTGTTTCGCTCAGCATCGATGGCCTCCTTATGGAAGGAGCGCGCCGAGTGGACGAGTGGAGCGTGGTCGAGAAGAAGATCACCTCCATGGATCTCGTCTTCGCGTTGGAACGAAACCCCCTGGAGGATGAGGGCCTCGAGCTCACGGACGATCAGAGGCTGATCATCCCGCTGATAGACGGAAACCGCTCGGTCATGGATCTGGTCGATGTTTCCGGACTCGTGGAATTCGACACTGGAAAGGCGCTTTACGGCTTGATCCAGGCCGGGTTCGCCGTCCAGGTTGCCAAGCGCGTCGCGGAGGGCGAGGCCAAAGGGTCATTGGAACAGGCCCTCAAGGCCGGACTGGCGGCATATAAGTCGGGGCTGATGGACGATGCGACCCGTGAGTTCCGAAAGGCTCTCGAGGTTGATCCGACGCACGCCGAGGCCCGGGCCCACCTGGCGCTCATCAGCCTGAGACAGGGCAAGGCACACGAGGCCATCGTTCACTTCGACGGGATGGACGAGGCAACCGAGCCCACATACGCGCTGCTCCGGAACCGCTCCTTGGCATACGAACGTATGGGCAAGTACGCCGAGGCACTCTCGACCCTGGCTGAAGCGGAGAAACTGGACGCGGACGATGCGGGTCTTGCCCTGGCACGAGGCATCGTCGAAATGAAATCTGGAGACGGCGCGGCCGCGATGGGCTCGCTCAAGGCCTACCAGGACAAGCTCGGATCGGAGAAACCGCTGCCGATGTTCTACGCGTTTTCCGTTCTGGCCGCGGGACTCGCGGGGGACATGGGCCGCGCCTTGGAGATCGGTGAAGAAGGGCTCAGGCATTATCCGATGGACGGGGCGATCCTGGTAAATGCGGGGGCCGTGTTGGAGCATCGGGGGGACGGCGAAACTGCAACCATCTATTACGAAAGAGCCATCGAGGGTGAGTCTCCGCCGCCGCAGGCCTTCAAGGCCCTCGGGGATCAAGCGCTTGGCCGCGGAGACAAGGCTCAGGCGGCGAAATATTATGAGCTGGCCGTGCAGGAGGACCCCCGCCTCGGAGAGGACGTTTTCATCAAGCTCGGAGCCATCGCGCTCGAGAACTCCAATACCGAGGCCGGGGCGGCGTTATGGCGTCGAGCCCTGGAGTTGAACCCCGACAATTTGACTCTCCGGACTAAGGTCGATCAGCTCGGAGACACGGCGGCGACGTGATCCCAGCCGTCCTGGCCCTGATTCTCGCGATCGGCCAGGACACGGTCGGACAGGGCGGGCCTGGGCCGAACACATCAGGGCTGCGCGCGGGTGGGCAGGGTGCGGCTGCTGCGGATGCACCATGGCAGGATGCCGCCGGGCTGAGGCTCGCGGATGGCCTGTACCTGGCCGGGGTGCGGGCCACGGTTTCCTTCGTGTCGGCTGATTCTATCAAGGCCGTCCGAGTGCTCAGCACCCTGGAGGACGCCACGCCACTGCCGGGCCTGCCCCCGGGGGTACCCGGCGGGGTGCTCCTCGTCCTTGCCCCCGACGAAGCCGAGTTCGTCCGCCTCACCGGGGGAGCCGCTCCGGACTGGGGTGCCGGTGTGGCGTTGCCGGCGCTGTCGGCCATTGTTGTTCCGGCGTACACGTCAGCGCGAGGCACGGGCTGGAGTGATACACGTCTCCTGCGCCATGAGTGGGCGCATGTCGGCCTTCACCAGTATCTGCAGGGACTCCGCGTGCCCCGTTGGTTCTCCGAGGGATACGCGCAGTGGGCCAGCGGGGGATGGGATTGGGGAGAGGGTTGGAAGCTTCGGATAGCGTTGGCCCGAGGGGGGAGCCCCCTCGACTCTCTCACCTTTTTGTGGCCGCGGGACGAGGCGAGGGCTCGCACCGCGTATCTTCTGTCGGCCACGACCGTGGAATATCTGGTTGTACGGAGTGGCCCGAGGGCACTCGAGGTGCTGCTCCGACGGTGGAAGGATCTCGGGAACTTCGAGCGGGCGTTTCGGGCCACGTTCGGGACCACGACCGCCCAGTTCGAGGAGGACTGGCGGCGCTACGTCGAGGATCGCTACGGGTGGCTCTTCGTCCTCTCGCACTCGGCGGTATTTTGGATGTTTCTGAGCCTGGTGCTCGTTGCCATGGCGGGGGTTCGGAGGAGGGCACGGCGGGAGCGGATGGCTCGACTCAGAGCGGCGGACATCCCGGATCAGCCCAGCTTCTGGGTGACCCGCGATGGCTTACAAGACGGTGGTTTTGGACCCGACCCGGACGGGTCGGAGTAAGAGTTGACAGCGCGCTTCTAAGATCACCCTCCTAGAGGACCCAACGTGTCTCGCATCCTGCTGGTCGACGACGACGCCGACCTCCGATCCGTCTTTCGAGAGAGGCTCGAGTATTCGGGTCACGAAGTAGACGAAGCGGACAGTGCGGAGGCCGCGCTGGCCAAGGTCGGCGCCTTCGATCCGGCGCTGGTCGTCACCGATGTACGCATGGATGGGATGACGGGGCTGGAGCTCCTGAGCCGGATCCGGGAGTCCATGGAATACGTCGACGTGATTGTCATGACCGGACACGACACAATGACGTCCGCCGTGGAGGCCATGAAATCCGGGGCCTTCGACTACCTCGTGAAGCCGGTGGGCCTCAAGGAACTCGTGGCCGTCGTAGATCGTTGTCTGAGCGATCAGGAGATCAACCGGGCCGCCATGGAGCAGCGGGAGGCCGAGGGGGAAGAGGCCGACGCTGCCGAACCCGACACGGGAGCCCGGACCGTGGTTGGCCGAGATCCCAGGATGATCGAGATCTACAAGATGATCGGAGTTCTTTCCCGGAATCGCGCCACCGTCCTGATCAGGGGAGACACGGGGACAGGGAAGGAGATGGTCGCCCGAGCCGTGCACGACCACTCGATCCACTCGGATGAGCCGTTTATCGCGGTAAACTGTACCGCACTCACCGATACGCTTTTGGAATCGGAGCTCTTCGGGCATGTGCGAGGGGCGTTCACGGGAGCGGTGGGCGGGAAAAAGGGGTACTTCGAGCTCGCGGGGCAGGGCACGATCTTCCTCGACGAGATCGGGGACACCTCCCCGGACTTTCAGTCCAAGCTCCTTCGGGTGCTTCAGGAGCGTCAGTTCTATCCGGTAGGGGGTGAACAACCCAAGACGACCGAGGCGCGTGTCGTGGCCGCCACGCATCAGCCCATGGAAGAGTTGGTGTCGGAGGGTGGCTTCCGTGAGGATCTGTACTTCCGTCTGCGGGTCGTCGAGATCCACGTCCCGACCCTGCGTGAAAGGAAGGGTGACATCCCTCTTCTCGCTCAACATCTTCTTGGGCGTATCCGACGCGAGACGGGAGCCACGGTGCGGGCGATCTCTCAGGAGGCGATGACCTCTCTCCAGGAGTACGATTGGCCCGGGAACGTGCGTGAGCTCGAGAACGCGTTGACCCGTGCAGCCATTGTAGCCCGGGGCCCGTTGATAAGTCCCGAGCATCTCACGCTGGGGTTCCGAGCTCCCGCGAAAACGTCCCCGAAGGGATCGGATCGGATGCCTGAGAGTGACATGACCCTGGACGGAGCGATCGAGTGCCAGATCCGGCGTGTTCTGGAGAAGACGGACGGAAACAAAACCGAAGCCGCTTCGCTTCTCGGAATCTCACGGTCCCGGCTCACCCGGCATGTGGAGCGACTCGGCCTGTGAAGGCTGTATTTCTTCAACAGCGTTCTAGCCGGTTGACCGGGGTAGGTCTCTGAAATAGGATCCGGGCCATGAATAAGAAGGCCGAATCCGGAGGTAAAGGGGCGGCAAGCAAAACATCCCTACAGTTCTCGAGGATCAACCTTGCGTTAGCCGCCGGAGCCTTCGTGACCATCACCCTCGGCTACTGGCTCCTCTCCGTGGGCTCCATCACGTGGGCCCCGATCCTACTGGTCCTGGGTTACGTGTTTCTGGTGCCGCTGGCGATCATCCTATAGAGGCTCAGATGGGCTTGGTGACCACCCGCGTTTGCGTAAACTGGCGGTGGCCGTCCTTCGACTTGTGGAATCCGAACCCGCTCTGACGGGCGCCCACCCAGGGCGTGCCCCTCGCTCCCCCCGCCGCCCTGTTGATTCCGATCATCCCTGCCGTGAGCTGACGTGCGACCCGAGTCGTCTGTTCTCCATCCTCCCCGAAGACCACCGCGCCGAGTCCGAAGTGGGTGGCGTTGGCCTTTTGGAGGGCCTCGTCTACGGACTCGACCCGTGTCACACAAGCCACGGGCCCAAAGGTCTCCTCGGTCGCGATGGACATCTCTTCGGTGACGCCCGTGAGGACGGTCGGGGTGACGAAGTTGTCGTGATGTCCGGATCCGCCGGCCAGGACCTCGGCGCCCTCCGAGACCGCCTCCTCCAGCTGGGTCAAGACGTGGCTTCGCTGGCGTGCGTTGACCATGGGGCCGACCTTAACACCTTCGTCCAGGCCGTCCCCCTGCGTCATCGACGCCGTGGCCTCCACCAGGAGGGCCTCGAAGCGGTCGGCGATAACTTCCGGGACGAAAATCCTCTCGGTGCTCACGCAGACCTGGCCAGCGTTACGAAAGCTGTTGAGTGCGGCGAACCGTGCCGCCTTCTCGAGGTCGGCACTCTCCAGCACGATCATCGGATCCTTGCCGCCGAGCTCAAGGATGACACGCTTGAGC
>Ga0209988_10001993_pt1 | contig 13439 bp, 10 predicted proteins | sample N075metaG_FD_183115 | JGI IMG/M metagenome (GOLD analysis project Ga0209988, IMG submission 183115) | Deep subsurface microbial communities from Kermadec Trench to uncover new lineages of life (NeLLi) - N075 metaG (SPAdes) (version 2) | ecosystem: Environmental > Aquatic > Marine > Ocean trench... | reverse complement strand
CGATTGATGGCAAGTATAAATTTGTGCCTTAATCAAAATCATATTGTTAATTGTTTAAGAAACGTATTAACGTCCCCGATTGCAGATCTTTTTTAATGTCGGATAAAATTAAAGTTGCTTTAGTAGGTGTTGGTAATTGTTTTGCAGGATTAATTCAAGGAATTGAATACTATAGAAAAGATCCTTCCCAAGAAGTAACTGGAATTATTCATGACAAATTATCTGGATATGGAATTCATGACATTGATTTTGTTTGTGGATTTGATGTAGGTGAAAACAAAGTTGGAAAACCACTCAATGAAGCAATCTATGAATATCCCAATATGGTTAACTGGATTCCAAAAGATGAAATGCCAAAAACAGATGCCAAAGTCTATGAAAGTCCTTTGTTAGATGGTGTTGGAATATGGGTCGAAAATAGAGTTAAAGCAATTCAAAGTACAAAAACTATTGAACAAATTACTGAAGACGTTAAACGAGTACTCAAAGATTGTGGTGTTGAAATAATTGTATCATATTTGCCTGTAGGTTCTGATAAAGTAACTGAGTTCTGGGCTCAAATCTGTCTTGATACTAACACTGCCTTTGTAAACTGCATCCCATCATTCATCGCATCAGATGAAACATGGGCAAAAAAATTTAAAGAAAAAAATATCCCTTGCATTGGTGATGATATCAAGGGTCAAGTTGGTGCTACCATAGTTCACAGAACATTAGCTAAATTATGTAGCGACAGAGGAACCAAAATTGAAAGAACATACCAAATCAATGTTGGTGGAAACACTGATTTTCTAAACATGAAAGAACAATCAAGGCTTGCCTCAAAAAGAATTTCTAAAACAGAAAGTGTTCAAAGTCAACTTAAAGAAAGATTAGATGATGATCAAATCTATGTTGGTCCCTCTGATTTTATTCCATTTTTGGGTAATACCAAACTCATGTTCATGAGAATCGAAGGTCGTCAATGGGCAAACATCCCCTACAATATGGAAGTACGTTTAGAAGTTGATGACAAAGCAAACTCTGCAGGAATTGTCGTTGATGCAATTAGATTAGCAAAAATTGCTCTTGATAGAGGAGTTGGTGGACCGATCAAGTCAGCAAGTGCCTATTTGATGAAACATCCAATAGAACAAACTTCTGATGTGGAAGCTAAAGCCGCATGTGAAAAGTTTGTTGCTGAAGAATAATTATTGAAACTTGTTTGAATCTGAAAATTCTGAATCAAAATCTAAAATTTCATTATTCTTTAGTCATTGTTCAGGCTAGCAAGCTATCTCTGTCTCTTTTTTACCTAGTTTTTTTAGCATCTCTGAAACTTTAGAAATTCCATTTTGATTTGTGCTGTGTGAGGTAGTTTGAATTAATCCTAACTTTACCATGAATTTAGAATAACTACTTTCATAATTAAGGTAGGCACAATTATAGACCATTAACTTTGAAACGCATTGATATCATTCCTACCACTACGAAAAATATCATAATAAAACAAGGAAAATTATGCAATTATGTCAACTAAACTTGTTAACCATCGATTATTCTACAGATTGAGAAAAGATCGTTATTGGTTCATATTAAAAAAGTTGAGATCTATGGATTCAAATCATTTGGATTTAAGAATACAATTATTCAATTTGAACCTGGACTAGTATCAATTTCTGGCCCAAACGGTTCAGGTAAAAGTAACATTTTAGATGCAATTCAGTTTGCAATGGGTGAAAACAAACCAAAAATATTGAGAGTTGACAAATTACGATCATTAATTCATGATATTGAAGGAAATCGCCATGGGTCTAAATTAGCAAGATCCAGTGTACACTTTGATAATTCTGATAGAAAGATCCCAGTTGATTCTGATAATGTGGAGATTACCAGAGAGATGAATGAACAGGGTGAAAGCATATACTATCTTAACAAAAAGAAAACAAATCGAAACCAAATTCTTGATCTACTTGATATGGCAAATGCCGGATTAGGTCAACTTAATGCAATTCAACAAGGAACCGTTACCCGAATTTCTGAATTTACATCTGAAGAAAAAAGACAAACAATTGAGGATTTAATTGGATTATCTTACTTTGATGAAAAAAAGACAGAAGCTCTCAAACAACTAGATGAGGCTGATAGAAGATTTGAAATTGCAGCAGCAAAAATGGGTGAAATCAAAAAAAGAATTGATGAACTTGAGGAAGAAAGAAACCAAAAATTACGTCATGATATTCTAGAGCGTGAACTAAACCGATACACGGCAATTGCCGCTGCTAATAAAATGAAAGTCGTCTCAAGCCAAAAAACTTCTAAAGAGTCTATTTTACACACAGCAACTGTTGAAATTACACAATTTGATGATGAAAGAAGTATTTTAAAAACAGAGATTGATGCATTGGAAATTGAAAAATCAACGTCAATGAGAAAAGCTAATGATTACAATCACGAAAAAGCACTACTTGATGCAGAAATAAGCTCAGCAATGGAACAATATGAAATTGATAATAGTGGAATTTTGGCATCAAAGAAAAGAATAGAACAACTTGATAGTAGAATTCCAGAAATCAAAATAGAACTTGAAGAAATTAAAAATACTATAAGTGACCTTGATGTTCAAATTTTTAAAATAAAAGAAACAATTGAAGAGACAAACTTCAAGAAGAGTAAAATTAACAAAGATCTAGAGATTGTTGATTCTGAAAGAAATAAAATTCTTACAACACAGTCAGAAATTGCAGCTAAAAAATCTGAAATTGATAATAAAATCAAAACTTTGACTGATCAACTAAATAATGCTGAACTCAAACTTTCTAAAGTTCAACACGAACAAGAAGATTCAAAAATTAAAATTAAAATTAATTCTACAAAATTTGATGAATTAGAACAAGGTCTTGTGACATTATCTGAATCAAAATCAAAGTTTGAATTAATGATGAAAAATCATGCTGCAACTATTACTGAACTAAAATCTAGAATTACTACATCACAAATAAAAAAATCAAAGATAAATAATGATATGGAAGAATGGGGATTGATATTAGAAAAATCAAGTAAAGCTGCAAATCATTATGAATCCAAAATTAAAACTGTTAAAGGATTCATGCATGAAGATTATACTGTTGCAAAATTAAAAGAAGATGCAGACAAACTTGGTATTGAAGGTTTAGTATATGAAATGATTTCATGGGACAAAAAATACGAACGTTCTGTTTTAGCTGTGAGCTCTGATTGGATTAAAGCAATTGTTGTTAAAGATTTTGCAACTCTACTTGGAATTGCAGAAGCTGCTAGGAGTCAGAAACTTCCAAAACTCAAGATAATACCACTTGATACTATTCCAAAATTCAAACTAACCCTACCAAAAGAATCTGGGGTTATTGGGGTTCTTGCTGATTATGTAACCTGTAATCCTACCTATTCTACGCTCAAAACATTCCTGTTTGGAAATATTGTTCTCACCGAAAGTCGTGAATCTGCTTATAATGTATCTCAATTAGGATACAAAGCAGTAACCATGGATGGTGAATATTTTTCGGCAAAAGGTGGTACTGTTGTAATTGATATTAATTCAAAGATTTCAAAACTCACAAAACTAATTTCAATGAGTAGTGATATTGATGGTTTATTCCAATCTATCAACTTGATTAGAAAATATCTATTAAAGAAGAAAAGTTCTTTGAAAAAATTAGAAGATTTAGTTCAATCATGTGCTGAAAAACTTACTATTTCAGAGAAATCTCTATCTTCAACAAATGAAAATTACTCTAATTTGAATTCAAAAATTTCTTCTGTAATGAATATAAAACAACAACTCACAAAAAGAAACTCTGAATTAACTTCAAGAAATATAAACATTGAATCAGAAATAATTACCACTGAATCTCACATTGAATCATTACATGAACGTATTACCATTGTTGAGCATAACTACTCTAGCGGAGAACAATCTCGTATTGCAAATGAGTTGTCTAAAATTAATGTAAAGAAAGTAGATCTTGAGCAACTATACACTACAATTATGAATGAGTATCGTGACAAATCCTCTCAACTAACAACACTGCAAACTCAAAACAATAGAGAAACATCTCAATCTAATAGACTTTATGAAGAAGAACATTCATTGAATTTAGAACGTGATGAATTAGAAACAAAGATTCATGAATTAGAAAAACAAAAGGAACCAAAGAATGAAGTTCTTGTAAAATTAAGAGAAAAAGAACAAGAACTTATCTCTACTTCTAGTTCATCTATTGGACAACTTGAAGAATTTGATAACAAACTCAAAATCTTATCTGAAACCGATAGAAACTTAACAAAACAAATCAACATATTGGAACGCCAATCTATTTCATTGAATCATGATTTACTTGATTTGAAGGAAAATGAATCCAAATTACAGAAAATCCTTTCTGCTTTTGGCTTTCATAAAGATATGGAAACCTTTGACGTTGAACCTATTATTCATGGGTTGAGTGTTGAATTAACTTCCCTTAATGCATTAAACGCAAAGGCACCTGAAACGTATCTTGAAGTCTCTTATGGTTATCGTTCAATGTCTACCCGAAAGAATTCTCTTGAGGCCGAAAGGAATTCAATTGTAAAATTCCTTGATGATGTTGATAAAGATAAACGACAAACATTCTTGGATGCATTTGACACTGTAGATAAAGAAATTCGTTTAATATTTAATAAAATGACTCAAGGAAATGCTTGGTTAGAATTACAAAATGAAGATGATATATTTAGTTCTGGAATTTCTTATTTGATTCAATTCCCAAACAAACCAAAAAGAGAATCTACATCAATTAGTGGCGGTGAAAAGACATTAGCTGCAATTGTGTTTGTACTTGCACTTCAAAAGCTAAAACCTTCTCCATTTTACTTGTTTGATGAGATTGATGCACACCTTGATGCACCAAACTCTGAAAAACTTGCCAAGATATTAGAAGAACGATCTAAAGAAAGTCAATTCATTTTAGTGTCTCTAAAAGATTCTGTTATACAAAAAGCAAAACTGATCTATGGCGTTTTCCCAAAAAATGGCGTTTCACATGTTGTTGTTTACAAAGATAAACGAATGCCATCTGTAAGAACTTCCTAGTCTAGTTTTACAAAACATGCAGCATAATGCTCATCATCGACCTTTTCTAATTTAGGCTCTTCCTTACATTTTTCAATCACATAAGGGCATCTTGCTCTAAATCTACATCCCTGATAAACGTCTACGTCTGATGGTTCGTTAATTCGAATTTTTTTATCTCTGTGAAGATTATCAGGATCTGGTTCTGAAATTGCATCAATTAGTGCTTGTGTGTACGGATGCTTTGGATTTACTAGAACTTGGTTAATTGGTCCCATTTCTACCATTTTTCCAAGATACAATATTCCTATTCTTTGGCCAAAATATCTAGCCGTTGCCAAATCGTGAGTGATATAGATGAAAGAAATACTATATTTTTTTTGCAATTCCTGCAGTAATTCGAGCATCTCTGCTCTGATTGATACATCTAACATTGAAACCGGCTCGTCTGCTATGATTAATTTTGGTTTTAGTGCTAACGCTCTTGCTAGTACCACTCTTTGTCTTTGACCTCCTGATAACATGTGGGGATACTTTTTTACCATTTCTTCAGCAGGTTCTAATTTTACTTCATGTAAAACTTCAATCACTCTATTAAATCGGTCATCTTTATTTCCTATATTGTGGATTTCAAGAGGTTCTGATACAATGTTCTGAATTCTCATTCTTGGATTGATAGAGTCATATGGGTCTTGGTGGATCATCTGACAGTTCATTCTGATTTTTTTTAAATTTTTTTGTTTATTATCAATCTCTTGATCTTCGAAAAAAATTTTTCCAGAATCTAATTCAATTGATTTTAAAATTAATTTTGCGATAGTTGATTTTCCAGAACCTGATTCACCTGCTATCACAAAAACCTCACCTTTTTTAAGAGAAAATGAAACATCATCTACTGCCCTAACTGTAGTAGATTTCGAGCCAAAAAATGATTTTTTAGTAAAATATTTTTTCAAATGTTCTACTCTTAGTATTTCATTCACTGACTATTGTTGAATGAAGAAGTATATCAAGAAATATGATTTGAGCGTAAAAAATTGGGATAAAATATTTATGTTAAAAAATACAATTTGAATACTTGAGTAAGACTATTCAAAAAAATTCTGGTTACAAAAAATATGTAGTATCCCCTAAACTTCAATATTTTAAAACACATGCTACTAAAATTGAAAAAACATTTGCTGAAGAATTATCTTCTAGTTTGAATAGTGATTTAAAATTCATCAATCCCAAGTTTTTTTATGATAAAAAGGGTTCAGATTTGTTTGAAAAAATCTGTACTTTACCTGAATACTATCCGACTAGAACTGAAATCACTATACTGAAACAACTACAAGATGAATTAGCATCTTATCTTGATGGAAATTTTCGATTAGTTGAACTTGGGAGCGGAACATCTGTAAAAACTAGACTGATTCTTGATATTTTATCCAAATTACAAGACAATACAGAATATTTCCCAATTGACATCTCTGAGATTCTTACAGAAAGTTCTGAACAATTACTAAAAGATTATGATGATCTGCATATAACCGGAATCATAGACACTTACGAAGGCGGTTTAGAATTTCTTAAAAACTTTGATGATAAGAAAAATCTGATAATCTTTTTAGGTTCTAGTTTTGGTAATTTTTCTCCAAATGCTGGCTACAAATTTTTACAGAAAATAAATTCTATGATGAAGTCTGATGATCTTTTTTTGATTGGGTTAGATTTAGTAAAAGATAAACTAATTTTAGAATCTGCATATAATGATTCCCAAGGTGTGACTGCAGAATTTAATCTGAATATTCTTTCTAGAATTAATGATGAACTTGATGCAGATTTTCATTTGAAGGACTTTTCACATCGTGCAATTTACAATGTAAAGGAACAGAGAATTGAAATGTATCTAAAATCTCTTGTAAATCAATCAGTTATGATATCAAAATCTGATCTTGTGCTGAATTTAAAAAAAGATGAATTAATTCTTACTGAACATTCACACAAATACAGATTATCTCAAATTAATGAATTACTTGAACATGCAGGATTTGAAATTAAACATACCTGGTTAGACGATAACAAGCATTTTTCACTAACTTTGGCATCAGTAAAACCTGATTCATAGTAACCTTCTACGTCAAATGTTAATCCACTTAAGATACTTTTTGTAATTCTGGTAGTTCCCATGTTCCATCAATTATTTCCTGAGATGGCCAATAAAGTCGCATCATTACAGTAAAGCCATCATCTGGAGCAGGTAACCAGTTTGCTTCATTTCCGTCTGGGGATTCATGTTGAATGTAAATATCAAGGGAACCATCATCATTGTATTCAAGTTCACTACGATCCCCAATCGTATATCTATCAATTGGGTTTTCAACAAAAAATTGGTCCAGATTATACATTGTTAATGACCAAAATCCATTAACGGGCGGTAGTTCTTGGAAATGAATCATGTATTTGTTGGCTCCATTCAATGCATTACCATCAGAATCAGAATATCTTATAGGATAAATTGCATCAACGGATAGATTGGCACCAAGTCCTATCAAGGCAACCGTTGAACGAAGTAGATAGTCTGTGCCATAACTTCCAATATCAATTGAAAATTGCCAACCATTTGTAATAGTACCAATATTTGGTATGTTAGATTCTATTTTTTGACGTCCTGTGTTTGCACCAGATTCTATTGCATTAATTATTTCAGTATCAAGATTACTAGAATCAAATTCTTGCCCAGGAATTAGACCAATTTTTTCAAACTTGGATACCATATTTGCATCTTCAGGTGAAGGAGGATTTGGTTTCATTAGCATTGCCATGCGATTAAAAAAAGTATTGACATCTAGTTGATCAATTTTATCAACTGGTGGAGTAACCATGTCAATTGTAGAATCAACAGATACATTTTGAGGAGGTTGATATGGTTTTCCAAATGAACTTAATGGTATGAGGGAAATTTCTTTTTGTATTTCATGCACTGCATCATAATCCTCAACACCATTTGTTTGAATACGACCAAGAATCCACACCATTTCAGTTGGGGATTTTAGTTCAGTTATTCCTTCAGGTAGTGTACCTTCCCAAAAAGGCCCAGTTATCACAAAGTCATTAGCTTCAGTACCAGTGGTTCGTTTTCCTGGAGATTCAAAAATATTGGTATATGCATCCAACATTGGTTGTAGATAGTATCTACCATCAGTATCTGGAACATGTAGTACAATTGGTTCATCAGACAAATCCAACCATGCAGCATTATACAATGTGTCAGAATTTGGAGAAACCACTGTCGTAAAATCAGGGGTGGGAAATTCAGGCATAACTGCAAATTGGTTTATTGGTGCAGTTTGTGTTCCAGCTTGAAAAACATTTGTCATGCTTTCTGCAGTTACATCCATGAGAACCAAAGGATATCCAAAGATGTAAGCCTCTTCAGCAATACTTTGAATTTCGTTTAGAGTCAAGTCAGAACTTTTTTGTTCCATAATTACATCAGTTTGTTGTGTTACATCTTCAGATATTGCAATAAATCCAAGTATTATTACAACAAGAACCACCATTACTCCAATTAACGGATATTGAAATTTCATTTTAGGTTATCAAAAAATGCTGTTTTCACTCAAGGTTTATTCTTTTCCTTAACATTTCACGATAAATGTTAATCAGATTCTAACTCTTTTTCATCAAATTAGCCTCAAAAATCATCAAAGACTACGTATCTGTGCGTACTCTCGGATCAAAAAGCACTCAAAGGTTATCATTTTCTAGCTCTTTGGCATCAAAAAGATCAGATTTATGCACCTAACTCAAGCGCAGAATTACTCCTTAATTCATTTTATAATACAAAGTTTGTTTGTTGAATCCGTAAACAGTTAGTATCAAATGTATATTCAAAGTTATCAAGGAGCAAAAATAACAAAGTTAAATTCAGAATATCTTATTCCATCTTTTTCATCTAATTTTAAAATTAAAGAAGGTTTTACAAAAAAGTCATAGTGTTCATCTCCCTCAAAATAAAGTTGTGTAGTGTGTGTTAACAAACCTGGAGCTGAAACCTTCACATGAATATGTGCTGGGCGCATAACTCCAGCCTCAGAATATTTACCAGGAAATATGGTCTCAAACTTATACTGACCATGTTCATCTGCCTTTATTTTTCCACGAAGGGTAAAATCTTCAAAATTGTAGTTTCCATTTGAATCAGTTTGCCAAATATCGATTATTGCTGTGGGTATGGGATCACAGTTCTGATCTAACACCTGGCCCGAAATTATTAGTTTTTGCCCTTCAAGGGATTGTCCAAGTTTTTCTTTGTATGGTGCTTCAGGAATATAGTATGGTCCTTGTGGATTACCTTCAGTTAAAGTACATGCAAAGCTTAGATTTTGTATTATCGGATTTAGCCCGATAAATATTCCTAACATCCCTACACCCAAAATTACTGAAGTTATTATGCCAACAGTCTTTTTTTTCATAGACTATTCCTTGAAGTTTAACTTCTTTTTAGTTTCTCCTTTCTTTATCATCCACCATCTAAAGCAAACAAAAAGAGAAATACCAACAATAATTCCTGCAATTAGCCAGTATTGGTTGGTGTGATCCTGAAAAAGACATTGCTGAATATGATTATACAGTTCATAGTGTTCTAAAAGTTTGGGGTCATTGTAACTGTTCATATTTTGTTCATTGAGAAATTTGATTCGTTCTTGGATTTGCTTTTGTAATGTCTCGAGATTTTCATTATCTTTACTGTTACAAAAATATCCAAGTTGAAGGAAAATTTTTCCTAGATTAATCAATATTTACTAAATTAAAGATTTTCTTAACTTATAGTATTATTGGTGTCATGTGTAGCGGAAACACACTTTCGCATCAAAAATTAGGTGTCTTCTGCACATCTAAAGCCTGAGAATAACCACCTTTCATCTAACCTGAAGAAATTTCTGTAACTTCCTCTGATTGACATTTTTGGAGTTCCAAAGGAACCTCCTCTCAAAACTTTTTGGTTTGTAAACCATTTGTCATTATATTCATCAAAACCTGTTTTGAATCCTGGATATCCAGTAAATTCTGATGATGTCCATTCCCATACATCTCCAATCATCTGTTGACATCCTGCAGAACTTTTTCCTGCTGGGTACGCACCAATTTCTGTTTGTGCCCAAAGATGCGATTCTAGTAAATTGCATTTTTCTTCTGATGGTAGATTATTTCCCCAAGGATAGATTGTTTTCACTTGCTTTTCTTCATTCCAACAGGCAGCTTTTTCCCATTCTGCTTCTGTAGGGAGTCTTTTTCCAGACCATTTGCAATATGCATCAGCTTCGTAATAACTAACATGACACACAGGTTCATTTGGATTGATTTTTCTGATTCCCAAAAAGTCTCTAACATTCCATTTACCATCAATTTTTTCCCAGTACATGGGCGCATTCCATTTGTTCTCTTTAACTTTGTCCCAACCATCTGACAACCAATAATTGTATGTCTTATATCCTCCATCTTCCATAAATTCTAGATATTGTTGATTTGTTATTGGAAAAACATCCATCTTGAAATCATTAAGATAAACTTTGTGTTCAGGAAGTTCAATGTCATAACAATATCCTTTTCCATTATACCCAATTGTGTAAACTCCTCCTTTGACCCGAGTTGATTTTTTTTCAACTTTATTTTGCTTTGGAATTTTATTTTTTCTTACAGGTCTGTATTGTTCTGCAAGTAGATGTTGTAAATCATACACTAAAAGCTCTTGATGTTGGTATTCATGATGAAATCCCATAGTGATCAATCTAATTGTATCATCACTCAAAGTTTGAGATTTGATAAAATGTTCTACTCTTTGGTTAATTGTGTCAAAGTATTGTAAAATTTGCTCAACAGTTGGTCTTGAACTAATTCCTCGTAGTCCCTTATCCTGTGGAATACCAAACTGTTGATAATAGGAGTTAAGATACTCAGAAAATTCTTTTGAATAAAATTCATAATTTTTATCTAATTTACTCATGATAGCTTCGTAAATCCAACTGACATGACCAATGTGCCACTTTGGAGGACTCGTAAAAATTGCAGTTTGAACAATAAAGTCATCTTTTTCTAAAGTCTTTACAAGTTCTAGCGTTCTGCTTCTAGTCTCTCTAAACTGATTTAACAACGGTATTTTCTGTTCTAATTCTAGATTTGAGGTCATTATTGAAAAATTATATTTTTTGCATTATTATGTTTGCGGTTATTTTTTCTAATATCCCCTAGCAAAAATTGGAATTGAAATACTTTGTTCCCGACAGTACATACATTTCTCATTTGTATTTTCACTACCAAATGGAATGACCCTGATGTCTGCTCCTGTCTCCTCTTTGATTTTCTCTTCACATTCTACCTTTCCGCACCAGGGAGCATTAAAGAAACCTCCTTTCTCTATCTTTAATTTGAATTCCGTATAGTCTGAAATGTCTATAGTGTTTGCCTTGGCCTGTTTTATTGCAGTTTTTAGCATGTCAGTTTGGATTTCATCTAAAATTGTAGAAATTTTTTCAATTTCAGTAAAACCTAAACTTGACTTTTCACGATTGTATCTTTTTGCTATGACAACGCTTTGTTTTTCTATGTCTTTAGGACCAATCTCAACTCGTATGGGGACTCCTTTTAGTTCCCAATCATTGAATTTGTATCCTGGAGATAATTCACTTCTGTCATCAACATGTACTCTGATCTCTTTTGATTCTAGAATTTTTCTAATTTCTTCAACTTTGGGTAATACCTTCTCCTTACCTTCATCATTTTTGTATATTGGCACAATCACAACTTGCATAGGTGCAATCTTTGGTGGTAAAACAAGACCTTGATCATCACCATGAATCATAATCATTGCCCCGATCAGCCTCCAAGAAATTCCCCATGAAGTTTGCCATGCATAATGTTCTACATTATCTTTGTCTGCAAATTTTACTTCAAATGGTTTTGAAAAATTTTGCCCTAGAAAATGTGATGTGCCCATTTGTAGTGCCTTTCCATCAGGCATAATTGATTCCATTGTAGTTGTGTATACTGCACCTACAAATTTTTCTTTCTCACTTTTCTTTCCTGTTGTTACTGGAATTGCTAGTTCTTCTTCAACAGTATTTTTATAAATCTCTAAGATTTCCATCACTTGTTCTTCTGCTTCTTCCTGTGTTGAATGAACTGTATGACCCTCTTGCCACAAAAATTCTGATGTTCTAAGAAATGGTTTTGTTGCTTTAATTTCTGCTCTTAGGGCAGAATTCCAAAAATTCATCTTTAATGGTAAATCTCTCCAACTTTGAATCCATTTTGAATACATTGTGTATGCTAAAGTTTCAGATGTTGGTCTTAATGCGAGTCTGTCTCCAATTTCATTCTCACCTGAATGAGTTACCCAAAATACTTCTGGATTGAATCCTGCAAAATGTTTTTTCTCTTTTCCTAATAATGATTCTGGAATTAATATTGGCAGAAATCCATTTCTAATTCCATTATTTGCAAATTTTTTATCAAATGTGTTTCTTAATGATTCCCAAATGGAATATCCATCTGGTCTGAGAACAATAAGTCCCTTAACTGGGGCATAATCAGCAAGTTTGGCTTTAAGAACTATTTGCGTATACCATTCACTGAAATTTTCTTTTTTTGAAACTGTAATTCCAATATCTTCTTTACTCAAACTAGAATTCAAAGAATTAATTTAACTAATGAGCCTTTCGTGAGAATTTTGATGTTTTAGATTTGTTTGTATTATAGCGGGTCGCCTTTGCAAAGTACTTTACCCATCACTCTGCTTTGGAAATTTGGACATACAAAACATTGGACAAATTGAATGTCTTCTTTAAAAACTGGGCATTCCACATATTCTAGTTTCATTCTTTTGAGCATTTTGGGACTAACTCCTTTTAACTTTAATTTTCCTTTCTCATCCATCATTCCTGATGCTTTTAACTCGTCTTTCACTTTATCTGGAAGTTTTTGTTTTTTTTCTGTAGTCTTAATCTCAACTTCGTACTTGTGTTCTAATTCTCCCATATCCATTAGAGTAATATTCGGTGATTTATTACTAACGTTTTTTAGATTTTAAGAAAAGTTTAAACTTTAATTAAAGTAACCGAAAAAGGGTTTAAACTTTAATATAATTAGCAATTTTTTTGAAAATTAGAAATCAATTGCTAATAATTTTTGATGTTGAAGGTGTTCTGTATGATGAAGAATATCTTCCTCTTCTTTCAGAACAACTCAACAAAGAAGATGAGATTTGGGAAATAACCCGACAAGGAATTCAAGGAAAAATCAACTGGGAAGAAGGACTTAGAACTCGTGTTGATGCTTTGAAAGGTTTGGATGAAAAAGTCTGTCAAGAAGTAGCTGACTCGTTACC
>Ga0209988_10001989_pt1 | contig 13448 bp, 8 predicted proteins | sample N075metaG_FD_183115 | JGI IMG/M metagenome (GOLD analysis project Ga0209988, IMG submission 183115) | Deep subsurface microbial communities from Kermadec Trench to uncover new lineages of life (NeLLi) - N075 metaG (SPAdes) (version 2) | ecosystem: Environmental > Aquatic > Marine > Ocean trench... | reverse complement strand
CGGCGCTGCAGCCGCGCCGCCGCGATCAGCACCGCCGCGTCGTTCGCCTCGAGAACGCCGGCGGCGGCGAGCTTCTCGAACGCCTCGACCCGGTTGGCCGCCAGTACGCCGGGGTGCTCGGCGGCGTGGCGGAGCTGCAGATAGCCCGAGATGAATTCCAGATCGACCAGTCCGCCGCGCTGGTACTTGGTGCGCCAGGGGATCGCCATTGGATGTTCTTCGGCGATGCGCCGGCGCATGTCGGCGACGGCGGCGACCAGATTGTCGGCGTCGCGCGGGCGCGTCAGCACGTCGCGGATCGCCTGCTCGATGCGCGCGACCAGCGCCGGCGGCCCGCATACGACGCGCGCCCGGGTGAACGCCAGATGCTCCCAGCTCCAGGCGCTTTCCGCCTGATAACGGATGAAGCTCTCGACCTCGGAGGCGACCGGTCCCTTCTGTCCGGACGGCCGCAGGCGCATGTCGATCTCGTAGAGCCGTCCCTCGCTGGTCAGGGCGCTCAGCGCATTGATCAGGCGTTGGCTCAGGCGCATGAAGTACTGGCTGATCGGCAGGGGCTTGGCGCCGTCGGACGCCTCGTGGCCCGCCGGGTTGTGATACAGCAGGACCAGGTCGAGGTCCGAGACGACGGTCATCTCGCGGCCGCCCAGGTTGCCCATGCCGATCACCGCGAGCCCACCGCCCGGGACGAAGCCATGCGTTTCGGCGAAGGCCTCGGCGACGCGCGGCGCGAGCGCCCGCAGCACGGCATCGGCGATGTCGGCGAGCGTCGCGCCGGCGTGGTCGCCGGTCTCGTCGCCGCGCAGCATCTGGACGCCGACCTGGAATTCGCGCTCATGCGCCCAGCGCCGGGAGATGTCGAGCATGTCCTCGTAGTCACGCGCGCGGGCGAGAGCGCCATCGAGATCGGCGGCGAGCGCGTCGGCCGGCGGCATCGGCTCGTAGAAATCGTGGCTCAGCACGCCATCGAGCAGGGCGGCGTCGTGGCTCAGGCGCTCGGCCAGCCGGGGCGCCGAGCCGAGGATCTCGGCGACCAGGTCGAGCAGACCGGGATTGGCGTGGAACAGCGAGAACAGCTGCACGCCCGATGGCAGGCGGGCGAGAAAGTCGTTGAAGCGCAGCAGCGCGCCGTCCGGGCTGGTGGTCTTGGCGAAGGCGCCGAGCAGCGTCGGCATGAGTTCCGTCAGGAGCTCGCGGGCGCGCGTGCTGCGCATGGCGCGGAAGCGTCCGTGGTGCCAGCCGCGCACCACCGCGCCGACCGCCTTGCCGTCGGCGAAACCCAGCTCGTGGAGCGTCGCGAGCGTGTCGGGGTCGTCGTCGGTGCCGGTGAACACCAGATTGCCGGCGGGCGCCAACTCGGCCGAACCCTCGAACAACCCGGCGTAGTGGCGTTCGACCACCTCGAGCTGCTTGGTGAGTTCGGCGGCGAACGCCGCGGCGTCGGGGTCGCCGAGGAAGATGGCCAACGCCGCGACATCGTTCGGCTCGCTCGGGATGGTCTGGGTCTGCTGATCGTCGATCATCTGAAGCCGATGCTCGACCCGGCGCAGATAGCGGTAGGCGGCGATCATCGCTTCGGCGACGCTGGGTTCGATACGGCCGGCGGCGGCCAGTGCATTGAGCGCGTCGCGGGTTGCGCGCGTCCGGAGCGTCGCGTCGCGGCCGCCCCAGATGAGCTGTTGGGTCTGGGCGAAGAACTCGATCTCGCGGATGCCGCCACGCCCCAGCTTGATGTTGTGGCCGTTGACCGCGATGGCGTCGCCGCCGTGGTGGGCGTATATCTGGCGCTTGATCGAGTGGATGTCGCGAATCGCCGCGAAGTCGAGGTTCTTGCGCCAGATGAACGGCGCCAAGGTCTCGACGAAGGCCGCGCCGACGACGCGGTCGCCGGCCACCGGGCGCGCCTTGATCATCGCCGCGCGCTCCCAGTTCTGGCCGAGTGATTCGTAATAGGTCTCGGCCGCGCGGACCGACATCGCGACGGGCGTCGCCCCGGGGTCGGGTCTCAGTCGCAGGTCGGTGCGGAAGACGTAGCCGTCGGCGGTGCGTTCCTGCAGGACGCGCACCAGGCTGCGTGTCATGCGCACGAAGCTCGCCTGGATCTCGCCGCGGCCGGAGTACGGCACCACCTCGGTGTCGTAGAGCACCATGATGTCGATGTCGCTCGAGTAGTTCAGCTCGTCGGCGCCCAGTTTGCCGAGCGCGAGGACGGCCAGGCCGCTGCCGGCTTGTGGGTCGTCGTGGTCGGCGAGGCGTAGCTCGCCGGCCTGGGCCGCGGCGCTCAACACATGGGCGACCGCGTGCCCGATCGCGGCGTCGGCGAATTCGGAAAGCGCGCCGGTCACGCGGTCGATCGACCAGGCGCCGGCGATGTCGGCGACGGCGATGGCGAGCGCCGCGCGGCGCCGCGCGATGCGCAGGCGCCGCATCACGGTCGTCTGATCGGGGTCGATGATGTCGAGATCGGCGGCGACGGCATCGAGGCAGATCGCCGGCCCAGCCTCGATCAGGCGCTGGAAGAAGCCGGCGTCCTGGACCACGCAGTGGCCGAGGAACGGGCTGTTGCCGAAGATCGCGTCGAGCAGGCGGGCGCCGCGTTCATCGCCGGCAAGCGCCGTCGCGAAGGTCGCGATGCCGGCCCGATCGGCTGCGGCGTGCCAGCGCTCGATGCCGGTTGCCGCGCGTTGCGCGTTGCAGGCTTCAGGCAGCGAGGCAATATCTGCTAGAAAGGCGAGATTCGTCATTCGGCGCTATTTGATGAGAGGCTCGAAAGTACACGTGATTCGCCCGGCCGCAAGAATTGTTCTCCACGTTGTGGCCGCAGCCGTCGGCGCGGCCGCGATCGTGTTCGCCACGGCCGCTTGGCATCTGGCGAGCGGGCCGATCTCGCTCAGCCCTCTCACGCCCTATCTCGCCGACGCGCTGCGTCAGAGCGATTCGCGCTATCACGTCGAGTTTTCCGACACGATTCTCGCCTGGGCCGGCTGGGAACGGACGCTCGACATCCGCCTGATCGACATTACCGTGGTCGAGGCGGACGGCGCCGTCGTGGCGACCGCGCCCGAGATTTCAATCGCGCTCAGCGTGCCGGCGATGCTGCGCGGCATTGTCGCGCCCACCAGGCTCGAGATCATCCAGCCGGAATTTCGCGTGGTGCGCGATGTCGACGGGCGCATCTCGCTCGGCTTCGGCGACGTCGCCGGCGTGGCGGGGGATCCGTCCGAACTGCTGTTTGCCGACCTGCTCGCGCCGCCCGATACGTCGCGCGCCATGGGGTATCTGACCAACCTCAGCATTATCAACGCCAGGCTTACCGTCGATGACCAGCGTCTGGGGCTGTCCTGGCAGGCGCCGCACGTGACGGTGAGCTTCGCCCGCGACGACGCCGGCATCGCCGCCGCCGCATCGATCGATCTTCTTATCGCCGGCCACATCGCCGGGTTCACCGGCTTTGGCCGCTACGGAATCGACGGCGCCGGCTACTCGGCGCATATCGATTTCGTCGACGTCGACCCCCAATGGTTCGCCGAACAGGCGCCACAGTTCGCTGCGCTGGCTGCCGTTCGCCTGCCCGTGAGCGGTGGTGTCGACATCGATCTCGATGCCGATCTGACGCTGATCGAGCTCGCCTTCGATCTCAGCGTCGGGGCCGGCACCGTTACGCTCGAGGGGCTGCTCGAGGACGACGTCGAGGTCGCCTTCGGTCACGCCAAGGGGGTGTTCACCACGTCGCCGCCGCGGCTCCGGCTCGACGACGCCTTCCTCGACGTCGGTGGGCCAACGGTCGGTGGCCAGGTATTGCTGGAAGGCGATTTCGACGCACCGTTCATCGCCGCCGGGTTGACCATCCGCGACATGCCGGTCGATGAGCTGGACCGCTATTGGCCGCCCGCGCTGGGTGCGGATCCGCGCCGCTGGATATTCGCCAATCTGACCGACGGTGTGGTCCGCAAGGCGGAAGTGACGCTCCTACTGCGCCCCGAAGACTACGCCAAGGAGCGGCTGCCCGACGAGGCCGTGTCGATGGCGCTCGAGCTCGAGGGCTTCACGGTCAACTACCTCGATCCGTTGCCCAAGATCCACGGCGTCGACGCGACCGCCCATTTGACCGGGACCGAGTTTCGCCTGACCGTGACCGGCGGCGGCCTGGCTGGCCTGCGTATCGTGAAGGGTGAGCTCTCGATCATCGGCCTCGGCGTCGAGGACGACATGACGATCGCGGTGACCATCGATGGGCCGATACGTGATGCGATCGGGGTGCTCGCCCATCCGCGGCTCGACTACGCGCAACGTCTGGGTATTTCGCCGGCCGCGATTTCGGGCGCGGGGTCGACGGAACTGCGGTTGCGGTTCCCGCTGTCCAACGATCTCGGTTTCGATGATGTCGATATCGCGGCGAGCTCGACGCTCGAGGACGTCGCGGTCACCGATGCATTCGGCGGCTTCGACGTCAGCGAGGGCACGCTGTCGCTGGTGCTCGACCTCGATGGTATGGATGTCTCGGGCCGGATGAAACTCGACGGCGTTCCGGCGGTCATCACGTGGCGCGAGAACTTCGGCGACGGCGCCGAATTCAAACGCCGATACACCTTGCAGGGCGAATTCGACAGCGCCCAACGCGCGATCCTCGGCATGCCGGGCAGCGCGTTCGTCGCGGGTTCGGTCAACCTGGATGTCGAGATCGTCGATTTTGCCGACGGCAGCCGCCGCTGGCGCGCCAGCGCCGATCTGATCGACGCCGATGTCACGGTGCCCGGCATCCCCTGGAACAAGCCGGTCGGCACCGAGGGCCTGATACAGCTCAAGGTCCATCAGGCGCCCGGCGCGCCGCTGATGGTCGACGAGATCGAATACGCCGGCGGCGACATGGCGCTGAGCGGGCGCGCCGAGTTCGATCCCGTGACCGGCGGGTTGCGGCGCATCGATCTCCACCGGCTGGAATTCGGCGAGACGCGTGTCGCGGTCGCCGTCGTGCCGACCGCCGAGGGTGGCTTCGGCATCGCGCTCAGCGGCCCCAGCCTCGACCTCAGGCCGTATTTCGACGCGGCCGACGCGGGCGCCGCCGAAACCGCGCCGCCCTTGAACATTACCGCCCAGCTCGACCAGGTTATCCTGAATGACAGCTATTCGCTCCAAGCGGTCGAGGCGACGCTGCGGTATCGCAACGACCGGTGGGAGAGTCTCAAGCTTTCAGGCACGTTTTCCGGCGAGAAGAAATTATTGGTGAGTATCGGCCCAAGCGATGTCGGCCGCATCCTCACGGTCACTTCGGACAATGCCGGCGCGGTGCTGCGAAGTTTCGACGTCTACGACAACATGATCGGCGGCCGCTTGGCGCTCCGGGCGAACCTAGATGGCAAGGACGACGCCATTATTGGCGAGCTGAGGATAGCCGACTTCAAGGTCGTCAAGGCGCCGTTGCTCGCCAAGGTCTTGGCGATCGCGTCGCTGACCGGCGTCTTCGACCTGTTGAAGGGCGAGGGACTGCCGTTCGCGACGCTCGTCGCGCCGTTCATCAAGCGCGGTGACATCATCATGGTCAAGGAGGCCCGAGCGTCGGGTCTCGCTATCGGCTTGACCACCGAGGGCCAGGCCGATCTCGCAGCCGAGACGATCGACATAAAAGGGACGCTGGTGCCGGCCTATTCGGTCAACAGCCTGTTCGCCAACGTACCGGTGCTTGGCGAGCTCTTGGTCGGCGAGAAGGGTGGCGGGTTGTTCGCGGCGACCTATCGCATGACCGGACCGATGGACGATCCCGTCGTCACCGTCAACCCGTTGGCTGCGTTGGCGCCGGGAATTTTGCGCGAATTGTTCTCGGTCTTTGATAGTGGCGGTACCAGAAAGTCCGAGGACGACGACAGCATCGATTCGACCTTGACCGACAAGTAATACCACCGATCCCTGGCATAACGCGGCGCAAGCCCGACGCTTGGTATCAGACGGCGCGCACCAGCGCGTGGCGCTTCTTGCCGGCCGACAGCTTGATGACACCGTCGGCGTTGACGTCGCCCAGCGTCACCGACGCGGTCTCGGACGTGATCGGTGCGTCGTTGACACGCGCGCCGCCGCCCTTGATCAGGCGGCGCGCCTCACCCCCGGTCGCGCAGAGCTCGGATCTGCGGAACAGCTCGAAGGCGGCGATGCCGCCCTCGAGCTCGACGCGCTGCACGTCGACCACCGGCAACGCGCTGCCGTAGGCGCCCTCGTCGAACGTCTTGCGCGCCGTATCCGCCGCCGCCGCGGCGGCTTCGGCGCCATGGCACAGGGTCGTCGCCGCCTCGGCGAGGCGCTGTTTGGCGTCGTTCACCTCGGCGCCCTCGAGCGCTTCGAGGCGGCTGATCTCGTCCGCCGGCAGCTCGGTGAACAGGCGCATGAAGCGGCCGACGTCGGCGTCGTCGGTGTTGCGCCAGAACTGCCAGTAGTCGTACGGCGACAGCATGTCGGCGTTGAGCCACACCGCGCCCTGCGCGGTCTTGCCCATCTTGGCGCCCGACGCGGTCGTGATGAGCGGCGTCGTCAGGCCATAGAGCGCGGCGCCCTCGACGCGGCGGCCGAGCTCGACGCCGTTGACGATGTTGCCCCACTGATCCGAGCCGCCCATCTGCAGCGCGCAGCCGTGGCGCCTGGCGAGTTCGACGAAATCGTAGGCCTGCAGCACCATGTAGTTGAACTCGATGAAGGTCAGCGGCTGCTCGCGGTCGAGGCGCAGCTTGACCGAATCGAAGCTCAACATGCGGTTGACCGAGAAGTGACGGCCGTAGTCGCGCAGGAAGCCGATATAGTTCAGTTGGTCGAGCCAGTCGGCGTTGTTGACCATGATGGCGTCGGTCGGGCCGTCGCCGAAATCGAGGTATTTGCGGAAAACCGCCTCGATGCTGGCCATGTTGCGCGCGATCGCGTCGTCGTCCAGCATCTGGCGCATTTCGTCCTTGCCCGACGGGTCGCCGACCCGCGTCGTGCCGCCGCCCAGCAGCACGATCGGCTTGTGCCCGGTGCGCTGAAACAGGCGCAGCATCATGACCGAGACCAGGTTGCCGACATGCAGGCTTTGCGCCGTGCAGTCATAGCCGACGTAGGCGACGACGGGTGTCGAGCCGGCGGCGATGGCATCGAGCGCGTCGATGTCGGTGCACTGGTGCAGGTAGCCGCGCGCCGTGATCTCGCGCAGGAAGTCGGATCGAATTTCGGTCATCGCCGGTTGGTCATTCGTTGGCGGCTTCGGCTATGATGGCCTCGGCCACGAGGGCGCCGCTGATGTATCACAATCATCGGCGCCCGACAACGTCGCGCGCCTCGCCCACACCCTGTTGTGCAGGATCCCGATGACCGAACACGACGAACGTACAGCGCTCGGCCTGATGAGCGGCACCTCGCTCGACGGCATCGACGCCGCGCTGTTGCGCACCGACGGGCGTGGCCGGGTGCTTCCCGGGGCGTGGGCGAGCAGCGCCTACGACGCCGGCCTGCGCGACCGACTGCGCGCCAGTCTGGGCGGCCGGGGCGATGTCATGGCCGTGCAGCGCGACGTCACCATCGCACATGCCGAGGCGGTCGCGGCGCTGCTCGCCGAGGCCGGCGTCGCGGCCGAGGAGGTCGATGTCATCGGCTTTCACGGTCACACCATCGTCCATCGCCCAGACCAGGCGATCACCTGGCAGATCGGCGATGGCGCGTTGCTCGCCGAGCGCACCGGAATCGACGTGATCTGCGATTTACGCAGCCGCGACGTGGCGGCCGGCGGACAGGGCGCGCCGCTGGCGCCGCTTTACCATGCGGCGCTGGCGACGCCGCTCGATCGGCCGCTCGCCGTGCTCAACCTCGGCGGCGTCGGCAACGTGACCTGGTTGGGTAAAGCTGGCCTGCGCGAAGATGGCCTGGGCGAAGATGGGCTGGGCGGGGACGGCGCGATCCGCGCCTTCGACACCGGCCCCGGCAACGCCTTGATCGACGACTGGGTGGCGCGGCACGGCGGCGGACGGTTCGACGCCGATGGGGCGCTGGCGCGCGCCGGTACGGTACATGCGGACATTCTGGCGGGCCTGCTCGACAACCCGTATTTCGACCGGCCGCCGCCCAAGTCGCTCGACCGCGACGACTTCGCGGGCGCCGTCGCGGCGCTCGATGGTCTCTCGGCGGCCGATGGCGCGGCGACACTCACGGCGTTCACCGTCGCCGCGGTGGTACGGGCGCGCGACCACCTCGCCGAAGTGCCGCGACGCTGGCTGGTCGGTGGCGGCGGGCGCCACAACCCGGTTCTGATGGCCGGGCTCGCGGCGGCGCTCGGCGTGCCGGTCGAGCCGGTCGAGGCGGTCGGATGGCAGGGCGACGCTCTCGAGGCGCAGGCCTTCGCTTATCTCGCCGTGCGCGCGCTCGACGGCCTCGCGCTATCCCTGCCGGGCACGACCGGCGCGCCGCGGCCGATCACCGGTGGCGCATTGCACCGTCACTAGTGCAAAATTCGATCGATTAGACGTGGTCAGATTCTACCAGCCCGCGCCAGTCTTATCCCAACAAGAGGGGGGCCGCCGACCGTTCGGCCAGTCCTTGTGGGATATAGATTGGCATGCGCGGCGATTGAGCGCAGGTCACCGATAGGTGACCGCACAAAGAACTTACTAGCTACCAGCGGCGTCCTTGAGGCGGCGCGCGAGATAGCGGTCGACCCGCTCGGTAAAGGTCTTGAGATGGTTCTGGAAAAAATGGTCGGCGCCATCGACGATGTCGTAGTCGATCGTGATGTTCTTCTGCAGCGACAGTTTTTCGGCCAGCGTGGCGACGACCGGCTCGGGCACCAGCTCGTCGGCGCCGCCATGAACGATCAGCCCGGACGACGGGCAGGGCGCCAGGAAGGTAAACTCGTACATATTGGCGGGCGGCGATACGGCGATGAAGCCGGCGATCTCGGGCCGGCGCATCAGCACCTGCATGGCGATCCAGGCGCCGAACGAGATGCCGCCGATCCAGCAACTCGATGCGTTCGGGTTGAAACCCTGCAGCCAGTCGAGCGCCGAGGCGGCATCGCTCAGTTCGCCGGGGCCGTTGTCGAATGCGCCCTGGCTGCGACCGACGCCGCGAAAATTGATGCGCAGCACCGAGAAGCCGAACTGGCTGAACGACTGGTACAGCGAATAGGCCACCTTGTTGTTCATTGTCCCGCCGTACTGCGGGTGTGGATGTAACACGAGGGCGACCGGCGCGTCGGGCCGGTTACCGTGCTTATAGCGCCCTTCGATCCGGCCTTCCGGGCCGTTGACGAACACCTCAGGCATCGACACCTATTCCATATTTCGTGAATTCAAAGCTGGCGGTCAGCCAACACATCGGCAAATATACCCGACTCATGAGTAAGGATATTCATCCAGCATCGGGAAAAACGCTGGGCCTAAACTTGACCGGGTGAGTCGAGAAATATATATGACCGATTGAGTTGACTGTGACGGATTTGTAGCCCGTTCGACATCGTCGACCGGGCCGGACGGTATATTAGTCGGCGGGAACAGTAATGTTCAAGAGACTTCGCGAAGATATAGACGTCGTCTTCGAGCGCGACCCTGCGGTGCGCACGCGCCTGGAGGTCATCCTGTGCTACCCGAGTTTTCACGCGATCCAGTTTTACCGCGTGGCGCATTGGGCGTGGAACAGCAACCTCAAGCTCTTGGGGCGCATGATCTCGCAACTCGGGCGCTTCCTGACGGGCATCGAGATTCACCCCGGCGTGAAGATCGGCAATCGGTTCTTCATCGACCACGGCATGGGCGTTGTGATCGGCGAGACGGCGGAAATCGGCGACGACGTGACGCTCTACCACGACGTCACGCTGGGCGGCATCGCACCGTCGGTCGACGCGGCGTCGCAGGTCAACCAGAAGCGCCATCCGACGCTCGACGACGGTGTCATCATCGGCTCGGGCGCCCAGGTGCTTGGCCCCATCACGGTCGGCCGCAACGCGCGCGTCGGCGCCAACTCGGTGGTCCTCAAAGAGGTGCCCGAGGGCACCACGGTGGTCGGCATCCCGGCGCGGCCGGTCGGCCCGCGCGACCACGCGCAGCCCAAGAAGTTCGACGCCTACGGCACGCCGTCGCCCGACCTGCCCGACCCGGTCAGCCGCGCCATCGACGGGCTGCTCGAACACGTCGGCACGCTTTCGGCGCGGGTCCAGGAACTCGAGCGCGAACTCGACCGGCGCGCGCGCGTGACGCCGGACCGCTACGACGACGAAGACGAGAACGCCGACAAGCCAACGGCGTCCTGAACAGGGAGGCGACAGGTGAAACTAAGCACACGGGGACGCTATGCCGTGATGGCGATGGCCGACCTGGCCAACAAGAGCCATGGTCAGCCGATTCCGCTGGCCGCCATCGCGCAGCGCCAGGAAATTTCACTGTCATACCTGGAGCAGCTGTTCGGCAAGCTGAGACGCGGCCATCTGGTGAACAGCGTGCGCGGCCCCGGCGGCGGCTACAAGCTGGCGCGTGACGCCACGGACATCCGGATCTCCGATATCATCCTCTCGGTCGACGAACCGATCCGGGCGACGCGCTGCCAGCCCGGCTCGCCGATGGGCTGCCGCGGCAACAAGAGCCGCTGCCTGACCCACGATCTGTGGGAGGAGCTCGGCAACCAGATCTATCTCTATTTGAGCTCGGTCTCGCTCGAAGAGGTCCGCACCGGCCGGGTGCTCGGCACCAGCGGCCTGATCCGCCACGGCGAGGTGGCGCAGGGGACCGCTGATTTGCGGGTCATCAGGTGACACCGTGCTACCTCGACTATAACGCCAGCGTCCCGGTCAAGCCCGCCGTCGCGGCGGCGGTGGCTGGAGCCAACGGTCTCGCCGGCAACGCCTCGTCGGTGCACCGCTTCGGCCGTCTGGCGCGCCGCGCGATCGATGACGCGCGCGAGCGCGTCGCCACACTGGTGGGCGCGGCGCCGGACCAGGTCGTGTTCACCTCGGGCGGCACCGAGGCCAACAATCTGGCGTTTGTCGGCAGCGGCCGTGCGCGCCTGATCGTCTCGGCGATCGAGCATGATTCGGTGCTGCGCGCGGCGCCCGACGCGGCGCTGGTCCCGGTCGACGCCGATGGCGTGGTCGATCTCGCCGCGCTCGAGGCGGCGCTCGCCGCCGACGACCGGCCCGCGCTGGTCTCGGTGATGGCGGCGAACAACGAGACCGGCGTCATCCAGCCGATCGCCGAGGCCGCGGCTCTCGCGCATGCCCATGGCGCGCTGTTTCACTGCGACGCGGTGCAGGCGCCCGGCCGTATCGCGGTCGATTTCGCCGCGCTGGGCGCCGATATGATGACCCTGTCCGCGCACAAGCTGGGCGGACCCCAAGGCGTCGGGGCGCTGATCGTCGGCGACGGCGTGGCGCTCGGACCGTTGCTTCTTGGTGGCCGCCAGGAGATGGGTCGCCGCGCGGGCACCGAGAACGCCGCCGGCATCGTCGGCTTTGGCGTTGCCGCCGAGCTCGCCGGTGACGACCTCGCCGACACCGGCCGCGTTAGCGGGCTGCGCGACGAGCTGGAGCGGCGCATCCGGACCCTCGCGCCAGAGGCCGTCGTGTTCGGTGCCGCCGTGCCCAGGCTGTGCAACACGACTTGCATCGCGCTGCCGGGCACGGCGGGCGAGACCCAGGTCATGGCGCTCGACCTGGCCGGCGTCGCGGTCAGCGCCGGCTCGGCGTGCTCGTCGGGCAAGGTTACCGCCTCGCACGTGCTCGAGGCCATGGGCGCCGGCGCGGACGCCGGCAACGCCATCCGCGTCAGCCTGGGCTGGCGCTCGACGACGGCCGATGTCGAGCGGCTGGTCGATGCCTGGCGCGCGCTTTACGAGCGGCGGCGCGACACGGCGTCGCTGACGGCGGCATGAGGCGCGCCGATGTCTGAAACCCTGAACGTCTCACTGCCGATCTATCTCGACTATCAGGCGACGACGCCGACCGATGCGCGCGTCGTCGACGCCATGCTGCCCTACTTCACGGAGAAGTTCGGCAACCCCCATTCGGTGAGCCACGGCTTCGGCGTCGAGGCGGCCGAGGCGGTCGAGGCGGCGCGCGCCGAGATCGCCGCGTTGATCGGCGCCGAGCCGCGCGAGATCGTCTTCACCTCGGGCGCGACCGAATCGAACAATCTGGCGCTCAAGGGCGCCGCCTATTTCCAACGCGACATCAACAAGCGCAAGCGCGACAAGATCGTCAGCGTGGCGACCGAGCACAAATGCGTCATCGAAACCTGCAAGCGCCTCGAGCGCGAGGGCTTCGTGGTCGCCTGGGCGCCGATCGACGACGGCGGCTCGATCGACCTCGCTGCGCTCACGGCGTTGGTCGATGAGCGCACCATCGCGGTCTCGATCATGGCGGTCAACAACGAGATCGGCGTCATCCAGCCGCTCGCCGAAATCGGCGCCATTTGTCGTGCGGCCGGCGCCCTGTTCCACAGCGATTGCGCGCAAGCGGTCGGCAAGATGCCGCTTGACGTCAACGCCATGAACATCGATCTGATGAGCATATCAGGGCACAAGATCTACGGGCCCAAGGGCATCGGCGCGCTCTACGTGCGCCGCCGGCCACGGGTGCGCCTGGTGCCATTGATCGACGGTGGCGGGCAGGAGCGGGGCAATCGTTCCGGCACGCTGCCGACGCCGCTCTGCGTCGGCCTGGGCGTCGCCTGCCGCATCGCCGGCGAGGAGATGGCGGGCGAGGCCGTGCGCCTGCGCGGGCTACGCGACCGGCTGATGGACGGCATGACGGCGCGGCTCGACAGTGTCTTCGTGAACGGCGGCATGGCACGGCGCATCGACGGCAACCTGAACGTCAGCTTCGCCGGCATCGAAGCCCAATCGCTGATGGAGGCGATGCCCGACGTCGCGGTCTCGACCGGCTCGGCCTGCACCTCGGCCGCGGTCGAGCCGTCCTACGTGCTGCGTGCAATCGGTGTCGACGACGCCCGTGCCGACGGCTCGATCCGCTTCGGCGTCGGCCGCTTCACGACCGAGGCCGAGATCGACCACGCGATCGACGCGGTGGTCGAGCACGTCACCGCCTTGCGCGCCAGCGCGGTGCGCGAGAGCGCGTGAGGCGAAGCGCCCGAGGAACGGTGGACGCGGGTGCCGGGCCGCCCTAAGTAAGTGCTTGGAAATATTTGCGCTATCTCTTCAAATTACGTTAAAAACGGCTATATAGTGGGTTGACCATCGTGAATTCGGGAGTTGCGACGTGACGACATCGACCATCACCGTTACCGACGCCGCCGCCGCGCGCATCAAGCATCTGATGAGCGAGCAGGGCGAGGGCAAGCTCGGCCTCCGCGTCGGCGTGCGCGAAGCCGGCTGCTCGGGCATGGCCTACACGATCGGTTTCGCCGAGGCGGCGAATGCCGGCGATCAGGTCATCGACGACAAGGGCGTGACCGTCGTGATCGATGCCGAGGCGGCGGTCTTCCTGGTCGGCG
>Ga0209988_10001988_pt1 | contig 13448 bp, 7 predicted proteins | sample N075metaG_FD_183115 | JGI IMG/M metagenome (GOLD analysis project Ga0209988, IMG submission 183115) | Deep subsurface microbial communities from Kermadec Trench to uncover new lineages of life (NeLLi) - N075 metaG (SPAdes) (version 2) | ecosystem: Environmental > Aquatic > Marine > Ocean trench... | reverse complement strand
GCGGCTGCCGTCTCGGCCCGGATCTCCTTGCGGGCGAGGCGGCGGATTTCGTCCTTCATGACGGCGGCGAGGTTGGGCATCAGGTACTCCAGTCCTGGTAGGCGTGCGAACGGAAAATGGGCTCCGTAGTGTACAGCCACATCCGCCGGCGCGGTTTGTACGGGCTGGGGAACCCGTCAACGTTACCGGTCGGCCAAACCGGACCGGTCCCGCCGCGGGCGCCAAGTGCCCTGCCGATCAAGCCGATGAGCACTCGTGGAGGATGCGCCCGGCCACAGGCGCGGTTTTATCGGCGAACCAGATGCGTATTCAGCACCACGTCTCGATCATCCTGTTGATCGCCATTGTCGGGTCGATCGGGCTTGCCGTGACCGTCGGCGTGATGCTCGGCGGCGTGGAGCGTTCGGCGCGTGCGGCGGGCATGTCCGCGGAACAGTACTCCCAGGTCGAGAGCGTCGTCGCCAACGGACGCGATCTCAGGCTGACGGTGAGGTCGCTGACCACCGATTCCCCTGAGGCCGTCTTCGCCGCGCTCGGCCGCGATCTCCAGCGGTCGATCGTGACGCTAGCGCGGCTGCGGTACAGCGTGCTGGTGACCGACAAGGCGCCGGTCGAGCGGGCCATGATCGCCTTGGAGACGATTGCGCGGCAGGCGGTGCAGATGAAGCAGCGCAGCGCGCAAGCCGCGCTGACTGCCGACGAGTTGACCCGGTTCCGGGGGGGGCTGGATCTCTACCTGCAGCGGCTCGAGACGTTGCGGACCGGTGCCGCCGAGACCGCCGAGGTATACGATGCCCAGCTCCAGTCGCGTCGCCGCCTGATGATGCTCGTCGTCGGCGTCATCTGCATCCTCTACCTTGCCGTGATCGACCGCGTGCGTCACTGGACGACGCGGCGTCTTGTACGGCCCGTGCAGACCCTGGCCTCCGCCGCCATGAAGTCGCTGGAAGAAGAGGGAACGTTCAGCGGCCTGGAGCAGGGCAGCACCGAGGAACTCGAGACGCTGGCGCACGTGCTCGCCTCGTTCGTCGAGACGCTCAAGACCCGGGTGCAGGAGCGCACCGCCGAGGTCGAGCAGCAGAAAGAGCACCTGGAACGCGAGGTGGCCGTCCGCCGGCGGGCCGAGGACCAGCTGCGCCATGCGGCGTTCCACGACAAGCTCACCGGCCTGTGCAACCGCGATCTGCTGATCGACCGGCTCGAGCGGTGCATGGATCGGGCCCGCCGCCACCCGGAGTACAAGTTCGCCGTGCTCTTCCTCGACGTGGATCGGTTCAAGGAGATCAACGACAGGCTCGGCCACTTCGTCGGCGATCAACTGCTCGTGGCGATCGCCGACCGGTTGCAGTCGTGCCTGCGTTCCACGGACAGCCTCTCGTGCGTCGAGAGCAACACCGTGGCCCGGATCGGCGGCGACGAGTTCGTGGTGCTGCTGGACGGCATCGACGAGCGCGGCGATGCCAGCATCGTCGCCCAGCGCGTCCAGGATTCGCTCTCGGAGCCGTTTCGCATCAATGAACATGAGATCTTTACGACCGCGAGCATCGGGATCGCCTTCAACGAGCTGGAGTGCGAGAACGCCGACTACCTGCTTCGCGATGCCGATACCGCCATGTATTACGCCAAGGCCGCGGGCAAGGCCCGGCACGAGGTCTTCAACACGACGATGCACGACGAAGCCAAGTCGCGTCTGCAGCTTCACAACGACCTGCGACGCGCGGTCGAGGACGAGGACTTCAAGATCCGCTACCAGCCGATCATCTCGCTGACGACCGGCCGGATCAGCGGCTTCGAGGCGCTCGCGCGGTGGAACCACCCCGAGCGGGGCGAGGTCAACCCGGTCGAGTTCATCTCGCACGCCGAGGAGACCGGCCTGATCGTCGCGCTCGGCCGCTGGATACTGCACGGCGCCCTGCAGCAGTTGAAGACCTGGACCGACGACGGCGTGGCGGACGAGTCCCTGATGGTGAGCGTCAACGTCTCCAAGCGCCAGGTCGCCGAGCCGGGTTTCGTCGACGAGGTCCGGGACGTGCTGGCCGAGGTCGGCATCAGCGGGTCGCGTTTGAAGCTCGAGATCACCGAGAGCGTGATCATGGAGAACCCGGACTCGATCGCCGACGTGCTGGGGCAGTTCAAGGCGCTGGGAATCCAAGTGCACATGGACGACTTCGGGACCGGGTACTCGTCGCTGAGCTACCTGCACCGATTCCCGCTTGACGTGCTGAAGATCGACCGGGCGTTCATCAGCACGATGAGCGCCGACACCGATTACGCCGAGGTCGTTCAGACCGTCGTTGCGCTGGCGCACACGCTTAACATGCAGGTGATCGTCGAAGGTGTGGAGACCGAAGACCAGTTCCGGAAGCTGTTGGCGCTCAACTGCGACTACGCGCAGGGTTTCTACTTCGCCAAGCCGCTCGTCGCCGACGATGCCCGCGAGCTGATCCGGTCGGGACGAACCTGGCTCAAGCACGCGGCTTGAATATCACGGCCTTCCGGTAGGCGCGGCCGAGGACCGGCTTCGACGGCGTGCCCATCCAGTCTTCGAGCACCGCGGCGTACACGCTGCGGAAATCGACGTTGAAGATCAGGTCGCCGTCGTCCAGGTTCGTCAACGACGGGTGGCGGCCAAGCAGGCCCGGCTTCACCATGTCGCCGACGAAATACATCGGCGCCGCGGTCCCGTGGTCCGTGCCACCGGAGGCGTTGGCCCCGACGCGACGCCCGAATTCGGAGAAGACCATCGTCAGAACCCGCTCGTTGGCGCCCTGGGCCTTGAGGTCGCGGTAGAACGCGTTCAGCGCGTCGCCCGTCTGACGCAGCAGGTTCGAATGCCGGCCGGCCTGGCCGGCGTGCGTGTCGAAGCCGCCGAACGACACGTAGTACACGCGGGTGGACATGTCGGCGCGGATCATGGAGGCCACGGTGCGAAGCTGTCCGGCGAGCGCGGTACGCGGGTACTGCACCAGCGGCCGCCTGGCGACCGCCGCGCGGATGCGGTCCGAGGACACCTGGGCGTCCAGCGCGGTCCGCATCAGGAACCCCATCTGGCTGTCGGGGTCCACGCCGTCGAGCCTTCCGGTGCGATTGATCTGCCGGTACGGCTCGTCGAGCGCGGGGTGGAGGTCCTCGCCCATCCAGCGGAACAATTCCGGCGTCTCGAAGGTGACCGGCTTCTGCAATGCCCCCTGCAGGGCCAGCGGGGCGGTTCTGCCGACCGCGATGGTCTGTTCGGGTTCCGGGGTGCCCTTGCAGGTGCAGTCGACGTACCGGCCGAGCCAGCCGTACCCCGTCGCGCTCGTGTCGGCCGTGTGCCAGATGTCCATGGAGGTGAAGTGCGAACGGTTGGGGTTGGGGTAGCCGACCCCCTGGACCACGCACGCGGCACCCTCGTCGATCAGCTCCTTGAATCCGCTGAAGGACGGATGCAGTCCGATCCCGTTGGCACCGTCCACCTGCAGCGCAGCGGGCCGTCGTGCCGTCCCGCGGCCGGGTGCCGGCACGGCCAGGTCGGGCCGGGCCTTGTAATAGGCGTCGTTGCCGTACGGCACGACGGTATTGAGCCCGTCGTTGCCCCCGCCGAGCTGCACGACCACGAGCACGCGATCTTCGGGAACGCCGGGTTGGCTGCTCAGCCCCGCCGGGGGCATCATCCCGAGCGCCGATCGCTGGATGAACAGCGGCGCCGTCGCCGCCAGCGAAGCGAACGACATCCCCCGCTGAAGAAAGATCCGCCGCGTATAAGTTTGATCGTCCATTGCAGGCTTTCTTCAACTCAACTGGTATTCGGGCATGGATGCGATGAGTGACAACAACGCAACGAGCATGGCATTGTCCATCCGCCCCCCGCGGCCCTCGACGAACGCGACGAGCCCGTCGACCCGCTCCGGGAGCACGGCGCAGGCCAGGTTGATGCGGAGCAGGTACGTCACCGCGTCGCGGACGATGATGCCGCCGTCGGGCTCGCGCAGGTGCTCCACGAGGTGCATGGCGTCGTAGGTCGTGCCGTCATCGTCCCACGGATACTGGTCGGGGAGGCGGCCGGTGAGCATGTAGACCAGCGTGTTCTGGCGGACGAAGAGGGTCGAGGTGTTGATCCAGGTCCGGCCGCCCTCCCAGCCCTTCACGGACGGCGGGTAGAAGATGCTCTGGCCCATGAGGTCGGCCGCGCCGGCCAGCACGCCGAGCTGTCGCGTCGGGGTCCGCAACGACCGCATCGCCGTCACGATGAGCTGGATCGGGCTCTTGATCCGCGAGCCGACGTTCGACGCCTCGTAGAAATGCGCGCTGGCGAACATCTGCTTGAGCACCGGGCGCAGGTGGTACTTGTTCTCGCGAAGGGATCGTGCCATCGCCATGATGAACCTCTGACGCGGCTTGTCCGGCTCGCCCGGCATGTCGTTTACGAAGTACCGGTAGAGTTTCAGGCACAGGAACTCGCTGCACGCGCGGCGCGCGAAAATGAGCTCCACGAAATCGTCGCCGTCGTAGTTGCCCGTCTGGCCGAAGATCGTCTTCTCGCCGCCGTCGTGGCGACGCCGGTACTGCCGCGAATCGAGGTCGATGAACTCGTCGTCGCGAAAGGTGTAGCCGGTCAGGGCGCGGGCCCCCTGCTTGATGTCGTCTTCGGTGTAGCCGTGGCCCTCGCCGAGCGTGAACAGTTCCATCAGCTCGCGTGCGAGGTTCTCGTTCGGATGCTGGCTCCGGTTCTGGTCGTTGTTGAGGTACTTCAGCATCGCGGGATCGCGGATGATCCCGTGGGCCAGCGCCTTGAAGTTGCCGACCGCGTGGTTCCGGAACAGCTGGTTCTGCATGAACATGTGGTAGCTGTCCTCGATCGCGCGGTAATTGGTGGCGAAGTGCCCGTGCCAGAACAGGGTCATCTTCTCCTCCAGCGGCCGCGGGCTCTCGATCATGCGCGTGAGCCACCATCGCTGGATGTCCTGCATCTGCCGGCGATCCGCGCGCTGCGCCTGCTGGCGACGCCGGCGGAACTCGGACAGCGTGGCCTCGTCGCTGGTCTTGCGGGCGGTGCGCATCCGCTCGCGATCGGCCCGCGGCAACGGTCGCATGATGTCCGCGGCGAAGCGGTCGGCCCGGACCGGTTCGCCGTCGATCCGGTGGTAGTCGACGATGTAGTCAACCGCGTCGGGGAACCCCATCGTCGCGAGCCCGCGCACCTGTGCGGGCGTGCCGCCGAAGCCCGCCCGGTTCAGAAGGTGCTGGGCCTTCCAGTAATCGAAGTCGTCGCGGTGTAGTGGCGAGAGCGGTCTCATCGTTCGTCGCTTATTCTACGACGTTGCGGGGTCGTTCATCCCCGGCGAGTCGAGCCGACGCCCGTCCGAGCCGTCGCTTGAGCCGCAACGCGTTGCCGATCACCGTCAGGTCGCTGAGCCCCATCGCCGCGGCGGCCACGAGCGGGCCGGCCGTGCCAAGCACGCCCAGGGCGGCGACGGGGATCGCGATCACGTTGTAGATGAAGGCGAAGAACAGGTTCTGCCGGATGGTGGACAGCGTGCTGCGGGCCAGTGCGATCATCTCCGGTACCGCCGTCACGCGGCTTCCGGGTATGACCACGTCGGCGGACTCGATCGCGATGTTCGTCCCGGACGCCATCGCGATGCCGAGACCCGCGGCGGCCAGGGCCCCGGCGTCGTTGATGCCGTCGCCGACCATCACGACCTTCCCGGCCTGCGATTCCACGTATTTCATCTTGGATTCCGGCGTCGCCCCGGCGACGATCTCATTTTCGGAGAGCCCGATTCCGCGCCCGACCGCCGCCGCCGTCCGCTGCTGATCGCCGGAGAGCATGGTGACCCTCAGGCCCATCGCGCGCAGACGTCGGATCGCCTCGGCGGCGTCGTCACGCACCCGGTCGCTGACCGACAGCGTGCCGATCTCGCGCCCGTCCAGCAGGACGCGGCATGTTGCATCGCCGTCGTCCCGGCCCACCTCGACAAGCCCGCCGTCGACCCGCCCGCGCACGCCGCGGCCGGGCAGGGCCTCGAAGTCCGTCACCGGCGGGACGGCGAGGGACCGGGCATCGGCCTCGGCAACGATCGCCCGTCCAATGGGGTGTTCGCTGGGCGCCTCCACCGCGGCGGCAAGTCGAAGCAATGCGTCGGCGGTGTAGCCGTCGGCCCCAACGACGGCGGTGACGGAGGGCGTTCCGGCCGTCAGCGTGCCGGTCTTGTCGAACACGACGTGCTCGGCGACCCCGGCCCGCTCGAAGGCCGCCGCCGACTTGACCAGGATGCCGCGCCGGCTCGCCGCGCCGGCGCCGACCATCACCGCCATCGGCGTGGCGAGCCCCAGCGCGCACGGGCAGGAGATGATGAGCACCGTGACCGTCGCCACGACGCCCTTCGGCAGGTCGCCTGCGATCCACCAGCCCACGAAGGTCATGGCCGCGATGGACAGCACGGCCGGGACGAATACCGCGCACACGCGGTCGGCAAGCCGCTGGATGTTCGCCTTGCTCGCCTGGGCCTGCTGGACGATCTGGGCGATCCGCGCGACGGTCGTGTGCCGGGCATCCACGGTGGCGACGACGACCAGGCGGCCCGTCGTGTTCATCGAGCCGGCCACGACCGTGTCGCCCGGCCGCCGCAGCACCGGCAGCGACTCGCCGGTCACGAGCGACTCGTCGATCTCGCTGCTGCCTTCGACGACGGTGCCGTCCACGGGGACCCGGGCGCCGGGCCGAATGAGCAACCGGAACCCCGGCTCGATCTCGCCGCTGGGGATCGTCCGCGTGCCGCCGTCCTCGTCGATGATCTCGGCCTCGTCCGGCTGCAATTCGAGCAGCTCGCGCACCGCCGAACCCGCCTTCGCCGATGCGCGGGCCTCGAGCCAGTGGCCGAGACTGATGAGCCCCAGCAGCGCCGCCGTCTCGGAGAAATACAGCGACTGTTCCGCCATGAGCCCGAGCGTCGTCCCGATCAGCGCGACCAGCGAAAAGATGTATGCCGTCGTCGCGCCCATCGCGATGAGCGTGTCCATGTTGGTGGTGCGGCGGCGGGCGGCCGCGGCGGCCGACGTGTAGAAGCCCCAGCCCGCGGTGATCAGGACGGCCGAGGCCCCGGCCAGCAGCACCCACGGAACCCACGGCTCCCAGGCCCGGGGGGCGAACCAGTGGAGCATGGCCATCGGGACCCACAGGCCGAGCCCCACGATCGCGCGGAACCGCCACTGCCGCTCCCGCTGCGCCTGGCGGATCTCGATTTCGCTTCGCAACTGGGCGGGGTCGATCGCATCGGCGGCGGGCTCCGCGTCGAAGCCCCGGTCGCGGACGGCCTGGACGAGGGCGTCGGCCTGGAGGTCGGTCCCCTGGATGGTGGCGGAGCCGTCGTTGACGCTGACGGCCGCGGATCGGACACCCGGCCGCGCCTCGATCGCTCGCTGCACGGTGGCGGCGCAGCCGGCGCAGTGCATGCCCGAAATCTTCAGCCTGAGCTCGCGGACGGCCGTCATGACCAGATTCTAGGGGCTATGACCTCCGACTTGTCTCGGACCGTTGGGGCGCCGATACTCATGAGGCAATGAACCCGGACACCCGCGCATCCTCGACCTACCGCGTCGTCGGCCTGGCCGCGACGGCGAGCACCCTGTTGGCCTTGGTCGCGATGTCGGCCGCGGTCGCCAGCGGGCCCGCACCGCGGGCCGCGGTTGCGGCCGCAATGGCCGCCGCCGCGCGGGACCTGCTGGTGTCGGAGCTGCCATCGGCGGCGATCGCGGTCCTGGAGCCTTGCGTCGGGATGGACGGTGCCGGCGACCGCCGGCCCGCGGCGTCGGGCGACGTCGTGCCCCCGCATGCCAGGTTGCTGGGTGTTCGGCTGCTGGACCTTCCGCCGCCGGCCTGCTGAGTCGATCTGGATTTCGAAGACGACTCTGCAACGATCATTGAGTTGAGGTGACAACATGGGTGTTCCCATCGTCGGACCGGCGATGCGCAAGATATTCGGAACGCGCAACGAGCGCTTGGTGAAGCGTTACTTACGCGTGGTCGAACAGGTCAACGCATTCGAAGACAAGGTCAAGGTGCTGACCGATCAAGAGATCCACGAGCAGACCGGCCCGCTCCGCGAGCAACTGGCCGCCGGGGCCAAGCCCGTCGATATCCTGCCGGAAGTGTTCGCCGTCGGGCGCGAGGCGATGGATCGCAACGTCGGGATCCGCAATATCTTCAACCCCGATCTCGACTTCGACCCGTCGTCGCTGCCGGACGACGTCCGGCCGCTGTACGACCAGGTGAAGGCCAAGATCGACTCGACGGATGCCGCCGAGCCGGAGGGCGATTTCCTGGGCTCGGAGCAACCGGTGCCGTCCTGGGTGTTCGTCGACATCCCGACGAAGTTGTACGAGGCGGTCCGCGATCTCTACCCCGAGTCGAAGCCGCCGTACCGGGCCCGCCCGTTCGACGTGCAGATCATCGGGGCGGTCGTGCTCTACGAGGGGCACATCGCGGAGATGAAGACCGGCGAGGGCAAGACGATCGTCGCCCCGCTGGCAACGTACCTGGCCTCGCTCGACGGCCGGCAGGTGCACGTCGTCACCGTCAACGACTACCTCGTGCAGCGCGACCGGGACTGGGTGTTCCCGTTCTTCCGGGGGCTGGGCCTCCGCGCGGGCGCGATCCACCCGCACCACATGCAGACGCCGGAGCAGAAGAAGGACGCCTATGCGTGCGACGTCGTCTACGGCACGACGGCCGAGTTCGGCTTCGACTACCTGCGCGACAACATGAAGCTCAGCGCGGCCGACCAGGTCCAGAAACACAGGAACTTCGCCATCGTCGACGAGGTCGACTCGATTCTCATCGACGAGGCCAGGACGCCGCTGATCATCTCCGGCCCGGCACACGATCAATCGCCGCGGTACGACATGGCGGACAAGCTCGCGCGGCACCTCGTCGAGAAGCAGAAGCAGTGGGAGGCCGCGGACCGAGCCGTGCAGTCCTGCCTCGTTCAGATATCGGGCCTCGAGGGTGACATCCGCAACGCCCGCGACAAGGCGAAGATCCCCGCGCTCAGGGAGAAGATGGAGGCGGCCCGGACGCGGCTGCCCGATCTCGAGAGCGCGCGGGACGACCTCACCCAGTTCTACGAGGTCGAACTCGACAAGAAGCGAGCCACGCTCACCCACGACGGCATCGACGAGGCGCAGAAGACCGCCGGCGTCGGCTCGTTCTACGTCGGCGACAACATCGACATCCCGCACCTGCTGGAGCAGTCGATCCGCGCCCACACGGTGTACCAGCGCGACCGGGATTACGTGGTGTCGCCCGACCAGGACGGCTCGATGACCATCGTCATCGTCGACCAGAGCACCGGCCGCAAGATGGTCGGCCGGCAGTGGTCCGACGGGCTGCACCAGGCCGTGGAGGCCAAGGAAGGCGTGCCCATCAAGGACGAAACCCAGACGATGGCCACGATCACGATTCAGAACTTCTTCAAGCTGTACGACCGGCTGGCGGGCATGACCGGGACCGCCGACACGGAGGCGACGGAGCTGTACGAGATCTACAAGCTCGACGTCATCGTCATCCCGACCAACGTCCGGGTGATCCGCGTCGATCACGAGGACGTCGTGTTCCTGGCGGCCAAGGACAAGTGGGAGGCGATCGTCGATGAGATCAAGACCTTCCACGACGTGGGGCGGCCCATTCTTGTCGGGACCACCAGCGTGGAGAAGTCCGAGCAGCTCAAGGACATGCTCAAGCGCAAGTACGGCATCAAGCACGAGGTCCTCAACGCCAAGCAGCACGAGCGTGAAGCCGACATCATCGCCCACGCGGGCGAACTCGGCGCCGTCATGATCGCGACGAACATGGCCGGCCGCGGAACGGACATCAAGCTCGGCGCCGTTACCACCGAAGACCTGATCGACCACTGGAAACGCCGCGGGATCTGCCCGAAGGACGTCACCGCGGACATGGACGAGCAGCAGATCGTCGCGGCCGTCTACCGGACGCTCGCCGTGAAGCAACTCGACCTGAACAAGAGCGACGTGGCGTCGATGTCCGATGAGGCCGTGCGGCTGGCGCTGCTCCGCAAGTGGGTCGCGGACCTGTCGTGGATCGGCGCTGACAAGGCGGCGTCGATGGACGAGCCGAAACTCATGGACACGCTCGATGAGACGGGCGCGTGCCTGATGCATCGACTTCGCCTGTACGGGAGCATCCAGGACCTCGGCGGCCTGCACGTCATCGCCACCGAGCGGCACGAGGCCCGGCGGATCGACAACCAGCTCCGCGGCCGAGGCGGTCGCCAGGGCGACAGCGGGTCGAGCCGCGTCTTCCTGAGCCTCGAGGACGACCTCATGAAGATGTTTGCCGGGCCGACCACCCTCAAGGTGCTCAGCAAGCTGGGCATGAAGGAGGGCGACGCCATCGAGCACCCGATGCTCACGAAGTCGGTCGTCCGAGCGCAGCGGAAGGTCGAGGAGCGGAACTTCCTCATCCGCAAGAACATCCTCGAATACGACGAACCGATGGACGTGCAACGCGGCGTGTTCTACGGGATGCGTCAGGACGTGCTGGAGGGTCGCGGCGTCAAGGAACTCATCTTCGAGCATATCGAGGACGCGGTGCAGGATGCCGTGCACACGTACCTCGCCAAGGGTTACGTCAACAACTGCATCGGCGAATGGGTGCACGAGCACCTCAACGTGTCGATCGATGCGGGGCGCTTCGGCGGCAAGGACAGGGAGGATCTGCACCGGCTGATCCGCATCGACGCCAAGGAGGAGGCCGGCACCGCGGCCCGGGTCACGATCGGGGAGTACATGTCCCTGGACAGCGACCCGGAGTCGTGGGATCTCAAGGGGCTCGCGGACTGGGCGAATACGAACTTCGACGCGGCGATCGAGGTCTCCGAGTTGCGTGAGATGAGCCCGCTCGACGTGATCCGTCACCTCGAAGCAGCCGCGGCGGTGCGGATCGATGCGGCCGACCTGTCGCCGCTGGACCAGTTCCTGGTGCCGGAGTACGGCGAGAAGGAGCTGGCCTCCTGGTCCAACAACAAGTTCGGCACCGAGCTCGAGGCTAAGGAGTTCGCCGGGATCGAGGAACTGGACGAGGCGTGCGACACGCTCATGGAACGCGCCCGCAGTGCCTATCGCCGGCGCGAGATCACCTATCCCATCGACTTCGCGCTGGACATGACCACTGCGATGCTGCAGCAGGACGCCCCGCAGGCGATCGCGCAGCTCTGCTCGTGGGTGCGGGCGAAGTACGAGCTCGAGTGGAACCCGCAGTTCCTGCCGTCACCGGATCCTCGCGAACTCCGCAAGCTGATCATCGCGGAAGCCGAGCAGTGGGACGAGGCGAAGATCACGGATCGGGCCGAGCGTGCCGTCGCGGCCGCCCCGACGCCCGACGAACTCGAAGCATGGTTCGAGCGCAACTGCAACGTTCGCTTTACCGACGAGGAGCGGACTCGCGCTGAGGATGACCCGCAGATCGTGGCCGAGGAGAAGATCGCCGCCGTCCTGCGGGCGGAGCTGACCCAGTTCGAGCGCTGGGTACTGCTTCAGATCGTCGACCAGGCGTGGAAGGACCACCTCTACTCGATGGACCAGGTCAAGGAGTCGATCGGCTTCCGCTCGTTCAGCCAGAAAGACCCGCGGATCGAGTTCAAACGCGAGGCGGGGCGGCTCTTCGACGAGATGGAGCAGTCCATCCGCGACAAGGTGACCGACCTCATCTTCAAGGCGAGGCTGACGCCCCAGGTCCGCCCCCCGGGGCAGGGGGGGGCGCCGCCGCCGTCTCCCGTCCAGGTCGCCCAGCCCGCCATCGCGGCCGCGGCCGCGGCCGTGACCGCGACGGGGACCGCCGCGCAGCGCCGCGACCTCGCGACCGCCGAAGCCGCCGGATCCGGCGCGGGATCATCCCCGAAAGCTCGGACCGTCCGGAGAGCGACGCCGGCGATCGGACGCAACGAACCCTGCCCCTGCGGCTCCGGCAAGAAGTACAAGCAGTGCTGCGGCAAGAGAACGTGAATCCCGGTCCGGGCTAGACGCGGCGCACTTTGCGCCACAAGGCCCAGGCGAGCAGGGCCGCCACCGGGATGCCGGCGGGCCAGGTGATCCGGTGGACGAAGGCGGTCTCGTAGACCGGAACGAAGGCGATCATCGCCAGTGCCCAACCGGCCAGGAACACACCGCGCGGCGCAACGGGCGTTCGGCGGGTCATGAACACCAGCACGTACGCCGGAAAGATCAGGCCGAAGAAGCCGAGGAACCGCAGGTACGTGTTCTCGCCGTCGCCGGGCACCAGCGCCAGCGCCACCGCGGCCGCCGGCACCAGCAGCAGCGCTGACCTCGAGGCCCTGGAACGCGGCCACGACCGCCCGCGTATCTCCCGCACGTGGGCGGCGACCGTGAACGTCGCCTGGACCGTCATGTAGGCGACGACGAGCGGCGCCGTGACGCCCTGCCGGTAGGCGACCGTCAAGAGAAGGATCGGGATGAACGCGATGCCGAAGACCGCGAAAGCGTGCCGGCTCGGCGCGGCGTCCAGCGCCCGGTGGAACGTCAGGTCGAGGTAGGGGCACAGCAGTAACCCGAAGACCAGCGCGGGCGCCAGGCACAGCAGGTCGGTTGTCGTGAGGGTCCCCGACCACTGCGTCGCGCTCAGCGTCGTCGTGCCCACGGCCACGAAGACCGCGATCGACCCGGCGTAGAGCACCGCGGCGGCGACGGGCCAGGCCCGTTGCGGCATCCAGCTGAACCCGTACCCGGCCAGGTAGACGCCGGCCGGCAGCGTTACGGCGACGAGCGTCGCCCGGGGCGAGCCGCGAGCGATCATCGTCGCCAGGAACGCCATGAAGAACAAGTGGTACGCGACGACGACCGCCGAGAACACGACGGCGGCTCGCTCGTGTCGCTGGATGAGCTCGGCGCGGCGGCTCGCGTTTCGCAGAACGTATCCGAACGCGGCGCAGCCGAGCACGTTGGGGACCGCGAAGACCAGGAAACCCGGCCACCCGAAGTCGCCCAGCAGGATGATCGGCATGAACATGCCGATGCACCAGGTCCAGCTGCATGCACAGAACAGCCCCCACCCCGCCGAGACCAGTCCCGCGCGGAGATTCACCGCTTACTGCGGCGGTCGGCACGCTCCGCGAGCCGCGCCTTCGGGGTGCAATGGAAGGTGATCTCGCATCGCCCGACGCGAAGATCCCGGCCCTTCTTCTTGAGCCGCTGCCGGATCTCGATGTCGAGGTCGATGTTGAACTCGTCACCGCTGCCGAGCTTGGAGTCGAGATCTTCCGAGTCGACGATGTCGTACACGGCCGGCCCGAAGCACGGTCGAAGGAAACGGTATTTCATCTTCTTGCACACGACGATGTAGTCGCTGCCGCACTCCTTGAGCAGGAACATGCCGCCGGCGATCTCGGAGTTGCCGAGCAGGGCGGCGCCGGCCATCGCGTTGTAGAAGTTGCGGT
>Ga0209988_10001985_pt1 | contig 13456 bp, 10 predicted proteins | sample N075metaG_FD_183115 | JGI IMG/M metagenome (GOLD analysis project Ga0209988, IMG submission 183115) | Deep subsurface microbial communities from Kermadec Trench to uncover new lineages of life (NeLLi) - N075 metaG (SPAdes) (version 2) | ecosystem: Environmental > Aquatic > Marine > Ocean trench... | reverse complement strand
CTTCCTCAACGGACAGGACTACGAGTACGTGGACGTCACGACGACGGAGTGAAGGTGGCACGGCCGACGAAGCGATAGCGACGTCGCCCGTGATGCCCGGTCCAATCAACTGCGCCAGATCGACGCGCTTCAGGAGATTCGACCGCCAACCACGGGCGAGCTCGCTATCGCTCACTCGGCCGTGCCACCCCCCTGTGTCATCGTTCACTTCCGGCGAATAATGGTGCTCTTGTCACGCTCGCCGTGTTGCCGGTAGTGCTGGAATGCTGTTTCGCCGTCGGCGAAGTCGATCGCGCTGAACATGAGTTCGGTCGTACCGAGACGCAGGACGTCGCCGTCAGCCAGCGGCCGGATCTCGCCGATCCGAATATCGTTGATGAAGGTGCCATTGGCGCTGGCCAGGTCCTCGGCGGCGTACGACCGGTCTCCGTCCGGACTGATCCGCAGGTGTTTGCGACTCACAGCCTCGTCGACGATCTGGATCGGGCTGTCCTCGTCGCGCCCGAGGACGACCGGATCGTTGCCGAGCAGGTAATAGTCGCCGGCGGTCGAGCCCGATATGACCAGCAACGATGCCATGGTGGACATTGTACGAGGGGCATACGATCGCACCAAGGGAACACCACCATGGCAGACCAGCAGACCCCGCCGATCGACGGTCATGATGGGATCACCGTCATCCGGAAACACGAGAACTGTCGTGACTGGAACAACATTCTCTACCGCGCGGGAATGTCGGGAAAGAACGTCGGGTCGCAGCGTCTGTCGATGAACGTCGCCACCGTCCCGCCGGGTGGCGTGGCGTATGCCCACATCCACGATGGCTTTGAGTTGATGCTCTATATCATGCAGGGCCGCGTCCGGCACGACTACGGGCCGGGGCTCAAGCACACCGTTGAGAACGCCGCCGGCGATTTTATCTTCATCGAGCCGGGGGTCCCCCACGAGGTCTATAACCTCTCGGACACCGAGCCGGTGGTGGCCGTGGTCGCGCGGTCCGACCCCAACGAATGGGACCGGATCATCCCCTACTCTCGCAAGGGCGAGAACGGCGGGTCCAACCCCCCCTGACCCGTCGATTTGATATGCTTCGCGCCCCTCCAGTCGAGGTACGGACCATGAGCACCAAAGCGAAGGAACCCGCCGCGAGCCCGATCGGGCCGCCGATGATCGAGGCGGTGGGTCTCACAAAGTATTACGGTGATTTCGAGGCAGTCGTCGGGGTCAGCTTCACCGTGCCCCGCGGCCAGGTGGCGGCGTTCCTGGGCCCCAACGGCGCCGGCAAGAGCACGACGATGAAGCTGCTCACCGGCTACCTGGCGCCCTCGTCCGGCACGGCGAAGATCGCCGGTCACGACATGGCCACCAGCCGTCTTTCCGGCGCGGCGCGGCTTGGCTACCTGCCCGAGAACGGGCCGCTGTACGACGACATGACGCCCAGGTCGTTGCTGGAGTTCTTCGCTGCCGCCCGCGGGCTGCGTGGCGCACGGCGACGCGATCGGATCGACGCCGTCATCGACATGTGCGCCCTGGGATCCGTCATCGGCAAGGCGATCGGAAAACTCTCTCGCGGGTATCGCCAGCGTGTCGGGATGGCCCAGGTGCTGCTGCACGAACCCGATGTCCTGATCATGGACGAGCCGACTGCCGGGCTCGACCCCAACCAGATCCGGGAGGTGCGTGAGATGATCCGCCGCCTGGGTCGAGACAAGACCGTCCTGTTATCCACGCACATCCTCCAGGAAGTGGAGGCCATGGCGGACCGCGTCCTCATGATCAACGAGGGGCGGCTCGTCTTTGACGGTACGATCGATGAAATCCACGCCGGCGGCCGGACACTCGACGAGCGGTTTGCGGAACTGACCACCGCAGCCGCTTAGCAGGTCCGCTCAGACCCGCCGAATGAATTCGGCGGGTCGTACGAAAGCGAGTGTCGGCCCGCAGGGCCGTACGGAGCGCTCAAACTGGTCAACCGGGATCGCATACCCATGACAACCAACGTCGTCACCGCCATCTTCAAGCGGAACTTCGTCAGTTACTTCAGCAGCCCGATCGGCTACGTGTTCATCTGCGCCCTGGTGCTCATGACCGCGTTCGCCGCCTTCTGGCCGAACGACTTCTTTAACGCGAACCTCGCGAACCTCGACCAGCTCAACCGGCGGATGCCCTGGATCATGCTCGTGTTCATCCCGGCGGTGACCATGAGCGTCTGGGCCTCGGAGCGCGAGCACGGAACCGACGAACTGCTGCTGACACTGCCGACCCGTGACTTTGACGTCGTCATCGGCAAGTACATGGCGACGCTTGCGATCTTCACGGTCGCCCTGGCGTTCTCGGCGTCCAACATCGTCGTGCTGGTCGGGCTGGGCACACCGGACTTCGGTCTGATCGCGGCCAACTACGTGGGCTACTGGCTGATGGGCGCGGCGATGCTCTCGGTGGGCATGACGGCGTCGTTTCTCACCAGCAACCTGACGGTCGCGTTCATCCTGGCGATTGCCTTCAACGCCCCGCTGGTGTTCGCCTCGTATGCGGACGTGATCCACGGCCGCGACATGGCGCTTGCCGTCAAGCAGTTCAGTATCGCCGGCCAGTTCCGCGACTTTGCCCATGGTGTGATCAGCCTGTCGGGTGTTCTGTATTTCGTGTCGATCGCCGTCGTCATGCTCTATCTCAGCGTGATCCTGATCCGGCGGCGTCTGTGGGCGGGCCGGCGCGCGGCCGTGCCCCTTGGCGTGCACTACACGATCCGGGTGTCGGCGCTACTGGCGATGGTCGTCGCGATCACGGTACTGGGCACGCGATTCGACCGGCGGGTGGACGCCACCAGCGAGCGGCTCAGCAGCCTGAGCCCGCAGACGGTGGCACTGCTGAACTCGCTCAACGTTGATCGTCCGGTGTATATCGACGCCTATGTCAGCCCGACGGTCCCCGAGGCGTACGTTCAGACGCGGGCCAATCTGCTGAACATGCTCCGCGAGGTCAATTCGATCGCGCGCGACCGAGTGATCGTGCGAATCCGCGACACCGAGGTGTTCAGCGAGTTCGCGGTCGAGGCCCAGGAACAGTTCGGTATCACCGCCCGCTCGGTGCAGTCCAGGTCGAGCGGCAAGTTCGAGGTCGAGGCGATCTTCCTGGGTGCCGCGTTCATGTGCGGGCTCGACAAGGTCGTTGTCCCGTTCTTCGACCGCGGTCTTCCCGTCGAGTACGAGGTGGTGCGCTCCGTGGCGACGGTGAGCCAGCAGTCCCGGCTGCGGATCGGCATCGTGACCACCGACGCACGTCTCTTCGGCGGCTTCGACATTCAGACGATGTCCAGCCGCCCCAACGAGCAGATTATCGGGGAGCTCAACAAGCAGTACGAGACCGAACAGGTCAACGCGGCCATGCCGATCGGCGACTTCGACGCCCTGCTGGTCGTGCAGCCGTCCACGCTGCCGCAGCGGCAGCTTGACAACGTCATGGATGCCATCCGACGGGGTATCCCGACGGCGATCTTCGAGGATCCCTTCCCGGTTCAAGACGACCGCGTCGCGGCGACAAGCCAGCGGCGTGTGGCGCCCGGAGGCAACAACCCGTTCCAGCAGCAACGAATACCGGTCGATCCCAAGGGGAACATCCAGGGGCTCTGGGACCTGCTGCAGGTCCGGGTCGACCCCCTCGACGTCGTGTGGGAAGACTACAACCCCTACCCGAAACTGCCGGACCTGCCGCGTGAGCTGGTTTTCATCGGGTCCGGTTCGGGCACGCCCGATGCGTTCAACGAAACCCACGACGTCACCAGCGGCCTGCAGCAGGTCCTGCTCATGTTCGCCGGCACGCTGCAGCCGTTGCCGTCTTCGACGCTCACATTCACGCCGCTGCTCAAGACCGGGACCCGGACCGGCCTGGTCAACTACAACGACATGAGGCAAACCACGATCTTCGGCCCCGGCCCCCTGAACCGCGCGCGGCGGCACACGTTGACGACCGGCACCTCCTACACGATGGCGGCGCACATCACGGGCTCTGTACCCACTCCAGGCGAATCCGACGGCGAGGCCACTATCAACGTCATACTCGCCACCGATATCGACATGCTGTACTCGATGTTCTTCAGCATCCGCCAGCGTGGCACCGGGCCGGACGAGGAACTCGACCTCAAGTTCGACAACGTGACGCTGGTCCTCAACATGCTGGACTACCTGGCCGGCGACGACCGCTTCATCGAGATCCGCAAGCGGCGGCCTGTGCACCGGACGCTCGACCGTGTGGTCGCCCGCACCCAGGGCATTATCGACCAGGCCAATGAAGAGGCCGAGCAGTTTCGGACCGAGTTCGACCGCAAGCAGTCCGAACAGCAGGCCAAGTTTGCCCAGGCGATCGAGCGTCTCCAGCAGCGTCCCGGCATCGATCTCAAGCAGATGACGCTGGAGGTCCAGTCGGTGGTCCAGACCAACGATCGTCAAATGCAGGCGATCACCGCGCGGCTGGCGCGCGAGCGTGACCTGGAGATCCAGCGGACCGAACGCAGCCTCGCGCTGGAGATCCGACGCATCCAGGACGGCTTCAAGTTCGCGGCCGTCGTCCTTCCGCCGATCCTTCCCATCGTGCTGGCCATCGTCGTCTACACCCGGCGTCGGCGGATGGAGCGGATCGGCGTGCCCGCCGCGAGAATCAGGACATCCACGACATGACCGAGTTCGTCAAGACCACCGTGTTCCTCGCGTGTGCCGCCGCCCTCGGCGGCCTGGCCTGGATGGCGCGGCCGGCCGACCCCGGTCGCGGCGTCATCGACGACACCGGCGAGCAGTTCGCCCCGGCGTTCACCGATCCGCTGCAGGCGTTCTCGTTGGAGGTCGTCGAGTTCGACGAGGACAACGGTACGGCACGGGTTTTCAAGGTCGCCCGGCACGAGGGCGTCTGGTCGATCCCGTCGCACGAGAATTATGCGGCCGACGCCGAGAACCGTTTCGCGGACGCCGCCGCGGCGATGGTCGGCCTCACCAAGGGCGTCAATCGCAGCGACAGTCGGTCCGACCACGAGTTGTACGGCGTCAACGACCCGACCGAAGCCCAGGCCGGGACGACGGGTGTCGGTACCCGGATCACGTTCACCGGCGAGACGGGCTCGCTCATCGACCTCATCGTCGGTACGCCCGTCAAGGACTCGCCTGGTCATCGCTACGTCCGTGTGCCGGGCGTGGACCGTGTGTACCTCTGCAGCATCGACCTCGACAGGTTCTCGACCGACTTCGCGGACTGGATCGAGAAGGACCTGCTGCAGATGTCCGGATCGGACGTCACCGGAATCGTGGTCAAGGACTACTCGATCGACGAATTCTCTCAGCGTGTCAACCAGAACGAGCCGCTGCTGCTGGCCTACGACCTCCAGGAGCGATCGTGGTCGCTCGAGGGGCTCGGCGACGACGAGACGCTCCTCGATGCCAGGCTCCGCGAAATGAAACGGGGTCTCGACGACCTGAAAATCGTCGATGTGCACCGCAAGCCGGCGGGGCTCAGCTCCGAGTTGCGGGCCGAGGACGCTTTGCAGCTCGACGCCGAGGCAGTGAACTCGCTGCAGAGCCGCGGGTTCTTCATCGTGGGTGGCAGGCTGCTGTCCAACCAGGGCGAGACCGTTGTACGCAACAGCGACGGTGTGCAGTACGTGCTGCGTTTCGGCGAGATCGCCGACGGCGGTCGCTACCTGTTCGTGACCGCCGAGTTCAACGAGAACCTTCTCGAGAGGCCCGAGATCCTGGAGTTGCCGGACCTGCAATCACTGGGTATCGACGACGAGGCGACCGAGCCGGCGATGTCGGCGTCGATGGAGAAAGCCCGGGCAAAGCTTGCCGAGGAGAACGACGCCAAACAGCAGGCGTACCAGGAAAAGCTCGACGCCGGCCGCGACCGAGCTCGCGAATTGACCGACCGGTTTGCGGACTGGTACTACGTGATCTCCGACGAGGTCTACGACAACGTGCGGCTGACCCGCACCGACATCGTCGAGCCGGCGGATGCTTCGATCCCCGAAGACGGCTAGAACTTCGATAAAGACGCGGGTGGCACGGCCGATGGAGCGCTAGCGACGTCGCCCGTGTCTTCGAACGTCTCACCACGGGCGAGCTCGCTATCGCTCGCTCGGCCGTGCCACGCGTCCGCCGACGTAGACATCCGCGATCACTTCCGACCCGGCGCCGAAGACGAACGAGTCCAGCAACGTCTCGGGCGTCCATCCGGCCAGCGCCGGTGCGGCCAGGTCCAGCGTGATGAAATCCGCCGCCGCTCCGGCACGCAGCTCGCCCGCGTCGACGCCCAGCGCCCGGGCGCCGTTGACCGTTGCGGCCCGCCACAGGGCCGCTCCACAGCGTCCCGTGTTGTCGACAAACACGCCTCGTGACTCGGTCTTGAGCCGCTGGGCGTACTCCAGCAGTCGCATTTCGTCGGCGAAGCTGATCCGCAGGTTCGAGTCGGTACCGAGCGACACGCGCCCCTGCATACCCGCCAGGAGCGGGATGCCGTCGCCGAGATTTGCCTCCGTCAGCGGGCACACGCACACGGTGCCGCCGGCGGCGACGAACGCCTCCATGTCGGACGGTGCCGTGTGCGTGCAGTGAACCGCGCAGAACCGCTCGTCGATCGCCAGGCGGCTGTTGAGCACCGCCATCGGTCTTGCGTCGTAGGCCGCAACGCAATCGGAGATCTCCGCCGGTTGCTCCTCGACGTGCATGTGGAACACGAGCCCCCGCCGACGCGATTCGGCGTGCAACGCGACGAGCAGGTCGAGCGGCACGGTGCGAATCGAATGGGCCGCGACGCCAAGCGTCTGTGTCCGCGCGTCCAGCGTGCCGGCCAGGGCGTCGAGTTGCGACCAGTACTCGTCGAGCGACGCGGTCCAGAAACGCAGCTGGCCGCCCTTGAGGGACTCGCCGATCCCACCGGTCTTATAGAAAACGCTCAGCAACGCGATCCGGATGCCGGCGTCGGCCGCCGCCCGCAGCACGACCTCGTCGAAGGCGTAGCCGCTGCCACCCTGGTCATGGTGCAGGTAGTGGAATTCGCCGACGGTCGTGATACCCGCCCGGAGCATTTCCGTGAACGCATTGAGTGACAGGTTGTAGAACGTCGGCTCGTCCATGGCGCCGACGAGGTCGTACATCGTCTCGCGCCAGCTCCAGAACGACCCGGCCCCCTTCCGGAACAGCTCGCCCCGACCGCGCAACCCCCGCTGGAAGGCGTGCGAGTGCGCGTTGACCATGCCAGGCAGGACGGCGCGGTCCGGCCACGCCGTCGCTCCGGCCTCAACCGGGCCGATATCGCCGAACGTGCCATCGGGCTCGACGACGATCTGCCGGCCGGACTCGAATCGGTCTCCGGTCCAGGTCAGCGCGGGGTGGATCACCAGCCGATCGGTCACCGGGCGGGTTCCGCTTCACAGCTCAGGCAGAACTGCGTGACCAGCTGCCGGAGGATCACGCCGGCGCGGTTGAACTCGTCGATCGGCACGAACTCGTTGGGCTTGTGGGCGGCCTCGATCGAGCCGGGACCGAACAGCACGCACTGCATCCCCAGGTCGCCCAGCACGCCGGCGTCGCTGGCGAACGAGACGCCGTATGACTGATTCTGACCGAGCTGTTCGCACAACGTCGTGTGTATCGCCGCATCAGTGTCAAGCAGCATCGGTGGATTGTTGTTGCGGACCTCGATGGAGATACGGCTTCGCGGATCGGCCTTTGTGACTGCGTCGCGGACCCACTCGATGGCCGCCTCGATGTTCATACCGGGCAACAGACGCAGGCCCAGATCGATGACACACCGATCGGGGATGACGTTCACCGCCGTGCCCCCGGCGATCCGTCCGACGTTGAGAACCGTGAACGGCACCGTCGAGAAGTAGCGGCTGTTGTCGCTGCGTTTCTGCTTGAAGACGTCCGCGAGCCGGGCCAGGGCGGTGACCACGCGTGCGCCGGCCTCGATCGCATTATGGCCGAGGTGGGGCGAGCCGCTGTGAGCGGCCGTGCCGTGAATGGTCACTTCCATCCAGAGATGGCCCTTGTGCATGCGAACGGCACGCAGTGACGTGGGCTCACCGACGACGACGTTAACCGGCAGCGGCCGGTCCGCCGGCCACGTTCTTGCGAAGTGCTGCGCGCCAAGCGACCCCAGCTCCTCGTCGAAGGTCAGCAGCAGCGCCAGCGGCTGGCGGAGCTGCTGCGGGTCCGCCGACGCCAGCAGGTTCATCGCCAGGGCCACCGAGCCCTTCATATCGCACGTGCCGCGCCCGACGTAACACTGCTCGACCTCGGCCATCCGAAACGGCTTGGTGTTCCAGCCCGGCTCCTCGGCGGGGACCACGTCGAGGTGGCCGGAAAACGTCAGGCCACCTGTGCCGGCGTCCGGCCCTGCGAAGGCGATCACGTTGACCTTGGTGTCGTCGCGGCCCGGCTGCCGCTCGACCCGCACGCCCGACCGGTCGAGGTAATTGCACACGAAGTCTGCAATGGGCAGGTTGGATCGACTGCTCGTGGAGTCGAAGCCGACGAGCCGCGCCAGGAGATCTCTGTCCGTAAGCAACACCAGTGGACATCCTATGATCGGACGCCCCGGCTGGATAGCATGGCCGAGGCCACCGACTCCACGGAGATTGATGATGTCATCCTTGACGGCAGCGAAGCAGACACGACGCAGGACCGGATCCAGGCGAGCGGCTCGACGAGGTATTGTGCCCGAGGACCTGCTGCGGCTCCGCTTCGTCGCCACGCCGAGGATCTCACCGGACGGACGGAACGTCGTGCTCGTGAGCAAGCACGTCGGCTCAAAGAACGAGTATGTGACGAACCTCTGGATGGTCAGTCGCGAGGGTCCCGACGGATCGAGCTGGGGGGCACCCCGCCAGTTCACCGGCGGCGGCAAGGACACGCACCCGCGGTGGTCGCCGGACGGCCGGCGGCTCGCCTTTGTCGGGGCCCGAAAGAAGGGCCATCCGCAGATCTTCGTGATCAGCGTCGACGGCGGCGAGGCGGTCCCGCTGACCACGCTGCCCGAGGGGTCGATCGGGGCCTTCGCCTGGTCGCCCGACGGATCGAAGATCGGCGTGAGTTTCCGTCAGCAGGATCCGGACTGGACCCTGGCGGCGATCAAGCACAGGGCCGAGCATGGTCTCAGCGATCCGCCACGCGTGCTGGACCACTACTGGTACCGGCTCGACGGCGACGGCTACTTCAACGGCCAGCGGTTCCGGCTGCTTATGGTCGACGCCGGCACCGGCGAGGATCGCACCATCTATTCGAAGGATACGCTGGGGTTCTTCACGTTCGACTTCTCCCCGGACTCGAAGCAGCTGATCGTCTCGACCAACACCGAGCGTCGCGCCGGTCTGAAGGTGTGGAACGACGACCTGCTGCGGATCAACATCGCGACCGGCAAGGCCTCGAAGATCCCGAACCTGCCGAGGGGGCCCAAGGACAGGGTACGTTGGTCGCCCGACGGGAAGTTCATCGCGTACGCCGGCCACGAAGGCCCCGACGCGACCTACAGCACGGAGAACCTGGAGTTGTGGGTCTGTGACCCGGTCCGCGGCAAGGCCCGCAGCCTCACGGGCAGGCAGGACTACTGCCTGCTCGCCACGCCCGCGACGGACACCGCGGAGGTCACGTTCAACGCCGTCTTCGAGTGGTGCCCCTCAAGCCGGAAGATCTACATGCAGATCGGCTGGCACGGCGAGCTTCACCTGGCCTCGGTGCGGCCCGGTGGCGGCAAGATCACCTTCCACACCCACGCCGTGCGATCGCACGGGTTCGGCAATGTCTCGGCCGACGGTCGGACCGCGGCCATGACCGTCGGCTCGCCCCTGAAACTCGACGAGGTGCACGTGGCCGATCTGTCCGGTCTCGATGCGACCACGACCGCATTGACCGACTTCAACGCCGCGGTGCTCGCCGAACTGGAGCTCTCCAAGCCGTCGTCGCACTGGGTCAAAACGGCCGACGGAACACGCGTGCAGACCTGGGTCATCCCACCGAAGGGATTCAAGAAGGGCCGACGTTACCCGGCGGTCCTGGAGATCCACGGCGGTCCGCACGCCCAGTACGGCATCGGGTTCTTCTTCGAGTTCCAGCTTCTGGCAGCGGCCGGCTACGCGGTCTTCTATTCCAACCCGCGTGGAAGCAAGGGCTACGGACGCGACCACTGTGACGCGATCCGCGGCAGTTGGGGCGGGGCCGATTGGGTTGACATCCAGGCCGTGACCGAGTTCATGAAGTCGCAGCCCTACGTCAACGAGCGCCGCATGGGCATCATGGGCGGCAGCTACGGCGGCTACATGACCAACTGGGCGATCGGTCACACCAATGACTTCGCGGGAGCCATCACCGACCGGTGCGTGTCGAACCTTGTCAGCATGTACGGCAGCAGCGACTTCCTCGAACCGCCGGACATCTACTGGGAAGGCAACTCGTGGGACCGCCCCGAGACGCTGTGGAACGCGAGCCCTGTGAAGTACTTCGGCAACGTCAAGACCCCGACGTTGATCATCCACAGCGAGGGTGATCTCCGCTGCAACATCGAACAGGCAGAGCAGGTCTTCAGCGTGCTGAAGCTGCGCAACATTCCGACGCGGCTGGTCCGCTACCCGCGGACCACCAGCCACGGCATGAGTCGAGGTGGACCGCCGGACATGCGGGTCCACCGCCTGGAGCAGATCATGGCGTGGTGGAAGAAGTACCTACAATGAAAGAAGTTATGAAGACACCCGAGATCATCATCGACGGCCAACGCAGCCGCGAGAAGGCCATGGAGCATGTTCGCGGCCTGCTGGCCTGGATCGGGGAGGACCCCGCGCGCGAGGGGCTCCAGCGAACCCCGGCCCGGGTCATCGGTGCGATGGAGGAGCACTTCCGCGGCTACAACGACGATCCCCGACAATACCTCAGCAAGACCTTCACCGACGCCCACGGGTACAGCGAACTGGTGCTCGTCAGCGATATCGAACTGTACAGCCACTGCGAACACCACATGGTCCCGTTCGTCGGCAAGGCGCATGTGGCATACATCCCCGACGGCAGGATGGTCGGCCTCTCAAAGCTCGCCCGCGTGGTGGACGTCTTCGCCAAGCGGCTCCAGGTGCAGGAGAAGCTCACCGCACAGATCGCCGACGCGATCCAGGATGTGCTGCAGCCAAAGGGGACGGCCGTGATCCTGCAGTGCCAGCACTTCTGCATGTGCTACCGCGGCGTCAAGAAACCCAGCGCCTGGACAACCACAAGCAAGCTACACGGCCTGTTCATGAACAACCCCGCCACCCGTGCCGAACTGTTCACGCTGATCGGCATGAAACGTCAGGTCGGGTAAGAGCCATCAGCCATCAGGGAGGAGAGGCGCTGGGAATACCTGCGTCATTGCCCTTCGCTTGCGACTCTTCCCTACCGGCTACTGGCTAATTTCTTGAACGCATCAATCAAAAGGTCCAGATGTTCACGCTCGTGGGCTGCCGAAATCTGCGCCCGAAGCCTGGCGGTGCCTTCGGGGACCACCGGGTAGCCGAAACCGATCACGAAGACGCCCATGTCGAGCAGCTTGTTGCTCATCTCGATCGCCTTTGCCGTTTCGCCGACGATGATCGGGCATATCGCCGTCGGTGATTCGAGCACGTCGAAGCCTGTCTCGCTGATGCCCCGCCGCGCGTAGGCGACGTTGTCACGCAGCTTTGCGACACGCTCCGGTTCGTCCATGAGGATCTCGATGGCCTTGTTTGCCGAGCACGCCACGGTGACCGGCAAGGCGTTCGAGAAAAGCGTCGGCCGGCCGCGCTGGGTCAGCAGGTCGATACCGGCCTTCGAACCGGCGATGAACCCGCCGGCGCCGCCGCCGAGGGCCTTGCCAAGCGTGCTCATGAAGTAATCGACGTCCGTCGCCGGCATGTTGTGGTGTTCGTGGGTGCCGCGACCGGTCTCGCCGAGCACGCCGGTCCCGTGCGAATCGTCCACGACCAGCAACGCGCCGAACTCGTCGCAAAGCCGCTTGATCTCCGGGAGCCTTGCGACATCGCCTTCCATCGAGAAGACGCCGTCGGTGACGACCCAGATCGCCCCGGTCACGGCCGGGTTGGCCCGGGCCTTTTTCAGGGCCGACCGCAGCGAGTCCATGTCGCTGTGGGCGAAGACAGTCTTGAGCGTGCCCTTCTTCATCCCCACGGTCAGCCGCATGCTGTCGATGATGCACGCGTGGTTGAGTTCGTCGGAGATAATGATGTCGCCGGGCTCGCAGAACGTCGGGAAGATCGCCTCGCTGGCATTCCAGCACGACACGAACGTGTACGCCGCCTCGACGCCGTAGAACCGTGCGATTGTGCGCTCGAGCACCTCGTGCGGTTCGAACGTTCCGCAGATGAACCGGACCGACGCGGTCCCCGCGCCGTACTTGCGGATGCCCTCGATGCCGGCTTCCTTGACGGCCGGGTGGTTGGCCAGGCCGAGGTAGTTGTTGGAGCAGAAACAGGCGACGTCGCCGCGGTCACGCAGTCGCACCGTGGCGTCCATCGGCCCCTGGATCATCTGCAGATGCTTGAGCTGCCCCGTTGCCTGAAGGTGCTGAAGCACCTCACCCGCCCGCTGATCGAAGACTGTCCGGTCGGTTGTCTGTGTGGTCATGCGTAACGCGCCCTGATGGTGGGGACGAGGTAGTCTTCGAAGGCGCGACGAAGGTCGTGCTGTGGGCTGAACCCCCAGTCGTTGCGGGCCGCGGTGTCGTCGCAGTCCACCGGCCAGGAGTCCAGGATCGCCTGCCGTTGCTCGTCGGGTTCGAAGGTGATCGCCGCGCCCGGGAAGTACTCCCTGACGAGGTCTGCGATCTCGGCGGCGGAGGGGTTGAACGAGGAGGCGTTGTAGACGTTGCGTGAGAGGCTGCTCTTGTCGGCGCCGGCGAGGGCGAGCATCGCCTCGATCGCATCGGGCATCGTCATGAACGGTATCCGCGTGTCGGGTCGTACGAAACACGCATAGGGTTTGCCCTCGGCGGCGGCGTGGATCATCTCGGCGGCGTAGTCGCTTGTCCCGCCGGATGGGATCGTCTCGGCACTGATGAGGCCCGGGAAACGGATCGAACGGAAGTCGACCACGTGCTGCATCCGATCCCTGGCGAGGCTTCGGTAGTGGTTGGTGTAGTACCGGCCGAGGTGTTCGCAGTAGAGCTTGTTGCAGCCGTACATCGTCGTCGGGCGGTTGTACTGGTCCTCGGTCACCGCGCCGGCGGCGAGCCGCGTGTCGAGGTCCGGCAGCCCGTACACGGCGATGGAACTCGGAAACAGGAACGTGACCGGATTGCCGTGCGATCGGGCCTGGTCCGCGGCCAGACGCAGCATGTTCATCGTGCCGCCGACGTTGACCGCGTGACCCGCTTCCGGGGCGAACTCCGTTCTGGCACTCAGCAGTGCCGCCAGGTGGAAGATCGCCGAGATCTCGAACATCGACTGCAGCCGTTG
>Ga0209988_10001984_pt1 | contig 13458 bp, 14 predicted proteins | sample N075metaG_FD_183115 | JGI IMG/M metagenome (GOLD analysis project Ga0209988, IMG submission 183115) | Deep subsurface microbial communities from Kermadec Trench to uncover new lineages of life (NeLLi) - N075 metaG (SPAdes) (version 2) | ecosystem: Environmental > Aquatic > Marine > Ocean trench... | reverse complement strand
ATTTCCGGGTTATCCGGGTTCCGGATTGGGTAATCATATTAATTTAGAAGGTGGTAGCGGTTCCCGGGAAGATATCCATAGAGCATTTGAAAGTGTTAGTACAGGTAACCTCTATGCTGCATTTTTAGTAAATGTTGATACTGCAGAATTTGATAATGGATATGTTATACATTTTATGCCTCCAACCGGTTTTAATTATAGAGGAAGATTTTTTATACAGGATGATGGTGCTGGAAACCTGAACTTCGGAATCACTAAAGGAAATAGTGGATCAAATGTTTCCTGGATTGCATCAAATTTCTCATATGATGTAACATATTTAATTGTTATAAAGTATGAATATGTTGGAGATGCTACTGGCGATGATGATGTTACTAAATTATGGGTTAACCCGGATCTTTCAAGCCCGGAGCCAGCTAATGGTGATGCAGATAATTTAGATACGGCAAGTGATGAAGTACTTGAACGCTTTTCAATCCGTCAGGCTGGAGAAGAACATTTATACCAGTTTGATGGGTTAACAATAGCTACAATCTGGTCTCAGCTTATTCCTGTTGAACTAACTTCATTCACAGCCTCTGCAAATAATAATTCTGTTGAATTGAACTGGTCTACAGCTACGGAGCTAAATAATTCCGGCTTCGAAGTTTTACGTTCAAGTGAAGATGAAGTTTGGGAAAAAATAGCATTTGTTCCCGGTAACGGAACAACTACTGAAACACAATATTATTCTTTTGAAGACCAAAACCTTAGTTCCGGAAAGTATTCATATAAGTTAAAACAAATTGATTTTGACGGTTCTTATGAATATTCAAATGTAGTTTATGTTGATGTTACTAATCCTGTAGAGTTTGAACTTTCTCAAAACTACCCAAATCCATTTAACCCTAGTACAACAATTAAATTATCAATACCGGAAGCAACTATGGTAACGTTAACAGTATATAATACTTTGGGTGAAGAAGTTTCGTTATTGGTTGATAGGTTTATGGAAAGTGGAATACACGAAATTAATTTTGATGCAACCGGGTTAAACAGCGGAATGTATTTCTACAGAATTCAAGCAGGCGATTTTACCCAGGTTAAAAAGATGACCTTACTAAAGTAGAACTCGCATTTATCATCTAATTATAACCCCTCTCTGAATAAGTGAGGGGTTTTTTTATAAAAGCATATTACCATGATTTTCATTTTAGATTTATCTATTTTCACGTGTCAAAATTTATCTATAATTAATACGTGACGAGAAGATGAAAGTACTATCTTTCCAAAAAATCTTAAATAAATAAATGCAGAAAAATAAAATATATATAGAAACTTACGGCTGCCAGATGAATTTGGCGGATACGGAAATTGTACTTGGAATATTAAATAACAAAGGATATAGTGTAACTAAGGATGCCGATGATGCAGATGTAGTTTTGTTAAACACATGCAGCATAAGAGAGAATGCAGAAAAACGTATTTACGGACGGCTCGGCAGATTTAAGAATTTAAAAGAAAGCAAACCCGATCTCATTGTCGGAATTCTTGGTTGTATGGCAGAACGATTAAAAAAAGACCTGGTTGAGAAAAATAGTATTGTTGATATTGTTGTCGGTCCCGATGAATACAGACGGTTACCTGAACTGATTGATGTTGCATATAACGGTGATAAGGGAATTGGTGTTAAACTTTCGCGCACAGAAACCTACGATGATATTGCCCCGTACAGGGAAGACGGCTTGCAGGCATGGATATCTGTTATGCGGGGATGTGATAAATTTTGTACCTTTTGTGTGGTACCTTTTACCCGCGGCAGAGAAAGAAGTAGAACCTTAACTTCAATTGTTGATGAAATTAAAGAACTATCGAACAGAGGTTTTAAAGAAGTAAGTTTGTTGGGTCAGAATGTAAACTCTTATTTAGATAACAGCCATGATTTTTCTGATCTTCTTGCATCTTGTGCAGAGGTTGACAGATCTTTGAGAATAAGGTTTACAACATCTCATCCTCAAGATCTTTCAGATAAGCTGCTTTATACAATTGCTGAAAACTCAAATATCTGCAACTATATTCATCTTCCAGTTCAATCAGGTTCCAATAAAATATTGGAGTTGATGAACCGAACTTACACGATTGATCATTATCTTAATTTACTTAAAAAAGCAAGAAAAATTATTCCCGGTGTTAGCTTTTCAACAGATATTATATCCGGCTTTCCTACAGAAACTTACGAAGATCATGTAAAAACTTTGGATGTTTTGCGCCTGGTAAGATACGATGGTGCTTATATGTTCAAGTATTCTCCCAGGGAAGGGACAAAAGCTTTCCGGATGGAAGATGATGTTGATGAAGAAACCAAATCGAAACGGCTGCAGGAAATTATTGATCTTCAACAGCAGATATCCTATGAGATCAATCAGGAATTAATCGATACGGAAGAAACAATTCTGGTTGAAAGATTAAGTAAAAAATCAGATCAGTTTTTTGCCGGAAGAACTGATACGAATAAAGTTGTAATCTTTCCGAAAATTGATATTGTTGAAATAGGAAGTTATGTGAAAGTTAAGATCCATCGGGCTACTCAGGCAACACTTTTTGGTGATTTTGTGAGTGTCGTTGATGTAACTGATGAAACGAATATAAAAAAGCATTTACAAACTAGTTGATGATTATAATGTGAGCTCCATCTGACCTTAATTAGAAATTTTATTCAGATGAATATCTTGCTATAAATGCATAACTTAGGAAAGCGATATAATAATTTTCTTAATAAAATCCGGAGCGATTAAGCTATCGGAACAGAAATATGAACCCTCAAAGTATTAAAAATCTTGTTTACCTCGCGTTACTTTTTTTTGCTCTCTCTATTAATATATATGCTCAGGATCTAAACATCGTTCCTTATTTACAGCAAATTGAAAACGGAGAAGCAGATGAAGTTAGAAATGAGCTAATCGGTTTAAAAGAAAAATACTCAGACGATCCTTCGGTTATGTTTCTTGAAGGAGTTCTAACTGAAAACGGACAGAAGGCAGTTGTTATCTATCAAAAAATTGTTGATGAATATCCAGATAGTAAATATGCAGATGCCGCACTTTACAGGATCTACTCTTATTACTATGCTTTGGGTTTATACGAAGCTGCAACCGAGAAACTGAACAAGCTAATTACTGATTATCCAAATTCTCCCTACATAAAAATTGCCAAACAAAATCAATTGCCTGTAAACCCGGAGATAACACAGGAAGATGATACCGATGTAACTCAGCAAAAAAAAGAAGATGTGGTTGGGGATGATTATAAATTTACAATTCAGGCAGGTGCTTTCTCAAAAATAGAAAATGCAGAATCACTCCAACTTAAGTTTGAAAAGTCGGGCATATTCTCAGAGATAAAGGATAAACTTGTAGCCGGTACAACTTTTCACGTTGTATATGTTGGCAAGTTTGTAACTGAAAATGATGCCGAGAGTTTTTTAAAGACAATAAATGATAAGTTTGAACTTTCGGGCAGAGTAATACAAATACCTCAATAATTTTAATGGCTGAATTAATTTTCATCGGGACCTCTTCAGGTAAAACTTCTTTAAATCGTTTTCACTCATCATTCCTTATCTCAACCTCAAATTATAATCTGCTTATTGATGCGGGTGATGGTATTTCAAAAGCATTGTTAACGCAGCAAGTTAGTTATGATGTAATTGATGGAATTCTTTTTTCACATCTTCATCCCGATCACTATACAGGTTTGGCTGCCTTAATTGTTCAAATGAAAATGATAGAAAGAAAAAAGACGCTGGATGTTTTTATTAATTCAGAGTTGGCAGATGTGATCCGAAATTTTTTAATACAATCTTATTTGTTTCCTGAAAGGATCGGCTTTGCAATAGAATATCATCCGCTTACTGATAATGTAAAGTTTAAAATAAATGATGATATAAGTTTTATACCGAAGCAAAATTCTCATCTAAGCTCAATATCAAAACTGGAAGATTATAAATCTCAGAGTTTCTCTTCAAGCAGTTTCCTGTTAAGTGTAGATGATAAAAATATTCATTACACATCCGATGTAGGTGAGAAAAATGATCTTCAATTATTTAGGGATAAAACAATTGATTGTCTTATTAGCGAAGTAACGCACATTAATCCCGAAGATATAATTACTGCTTTTGATAAAAGCGATTTTGCAGCGCAAATTATTTTAACTCACGTAAACGATGATGATCTAAATTCACTACAAAAATTTATTTTAGCATTGCCAGAACATTTGAAGAAAAGGATTATAATTGCATCAGATGGGTTGAAAATCAAACTCTGACAATATTACCATTTTTAGTGTTTTCTCATAATCAAAATTTACTATATTTACATTTTCAAAAGAAAACTATTTGATTGATATGCGACAATATGTCATCAAAAAAATGAAAATTAAAAATGACAAGAGAAGAATTTAAACATAAGAACGATATCATCGGAAAATCTCAGGAGTTAAACGATCTTGTTGATGTTGTAATACAAGTGGCTCCTTCTGATATTACAGTGCTGATTTATGGTGAAAGCGGAGTCGGTAAAGAAATATTTGCGCGGGCAATTCATAATGCCAGCAACCGTGCAGCTAATCCGCTGATTACCGTAAACTGCGGTGCCATTCCCGAAGGCATTCTTGAAAGCGAATTATTCGGACATAAAAAAGGTTCGTTCACCGGTGCTATTGACAATAGAAAAGGATATTTTGAAATGGCTGACGGAGGAACTTTGTTTCTTGATGAAATTGCAGAGATGCCTTTAACTACACAAGTAAAGGTGCTTCGTGCGATTGAAGGTAAAGAGTTTATGAGAATAGGAAGTGAAACCGTTACAAATGTTGATGTTAGATTTATTGCTGCAACAAATAAAGATCTTCAAAATGAAGTAGATATTAAGCATTTCAGAGAAGATCTGTATTTTAGATTAAAAGTTGTTACGTTTAATATTCCACCGCTTAGGAAACGAAAAGGTGATATTGACCTGTTAGCCGATTATTTTATTCAGAACTACGCAAAAGATAATCGTATGCCCCAACCCGTTCTTACAACTGAAGCTTTAAATATATTAATGGATTATAATTGGCCGGGAAATATTAGAGAATTGAAAAACACAATTGAAACTGCTATTGCATTAAACAAAGATGGAGTGATTGATGCTGATTCATTCACTTCTCTATTAGTGCGGGAGAAAACATATGAAGAGCATAGAAATCTACCTGTGTTTTTAAGAAAAACTCCCGAAGAAGCTGATAGAGAATTACTATACAGAGCATTGTTTGAGATAAAAAAAGATTTGATAGACTTAAAAGATCTTATACTACATCAGCAAAAAGAAGTTATAACAAATAATAATTATGATAACGAAGTTCTTCCCTTAGATGAAATGGAAAAGGAAGCTATAAAAAATGCTCTTGAACAAACGCGGGGTAGTAAAAGAAAAGCAGCCAGTCTTTTAAACATTAGCGAAAGAACTTTGTACAGAAAAATAAAAGAGTATCAACTTCACTAATATGAACATATTCGAACAAAAAGTGAGATTAAAGCAGAAAAACAAGGTTTATTTATCCATAATGTTCTTGTTAATAGCTGCTACGATGATTAATTTAACTGCCTGTTGTACGTATTCTTTTACGGGTTCTTCAGTTCCCGATCATTTGAAGACAATTGCAATTCCTATTGCACAGGATAGAAGCGGAGCGGGAATTCCGGGATTAAGAGAATTACTAACTCAGGAGATTATCAGACAGTTTATTGATGATAACTCATTGCAGGTTACGGAGCGTACACAAGCAAATGCAATTGTGGAGTGTACTATAGTTTCTTATTCTGATGCACCTTCAATTCTTGGCGCAGGAGAAAATGTTGAGCAAAGACGTGTGACAATTACGGTTCAGGTAATTTATAAAGACCTTGTAAAAAGAGTAACCGTATTTGATAATAATTTTTCAAATTTTGGTGATTATAAACCGGGAACTGTAGCAAACGAACGTGTAGAAGCATCTGAGGTAGCTATTGAAAAAATATCTGAAGATATTCTACTGGCAGTTGTTTCCGGTTGGTAACTAAAAAAGGATTTAAGATTTGGATGAAATAGTTTTAATTGGGTACTTCCTCTCGCTTTCGATATTATTTATTTTTGGGCTGCATGGGTTTATAATGCTTTATTATCATAGAAAGTATAAAGCAGTTCAGCACAAACCCATACCTGATTTTGAATGTAAAGATGTTGTTACAATACAACTTCCACTTTATAACGAACTTTATGTTGTTGAAAGATTAATTGATGCGGTATGTGCAATCGATTATCCGAAAGATAAACTTGAGATACAGATTCTGGATGATTCCACAGATGAGACCGTTGAGGTTGCCGCTAAAATTGTTGAGGAAAAGAAAAAGCTGGGTTTCGATATTTCTTATATACACAGAGAGAACAGGAAAGGTTATAAAGCCGGCGCGCTTAAAGAAGGATTAGCAATTGCCAAAGGAATGTACATTGCAATTTTCGATGCCGATTTTATTCCCCGCAAAAAATTTCTCAAAAAAACCTTATCTTTTTTCAGTGATGATAATGTCGGTATGGTTCAAACAAGATGGGAACACTTAAACAGCAATTATTCAATTCTTACCAGGGCGCAGGCACTTGCGCTTGACGGACATTTTGTAATTGAACAGACAGTTAGAAATAAAGCGGGCTTCTTCATTAATTTTAACGGTACAGCCGGTGTTTGGAAAAAAGAATGTATCGAAGACGCCGGGAACTGGCACTCCGATACTTTAACAGAAGATTTAGACCTTAGCTACCGCGCTCAATTAAACGGATGGAAGTTTATCTTCTTAAAAGATTTTACTTCACCGGCAGAACTTCCTTCTGAAATAAACGCTTTAAAAGCACAGCAGTTCAGATGGACAAAAGGAGCAATTGAAACCGCGAAAAAAATTCTGCCGTTAGTTTGGAAATCTAAAATACCATTGCGCGTAAAACTGCAATCAACGTTCCATCTCAGCAACAATCTTGTTTTCCCTTTCATCCTGCTGGTAGCGATTTTAAATGTCCCATTGATATTTGTAAAAAACAGCGGTTCTCACGAAGTTTATTTTGCATTTATGTCTGTTTTTGTTTTGGCATTTATAAGCACATTCCTTTTTTATCTTTATTCGCAAAAGGATGTTCGATCGGATTGGCGGAAAAGGATAGTCCTTTTCCCGCTTTTTATGGCAGGAAGTATGGGGCTGGCTGTAAATAATTCGCGGGCGGTTTTCGAAGGGTTAATGAATCGTAAAAGCGAATTTGTAAGAACTCCTAAATTTAAAGTTGTTGATGAAAAAGATTCATGGACGGGGAAAAAATATCTTAACAGCAAAATCGGTCTTTCGGTAATCATCGAATCGATTATGGCGGTTTATTGTTTGATAGGTATTGTATCGAGCATCTATTTTTTAGAGCTTGCAGCATTACCTTTTCAATTATTGTTTTTTACCGGTTTTTCTTTCGTTGCCATTACAAGTATTAAACATGCTTTATTTAAACACTAATTAAAGTGTAATTGGAAAAAACTAACGATAAAATATTTAGCAAAAAAGTTTCTCTTATTTACGAATATAATCGTAACTCACCGCTTTTTGTAAAGATGGCTGACTCGCAAATCGAAGAGAATAATGTAGATGAAGCCGTTGAAATTTTAATAGCAGGTTTAAAAACATATCCTGAACATCCGGTAGCTCATCTACTTTTAGGTAAAGCATTTGCAAAGATGGGTAGTTATGGTGAAGCTCTCGAATCTTTTAAAAAGGGAAGTGATATCATTCAGTCGGATGAAACCTATTCTTATTATGTTAATGAACTTGAAAAGGTAAAAAAGCAAAGGTCTTTGTTTGAAGCTTCAAGAGGGAATTCATTTTTCAATTCATCAGAAAATATACAAAAGGCGACAAACGCACCTGATTTATTTAATGCAAAGAGCGAAACTAAACAAGAGAAAGAATTAGCTATTACAATTGATGAAAGATTAGAAGAGCTTGCAGACCAAATTTCAAAAGTTAAAATAACTGTTTCAACGGGCAGTACAACAACACACACAGATTTTAAAGATATTCTTTCTCAGGATAGTATGATAGTATCGGAAACCCTGGCTAAAATTTACGTTGCACAAAACGAATATGACGAAGCTATAAAAGTTTATGAAAAACTTATAATAAAAGAACCGTCAAGGTATGAACATTTTACGGAAAAAATAAAAGAAATTCGTTCAAGATTAATTTCATAATTCCTTTTGTTTTAAGAATCAGTTCAAATCAACTGCTCAATAAAAACAATTCCTCCATCCAAAGAACTCTACAATGAATAAAACCAGGCTAAACAAAAACTTCTATAAAAGAGAACTTTTAACGGTGGCAAAAGAATTGCTCGGTAAGGTATTAGTTAAAAAAGACGGAAATAAAATTTTAGCAGGAAGGATTGTAGAAGTTGAAGCATACAACGGTGAAACCGATGCTGCTGCACATACTTTTACCGGTAAAACAAAAAGAAATGAAGTTATGTTTAATGAAGGCGGATTGCTGTATGTTTACTTTACGTATGGTGCCCATTATTGCTGTAACGTTGTAACAGGCATTGAAGGGAAAGGAACTGCTGTTTTAATTAGAGCCGTTGAACCTTCTGCAGGTATAGAAAAAATGATACAAAACAGGTTTAAAAGAGAATTGTTAAACGATAAAGAAATTTTCAATCTTACAAGCGGACCTGGAAAAGTTTGCAGTGCTTTTGGTATTAATAAAAATCATTCAGGGATTGATCTGACAGGTAATAAAATATATTTGGTTAAATCAAAACTGAAAAAGCATGAGCAAATTGGTGTTTCAAAAAGAATTGGAATTACAAGATCAGTAGATTTACAATGGAGATTTTTTATAAAGGATAATCCTTACTTATCGAGAAAATGACCACACCTAAAAACATATTGATTGTGAGGAATGACAGGATAGGAGATGTGGTACTTTCCCTTCCGTTAGCAGGATTGATAAAAAAGCATTATCCTGATTGTAAGATTACGTTTCTATTGAGAAATTATACAAAGGATATTGCAAACGGTCATCCTAACATTGATGAGGTAATAATATTGAAGGAGGATAACGGAAGAATCCCTGTTTGGAAAAATGTAAATCAATTAAAAAAGGGTTTATTCGATGCAAGTATTATTGTGTATCCCACGTTTATTACAGCGTTAATTATTTTTTTAGCACGAGTAAAATCTCGGGTAGGCAGCGGTTATCGTTGGTATTCTTTCCTTTTCAACAAAAAAGTTTTTGAACACAGGAAATATGCAGAAAAACATGAATTGGAATATAATGTAAATCTTCTTAAAGTATTTGGGATTGAGGAGAGCATCTCGACAAAAAATGTTCTTTACGATATTCACATTAATAAAACCAGCATGGAAAAAGTTGATAAAATACTTACTGATTCCGGAGTTGAATTTGAAAAGAAAATAATAATTGTTCATCCCGGCAGCGGAGGAAGTGCTATTGACCTTCCGATTGAAAAATTTTCTGTGTTAGTAAATAACTTATCTTTATTAGACGAGGCGAACATAATTATTACAGGAAATGAAGATGAAAAAAATATATGCAGCACAATAAGCGCTAACACAAATGCAATTGATCTTTCCGGAAAATTCAATCTTTCTGAAATTATTTGCCTGATAAGTTTAAGTGAAATCTTCATTTCAAACTCTACGGGACCGATACATATTGCTGCTGCATTAGGAATATCTACGGTAGGTTTTTACCCTAAAATCCGCGCTTGTTCTCCGGAACGATGGGGACCTTACACTCAGAATAAAGTTATCTTTACGCCTGAAATAGAATGTAATGATTGTACACGGGAACAGTGCGAGAGATTGAATTGTATGAATAGCATAGATATTGAAAATGTTACTAAGGAAGTAACAAAACTGATAAGCAATTAATAATTACGGAAACAAAATGAAAACACAAACAAAATTTTTACTGATTATTCTTCCTTTCATTTTTATCTATGGTTTTTCGGGTGGTGATGGGAGCAAAATAGATGATTTTAGAAAACTTGAAAATAGAGCATTTAAAGAAGGTGAGAAATTAACTTTCGATTTAAACTATGGTTTTGTTACTGCAGGAATTGCTGTAATGATGATTCCGAGAATAAAAAGAATATCCGGCAGAGACGCTTATCATATAATTTTTGAAGTAAACTCTGTACCAAGTTTTGATTGGATTTATAAAGTTCGCGACCGCTATGAATCTTATCTTGATGTTGAAGGTCTTTTTCCATGGAGATTTGAGCAGCATATAAGAGAAGGTGGATACACAAGAGACTTCTCAGCTTTTTTTGATCAGCGGAAAGGTAAAGCAAAAACAAGCGAAGGCGAATACGAAATTCCAATATATGTTAACGATATTATTTCTGCTTTTTATCTTGCCCGTACTTTCGATTATTCTGATATGAAAGTTGGTGATATGATTATGATGCAAAATTTTTATAAGGATAAGGTTCATGATCTTAATATAAAATACCGCGGAAAAGAAACCATAGAGGTTCCTGCTGGTACTTTCGATTGTATAATTGTAGAACCGTTAGTGAAAGAGGGAGGGCTGTTTAAGCACGACGGTGATATAATAGTCTGGCTAACGGATGATGATTTGAAAATGCCGGTAAAGGTTCGGACGAAAATCGTTATCGGTTATGTTGAAGCAATTTTATCTGAATATGAAGGGTTAGCGGGAGAGTTAAAATCAAAAAAATAGTGGATGCAAAATTGTAAGGAATAGGTGTTTCTTCATTTTTGTAAATCTTATCACTAATTTCATATGTATATAATTTCTTATTAAGGTCATATGGAACTCGTCCCGACCTGCTTGCGGTAGGCAGGTCCATCGGGCCTCGTTCCATTTCGAATTTTTATCTATTCTAATAATATTTAATATGTCAGATCTGGAAAATAACAATGATCAGGAAAATCCTGAAACTCCACCGGAAATTAACGATAACAGGAGAAGTGTTCATGATATTTATCCGATTATATCACCGATAGCCGCAGCATTTCTTGGGCTTATCGGCGGTTTTTTCCTTTACCAGTTTATTGGCGGAATTTTAACTCTGCTAATATTCGGTTTTGATATTGAAAATGCGCCGGTATATAGTTTACGGCTGATGACTATGGCTGGACAAATTTTATTTATTTTACTGCCGGCACTACTTTTTGCAAAATGGGTTTATGGTGATGTATCCGATGTTATCTCCATCAAAATGCCGGAATGGCTGGAGTTAATATTATTTTCGGTTGGCATTATTATTCTTATACCATTACTCCAGAGTTACCTTTACATTCAAAATTATTTTATTGAACAGCTTGCCGTAAAATCGGAGATGGTTAATTCCGTAAAATCTTTCTTCGATTCGCTGAACGAATTGGTTGAAAAAACTTACGGAAATATGCTTAAAGCAGATTCTATTCCGGAAATGTTTCTTGTAGTATTAATTATTGCAGTTGTTCCTGCAATATCCGAAGAGGTTATGTTCAGGGGTTATATACAAAAAAGTTTTGAGTTTAAAATCAAACCGCTATGGGCTGCTCTTATCACAGCAATATTCTTTGGCCTTTATCATTTTAATCCTTACGGGTTACTTCCGTTAATTGCTCTGGGTTTTTATTTTGGTTTTGCGGCGTATATCAGCAAATCAGTAGTAGTTCCAATGTTCCTTCATTTTCTTAATAATTTTGGAGCAATAATGCTCTACTATATTATTGGTGATGATGAACTTATTAGTACAAATGTAACGGATTCTGCAGGGTTGGAATCTGGTATAACTCTCTTCTTCATACTTAGCTTCTTATTTACTATTATTATTTTTGCAATTAAAAAATACTATTCAAAAATTAAAATTATTTAGGAGACGATAATGCCTGTTTGTCCAAATTGTAATTACGAATATGTTGAAGGAATTGCAATATGTCCTGATTGCAACTCACCATTAGTTGAAGAAAATGATCTTCAGAAGTTTGAGGAATTAAGTGAGGCAGATTGGGTTTTGGTTTACACTTCCGGTGATGAATTGGAAATAAGCATGCTTAAAGATGTATTAAAGAGTGCTGGTCTTGAAGTAAATGTTTTATCTCAGAAAGATCATATTTTACCTGTGCCTGGAGATTTGTCGGTTGTAAAATTGCTTGTCCGGAAGAGCGATGTAAATTCCGCACTCAATTATATTCAGGATGTTAAAAACAGAGAAAGTGAATCTTCGGACGAGTAATGTCTATAAGCAACACAACAACGAGAATTATTGTATCGGTAATTGCAATACCCGCCATTGTATTGGCTTGTTATTTTGGTGAATATTATTTCTTCGCTTTTGTCATAGGAATTGGAATCATATCGTATTACGAGTTTTGGTTATTTGTTAAGAATAAAGATATAAATGCTAATCTTATTATTGGTATAATTTCGGTTGGAGTGATTATTACAAATTCTTACAAAAGTTTTATAGGTTATTATCCTTTGTTGATAACCATTTTGCTTTTGTTAACGATTATAGAACTCTTTCGTGATAAAAAATCTGCAATAATAAACCTTGGTACATCCTTGCTGGGCATTTTATATTTCGGGTTGTTTGCTTCAGCGCTTTTATCCATAAGAGAGATGTATCAGGTTGATTACACCCAAGGAGGATTGTTAATTATTTCGATATTTGCTTCAATATGGATTTGCGATTCGGCAGCATTTTTTGGTGGTACAGCACTTGGTAAACATAAATTGTTTCCGCGCGTAAGCCCTAATAAAAGCTGGGAAGGGGCAATATTTGGGCTTTTATTTGCCGTAATAGCTATGGTAATTTCAAAGGCTATAATTTTAGATTTTTTATCCTGGTTTGATGTTATAACAATAGGATCAATTGTGGGAATAATTGGACAAATTGGTGATTTGATAGAATCATTATTTAAACGCGATGCCGGTGTTAAAGACTCATCTGGTTTAATCCCCGGTCACGGCGGAATTTTTGATCGTTTCGATTCACTTCTTTACGCGGCGCCCGCTGTTCTTCTTTACATAAAATATTTAAGTTAATTATTAATTCCACACAACTTTGAAAAACCAAAATAAAGTAAATATCATTACTCTCGGCTGCTCCAAAAACACAGTTGATTCAGAACGATTGATGAGACAGATTCAGCTGAACAATATAGCTATGACAAATCGTCCGGAAGAAGCCGATACGGTAATAATAAATACCTGTGGTTTTATTGAAGCTGCAAAAGAAGAATCGGTTAATACAATATTAAATGCTGTTGCTTTAAAAAACGAAGGCAAACTGAAAAAAGTAATTGTTGCCGGCTGTTTATCTGAGAGATATAAAGAGGATTTAATTAAAGATATTCCCGAGGTTGATATTTACTTCGGGACCGAAAATTATGAAG
>Ga0209988_10001982_pt1 | contig 13459 bp, 9 predicted proteins | sample N075metaG_FD_183115 | JGI IMG/M metagenome (GOLD analysis project Ga0209988, IMG submission 183115) | Deep subsurface microbial communities from Kermadec Trench to uncover new lineages of life (NeLLi) - N075 metaG (SPAdes) (version 2) | ecosystem: Environmental > Aquatic > Marine > Ocean trench... | reverse complement strand
AAGCTCGGCAGCCCGGTTTTGACCACCAGGAAGCCGTTCAACGCGCCCAGCGCAATGCAAACGGCAAAGGCCGTCATAATCGCCAACCAGACCGGCCAGCCCCATTGAACCGAAAGTATGGCGATCACGATGCCGGCGAAACCGATCATCGAGCCAACCGAAAGGTCGAACTCCCCGGCGATCATCAGCAAGCACGCACCCACCGCAATAATCGCGAACTGGGCCGACACGATGGTCCAGTTGCGGATGCCTTCGGGAGCGAACATGCCGCTGTCACCGGCAATCATCAGAAACAATGCGAAAACCAGGATGGTCCCGCAGATGGCCCCAAGTTCGGGACGGATCATGGCGCGCCTGAACTTGGAGACCTGCTTTACACGCTCGTCAGTCATCGCATCCTCGCTTGGTCAGGATTTATCGACATAGGGGCGGCGGCACACCGCAGCCGCCCCATTTCGCGGTCGGGAACTCAGCGGTATACGCCCGCGTATTTTTCAACCAGTGCGAGGTTGGATTTGGTCACAAAGCCCGGGCCGGAGTTGATCGAGTTGCCCGGAACCACGCCGTAGCGGGTAAGATTGGTCAGGATCACCACCGGCAGATAGCCCTGCAGGAAGGGCTGCTGGTCGATCGCGAACGCGATCACGCCAGCTTTGATGCCTTCGGCGATTTCGCTGGAAAGGTCGAAGGTGCCGAAGAACATCTCGCCCGACAGGCCCATTTCCTCAAGCGCCCTCAGGGTCGGATGTGCTGACGTCGGCCCCAGCGTAAGGACTGCCCCGGTGTCCGGGTTCGCCGAAAGAAAGGCCTGAACCTTGTTCTGGATTTCCGCCGGGTCCTGGCCCGAATCGATCATCTGTTTGCCCAGATCGACGCCGAGAGCATCGGCGAAGCCCTGGCATCGCTCAACCGAGGCGGGGTTTGTGATGTAGTGGTTGACGCACAGGAAGGAGCTTGCGCCGGCCGCCTTGGCCTTCAGGCCCGCGCCGTGGCCGGCATCGTATTCCGGCTGGCCCACATGCATCAGCGCGCCCAGCGCCAGCGATTGCTCCTGGGTGCCGGAGTTGATGGTGATAACCGGAATGCCCTTGTCGACCGCCGAGCCGATCGGACCCGAAAGCACGTCGAAATCGGCAATCGACACGATGATCCCATCGGGGTTCGTGGCTGACGCCTGCTCCACTATGCGCGCCATATCCGCCAGATCGCCGGTCGGCGGGTTGCGGTATTCCACGGTGACATCCATCTGCTCGGCGGCCAGCTTGATGGCGTTCTTGATCGTGTTCCACCAGCTGTCGCTGTCCGGAGCATGACTGATCAGAACGTATCTCTCACCCTCGGCCACGGCCGGAGATGCAATCAGGCCAACGGCGATAGCCGCCGCTGCCAGAGCGGTAAGCGTCTTTTTCATCTGTTGCCTCCCTAGGCGTTTTTCCTGGTTTTCTGGAACGGCGCGCCGTTCCAGGACACCCGAAGCACCGCCAGCGGAATCCCGCTGATTCTATTATGTTGAAATTTTTATTCTATTTTAATCAGACTTCAACATAAAAGTATCGACCTGCCGCCGATTCCTTTCCGCACCGGTCGCGATCGCCAATGCCGCCACGAGGGAAAACGTCGCGGAGAGCGAGCGAAACGCCCCGACATCCAGCTCCGAGACCTGCAACCGGATCGTGGAATATTGCGCGAGTGGGGAGAGCACACTGTCGGTGATCGCAATGACCGTCAGGCCAAGATCGAAGGCGTCCTGCGCAAGAGCAATTGCCTGCTCCGTATAGGGCGCGAAACTGATGGCGATCAGTGCGTCTCCGGGCCGGGCCAGGCTTTGCCGCGTCAACAACCCGCCACCATCATGCAGGACATTGGCGCATCCGAGCTTTTCATACGCATAAGCCAGATAGCATGCGACAGGGAACGAGCGCCGGAAGCCCACGATATGAATCAACGGTGCCGACGCCAGGGCATTGACAGCATTTTGCAATTGCTCGGGCGAGACCTGATCGATCAGCCGGTCGAGCGACTGCCGCCCGGCTTCGGTGAATTCCGCCAGCAGCGCCTCCGGCGAGTCGCCGCCACTTTCGCGCAACCGCGCCAGACGCGTGGCGTAATCCGGCCATTGGCCGCCGAAACGCCCGCGAAACAGCTTCTGCATCTCCGAATAACCGGAGAACCCCATGACCTGACAGAACCGCATGAAGGCCGAGGGCTGCACGCCGGCGGCCTCGGAGATCTGGGCGACTGTCGCAAAGGCCAGTTGTTCGGGATGCTCGATCACATGGTTGGCACACTGCCTCAATCGCTTCGGCATCGCACCGGCCCGCGCGCTCAGCGCGACCTGAAACGCGGCAAAGTCATTCGGAGCGGTCTCTGCCATGCATCGTCACCTCCGCTCCAGCATGACAAGGTTCCGCGTGTCAATTCAAGCTGTTTTTGAAATGAACGTTCTATTTTTGGGATCTGCGAGAGCATGTGAAAGAGGTTGGCAGGCGCCCCGCTCAGCGAGACCTGGTATCATCCGCGGGAATGAGCACCGGCCCCGACTCGGCCAGCACCAGGGCGACCTCGGCGCCGGCGGCGAAGATATCCCCGACATCCTCGCTGGCGACAAAAATCTCGCCGAGATCGGTCGCGACCAGGTATTCCATGCGGCTACCGACATAGGTGGCCTTGACCAGCACCCCCGGAATCGCCCCTTCCGTCCCCAACTTGGCCAGGTTGATCCGGCTCGGGCGCACCGCGATCCGGGCCGGTCCGGGCCCGAGGCCGCGGGCGTCGAAGCTGCGGGTCACGGGGCCGATGCGGACCTCGGCCCGCCCGTCGGACACCCGCATCACCTCGCAGCCAATCAGGTTCGCCTCGCCGATGAAATCGGCCACGAAGGCGTCGCTCGGGGCGTCGTAGAGTTCCCGCGGGGTGCCGATCTGGGCGATGCCGGCGTTGTTCATGACGATGATCCGGTCCGAGACCGCCAGCGCCTCCTCTTGGTCGTGGGTGACGTAGATCACGGTCAGGCCGAGCTTTATCTGGATGTCGCGGATGTCCTCGCGCACCCGGCGCCGCAGCCGGGCGTCGAGATTGCTGAGCGGCTCGTCGAACAGCAGCACTTGGGGCTCCAGCACCAGGGCGCGGGCCACCGCAACGCGCTGCTGCTGGCCGCCGGAAAGCTCCGACGGCAGCCTTGCGCCGTAATCGCCGAGCCCCACCAGGTCGAGACCCGCCCGCACCTTCTCCGCGACCTCGGCCTTGGGCGCGCGCGACGACTCAAGGCCGTAGGCCACGTTCTCGTACACCGTCATGTGCGGGAACAAGGCATAGGACTGGAACACCATCGAGACGTCGCGTTCGGTCGCCGGCAGGCCGGTCACATCGCGGTCGCCGATCAGGATCCGCCCCTCGGTCGCACGCTCCAGCCCGGCGATCAGGCGCAACATCGTGGTCTTGCCGCAGCCCGAGGGGCCGAGCAGGGTCACCAGTTCGCCCGGCTCGACCCGCAGCGAGACGTTGTCGACCGCGCGTACCGAGTCGCCAGCCGTGCCGCCATAGACCTTGGAGACGTTCTCGAACACGACCGACGCCGCGTTGCCCCTGATGCTCATGCCCTCATCCTCCCGCCACGAATGCGGCCCCGCCAGCCTCGCGCCGCCGCCCGGTCCGCTGCCTGCCGACCAGAAGCTGCAACAGCGCCACCGCCGCCAGCATGACCATGATCAGCACCGTGGAGTAGGCGATGGCAAGTCCGTAGTCGTTGTTTTCCACCCGGCCGATAATGTAGTAGGTAGCCATTTCGGTTTCCGCGCTGACTAGGAAGATCACCGCGCTGATCGCCGTCATCGCGCGCACGAAACTGTAGACCAATGCGGCCAGGATCGCCGGGCGCAGCAGCGGCAGGATCACACGGCGGAAGGTGCGCCAGGTGTTGGCCCCCAGCGTCAGCGAGGCCTCGTCGAGGCTCCGGTCGAGCTGCGCCATCGAGGCGACTCCGGCGCGCACCCCCACCGGCATGTTGCGGAAGATGAAACTCAGCACCAGGATCGCGGCGGTGCCGGTCAGCTCGAACGGCGGCACGTTGAAGGCGAGGATGTAGCTGATGCCGATCACCGTGCCGGGGATGGCGAAGCTCAGCATGGTGCCGAACTCGAACGCCCGCTTGCCGGCGAAGTTCTGGCGCACCAGCAGATAGGCGGTCACCAGGCCGATGCCCGCGGTCAATGGCGCGGCAATCGCGGCGATCTTGATGGTGGTCCAGAAACTGTTCCAGGCCGAGCCCGACCAGTGAATGCCGTACTCGGTCCAGCCGACCGCGAAGGCGGTGATGTAGTGCTTGAAGGTCAGGGTGTTGTTCAGGCCCCAGGTCTCGACGAAACTGCCATAGACGATCATGCCGTAGACTACCACGGTGAACAGGGTCCAGACCCCGGCGACCGCGTAGATCACCCATTTCAGGGTGCCGGGAAGTGTTGGATGCAGCCCCGCGTCGCCCTTGCCGGTCAGGGTGGTGTAGGACTTGCGCCCGAGCCAGCGCCGCTGGGCGTAGAAGGCGCCGAGCGTGAACACCAGCAGCACGATGGCCAGCACCGCGGCCCGGCCCTGGTCATTCTGGGCGCCGACGATGGCGAAGAATATCTCGGTCGACAGCACGTCGTAATTGCCCCCCAGCACCAGCGGGTTGCCAAAATCGGCCATGCTCTCGATGAAGCCGAGCAGGAAGGCGTTGGCCAGCCCCGGGCGCATCAGCGGCAGCGAGACGGTGCGGAAGGTGCGCCACCGGTTCGCCCGCAGCGTCTGCGCCGCCTCCTCCAGCGACGGCGAGACGCCTTCGACCACCCCGATCAGCACCAGGAAGGCGATCGGGGTGAAGCTGAGAACCTGGGCGATCAGAACCCCCGGCAAGCCATAGATCCAGCGCGTGGGCTGGAGCCCGAAGACCTCGGCCACGGCGGTGGTGACCGCCCCCGAGAGGCCGAACAGCAGGATCAGCGACAGCCCGATAACGAACGGCGGGGTGATGATCGGCAGCACCGTCAGCGCCCGCAACAGCCGGGTCGCTTTCATGCCCGTGCGCGTCACCGCCAGCGCGAACACCAGCCCAAGCAGCGTCGTCAGCGCCCCGACCAGGATCGCCAGCAACAGCGAGTTCCATGCCACGCCGCAATTTATTCGCCCGCCCACACATCCCAGACCCCAGATCTTGCGGTCCGACATCTTCTCGGCGAACAGCCGGAAGGCGTAGTCGCCGGCGTCGTCCTGCACCGCGCTGACCAGCACCTGCGAGATCGGGTAGAGGATGAAGATGCCGACCAGCGCGACCACGAAGCCGATCGAGCTGACCACGAACACATCGCCGTTCACGGCACCCCGCGCCGCCAGCCCCTGGGTGAAGGTGAACAGAAACGACAGCGCCACCAGGATCGCCCCGTAACCCAAGCCGAACTGGCGCTCGCCGAACGGGCCGAAAGCAAGCTCGAGATACTCGTACTGCCAGCCCCGGATGCCGATGGCGAAACCCTGCGCCAGCAGCCAGAAGAACCCGGCCCCACCCGCCAGCATCAGCACCCAGCCGAACACCGGGTCTGATTTGGCCCGGCCCCAGGTCGCCAGCGGCGCCAGCAGCAACGGCGCCAACGGCCAGAGCCAGGTCTTCTCACCCTGGATCAGCAGGAACAGCCCCGGCGCGTAATCGGTCTCGAAAGGATAGCCGTCGAACAGCCACTCGAAGGCCCAGAAGCCATCCTCAATGGTATACCAGGGCAGCAGGAAGAATCCTGCCGCCCCGATAAGTAACCAGAGCCGGACCGTACGGTCCATGGCCGGGCGCCTTGCTTAGCGCGGCAGGGCGCTCACCTCGTCGTCCCACTTCTTCAGCAACCGCTTGCGCTCGGCCGACGAGCCGTAGAGCTTGAAGTCGTAGTCGATCAGCTTGATCGACGAGAGGTCCGGTGCCGCGGGCGAGCTCTCCGCCGCCACGTTCGACATCACCTGATAGGCCTTCACCTCCAGCGAGCGCGACTGCACGTCCGCCGTCAGGGCCCAGTCGTAGAACTTCTTGGCGTTCTCCAGGTTGCGGGCGCCGGCGATGATCGACATCGAGCCGATCTCGTAGCCGGTGCCCTCGCAGGGCGCCACCACCTTGATCGGGAAGCCCGAGACCGCCTGCTTCACCGCGTCATGCATGAACACGATGCCGATGGTGTTCTCGCCCCGCGCCGCCGCCTTGATCGGGGCCGAGCCCGACTTGGTGTAGTTGTTGATGTTGGCGTGCAGGGACTTCATGAACTCGAAGCCGCCCTCCTCGCCGAAAAGCTGCACGATGGTGGCCAGCGTGGTGTAGGCGGTGCCCGACGAGTTCGGGTTCGCCATCTGCACATGGCCCTTGTAGACCGGCTTCAACAGGTCCTTCCAGCAGGCCGGGACCGGCAGGTTGTTGGCCTTAAGCAGATCCTCGTTATAGCCATAGCCGAGCGCGCCCGAGTAGATGCCGATGGTCTTGTCGCCGGCGGACGTCGCCTGGCTGATCGCCCAGCTATGCAGCTCGCCGCGCATCGGCGTAATGTAGGGCTGGGTCAAGCCTTCCTCGGCGGCCTGCAAATGCGGATCACCGGTGCCGCCCCACCAGATATCTCCCTTGGGATTGGCCGATTCCGCCTTGATCAGGGCGAAGGTCTCGCCCGAGCTTCGCCGGGTCATGTTGACCTTGATCCCGGTCGCTTCCTCGAACCCGCGCGCCATCAGCTGGCACCAGTCCTCCTGCGCCGAGCAGTAGTAGTTCAGCTTCTCCGCCGCAACCGCCTGCGTGGCAAGGCCAGCAGCGAAGACAATTGAAGCGGTCATCAGTCCAAATCGTGTCATTTTTTTTCTCTCCCTGTTACTGCGCTGATGGGCCGGCGCCCGATGCAAGATGCCCAGCCGCCGCGAAAACAAGTATCCATCGCAACCGCGTGTCACCTGTTCTCATCGCATGTGAATCGACGATGGCACATTTTGGGGAGCCACGCCAAGAAATGAATGCGCTCCACTGCCCGCGCCAGCAACCCCTCCTCAGGAGATCGCCCGGAGCCCGATCGGGCGGCCATGGGAAAGCTCGTTGGCCGCCGCCACGATGGCATCGGCGTCGATGCCGAAATGGCGGTAGAGATCGCCGATCGTCCCGGTCTGGCCGAAATGCTCGACCCCCAGCGGCACCGCGCGATGGCCCTTGACGCTGCCCAGCCACGAGAGCGTCGCCGGGTGGCCGTCGATCACCGTGATCAGCAGGCAGTGCGCCGGCAGCGGCGCCATCAGCCGCTCGATATGGCTGGCCGCACTCCGGTGCCCGCGCTTGCGCATGCGGCTCGCCGCCTGCCAGCCGGCGTTCAGCCGGTCGGCCGAGGTGACGGCGAGCACGCCGATGTCGCGCCGGTCGCCGCCGATCCGGCCGGCGGCCTCGATCGCCTCCGGCGCCACCACGCCCTGATAGGCGATCACCACCTCGCAATTGGGGCCGGGCTGGCGCAGCCAGTAGGCGCCGTCGATCACGCCCTGGCGAAACGCCGCATCCTCGCGGCGCATCGGCTGCTCGAGGGCCCGGGTCGACAGGCGCAGATACACCGCACCCCCGGTTTCGTCGCGCAACCAGGTGCGCTCGTCCTCCAAATCAACTGGCCGATCACCCTCGCCGTCGCGCTGCATGTAGTCGAAGGCCCAGTCCATGATCACCGACAGCTCGTCCAGATAGGCCGGCTCGAACGCCGCCAGCCCGTCCTGGCTCATCCCGATCAACGGCGCGCCGATCGACTGATGCGCGCCCCCTTCGGGCGCCAGCGTCACCCCCGACGGGGTGCCGGCGATGATGAACCGGCTGTCCATGTAGCAGGCGTAGTTGAGCGCATCCAGGCCACGGGCGACGAACGGGTCGTAGACCGTGCCCACCGGCAGCAGACGCTCGCCGAACAGCGAATGCGACAGTCCCGCCGCCCCCAGCATCAGGAACAGGTTGGTCTCGGCGATGCCCAGCTCGATATGCTGACCCTGGGGCGAGAATTGCCATTTCTGGGTCGAGGGGATGTGCTCGTCCCGGAAGGTGTCGCTCTGCGTATCGCGCGCGAACAAGCCCTGCCGGTTCACCCAGGCGCCGAGATTGGTCGAGACCGTCACATCCGGCGAGGTCGTCAGGATGCGCTCCGCCACCGCCGATTTCGAGCTGGCGAGCCGGTCGAGGATCTTGCCGAACCCGGCCTGGGTCGACTGCACGCCGTCGTCCAGGAACACCGGCCCCGGGGTCGGGATCCGCGGCGAGGAATAGCGCCTGGTGCCCTTGGCGAAAAACGGCGCCTGGTCGAGGAACGCGCGCAAGCCCGCCGGGTCCTCCACCGCCGCCAGCGGCTCCCACTCGTCGCCCGCGACGACCCCCATCCGGGCCTGGAATTCCGCCATCTGGGCCTTGGTCATCAGGCCCGAATGATTGTCCTTGTGCCCGGCCAGAGGCGTCCCCCAGCCCTTGATCGTATAGGCCAGGAACGCCGTCGGGCGGTCATGGTCGATGGCGTCGAAGGCTCGGGTCAGGGTCTCCACGCACTGGCCGCCAAGGTTGTTCATCAACGCCGCCAGCTCATCGTCCGAGCGCCGCTCCAGCAGTGCTGTCGCCGGGCCCTGATCGCCGATCTCGCTCATCAGCCGCTCACGCCAGGCCGCACCGCCCTGGAAGGTCAGCGCCGAGTAGAGCTGGTTCGGGCACCGGTCGATCCAGTCGCGCAAGGACGCGCCCCCCGGCTCCTCGAAGGCGGCGCGTTGCAGGGCGCCATGCTTGAGGCGCACCACATCCCAGCCGAAGGCCCCGAAAATCGCCTCGATCCGTTTCCACAAGCCCTCGCGGACCACGCCGTCGAGGCTCTGGCGGTTGTAGTCGATGATCCACCAGGTGTTGCGCAGGTCGTGCTTCCAGCCCTCCTGCAAGCACTCGTAGATATTGCCCTCGTCCAGCTCGGCATCGCCGGCGAGCGCGATCATCCGCCCCTCGGTCCGTCTCGCCGCCCATGGCTTCGCCGCCAGATAGTCCTGCGTCATCGACGCGAAGGCGGTGATTGCCACCCCGAGACCGACCGAGCCGGTGGAGAAATCGACATCGTCGATATCCTTGGTCCGGCTCGGGTAGGATTGCGCGCCGCCGAAGCCGCGGAAGTTTTCCAGCTTCTCGCGGGTCTGGTTGCCCATCAGGTATTGCATGGCATGGAACACCGGCGAGGCATGCGGCTTCACCGCCACCCGGTCCTCGGGCCTGAGCGTGTGGAAATACAGCGCGGTCATGATCGAGACCATCGAGGCGCACGAGGCCTGATGCCCGCCGACCTTCACGTCGCCGTCCTCCTTGGGGCGCAGATGATTGGCGTTGTGCACGGTCCAGCAGGCCAGCCACAGCAGGCGCCGCTCGATCTGCTTCAGGAACCGGGTCTTCTCGTCCATCATCGCCTCCGCCTTCACGCCCCCGCCGATCACGCCACCGCCTTGATCGGCGCCCGCAGCGCACCGGCCAGATCCTCCAGGATATCGTCCGGCGTCTCAAGCCCCACCGAGAGGCGGACCAGCCCCTCGCTGATCCCGTGCTCATGGCGCTCCTCGGGCGTATAGGTCGAATGGGTCATGCTCGCCGGGTGCTGGATCAGGCTCTCGGCATCGCCCAGTGATACCGCGCGGCGGATCAGTTGCAGCCGGTTCATCATCGCCAGCCCGGCGTCGAACCCGCCCCGCAGCTCGAACGCGATCATGCCGCCGAAGCGTCGCATCTGCCGCGCCGCCAGCGCGCGCTGGGCAAAGCTCTCCAAGCCGGGATAATACACCAGCGAGACCGCCGGGTGCGCCTCGAGGAAGGCGGCGACTTTCTCCGCACTGTCGCAGTGGCGCTCCATGCGCAGCTCCAGGGTCTTGAGGCCGCGCAGGATCAGGTTGGCATCCTGCGGCGACAGCACGGCGCCGGTCATGTCCTTGAGACCGACCAGCCGGATCCGGTCGATGGTCTCAGCGCTACCCACCACCGCGCCGGCCATCAGATCCCCGTGCCCGCCCAGATACTTGGTCGCCGAATGCACCACGAGATCGGCGCCGAGGTCGAGCGGGCGTTGCAGATAGGGCGTGCAGTAGGTGCTGTCGACAATCACCGTGAGGCCGTGCCGGTGGGCGATCTCCGCCACCGCCGCGATGTCGACCATACGCATGTTCGGGTTCGCCGGGGTCTCGAAATAGACCACCCGGGTCCGGTCGCCGACCGCGGCCTCCAGAAGTTCCGGCCGCGTCAGGTCGAGATGGCGGACCCTGACCCCGAAGCGCTCCAGCCCGTGCCGGAAATAGGAATGGGTGCAGCCATAGAGCGTCTTGTCGACCAGAACCTCGTCACCGGGCTCGATCAGGCTCCAGAACGTCGAGGTGATGGCGCCCATGCCGGAGGCCGTCACCAGCGCCGCCTCGGCCCCTTCCAGGGTGGCCAGCCGCTGCTCCAGCAGCGCCAGGGTCGGATTGGCGATGCGGCTGTAGAAGTAGCCGCTTTCCTCGCCGGCGAACAGCCGCCCGCCCTGCTCGGCGCTCTCGAAGGCGAAGGTCGAGCTCATGTAGACTGGCGGGTTGAGCGCGCCCTTGTGCTCGAGCGGGTCATAGCCGGCATGAATGGCGCGGGTGGCGAACCCGGGTTGTCTGGGCGTGAGATCGTGGGCCATGTCGTGGTTCTCCGGGGGTCTCCAATGCATCGGTCAGTCGATATTTTATGCCATCTTTATAAGCATATGGTTGCGAACTTGCTCGAAATCAGCTCCAATATTGGCAGTTTCTGCTCAAAAGGACCGAAAAATGGATATCAAGGATCGCCAGATCATCCGCGAGCTGCAGCTCGACGGCCGACTCACCAACCAGGAACTGGCCGAGCGGGTGAACCTCTCCCCGTCCCCCTGCCTGCGCCGGCTGCGCAATCTGGAGCGATCCGGGGCGATCCAGGGCTACACCGCGCTGGTCGACCAGAAGGCCTATGGCCTGCCGGTCACGGTGCTCATCCGCATCCGCCTTGAGCGCCATTCCGAGGAAACCATCCGCGTCTTCGAGGGCAAGGTCGCGCACATCGACGAGATCCTCGACTGCTACCTGATGACCGGCGACATCGACTATCTGTTGCGGGTCATCGTCGAAAACCTCGAAGCCTACGAGGACTTCATCCGCCGCAAAATCCACACCATCCCCGGGGTCGCTTCAATCGAGACCAGTTTCGCCTACGGCATCGTCAAGCAGTCCCGCGTGTATCCGTGGCGGACCTAGAGCGATATCCAGCAAAGTGAATTCCATTTTCGACTCGGAAATCGCGACAAATCAATGAGATAGAGCATCATCCATGAATCGGAGATCATGGATCTTGCTCTCGAGCCCGCCGGTCAAAAAGCCTGTCCCCGACATCATCGGGGATCGTGTTCCACGGCCATCCTCGAAAACCGGCCGGGCCATGCGTCCATCCGGATCCGGAATTCCAGTTGCCCGGAAATAACCTCTACCCCGGAATTCATACCAGCTTGCATGGGTTGAAACCCGATCTCTTGCCGCCCCGCCCCGCCGCGAGGGCCGTTGCCGGCTTCAGGCCGGTTCCGGCGTCAGTGACGCGGCCAGTTCCTCCCACCGGTGGCAGGCGACATCGTGCTCGAGGCCCGAATGCTCGAGCAGGGGCTCCTCGACTCGGCAGATGTCGATGGCATGGGGGCAGCGGGTCTGGAACTTGCAGCCCGGCGGCGGGTTGGTGGGGCTGGGGATCTCGCCCTCCAGCTTCTGCGCGTTGCCCCGGTGGTCCGGGTCCAGCGACGGGATCGCCGACATCAGCGCCTTGGTATAGGGATGCCGGGGTGCCGCGAACAAAGCGCGCGTCGGTGCGGTCTCGACCAGCCGGCCCAGATACATCACCGCCACATGGTCGCAGATATGGGCGATGACGCTGAGGTCATGGCTGATGAACAGGAACGTCAGCCCGAGTTCTTGCTGCAATGATTTCAGCAGGTTCAGCACATCCGCCTGGATCGAGACATCGAGCGCCGCGACGCTCTCGTCGGCGACGATGAAGCGCGGCTTCGAAACCAGCGCCCGGGCGATCGAGATGCGTTGACGCTGGCCGCCGGAGAAGGCGTGCGGGAAGCGGCGCAGGTGCTCCAGGTTCAGCCGGCACTTGGCGGCGATCTCGCGCACCCGCTTGTCGGTTTCCTCGCGGGTCTTGGTCAGGCCCATCACCTCGAGCGGCTCGGCGATGATGTCGCGCACGGTCATGCGCGGGCTGAGCGCGGCATAGGGGTCCTGGAAGATAAGCTGGGCGCGCTTGCGATAGTCCTTGAGCTCGGCCTTCGTCACCTCGGCCAGGTCGTAGGAGACTTCGTCGTCGGAGTACCTGATAGAACCGCTGGTGATCGGCGTCGCCTTCAGCATGGCGCGGCCGAGCGTGGTCTTGCCCGAGCCGGATTCGCCGACCAGGCCGAAGAACGAGCGGTGCGGAATGTCGAGCGTGACGTTCTCGACGGCGCGGACCACGACCTTCGGCGCGAACAGGCCGCCGCTGATCGGATAATGGACCGAGAGGTTCTTGACCGAGATCACCGGTTTATCGCTCATGACGCCATCCTCTGATCCTCGACCGCGAAACAGGCAGCCTCGTGACCGGTGCTGACCGGCCCCATTTGGGGAATCTCCACATCGCACCGGCCGGCCATCGCGATCGGACAACGGGTATGGAAAACGCACCCGGTCGGGCGCTCCAGCGGGCTGGGAATGTCGCCCGGAATCGGCGACAGGGGCGTGTCCAGATCCTCGAGATCCGGCAGCGCGTTCAGCAGCCCCTGGGTATAGGGATGCGCCGGGTTGCGGAGAACCTCGCGCACCGGGCCTGTCTCGATCACACGGCCCAGATACATCACCGCCACCTTGTCGGCGGTCTGGGCGATGACGCCGAGATCGTGGGTGATGAAGATGATGCCCATGCCGAACTCGTCCACCAGGTCCTTCATCAGGTCGATCACCTGGGCCTGGATGGTCACGTCCAGCGCCGTGGTCGGTTCGTCGGCGATCAGCAGCTTCGGGCTGGTCGACAACGCCATGGCGATCATCGCCCGCTGGCGCATGCCGCCGGACAGTTCGAAGGCATATTGTTTGAAGCGCGTGGCGGGGTCGGAGATGCCGACCCGGTTCAGCATCTCGATCGACAGATCCGTCGCCTCGCGCTTGGTCATTTTCTTGTGAAGCTGGAGCTGCTCGGTCATCTGGTCGCCGACAGTGATGGCGGGCGCGAAGCTGGCCATCGGCTCCTGGAAGATCATCGAGACGGAGCCGCCGCGCACGACCTGCATTTCCCGCGCCGTTCGCAAGCCCATCACATCGACCGGGCCGTCGTCGAGGGTCAGCGTGATCTTGGTTTTGTCGCCATAGACCGCGTTGCCGGGGTTGAGCTTCATCAGCGACTTGGCGGTGACCGACTTGCCCG
>Ga0209988_10001979_pt1 | contig 13470 bp, 16 predicted proteins | sample N075metaG_FD_183115 | JGI IMG/M metagenome (GOLD analysis project Ga0209988, IMG submission 183115) | Deep subsurface microbial communities from Kermadec Trench to uncover new lineages of life (NeLLi) - N075 metaG (SPAdes) (version 2) | ecosystem: Environmental > Aquatic > Marine > Ocean trench... | reverse complement strand
GGGCGCATAATGGCATTGGCCGAAGCTGCTCGTGAAGCGGGTTTGAAATTTTAATCTAGGGAACTCTAAGCAGCCCCTAGTTGGGTGACCAGGATCAAGTTATGGCAAGAATTGAACGAGCACCGAGTACCGATGACTTCATTGAAAAGTTAGTCACGGTCAATCGTGTTGCCAAGGTTGTAAAAGGTGGCCGACAGTTCGGATTCACAGCGCTGACCGTTGTGGGTGACGGCAATGGCCGTGTTGGTTTCGGGTATGGCAAGGCGCGCGAGGTACCGATTGCCATCCAGAAAGCGATGATGGCGGCGCGAAAGAACATGATCAAAATTCATTTGACGAACGATACGCTGCAGTACGCGAAAAAAGGCCGCCACGGCGCGACCTATGTGTACATGCAACCAGCTTCTGAAGGTACCGGCATTATCGCCGGAGGAGCAATGCGTGCTGTCTTTGAATGTGCTGGTGTGCGAAATGTTCTGGCCAAGAGTTACGGCTCACGCAATCCGATTAACGTTGTACGCGCGACTGTATCGGCGCTTGAGCAGATACACTCACCGCGCCAGATTGCAGCGAAACGCGGCAAGAAGATTAAGGAAATCCTGGCCTGATGAGGCAGGAATTTTTGAGAGACTAGAAAGATGGCAACACAGAAACAGTTGAAAGTAACGCTCTTGAAGAGCCGATTTGGTCGGCTTAAGAGCCACCGCGCCTGTGTTGCGGGTCTGGGGCTGAGAAAAATTCGCCAGACCGTAACGGTAAAAGATACACCGGAAAATCGCGGCATGATCAATAGAGTGTCGTACATGGTTTCGGTTGAGGAAGTTTGACATGCGTCTGAATACATTATCGCCGAGCAAGGGCTCCAAAAAAGTAGCTAAACGACGCGGGCGTGGACACTCTGCTGGCCAGGGGAAAACCTGTGGTCGCGGTCAGAAAGGTCAGCATGCCCGATCCGGTGGCTACCACAAGGTGGGATTTGAGGGCGGCCAGATGCCGTTGCAGCGTCGTTTGCCGAAGGTTGGTTTTAATTCGCGAATGGCTGCGAATTCGGCGGAACTTCGTTTGCATGAGCTTGCATTAGCCAATGCGGACGTTGTCGATATTGAAGCTTTGAAAAAAGTGCATCTCGTGCCGGCCAAAGTCAGCAAGGTGAAAGTCATTTTGTCAGGCACGATCGACAAGGCTGTGAAACTCAAGGGTTTGGCGGTCACCAAGGGCGCGCGAGCTGCAATTGAAGCAGCTGGCGGCAGCATTGAAGATTAAAGACAGGTATATCCAGGAACCGTAAATGGCCAAGAAGCCAAATAAAAATCCGGCAGACGTAGCGAAAGCGGCGAGCAAGATGGGCGAACTCAGGAAACGTATTGCGTTTCTGGTGGGCGCTCTTATTGTTTTTCGTGCGGGCACGTATATTCCGGTTCCGGGAGTTGATCCGGCCGCATTGGCGTCCTTCTTCGATCAACAGGCCGGAAATATGCTGGCACTGTTCAATTTGTTCTCGGGTGGTGCACTGTCGCGCTTCGGCATTTTTGCGCTGGGCATCATGCCGTACATTTCCTCTTCCATTATTATGCAGATGGCCAGCATGATCATTCCTTCGCTGCAGGCGCTGCGCAAGGAAGGCGAATCGGGCAAGCGAAAAATTACTCAATACACGCGATTCGGAACAGTGATGTTGTCGTTGTTCCAATCGATCGCTGCGGCATCCTGGTTACAGAGTCAGGTTGGTGTTGTCGTTAATCCAGGCCCTGCATTCCTGATTACAGCTTGTATCACGCTGGTAACAGGAACGATGTTCCTGATGTGGCTGGGCGAGCAGATTACCGAGCGTGGCATCGGTAATGGCATCTCAATGATCATTTTGGCGGGTATTGTTGCCGGGCTGCCGGCCGCGGTCGCCGGAACGGCGGAATTGGTCCGAAATGGCGAGATGGCATCGGCTACCGCGATCTTGCTTTTAGTCGGCAGCATCGCTGCGACGACTTTCGTTGTTTTCATGGAAAGGGCACAGCGTCGCATTACCGTTAACTACGCCAGACGACAGCAAGGGCGAAAGATGTACGCCGCCCAAAGCACGTTTTTACCATTCAAGATCAATATGTCCGGTGTCATCCCGCCAATTTTTGCCTCAAGCATTTTGATGTTTCCGGCGACAATTGCGCAGTTTTTCGGTCAGGCGACCAATCCAAATGCCGTGCAAAGTGCGTTGCAAACAATTGGTGCGAATCTCGGCCCGGGACAGCCGGTGTACGTTATTTTGTACGGCGCAATGATCATATTCTTTTGCTTCTTTTATACTGCACTTGTCTTTAATTCCAATGAGACGGCAGACAATCTGAAGCGTTCGGGCGCTTTTATTCCGGGAATCAGGCCAGGGGCGCATACAGCGGAATATATCGATAAGGTACTGACAAGACTGACTCTTTGGGGCGCACTTTATATCGCCGGTGTCTGTCTCTTGCCTGAGATCTTCCGCATGTTTTACCCCAGTATTCCGTTCAACTTCGGCGGCACCTCGTTGTTGATTTTGGTAGTTGTATCCATGGACTTCATGCAGCAAATGCAGGCTCACGCAATGAGCCACCAGTACGATGGCATGATGCAGAAGGCCAACTTACGAAACTACGGTCGAGGTGGCCAGACTCGTTGATTCGTCAACGATTTGTGGAGAACACTCATGAAGGTCAGAGCATCAGTTAAGAGAATGTGTAGAAACTGCAAGATCGTGCGGCGCAAAGGCGTTGTTCGCGTGATCTGTACCGACGCTCGTCACAAACAGCGTCAGGGCTAAAGGATAAGGTAGAGATAAGTGGCTCGAATATCAGGCATAAACATACCGGTAGGCAAACACATCGTGATTGCCTTGAGATCGATTTACGGGATCGGCGATTCGCGCGCCAAGAAGATTTGCAATGCGACGAAAATTGCTCCCGAGACCAAGGTCAAGGATTTGACGGAGCCGGAAGTGGCGAATTTGCGTACTGCTGTAGCCAATTTTGTCGTCGAAGGTGATTTGCGACGCGAGACGTCGATGAATATCAAACGACTGATGGACTTGGGCTGCTATCGCGGCATTCGTCACAGGCGCGGCCTGCCGATGCATGGACAACGGACACGGACCAACGCACGAACTCGTAAGGGACCGCGTCGACCGATCAAGAGATAAGACTTGAACAATGGCATTAATACGCCGATAGGAAAAAATTACTAAGTCAATTCGTAACTGCAGCGCAGGCAATAGTGCTGCGGAGAGCGGATTGAGAATTACTGGAAAATAGTATGGCTGAACCCAAGAAAAAGAAGGTTAAAAAGCATGTTGTGGACGCTATCGCCCACATTCACGCGTCCTTCAATAACACGATCATTACGATCACCGATCGCCAGGGAAACACACTGACGTGGGCGACTGCTGGTGGCTGCGGATTCCGCGGCTCCCGAAAATCAACGCCATTTGCGGCGCAGGTTGCTTCCGACAAAGCGGGGAAGGCTGCGCTTGAATTTGGCGTGAAAAATATAGATATACGCGTTCGTGGACCGGGGCCCGGAAGGGAATCTGCGGTTCGCGCATTGAACGCACTGGGTTTCCGTATTCAAAATATTGAGGACGTAACACCGATTCCTCATAACGGTTGTCGTCCACCTAAAAAACGCCGTGTGTAGAGGCTGAGTAATGGCAAGATATCTAGGTCCAAAATGTAAACTGTCCCGCCGAGAAGGTACGGATTTGTTTTTGAAGAGTGGCATTCGGCCACTCGAATCGAAGTGCAAGCTTGATGTTCCTCCTGGAGGAGCGCCACAGCGTCGGCCGCGTCTGTCCGACTACGGCATTCAGCTTCGAGAAAAGCAAAAACTGCGTCGTATGTATGGAGTGCTGGAACGCCAGTTTCGAAATTACTATAAAAAGGCTGCCCAGCTTAAGGGCTCCACGGGTGAAAATCTGCTGCGTCTGCTTGAAGGACGTCTGGATAATGTCGTGTACCGTATGGGTTTCGCGTCGACTCGTGCTGAAGCTCGGCAGTTGGTGAGCCATAAAGGCATAGAAGTGAATGGCAGCATTGTCAATATTCCTTCTGCGCAGGTGAGTGCTGGCGATTCTGTCAGTATTCGTGAAAAAGCTAAAAAGCAGCTTCGCATCAAGAGCGCTCTGGAAATCGCCGGTCAGGTTGGTTTGCCAGAGTGGGTTGAAGTAGATGCGAAGAAGATGACGGGTATTTTCAAATCGTTGCCGGATCGTCAAGACATCCTGCCCGATATCAATGAAAACTTCGTCGTTGAGTTGTACTCGAAATAGTTAGGAGGGTTTTTACCCATGCAGGAATCTGTGAACGAATTTCTGAAGCCACGCGTCGTAAAAGTCACACAAGTTTCAGACCTGAGCGCCAAAGTTACGATCGAGCCATTCGAACGTGGATACGGCCATACACTCGGCAATGCACTTCGTCGAATTCTTCTTTCATCAATGCCCGGTGCGGCTATTGTTGAGGCCGAAATCGAAGGCGTATTGCATGAGTACACCAGTATTGAGGGCGTGCAGGAAGACGTTGTTGATATTCTTTTGAACCTGAAAAAGGTTGCGGTACGTATGCATACGCGCGATAGCGCAGAGCTGCGGATTTCCAAGAAAGGTCCCGGTCCGGTTACAGGTGCTGACATCCAGCTGGATCATGACGTTGAAATCATGAATCCTGAGATTGTTATTGCAAACCTGACTAAAGACGGCGAACTCAACATGATGCTAACGGTCGAACGTGGACGTGGCTACCGCCCGGCAACGCAGAGACCATCGTTTGAAGATGAGGCTGGACCCATTGGTCGTTTGCAACTTGACGCATCATTTAGCCCGGTACATCGTGTCACCTATGATGTGGAATCCGCGCGCGTTGAACAGCGGACTGATCTTGATAAACTGATTATCGATATCGAAACCAATGGCACGATTGACCCAGAGGAAGCTATTCGACGTGCGGGCAGCATCCTCAAAGATCAATTGTCTGTGTTTGTCGATCTGCAAGGGCAGGACGATGCCGCGGGCGCTACAGCTGAGAACCAGGTTGATCCAATCCTGCTGCGTCCTGTTGACGAGCTGGAGTTGACGGTTCGCTCCGCAAACTGTCTGAAAGCAGAAAATATCATGTACATCGGCGATCTTGTACAGCGCACTGAAGTCGAGTTGCTTCGTACGCCGAACCTCGGCCGCAAGTCACTGACTGAAATAAAGGAAGTGCTTGAAGGTCATGGTCTGGGTCTCGGAATGCGTTTGGAAAACTGGCCACCAGCCAGCCTGCGCCCGGAACACGAACTCGCTGTCTAACGAAGAGCAATAGTCATGCGTCATAAAAAATCCGGCCGTAAACTCGGTCGCAACAGTTCTCACCGCAAAGCGATGTTCCGCAACATGGCCGCATCGCTGCTGCGTCATGAAACGATCAAGACGACCGTACCCAAGGCAAAAGAACTACGCAAGGTGGTTGAGCCTTTGATCACGCTTGCAAAGATTGATGGTGTTGCTAATCGACGCCTGGCTTTTGATCGCCTTCGCGACAAAGAAGTGGTTGGCAAGCTTTTCAATGATCTTGGGCCGCGATTCAAAGAGCGTCCCGGTGGCTATATTCGCATCCTGAAAACAGGGCCACGAGCGGGTGATGCTGCGCCTATGGCGATCGTGCAACTCGTCGATGGTCCGGTTGAATCTGAAACCGACGAATAGTTAGCTTCGGCAGGCACGCATTCGGCGCGACTGCCAAATTATTTCTCCAAAGCTCGTGACTGACCCGATCAGGATGCTGGTCCGGGCTTGGTCCTGTGCGTATTCATTGTGTACAGCGGTCGGAATTTTACATAAGCTGATTGCGTTCGCGGTAAACGACATGAAAATGAGCTTATTCAGATTCCAGGATTGATGGCACACTATCAAAGCGCCCGTATTAGTTGCCAAATCGATGCAAAAGCAGTGAAAAGTCGGTGCAGTGCTTATCTTGTGAGGCCCCTCACAGCACTCTTGTCCAGGGCTGGCTACAGTTAGAATCCGATCCAGAGAGACCACCGCCATCAGTACTGACCAGACATTCACAGATTGCGTCATCCTGGGAAAAGATGCCTTCGATCCGGACGCTGTTTTCTTCGACGATATCGTTGACGACGATGTACTGCCTTATCTGAGTCTGGCGGTCGATGGGTTGACGGACGCAGCGGACAGAGGTCGCGCGGAAATGGAACTGCGTCCCGATGACGTGCAACAGGCTGCCATGCTCGCATCGACCACAATGCCGGTGGCGATACTCGATCCTGAGGCGCTTGAAGTCTACGGGTGGGAATCCTCATTTTGGAGAAAAATAGTGGGTTACCTGGGATTTTAGCCGCCCCACCACTTAACGCTCGTTCGCACTTCTTCGCTTAATCAGCATTGTTTCATGCAACTATCCCAGGCACGTTTCAGCTAGGCCAGCAGAGCGTGTGGTCGGCCATTTACGCTGTTAGACTCCGACCATGATGAAATCCCTTGAAGACAAGACCGTCATAATTACTGGCGGATCTGAAGGTGTGGGTGCAGCCGCCGCACGTCAATTCGCCGCTGTCGGCTCCAACCTGGTCCTGGTTGCCCGAAGCAAAAAGAATCTCGATTTGATAGTTGACGAACTTCGTGGCCAAACCCGTGTGATCGCGGTGGCAATGGATGTTCGTGATGAAGATGCGTGTATTAACCTGTTCAAAAAAGCGAGTTTCGAATTCGGAAGTGTTCACGTACTCGTTAATAACGCAGGATGCCACAACCGCGGTCTCTTCGAAAATTTGGCACTCGAAGATTTTGACCAAATGATAGATGTGAATTTGAAGGCGCCGATCATATTAAGCCGTCTAGCGATTCCTTATCTGAAGGAATCGGGTGGTGGAGCGATAGTAAATGTTGCATCGCTTGCCGGTCGCGTGCCTCTTGCGGGTGCGGCGATCTACTCGGCGACTAAATTTGGTCTGCGTGCTTTTACTTACGCGCTTGGCCAGGAACTCGAAGGCACGGGGATCAAACTCGCTGTCGTGTCACCGGGACCGATTGATACCGGATTCATAATGTCGAATATTGATGCGGTAGCAGACATCGTTTTCTCACAACCCATCTGTACAGCCGATGATGTTGCGAGAGAAATCGTGAATATTTGCACGAACCGCAAGCGAGAGCGATCAATCACTCCGATGAGTGGATTGCTAACGACGGTCTCTTACCTGTTTCCCGCGATTAGCCGAATGCTGCGACCTGCGTTGAATGCGAAGGGTCGACGAGTCAAGAAAAAATTAAAAGCGAAAATGCGTTCGGAGAGTGAAGCCGAAGGATGATGAATCGCGGCTTCAATCTCGACTGAGCCTTATCAATCACCTGCTGCAAATGCATCCCGCGTGAGGTTTTCCACCCCGCCATCCAGCACACGAATATTGTCTTCAATGCGAATGCCCCCGTACGGTCTGAGCCAGTCAATCCGCTTATGATTCAACATGTCGTAACCGGGTGTTCCCTGCAAATTGTCGAGCAGCATATCGATGACGTAAAGTCCGGGTTCAATGGTCAAGACCTGATCGGCTTCAAGTGTTCGTGTCAAGCGGAGAAAAGAATGGTTGGGTGGACGGTCGATGACCGTACCACTCTCGTCGGCCATGAAACCACCGACGTCGTGTACCTGGATGCCCAGAAAGTGCCCGAGCCCGTGTGGAAAAAATGCTGAAGTGACGCCATTTACAATCAGGGCATCGACAGACCCACTGGCTAGGTCGAGTTCAACCAACAGTACTGCAAGCTTCTCATGGGTCTTGTTGTGCAGGTCCGCATAATCCACACCGGTTCTTACCTCTGACACAATCTCCTGCTGCATCGAATCCATTCGATCTATGACATGCTGAAATTCACTGGAGTCGTACGAATAAGTGCGAGTGATATCTGAGGCATAGCCGAAAACTGTCGCGCCGGCATCAATCAGGAACGAGCGAATTTCTTTCGGGGCCTGCCGTGACTGATGTTGATAATGCAACACGGCTCCGTTCTCGTTGAGTGCAATGATGTTGCCATAGGGCAGTTCGTTTTCGGTGTGTCCCACTGCCTGGCAGTATGCAATGTGAATTTCAAACTCCGTGGCTCCCGCGTGAAAAGCGTTTTCCGCCGCTCGATGCCCAGCCACACCACGGTATGAGGCAGCCCTCATGCAACCTAACTCGTATTCGGTCTTCGTTGCGCGCGCATAGTGCAGAATGTTCATTACCTTTGTGGGGTTGACTCTTTCGATGCCGAACGTTTGCAAGCCCTCATCTATTTCCCCGATCAGAATGCAATTTTCCCGGTTCTCCGGTAGATGCGCTGCAATGTCATCGAGCGAATGTACGATTCGGATATCGTAATACGCAGTCCAGAAACCCTCAGGATCGGCGGGTGGCAAATGCCAGTAGTCTTTCTCCTGGTAGTAGACCAGCACGGGCTTCTCGCCCGGCGTATACACCAGATAGCAATAAGGAGTATCGACCAGTGGCAGCCAACTTAACCAGTGCGGATTAGCTTTGAAAGGATAGTCACTGTCATCCAGGAATTTGGTTTTTGGGGCTCCTGAGAAAATGATAATGTGGCTTCCGCCGGACTTTTCGAGCGCCCGGTCGTGCCGCGCTCTGAGCGTTTTCACGTGCGCGGGATAAGTCTTGTCGAGAAGCGCGTGATCCACAAATTGCTGAGTTCCCATAGGCTGCATCATACCCTGAGCCGGACCGGTGCTGCGAGTGTCGTGTGAGTACTGGAATTGAGTTTCATTCCCCGCCTAATCTAGGCATCATTCCTTGTTTCCCCAGAGTGGCCCGGAGATATGCATGAATCACCTGACAGTGCTTGCGTTGGTGCTCATGAGTAGCATCGCTTCAATTTCCCATGGGGCCGATCGCCCGACCGGCCAGCCATTTGCGACGAGATCGGAAACGATCGCATCGCACGCAATGGCGGCTACGAGTCAGCCTCTAGCGACACAGGTCGCACTGGATATCCTCAAAGCGGGCGGCAATGCCATCGATGCTGCGATTGCTGCCAATGCGGTACTTGGTCTGATGGAGCCGACGGGGTGTGGAATTGGTGGTGATCTTTTTGCCATAGTATGGGATGCGGAAACCGGGCAACTCAGCGGGCTAAACGCATCCGGCCGCTCGCCGAAATCATTGACGCTCGAACATTTCCGCGAGCAGAAGTTATCGAAAGTGCCCTACCTGGGGCCACTCGCAGTAAGTGTGCCGGGCGCAGTTGATGGCTGGTTCGAATTGCATGGCCGCTACGGCAGTTTGCCAATGAGCGAGATTCTTGCTCCGGCGATCGCGTATGCCGACGAGGGTTTTCCCGTCTCGGAAGTTATTGCGGCGGATTGGGCGTCGAACGCGAAGACTCGTGGCGATTTTCCCGGCTTCAAAGAAACGTTTTTACCGCAGGGCAGGGCACCGGCGAAGGGTGAGATGTTCAGCAACCCGCGCCTGGCGAACACCTACCGCGAAATTGCCAGCGGTGGCCGCGATGCGTTCTACTTAGGTGAGATAGCGAAGAAGATCGACTCGTATATGACCGAGCGAGGCGGATTCCTGAGATACGAGGACATGGCAGCCCACACATCGGAATGGGTGACGCCAGTGTCGACGAATTACCGCGGCTATGATATCTACGAATTACCACCCAATACGCAAGGCATTGCTGCATTGCAAATGCTCAATATACTGGAAGGTTACAACCTGTCCGAAATGGGTTTTGGCAGTTCCGAGTATGTGCACACATTCGTCGAAGCAAAAAAGATCGTGTACGAAGATCGTGCGAAGTTCTACGCGGACACAAATTTTTCCAGTGTACCGGTTGAGATGCTGATATCGAAAGAGTATGCGGATCAGCGACGACAATTGATTGACCCTAAAAAGGCTGCGCTGACTTTCGCGGCCGGAGATGCCGCCATTGAGCATGGCGATACGATTTACATGTCGGTTGCAGACAATGACGGCAATATGATTTCGCTGATCCAAAGCAATTACGGTGGCATGGGTTCCGGTATGACGCCAGGCGACCTTGGTTTCGGGCTGCAGAATCGTGGTGCACTATTTAGTCTCGAAGAGGGACATGCGAACGTATTCGAACCGGGAAAGAGGCCCTTTCATACGATTATTCCTGCATTCGTTATGAAAGACGGTGAGCCGTGGATGAGTTTTGGCGTCATGGGCGGATCGATACAGCCGCAAGCGCATGCACAGATACTCATCAACATGATCGACTTTGGCATGAACCTGCAGGAAGCGGGTGATGCGCCGCGCATTCGACATACCGGATCATCGCAGCCGACGGACGAGGTGATGGATGACGGAGGCACCGTGTACCTGGAGTCGGGTATCGGTGAAGATGTCCGAACAAAGTTACGAGAGCTAGGGCACAATGTCGCAACCGGAAGTACCAGCTACGGCGGTTATCAAGCGATCAAATGGGATAAGGTTGAACGCGTCTATTACGGCGCATCGGAAAGTAGAAAGGACGGCCAGGCCGCCGGATACTAAAAATGACGCAAGACATATTTCTAACCGGCATCACCACGACCGGAACGCCACACATCGGCAATTACGTTGGGGCAATTCGGCCTGGCATCGCAGCAAGCAAAGACAGCGCAATAAGAAACTATTATTTCCTGGCGGACTTCCACGCGTTGGCGAAAGCGGAAGACCCGAAACGCATCATGCGATCGTCGCTGGAGATTTCCGCCGCGTGGCTTGCGCTCGGACTGGATACAAACAATGCGGTGTTCTATCGACAGTCTGATATTCCGGAAATTCCCCAGCTCACATGGATCCTGACCTGCATGACGGCAAAGGGTTTGATGAATCGGGCGCATTCGTACAAAGCCCAGGTGCAGGCAAATGTTGAAGGCGGCAACAAGGATCCGGACAAGGGCATCAACATGGCGCTTTATAGTTACCCGATTCTGATGGCTGCGGACATTTTGATGTTCAAGTCAACCAAAGTACCGGTCGGACGAGATCAAAAACAGCATGTAGAGATGACGCGGGATATCGCGCAACGTTTTAATCATCATTACGGCGATATCCTGGTGATTCCTGAAGCGGTTATCGGAGATGATACCGCAGTGCTTACAGGACTCGATGGCCGCAAGATGAGCAAAAGCTACGACAATACGATTCCGCTGTTCGCCGAAGAAAATCGATTACGAAAACTCATCATGAAGATCAAGACGAACAGTCTTGAACCAGGGGAACCAAAAGATATCAATGGATCGACGCTTTACGATATCTACAGAGCCTTCGCAAAGCCCCATGAAGTCATAGACATCGAAAAACGTTATGCCGAAGGCATTGCATGGGGCGAAATGAAACAGGTCCTGTTTGAATATCTCAACGAGCACATCAAACCCGCGCGAGCAGAGTACCAGCGGTATATTGATGACCCTGCGGAAGTTGAGCGTGCACTCGTCAAAGGTGCACAGAAAGCGCGTGAGGTGTCAGTGCCTTATCTGGATCAGATTCGGCATGCGGTGGGAATCAGAAAGCTCGGCTAGATTGAGTCGAACGGGCTTCTAACGGCATGCCCACCTCGCTTGATGACATGGGTATAGATCATTGTCGTATTTACGTTCGCATGCCCCAGTAGCTCTTGTACCGTCCGAATGTCGTAACCTGCTTCAAGCAAGTGGGTCGCGAAAGAGTGACGCAAAGTATGACAGGTTGCCTGTTTGTCAATGCGAGCTTTCCTGACTGCGGTCTTGACGGCTCTTTGCACGCTCGACGGATGCACGTGATGTCGGCGCTGCTCCCGATGAAAGTGAATGTACGCATAGCGCCGTGATGGGAAAATGTACTGCCACTTCCATTCAATCGGTGCATGCTTGTATTTTCGATCGATGGCGAATGGAATTGATACTCCCGCCTTTTGCGCTGCCCTGTCTTGTTCGAAAATACTACGAACAAGCTCGAGTTGCCTTCTAACGTGTGGAATCAACTTCTCAGACAACATAGTGCGCCGATCTTTGGCGCCTTTCCCGGCGCGAATGTTTACTTGCAGGTACTCAAAATCGATATCCTTGACACGCAACGTCAAACATTCGATCAATCGCAGGCCACTGCCGTATAACAAACTTGCGATAAGCCAGTGCTGGCCACAAAGCGCGTCTAATGTACGCGTGACCTCACTGCGAGTAAGCACTACAGGGATACGAATTGGGCGTTTGGCGCGAACAATGTCATCCATCCACGGCAATTCGATCAACAGTACTTTCTTGTACAAAAATAGCAGCGCGCTAAGTGCCTGATTCTGAGTAGAAGCAGCGACGTGGAGCGAAACGGCGAGATGGCTCAAATAGGCCTGGATCTCCGTCATACCCATTTCTCTTGGATGACGTTTCCTGTGAAAAATAATGAAGCGGCGGATCCACTGACAGTAGGATTTTTCTGTTTCAAAACTGTAATGGTGCAGACGCAATGTCCGCCGAACGTCATCCATGAGTTTCCCAGCCATGCAAGGTATCCATTATCAAAGTCTGCAAGGTATTCAAAAGTCCCGAATAGACTAATCAAAGACCTACGGCGGTTTCCACTTGTTATTCTGCGTCTTGTGTGCAATTAATGACTGCAGTTTTCCTACATACTTATAGTTAGGCCGCAACGGAAACAATGTCGGTTCCCAGGGTCCGGTTGACGCTCGAAAGCGAACTTCGACAAGATACGACAGGAAAGGGCCACTGATGACCCGTAGCGACCAATTTCTCTGTAGTCAGGGGATGAAAACATTTATATGGCAGAGAACCGTCACTTGAATCACACTAATTGGAAAGACATTGCTGAATTGATTGCTATCGTAGCGATTGTCGCATCGCTCATATTTGTTGGGCTTCAATTGAAACAGGGCCAGCAAATTGCGCTTGCGACTCAGTATCAAGCACGTACGCAGGCAGTCCAAGGCTTGATAGAGACTCAAATGGAAATCGGCCAAGTTACAAATGCTCCAGGCTGGAGAGATGCGATTAGTGAAGGGATTTTGTCATCGGACATCAACGAAACACACTGGTTGTGGCTGGCATTTGACAATCACTACTTTCAATATCAATCGGGATTTCTGGAAGAATCAGCTTGGGAAGCCCAGTTGAGAAATATCCGAGATTTGTACTCAGACTGCCGTATGAGATTGGTTTACGATTGGCGCAAGAATGGATTGAGGTCAGAGTTCGTTGAACTGGTCGATTCAATTGAAGATCCGTGCGACGGCGCCGACTAAATGCAGCTTTCGCTTCGGTTTTAATATCCGCTAGTGGCTCGGGCTGTGTGAAAAGGCCGGTTCGCCTTATCGCACGGTGCGGCCTAACAAATCGCTGAACTTGCCGCCGGGCAGTATCTGTCACAGTTCGTGCACAGTGGTTCATATTTGCATTCGCACGAACTGCGCCAGATACTTGGCGCAAGTTAGCTAAAACGTTAGGCCGCAAC
>Ga0209988_10001978_pt1 | contig 13470 bp, 10 predicted proteins | sample N075metaG_FD_183115 | JGI IMG/M metagenome (GOLD analysis project Ga0209988, IMG submission 183115) | Deep subsurface microbial communities from Kermadec Trench to uncover new lineages of life (NeLLi) - N075 metaG (SPAdes) (version 2) | ecosystem: Environmental > Aquatic > Marine > Ocean trench... | reverse complement strand
CCAGATCCCGCTAAAAAGGCAGGATTAGCCCGCCTGAATGACTCTGGCCGGGCAGGTTCAACTTCCTTTTTTGAATACTTCTCATCAGTGGATTTTCAAAAAAGAGTTTCACTGATAAAAAAACCCCCCGAAGCTTTCGCGTTGGAGGGTAGTATGATCAAGATCGGGAAACTACTAGTAGTTCCACAGATCAATTTCGATATTCCGAATTACTTCTCTTATTCGATCAGACTCCAATAATTGCATCAAAGCGTTATCATTGATGTAGTCTGCCACACTACGGTCACCCTGAACATTATCTTCTTTATAAATCACACCGTGAAATCTACGGGAGTTCAATAAGTGATCATAGGAAATAGGCTGGGAGGTATTTCTGCGATTGAAGGCTTTTGACCTGTGCAATACTTGCCTTGCAGCAGGGAACCAAACCCAAAACAATTCTACTTTCGAATCCACACCATCATCTTCAAACGCTTTAGAACGAGCTTCGTTTGCAACAGGACACAATCCCAGCATACGATATCTGAGTTCGCCCTGACGCTTGTCCAGGTACCAGTATCCTCTCACTCTCCATTCTTCCACATCACCGGCATCCAAGGTAAATTTACGAACATACTGCGGTTCAACGAAACCTTCTGCATTGTACTGTTCAATACCAAGGTCTGTAGTGTCACTATATACTAAAGAAGCTTCAATATCTTTAAGCGTTCTTTTTTCAGTGAAATAAGAATCTGCATACACATGCTCGATCTCCCCTGTCTTGATGCCCTTTATCAAAACATCATACAGTGAACGTCTTTCCGCTCCAATGTTGTTGGTATCGATAGGGTAATACAATGGGAAGTTAACTCTTTCGTCAAGGTCAATTATTTCCCAGGTGGTTTTGGACCAAAGAACGTCGCGCTCATCGACATAACCGTATGGTAACGGCTCATCATTATCGTAAGCGATCTGTGCAGCTGTCTTTATACCAATCTCTTCCGGAGTTTTGGCATTAAGAATATTGATCTGTGCTGCTGCACCGACACTCATTAATAAGCCAATTCCACATATAACAACATTTCTCAAATTCATAAATCGAAATTTTTACTATTTAGTTTGTAAGCTCAATACACACAGGAGAAATTCTTTTCAATTTGTATCCTGAGTTATTGGCAATATTAGCATGAATATCAAATATCTGAACCGTCTCACCACGTCTTGCTCTACGAAGAGCGGCTTTTGCAGGCGTGTTCAATTTGTTTCCATTTATTTTTACCGTTGGTTGACCCGAAACTTTGAAACTGAATCCGGTAACACGTAGATTCAGATCAAAATCGAAATCAGGTAAGGACGCACCTACACTTGAAATTTCAAGTCCTTGACGTTGCATACGTACACATCCACCATTACCATCTTCTCCACGAATGGATCCTGTAGGTCTTGGAATATCCTTGATACGGAATTCAGTAGTTGTGTTCACTACCGTGCCGTCTGGCAATGTACCTCTGGCCGATATAGCAACCGTTCTGCCTTTACCCGGGCTCATGTTGTATTTAGTTCCTGAAACTCTACTAAGACCGGTACCCGAAGCACTTACTTTATTATCCGGAATACCCGGAATAGAAATAGTCATTGGGTTGACAACACCACGGTATACTACATTCATTTTATCTGCTGAAATCACGGCAGAGTTTGGTCTTGTGATAGTCGAAAAAGATAAATTTACCTCAACCGGAACTTCTTTACCATCTTGTAAAAAGATAAGGTTACCTTCTATCTTATGGTCTCCTGCACTACCGGCATTGATGTTCAGCATTACCTTCCCGTTCTCAATGGTATATTGATCTTCTGTTAAAGTTCTTCCGTCCAGTGTTAATTCTACACGGTTTGGCCTGGTATTGGGATCAATACGCCCCAAAATAATTCCACCATCAAATTTTTCACCGGCAAAAAAAGCACTTTTAGCAACTTCCAACAGCGTATTATACTGAGTGAACGACAACGCCGAAGCCTGTTGTCCTGCCAGCATCTTGGAAAGCAATTCGTTCTTGGTTACTTTTATATCATTCTGAAGTGATGTAAGTTTGGTTTTTGAAGCTATCAAAGGAAATCCTTCGTAGTTATAATTCAACCAATCAATCATCTTCCCATCACGTCTTTCTACTTTGTCGGTGTTAAAATTTGCTTCAATCGATCTTTTTATATCCGGATAAAGGCTATCACCTAACACGGCAAGCATTTGGGTCCGATACTTATTAATTTGATCGAGAAATTCGTCTCCTCCTTTTTTTAGTTTATCGCCTTTAAAAAAGCGTTGATCCAAAAAGTCAGATTGATCCTGTACCTCAAAATCTTCAGCATCCTCTTCCTTCAAGGTCTTCATCATCATATCTTTAATGTTACCGAGGTAATTGTCAAGATTTGCTGAAATCTCAGAAACTATATCTGCTTGTTCTTTTACTGAGTTATATTGCTCGGGTTGCTCCAAAGCCATGGTAGCAAGGCTCTCCATAAAAGCGACATTACGCTCTGTGGTTGCAACATTTGCGTTCGTTATTTTCTTTTCTAATAATCCGAAGGCCGATAATACTTCTTTGGACATGTTCAATGCTAACATCGCAATGAAAATCAAGTACATAAGATTGATCATCTTCTGCCTGGGAGATAGTTTTCCTTGTGCCATATTAATTTCTTTTTAAGTTAATAATTAATTACAGTCGGAAACTATTAGTTTCTATTGTTCATCGCGGATAACATTCCTCCGTATACACTGTTAAGCGAAGAAAGGTTGGAAGTTAAATGCTCCATTTGATCTTTTAACTGCTCAGCATTTTCAACCACACGCTCATTCACTTCAGTTTGACGGCTAGTAGACTCTACTTGTACTTTGTAAAGACTGTTCAATGACTCCATTTGAGCAGCAGCCAATGCCATTTCTTCACTATATTTCTTAGTAGAATTCATAGCTTCGGTAGTAGGGGCCATGCTTTTAACGGCTCCTTCGAAATTACGGATACCATCACCCAGGCTAGTCATCAATTCTGAATCAATTTTTGCGTCTTTCAACATTTCGTCCAATTTCTTAGAAAGAATTCCTTCAGCATCTTGAGGCTCATCTTTTCCTTTTCCCGATCTACCGGCTAGTTCTGGGTATACCAAAGACCAATCCAGATCGTCATCTACCGGCTCGAATGCAGAAACAGCGAAAATAATTGCTTCAGTAATCAATCCAACTGCTAAAAGAAGGCCGCCGGTAAGAGGTCCTATTTGCCAGTGAAGGATTTTAAATAATGCTCCTAAAATTACAATAGATGCTCCAAGGCCATAGGCCATGTTAAAAAATTTCTTATTTGATCTTGATTGTGCCATAATATGAGGGGTTTTAAGTTAAGATTTAAGTTCTTTATAATTGTGAGACTATCTTGCGTCTCCAAAGGTTTGGTTTAAAGTTATATCGGTACCCATATAATCCTGAACGGTTCTAAAGCCAATATAGCTTCTCGCCGAATCTGCGTACTCATAATCTCGTGTACTTACCTGTAGAAAATAAGCCACGTCTTTCCAAGAACCTCCACGTACTACTTTACGCATGTTCTTGTCATCGTTTACGCTGGGGTTCATAGTCGAAGAATACTCATAAGAGTCGGCATCGTAAGAAGACGCTACCCATTCGCTAACATTACCTGCCATATTGAACAGGTTATAATCGTTTGGTTCGTATGCATCTGCCTCTACCGTATATAATGCCTGGTCTGCAGCATAATCTCCTCGTAAGGGCTTAAAGTTTGCCATAAAACAACCACGGTCGTTCTTTGCATAAGGCCCACCCCATGGGAAGGTTGCAGATTGCAATCCACCACGAGCTGCATATTCCCATTCGGCTTCACCGGGAAGTCTAAAGGAATTGACGTGTTGTCTGTTCCTCGCTTTTTGATAAGAATTTTTATACAAGGTTCTCCAAGCACAAAAAGCTTTGGCTTGATTCCAGTCTACTCCAACAACAGGATAGTCTCCATAAGCTTCATGCCAGAAATAATCATTGTGCATAGGCTCATTGTACGAGTAGTTAAAGTCCTTGATCCAAACAGTGGTGTCCGGATATATCGCTATAGTGTCTCTCTTTATGAAATCTTTTCTTCTTTTCCCTTTGGCTCTTGCTGCCGCCTGGATATCGATATAGGTATATTGGAACACCAACTTATCAACATCGATGGTACGTTGGCCGTTGTAAGCCTCTTCAGCAGGGATATACATAGTATCCATCACTTCTGAATAATATTCATCCGGATATTCACTAGTGTCATTAATAAGATCTATATCACGGTTGATCTTACGTCCTGCGTAGTAGTCGTCTCCCATTCCGAAGTAATTATCATACATATACTGCTCATAGGGAGTCATTTCTTCGTTCTCCTGATCGACAAAGGCAAATTCGCCAATACCGCCATCACCCGGTGTAGCTCCAACTTCATCTGCGAGAATCGCTAATTTCAATCGAATGGTCGAATCTCGAACCCACTCAACAAACTGTCTGTATTCAGCATTGGTTATTTCGGTTTCGTCCATGTAGAAGGAACGTACCGTTACTGTTCTTGTGGGAGCATCGTTCACAGCCACAAAATCATCATCTGCCTTTCCCATGATGAAAGATCCACCAGGGACAAGGGTCATACCATAAGGTTTTTCAGGGTACCATTTTTTGCCTTTAGCGCCAACTAGTTCTCCTCTATCTCCAGAGTTACAACTAATCATTAAGGCAATCATCGCAATGAATGCAATAAACTTATTCATAGGTAATTAGGTTAAATTTAATAAGATTTGAGGGGGTAAACCTATTTATAAAATATCAGAAAAACAACATTTTTCTGATAAAACCCTTAAATCCTGTTAATAAGTCAGTTCGATTATACTTCATTCTTACGGCGGGCTTTGTACCACCGTTCAGGAATTTCCTGATGTGTTGCACCTAAATATTCGCCATAAGTGCATGGTAATAACGTTTCTCTTTTTAATTTATTATTAACATTTGAAATAAAAGGCAATTCTATCCACCAACGACCGGTTTTATTGCTCTTTCTAAAGATTAAAATTTCATCATCGATAGGAACTTTATAGGTAGTGTAGCTTTTTTCATCACTGAAATCTTCATCATCTACCCTAAAATTCACACCTTCTATAAAATACCAGACAATTTGAGCTATCAACGTAGCTGCGCTCTCTGTCTGTACGTAATCTTTGAGTTCAAATAAACCGAAAGAGGTTACTTTATTGCTAATTCCGGCATATCTGGCGATAGCACATATTTCACGGCTGTCAAAACCATTCGGACTGGAATTATATCTATAACTTAATTCTGAGCTTTTTATTGCCGAAACATCTATGGAAACAATATCTGCATCCCTCATTATAGGCTCCACCAGGGTGATGTCCTCAGTCACCTTGCCCAATCGATATCCATCGAAGTATAGTTTTTCCATCAATGCGATCTCCCCCGGTGGATTGAAATAAGATTGGTACCCCAGCACACTGTAATTAAACAGATTATAGGGCTTCTCAACAATGATCTTACCTATATATGATTTGTTCGATATAGGATGCTCGGCATCTCCCAGGTCAAAACGATGGTCCACGTTCACCAAATTGACCATTTTACCCATCCCATCATACGAGCGGTACATAGGAAAAAGCAGATCCTGACTTCCACCAAATACAATAGGAATAATACCCTTTTTAAGCAGTGCTTCTGAAACGGCACGAAATGCAAAATAACTATCCTCAACCGTTTCCCCTTTTTCGATATCTCCCAGATCCACTATTTTTTGAGGCCAATTTCCTGGGTAAAGCGCATAAAGCGCCTTTCGTAGCTCATCGAAACAAACATCGGCTCCCATATAATTTACATCATTTCTGTTCTCCTTTACTCCGAAAAGCGCAAATTGAACTCCTTTTAGGTTCGGCAGGCTCCCTTTTTTAGTATGAATAGCTATTTCTTTGCCCAATACACCCTGAGACAGTATTTCTCTGTGGGCAATGATCTTTTTAGAAACGGGGGAAAGAAATTCTATCATTTTTTCTTAGCTGTTGTTTTTTTAGGTGTTTTTTTCTCCAACAACTCCTGCGCCTGTTCAAGGGTCATTTTGTCTGCCTTTGTGGTTTTAGGCAATTCCACCTTTTTTTTCCCTTTTATTAAATTGAAACGTCCCCAGCGAGCTTTTTCAAGACGAATACCCTCTTCGGGCCATTCATGGATCAATTTATCGAGCTCCTTTTGTTTCTTATCTTCGATCAACTCGATGATATCTGAATCGGACAGATCATCAAAATCGTATTTCTTATTCACATTGATGAACATATTATTCCATTTAATGAATGGGCCAAATTTCCCTTTTCCTTTTTGTACCGGTAAACTTTCGTAGGTATATATAGGAGCATCAGCCTTTTTCTTCTCTTCAATAAGCTCTTTTGCCATCTCCATAGTCACCTCCAAAGGATCCATTCCCTTTTCAAGGGAGATGAATTTTTTTCCGAAGCGAATATAAGGTCCGAAACGACCATTGGCCACCTCAACTTCCTCAGCTTCATAGATCCCTAATGTTTTCGGAAGTTTAAACAGATCCAACACCTCTTCGAAAGTCACCAGATGCAATTGCTGATCGGGACGAAGACTGGCGAACTTCTTTTCATCATCATCCGGAGCACCGATCTGTGCAATAGGGCCAAATTTTCCCAAACGCACCAAAACAGGTTTCCCGGTTTCGGGGTGTTCTCCTAAAATTCGTTCCCCGCTTTCCCTATCGGCATTTTCCTGAACATGTTCCACACGTGGATGGAATTTACTGTAAAAATCCTTCATCATTGAGGTCCACTCCTCCTTACCTTCGGCTATTGCATCAAAATCTTCTTCTACCTTGGCCGTAAAATTATAATCCAAAATTTCCATGAAATTATCGACCAGGAAGTCATTCACTATCATTCCGATACTCGTTGGGACCAACTTTCCTTTTTCACTACCAATAGTTTCGGTTAAACTATTTTCTTCAACGCCATTTTCGGATAAAACCAATTGTAAATATTTTCTCTCCACACCTTCAACGGTTCCTTTCTCCACGTATTTCCTATTCATGATGGTAGAAATAGTTGGCGCGTAGGTCGACGGACGGCCAATTCCCAATTCCTCAAGCTGCTTCACCAACGAAGCCTCAGTATAACGGTAGGGTGGACGGGTAAAACGCTGTGTTGCTGTGATATAATTGTTTCCCAATGATTCATTCATATTCAGGTTGGGAAGCATCCCTTCTTGTTCTTCTTCTTCAAAATCGGTTCCTTCCAGATATACTTTCAGGAAACCCTCAAATTTTATCATTTCTCCATTTGCTGAGAATTGTTCCATCAATTTTTCCAGCCGCAATTCGCCCGAAGCTTCAGCCAATGGTGAAGTAAAAATATCGATCTTCACATGGGTCCGCTCAAGCTGTGCATCACTCATTTGCGAGGCGATGGTGCGTTTCCAAATCAGCTGATACAATCGCTCCTGATCATAATCTCCTTTGATGGTTTGACGGGACATATCGGTAGGACGGATGGCCTCATGCGCTTCCTGAGCACCTTTAGTCTTCCCTTTATAATTTCTCGGCTGACTGTAATTATTTCCAAACGAGTTTAAGATCTCATTCTTAGCCGCATTTTTAGCATCATCGGAAAGGATTACACTATCGGTTCTCATATAAGTGATCAATCCTGCCTCATACAATCGCTGTGCGATGGTCATGGTCTTGCTTACCGAATAATACAATTTACGAGACGCCTCCTGTTGAAGGGTTGAAGTAGTAAATGGCGGTGCGGGAGATTTCTTTGCGGGATTTTTGACCAGATCCGCTATCTTGTATTCGGCGCCCAGGTTTTTCTGAAGAAAGGCATAAGCTTCGGATTCCATATTGAAATTTTTCGGAAGCTTTGCTTTGAACTTACTGCCGTTTTCGGTGGTGAATTCGGCATCTATTCTGTAGGAGCCAACCGGGTTGAACTTTTCAATCTCACGTTCCCGTTCTACGATCAAACGCACCGCGACCGATTGTACCCGTCCTGCGGACAAGCCTCCCTTTACTTTTCTCCAAAGTACCGGGGATAACTCGTAACCTACCAAGCGGTCCAATACGCGTCGGGCTTGTTGTGCGTTCACCAAATTATAGTTTATCTGTCTCGGATTTTCAATCGCTTTGAGAATAGCAGATTTTGTGATCTCGTGAAATACGATTCGCTTAGTTTTAGATTCATCGAGATCCAATGATACCGATAAATGCCAGGCAATGGCCTCTCCTTCCCTGTCTTCATCACTGGCGAGCCATACCATATCCGCATTTTTCGCTAACGCCTTCAGTTCTTTAACGATACTTTTCTTATCGCTCGAAATGATATATTTGGGGGTGAAATCTCCTTCAACATCAACTCCCAACTCTTTGGCAGGAAGATCTCTAATGTGCCCGAAACTTGAAGCTACCTTGAAATCACTTCCAAGAAATCTCTCGATAGTTTTGGCTTTTGCCGGAGATTCAACTATCACTAAATTCTTTGCCATAGTCCATAAATTTGGTGTACAAAAGTATGTGATTTTTTTTATACGCCCGGATCAAACCCGATTTTTAGGATTCCATGAACAGCAAAAAGGTCTTTTACTTCAAGAAATTATTAGAAGGTATTTACTTCAGATCCATCATCAAAGCCAACACTATCCTTGTAAAAACTATACATAACGATATGGACAAAATATGCCGTGATCACCAGTCCGATTCCACATAGAATAATTCCTAATTGTGCGATGATCGATGAAAGTATAATTAGACCAAAAAGAATCAACCAGTATTTGTTACCCAGTTTAAAACCGGCCTTAATAATTTCGGACACGCTTAGTTTATCATTGAACGCCAAAATAGGCAAGAAAAGTTGCAAGGGTACCAGCACATAGAATATGGGTAAGTAACACAATAAGGTAGCTAACAAAGCTATCCCAAAAGTCGCTAATGAAAGTACCATTAGTTTACCGAAATTGTTTTTCAACAGATCAAAATATCCCCCCGTAGGTTCATCGATCCCCAGATCTATATTCTTACACACTTTATAAAAATGCACATTGATCGACAAGACAACCACCTGCAGTATGAAGGATATGAGAAAAACTGCAATAACCCAAACTATTATCAATACGGCCGAAAACCCCTCCAAGCCCGAAGGCGAATAATAAGGATCTCCCGAATTCATCAATAATTCAATATACATGGGCATTAATGGAACATAAATAATTAGAATAAAAGGAATAACAACCAACAAACTAACAAGTCCGTGCTTTACTGCTTCCATAAACAGTTTCTGAAAAAGACCAAAACTTTTACTAAAAATATCACCGAAGTCGGGTTTTGTTGAACTTTCTATCTTCTGAAAAATATTGGATTTCATGGTTTTTGGTTTTAGTTACTTCGACTGTAAATGTATAAAAAAGAAATCTGCCACTTTGTCATATTCTTCTTTAATATTGTATCTTTGCGCCTTACTGCCAAATGGCAGGTATTATATTTGAAACGCAATGATCCGTATCGTTATACCAGGACGATAAATTTTATGGAAGAAAAGGTTATAGACGAGAAAAGGCAGGGAGAATCTTTGGTCCTGGAGCAGAAGAATGGCAACCGACGAAAACTTTTTATCGAGAGTTATGGTTGCCAAATGAATTTTAGCGACAGCGAGATCGTGGCGTCTATTTTGGCAGAACAAGGATATAATACCACGGAAAATTTGGAAGAGGCCGATCTGGTTTTAATCAATACATGCTCCATTCGCGACAAGGCGGAACAAACTGTGCGAAAACGTCTTGAAAAATACAATGCGGTAAAAAAGATCAACCCAAAAATGAAGGTGGGGGTTCTGGGCTGTATGGCCGAACGCCTTAAACGTAAATTCCTCGAAGAAGAAAAAATAGTGGATATGGTGGTGGGTCCTGATGCCTACAAAGACCTCCCAAATTTATTGAAAGAAGTTGAAGAAGGGCGGGATGCTGTGAATGTTATCCTATCCAAGGACGAAACATATGGTGATATCTCTCCGGTGCGTTTGGGAGGACATGGCGTAACTGCCTTTGTTAGTATTACCCGGGGATGCGATAATATGTGCACTTTTTGTGTAGTGCCTTTTACCAGAGGCCGTGAACGTAGTCGTGACCCCAAAAGTATAATCAACGAGGTAAACGATCTTGTTGAAAAAGGATATAAAGAAATTACCTTATTGGGTCAAAATGTAGATAGCTATCTGTGGTACGGGGGCGGATTAAAAAAAGACTATAAAAATGCTTCCGAGATCCAAAGAGCAACGGCTACCAACTTTGCAAAATTACTCGAAATGACGGCCGAGGCACAACCCGGGATGCGAATTCGGTTTTCGACTTCCAACCCCCAGGATATGACCGAAGATGTTTTGCATAGTATGGCGAAATACGACAACATTTGCAACTACATACACCTTCCGGCACAGAGTGGCAGCACCCGTATTTTAAAAGAAATGAACCGTCAATATACTCGTGAGGAGTATTTTGAGCTCATTGACAGGGTACGTAAGATCATTCCGGATTGTGCGATCTCTCAAGATATCATCACCGGTTTTTCTACGGAAACAGAAGCCGACCATCTGGATACACTTTCGTTGATGGACTATGTAAAATACGATTTCGGATTTATGTTTATGTATTCTGAACGCCCCGGGACCCCGGCCGCTCGGAAGCTGGATGACGACGTACCGGCCGAAATTAAAAAACGGAGATTGATCGAAATTGTAGACTTGCAGCGAGAGCATAGCGCCTATCGCACACAACAATTTGTAGGTAAAACCGTAGAAGTGCTGATAGAAAAAGAATCCCATAAAAGTAATGAACAGTGGAGCGGACGAACCCAACATAACACCGTGGCAGTATTTAACAAGGAACACTATAAAGTGGGTGATTTTGTGATGGTAAAGATCGAAGATTGCACCAGTGCGACCTTATTGGGGAACGCCGTAGAGTATTCAAAGAATAACGTATAATAAATAAAGAGATTCCCGCCTGCATGGGAAATAAATATGGAAAATGTACAAGCCATAAAACAACGATTTGGAATTATTGGGAACGATCCCGAGCTTAATCGCGCCGTTGAGAAAGCGGTGCAGGTTGCCCCTACCGATATTTCGGTGCTGGTAACCGGAGAAAGTGGTGTAGGGAAGGAAAGTATTCCTAAAATTATCCACTCGCTGTCTCACCGCAAGCACGGCAAATACATCGCCGTAAACTGTGGTGCAATCCCGGAAGGTACCATTGATAGTGAACTATTCGGACATGAAAAAGGGGCCTTCACCGGTGCAACTTCCGCGCGTAGCGGGTATTTCGAAGTAGCGGATGGTGGTACGATATTTCTGGATGAAGTAGGCGAATTACCCTCACCCACTCAAGTACGTTTATTGCGGGTTCTGGAGAACGGTGAGTTCTTAAAAGTAGGATCTTCCAAAACTCAAAAAACCGACGTTCGCATAGTTGCAGCCACCAACTCCAATATGGTTGATGCCATTGAAAAAGGGAAATTTCGGGAAGACCTGTATTATCGATTGAGCACTGTGGAAATTGAACTTCCACCATTGAGAAAACGCTATGAGGACATTCATTTGTTGTTCCGGAAATTTGCTTCAGATTTCGCTATAAAATATAAAATGCCTACCATACGATTGGAAGATCAGGCGGTAGATCTTTTATTGAAATTTCGATGGGGAGGAAATGTCAGGCAGTTGCGAAATGTCGCCGAACAGATCTCTGTGCTCGAGCACGACCGAACCATTTCCTATGAAACCTTAAAAGCCTATTTACCCGATGTTGGCAGTAATCTCCCGGCGGTTATAAATCCTAAGAAACGCAAAAGTGATTTTAGCAACGAACGTGAGATCCTCTACAAGGTTTTGTTTGATATGCAACGTGATATCAATGATCTGAAAAAATTGACGATGAAGTTGATGGATACCGGAGATGCGAATCGGGTGCGGGAAGAAAACAGCACATTGATCAGTAAAATTTATTCGGACCGCGGGCCGCATGATGCTTCATCAGAGGCAGAAGAAACCGATCAAACAGTGCCACTCAACACTATGTTTGGTGACGATGATCGGGAATCACAAGATGTGGAGGTATTGAACATTCCTGAAACTACCTTAGAACACCCGGCACAAAAACGGGAAGACAAATATCATTTCGCCGAGGAAATACAAGAGGAGGAAAGTCTTTCTTTGCACGATAAAGAATTAGAGCTCATTAAGAAATCTTTGGAAAAATACCATGGTAAACGAAAAGATGCTGCCAAAGAACTGGGCATAAGCGAAAGAACCCTCTACCGTAAAATAAAGCAATATAATTTGTAGCCTGACCCCTTAAAAATCAGCTGTTCGTGCGAATAATAAACATCAAAATATTCCGAATTCTCTTTTACACCATTACCACTGTGGTCCTGTTGCAGGGGTGCAAAGTGAGCTATTCGTTTACAGGAGCCGATATTGGTGAAGCCAAAACTTTTCAAGTAAACAACTTTATCAACAATGCTGCCATAGTCGAACCTAGAATTGCTAGAGAATTCACCTTAGATCTACAAGATATTTTACTGAATCAAACCAGTTTAAGTATTGTGACCAATAACGGAAGCCTGATTTATGAGGGAGAGATTATCCGGTACTATGTTGCGCCCATTACGGCTACATCATCGAGTACCGCAGCGCAAAACAGGCTCACGGTTGCCGTGAATGTTCGGTTTTTTAATACGATGGAACCCGAAAAAGACTTTGAAGAACGATTTTCATTTTACTTCGATTATAGCGGAAGTTCGCTATTGATAGGCTCTCAACTGGACGACGCTTTGGACGTTATTTTTGAGCGCATCACTCAGGATATTTTTAACAGATCTTTGGCCAATTGGTAATATGAATACCGAAACATATACATATCTACTTGCAAATCCGTCCTCTGTCGGTAAGGAACAGTTGGAAGGCCTGACAGCGATTATTGATAAATACCCTTATTTTCAAAGTGCACGTGCGCTTCAGCTCAAAGGGCTTAAAAACGAAAACAGTTTTCTCTATAACGATGCATTAAAGTTGACGGCTGCGTACACTACAGATCGTGATATTTTGTTTGAGTATATCACTTCTGAAACGTTCGTTCAAAATGAAATTTCAGAATTGATCCTTCAGCAAAGTGATGCGGTAAAAGAGATGGAAGTCGTCTCTGAAAATCTTTCTGAACAAGTGAGTCTGGAAATCGACAGTCAGCTCAAAGCGGAAATGAAAAAAGCGGAAGCCATCCTCAACCCCGATCTGTTTGAACGAAAAGTGGCTTCGGTGGTTAAAATTTCCGAATCGAGTGATGTCACATCCAAAGAGGAACCTTCCATTGCGAAAGATATCGGGGACAAAGAAAAAGGATCGGAGGAGGTTTTA
>Ga0209988_10001977_pt1 | contig 13472 bp, 12 predicted proteins | sample N075metaG_FD_183115 | JGI IMG/M metagenome (GOLD analysis project Ga0209988, IMG submission 183115) | Deep subsurface microbial communities from Kermadec Trench to uncover new lineages of life (NeLLi) - N075 metaG (SPAdes) (version 2) | ecosystem: Environmental > Aquatic > Marine > Ocean trench... | reverse complement strand
GTTGCGACTCGCGGGGGGGCATGGATCGGTCTATCTGAGGAGGTCGTCATGATCGTTATGAAATACACGGCACTCGTTACGATTGCCGCGGTTGTTTACACGTTTATCTTGAGCGGCTTCGTGGGCGCCGCGCGCGCTAAAACGGGCGTCAACGCCCCGGCCATGGCGGGTCAACCGGACTTCGATCGAGTTTTTCGCATTCACATGAATACGGTCGAGCAGCTTGTGTTGTTCATTCCAGTCCTATGGCTTGCCACGAGTGTCGTCGGAGACCTTTGGGCCGCTGAGATCGGCGTCGTTTGGATCGTTGGGCGCCTGACCTATGCTGCGGGGTACCGCAAAGCAGTGGAGAAGCGCGGGCCGGGCTTTCTCATCACATTGCTGTCGACCGCAATTCTGACGGCCATCGCGTTATGGGGTGTTATTCAAGCCTTCATGGCCTAACCAGGACAGCATTCGGGTAGCCGGGTAAATCTCGGCCATTTGTCAGCGCGATCCGAGTAGAATTGGCCTTAGCGAAGAACTAACAACCACTCGTCTATCAGACGATCTCCTCACGGGGAGTCAACAGGAGAGTAAGAGCGATGAGATTTCGTGCAGCGTGTTTGATGACGGTATTGGCCGGCGGCCTCGCATTGGTCGCCGCGAACAACGCCCTCGCGCAGGGCGGTGGGCTTAAGCTGGTGCGCTACGGGGAACTCGGTGCCGAGCGGCCGGGTTTGATCGACGCGTCCGGTACGCTCCGTGATCTATCGGGGTACATCGATGATATTACTCCGGACACGTTATCTCCCGAAGGGCTGGCGCGGCTTGCAGCGATTGATTCTGCGACGCTGCCCGAAGTCGATGGCGATCCTCGTTTGGGCGTGCCGCTCACGGGTATCCGGCAGATCCCGGCGCTCGCGCGCAACTTCCGCGCGCATGCGATTGAGGGAAATTTCGAAATACCCGAAGAGCCGGTACTGTTCTTCAAGGCGATTACCTCGTTGAACGGTCCGAACGATACCGTTGTTCTACCCAAGAATTCGGTGAACTCGGATTTCGAGGTCGAGCTCGGTATCGTGATAGGTTCGCGCGCGTCGTATGTCAGTGTGGAGGATGCGATTGACTACGTCGCGGGATACACGCTTTGTGAGGATGTGACCGAGCGACACTATCAGCGGAATCTGGGCGGCGGCAACAGCAAGGGAAAGAGCGCCCAGACCTTTACGCCACTGGGTCCGTGGCTGGTCACGACCGACGGCATTGACGATGTTCAGGACTTAGCAATGTGGCTCGATCTCAACGGTGAGCGCATGATCGACAGCAATACGAGCTTTATGATCACAGGTGCGTTGGAGACCGTGAGTTATCTCAGCGAGTTTTTTATTCTGCTTCCTGGTGACGTGATTTGCAGCGGCACACCCGAGGGTGTGGGCGCGGCGCGTGTTCCGCCGGTCTATCTGAAGCCCGGCGATGTAATGACGTTGGGTATCGACGGCCTGGGGGAACAGCGGCACGAAGTGCGCGCCTACTCGCCGGAGGAGCTCGCGGCCCGGGGCTTCTAGTCCCGATCGCTGGCGAAGTGCGTTACGCTGACCGAGGAGCACGCTCGAGAGTGTCACTCGTTATGCCCGGGCAAGAATCGAACCAATAACGGCCCATCGCAATGGCTGAGAAACAACTCTTGCTTACCGCCGTGAATATTATCGCGGCGCCGCGCGAAGCGCTTGAGACACTCGTGCTGTGCCTGCTTGGTGGTTTGGTAGGGGTCATCATCGGCTACGGGATCGGTGCTGTCGCCGCATCATTAATCCCGGGATTTCCACCTGCCCACACGCCGCTGTGGGCCGTCACATTGGCGCTCGGGTTCTCAGCCGTCGTTGGCGTCGTGTTCGGAATTCTGCCCGCCGCGAAGGCCGCCAACCTGGACCCGATCGCCTCGCTGCGCTACGAATAGCTTATACGAGCAGGTGACTAACCCGTCATGCTGGCATTCTATAACCGCCTCGCGAAGCGGCTGTATGGTTTGCGGCCTATTCTGTGGGCGCTCGGCGCGCTCGCCGTAGGCGCTTTCGGCAGCGTGCTGTTCCTTTCGGACGGCTCGATCAACAGCGCTTATGCCCTGCTGTCGGTAACCATCTTGCTCTGGACCGCCTGGCTGCTCGCCGTCGCGCACAGTTTTGCCGAGTCTGCGCCGATGTTCGATCCGGCAGCGCGCATCTGGACGAGATTCAAAGCGAAGCTCAAACTGGGTCTGGTCTGGGCCCACACGCTGACCATGACAGTGCTCTTTATCCTTGCCCTCGTGATGACAATTCGCACGATCGGAATTCTACTCGGTGGTTACGGATAGAGACTGGGTAGACGTTTGGCACGATAGATGTGCACGCCGTACTCAGGATCCTCTTCCAGGATCACCTCGAAAACCGTCTCCGCGGGGTCGGTGTGGGTCAGTTCGAGGATACGTGCCCAGCGCTTTCGATCGACTGCCGTCGAAGTGCGTCCGTCCGGCCCGGTCTCTCTGGAACCATCGGTCACGAGAATATTGCCCGTGATGGGCAGCCAGTCGACATCGCTGAGATAGCGGGAGTAGAAGGCATCCTCGCCAGGGCCGCCGTAACTCCAGGGTTGCGAGACCTCCATGGCTGCCTCATCGATCGCGTACTCGACCGCACGGCTGTAAAGGTCCTCGACGGCAGGCTGCGTCTCGTATGGGCTAACGCGGGGCACGCCATTGTCGAACTGCACGATGTTGCCGCTGCCGGTAAACGAGACGCCATGTTGATGGTATGACCACTCGACCTCGCCTACGGGTTGCAGCAGCTTGGAACTCCATGGCTCTTTCCAGTTGGCTGGGGTACCTAGGAGCCAAATGAGATCGCCTGTCGCGAGACTGATCTTCGCCAGTACATCTTGATGGCGTAACGAGACGATGAAGCTGTCGTCAGCCGGATTGTATGCCACGGCGTTACCATGCTCCCAGTCACGTAAGGGCGGGTCAGCATCGACATAGAGATCGCTGTAATAACCACCGCCCAGCGAGCCGTAGCCGATGCGATGTGGATCGAGAACATCCAGAAGCTTGACCCGTCGGATCACGGTGCCATCGCGAGCGAACTCCACGATGACGTCACCGACGACTGAAGCCGGCGCGGGGGCGGCATCAGGGTCCGTGTCGCTGGATGGGTAATCATCCATGACGCGAAGTTCGGAGGTCAGGGCGAGAAAATTACCGTTGGGTAGTTCGATGACTTCGTGATGGAAGCTGTCGACATCAACAGGTGTGCTTCCCTCGATTGTTTCCGGATGCCGTCCGGTCGCGTGCCACCTCTGCACAATATCACCGAGCATATTAATCTCGACGAGTCGCCATAGATCCCCGGCCGGACTGTTGCTATAGAGAATATTGCCGTTACTCAAGCGGCGGATGTCATCGATCGCGTCATCGTCGTTGCGGTAATACCAGATGATGTCGCCGCGATCGTCCATGATGACGATGAGCCCGAGATCCTTCTCCCTTTTGTCTTCGTCCCACCATTTCACATTAAACAAATTAACGCCCGGTTCCATCCGCTCCGGCTCGCGTACCGTGACGCGCGTACGAGGGAGTTCCACGGGTAATGGCGGAGTTTCGTAGCTGAGCGGGTCAGAGCTACTTCGATTGCCAGCGCGATCTTCAGCAATGACGGTCACGGTATGCGAGCGACCAAAACGCATCCCTAAGACCATTGCGGAGTGCTCGGTATAGAATTCCTCATCCGGCACGATGTCCCAAGTTTGCTGGCCATCATCGATGCGTAGCGTGAGTCGGGCCGCCTCGTCGGTTGATAAGGTCACTACGGCAGCCAATGGAGCCCGAGGATTGGTATTGGCGAGCTCTGCATTGGTGATCACAGGCGGCGTGATATCCTCGCTGCCGGTCGCAGCGGGTGGCGGCGACTCACAACCGATAAGCAGGCCTGCCGTGGCCGCAACCAGCCCGGCCGTAAATACGATCGATGCGCGCATGTTCGTGAACCTCCCGCTGAACAGATTGGACAGACGGTGCTTGGCTCGGATTTCGTTATTTTGCTGAGCCGGGCCGCCCGGAGAGCCAGTATAGCTTGTAATGCCGGCGTTCGCGCTATGCAGGAGGGCGGTAAATCGAGCCGGGTGGGGCTGACCTGCATGACTCAACCGACTCACCGAAGTATGCTGCGATGGCACGTTGGCGTGGAGAGACCATGCGAGTCTTAACTCTGTTACTGATCTCGGTGTTTGGTACGGCTTCGGCTCAGAAGCCCATTCGTGGTTTTACCGATGACGCCGTCGACGCTCAGCGCGCTATCGAGACTCGATACGATTCCGCCCTGAGCGTAGAGGACATGGATGGGTGGATGCGGCGGTTAACGGCGAGTCCGCACCACGCCGGCTCGGCTGCGAATAGGGAAAACGCCAAATTCTTGTCTGAGCTTATGGAATCCTGGGGATATGATGTCACGATCGAAGAGTACGACATTCTCCTGCCGACGCCGAAGATCAGGGAGCTCGAACTGACGGCGCCGAATTTTTTTACTGCGACACTGACAGAAATGCCTGTCGAAGGAGATCCCAGTACGCTGGAATACGAAGATCTGCTTGCGCCGTATAACGCGTTCTCCATCGGCGGTGAAGTCGAGAGTGAGCTCGTATTCGTCAATTATGGGGTGCCGGCGGACTACGACATGCTTGAGCGTTACGGCATCGACGTCGAAGGCAAGATCGTTATCGTCAAATATGGCCAGTCATGGCGCGGTATCAAACCTAAGCTAGCAGCCGAGAAGGGCGCAATCGGCACGATTATCTATTCGGATCCGGCCGACGACGGTTATGCTGTGGGCGACGTTTACCCGGATGGTGCGTTCAAAAATGAAACCGCTGTGCAACGCGGATCTGTCATGGACATGCCATTGTATCCCGGCGACGTCCTGACGCCGGGTGTCGGCGCGACTGGCAACGTTGAGCGGCTCGAGATCGACAACACGCCGACGTTGACCAAGATTCCGGTGTTACCGATCTCCTATCGCGATGCATTACCGTTGCTGTCTGCGATCGGCGGCACCGTTGTGCCCGAAGCGTGGCGCGGCGCTTTGCCGATAACCTACCACCTCGGTCCGGGGCCGGCACGCGTACGCATGAAACTTGAGTTCAACTGGGATCGGATCACGATCTATAATGTGATTGCACGCCTGGAAGGCAGCGAATACCCCGACGAGTGGGTCATACGCGGTAATCACTACGATGCGTGGAATCACGGCGCGGCAGACCCGATCTCGGGACTGGTTGCGATGTTGGCGGAAGCGAAGGCCGTCGCCGTGCTCGCGGACGCCGGACAACGACCGGCGCGAACGATCATCTACGCGGCTTGGGACTCCGAAGAGCAGGGTTTAATCGGCTCTACCGAGTGGGTGGAGCATCACGCAGCTGATCTCGATCGGCATGCAGTCGCTTATATCAATACAGACGGCAACTCACGCGGATTTCTTAACGTCGGCGGGAGCCATACGCTCGAGCGGTTTTTTAATCAGATAGCTCGGGATGTCTTAGATCCACAGACTGATGTGTCGCTGGCAGATCGGCTGCGGGCGCGAATGCGGATCGGTGAGGACGAGTCGGAGCGTCAGGAGGCGCAAGAACGGGAGGATCTGCGAATCGCAGCACTCGGCTCGGGTTCCGATTACTCACCGTTCTTGCAACACCTCGGCATTGCTTCTGCCCACCTGAGCTTCTCCGGCGAAGGGCCAGGCGGAAGTTATCACACGCTCTATGATACCTATGAGCATTACACGACCTGGCGGGATCCAGGTCTTGCCTATAGCGGTGTCCTGGCGCAGGTTGCGGGGCGCGCAACATTGAGGCTCGCGAATGCGCGCGTACTGCCTTTCGAGTTCACGGGATTTAGTGACAATATTGAAATGTATATCACTGAGCTTGAGGAACTCGTGGTTGACACAAGGACCGAAACGGAGCGAACGAATGCGCTGATCGAGGATGGCGAGTACGACGTCGCATTGGATCCGACACAACCATTCGGCCCGCCCAAGGCTGAGTCCCCGGTACCGTATTTCAACTTTGCTCCGCTGAATAATTCGCTGGAGCGGTTACAGAATGCGGCTATTTCCTACGAGAAGGCGTTGGAGAACGGTGAGGTGCGGGAAGACGACCTCGTTGAACTCAACGCGCTTCTATATTCAAGCGAGCGGCTACTGACGAGGCAAGAGGGTCTCGCGGGTCGCCCGTGGTACAGGCACTATATCTACGCACCCGGTTTTTACACAGGCTACGGTGTGAAAACCATTCCCGGCGTTCGCGAATCGATCGAGCAGCGCAGCTATGAGGCCGTGGACCCGCAGATCGAGCTGGCCGCAAGCGTGATCGATGCCATGGCCGAACGTATCGAGACGGCTGCTGGCTACTTCGAGCTCTAACTTATGATAACGGCGAAATCTTTGTGAGTGCCATACGTTGGGGTTTGGCCACGCGCTTGCTGGTCCGAGATTGGCGCTCGGGCGAAACCGTCATCCTGGTAGTCGCGCTTGTGGTTGCGGTGGCTGCGATGAGCGCCGTAGGCATGTTTACGAATCGCGTCAGGCAGGCCGTCACCCAGCAGGCTGGTGAGGTACTGGCCGCGGATCTACGCCTGGAATCCGATTCTCCGATAACACCCGAGTACCAGCGACTGGCGGTTGAGCACGAAATTCAGACCGCCGAGGTCGTGCACTTTCGCAGCGTTGTTCTAGCCGGAGAGGCGAGCGCACTGGCGGATGTGCGCGGTGTGACCGACGGTTATCCGTTGCGCGGCGAAGTGCGTATCGCGGACGAACTTGCGGGGCCGCCTCGTGTCGCTGACGGAGTGCCGCAGCTCGGCGAAGTCTGGGCGGAGCCGGGCCTGCTCGCTCGATTGGGCGTCCAGGTTGGAGACGAGCTTAAGATCGGCAGCCTGAGTCTGCGCGTCGGGCAGACACTCGAATTCAGACCGGATGAGGGCTGGCGCTTCATGGAGATCGCGCCGACGGTTCTGCTCAATCTTGCCGACTTGTTCAATACCGGTCTGATCCTGCCCGGTAGTATCGTCGAGTACGAACTATTGTTTGCCGGTGATCAGCGCCGCGTGGCGGAATTCCGTGAGCAAATCGAGCCGATGATCAATTTCGACCAGGAACTCGACGATATCCGCGACGGTCGTCCCGAAGTACGCCAGTCGATCGTGCGTGCCGAGAGATTTCTTGTGCTCTCGGCGCTGGTCAGCGTCCTGCTCGGCGGTGTAGCTGTGGCGATGGCAGCCCGCCGCTTTATGGCGCGTCACCTCGATACGGTCGCGCTCATGAAGTGTATCGGTGCACGACACCGGGACGTTCTGCGCTTGATGCTTACACAGCTTCTACTACTTGCCCTGGCGGCAGGCGTGATTGGCAGCTTGCTCGGCTATCTGACTCAGTATGGGTTAAGTTTGATACTCGACGATCTGGTTGAAGCGCAGTTACCCGCGCCGAGTTTGCGTGGCGCGATAATCGGGCCCATCACAGCGTTGAGCGTAGCGATCGGTTTTGCGCTTCCGCCGCTGTTGCAACTGCGTAATGTGCCGCCTGCCCGAGTCTTACGCCACGATCTTGAACCGCCACCACTCGGTTATTCCGTCGTGTATGGCGTTGCGGTAGCCGCGGTCACGGCGATGATGTACTGGCAATTTCGTGACTTTGAGCTGATCGCGTATGTACTGGGCGGATCCGCGTTGACGTTCGCGGCGCTCTACGGAGCCGGGCGGTTGCTCGTGATCGGCCTGCAGCGTTTTCGTGGTCGTGTGGGCGTCGCATGGCGCTACGGGATCGCCAATGTCGCCCGACGCGGTCACGAGAGTAGTGTACAAGTCGTCGCGTTCGGTATCGGGCTGATGGTCCTGCTGTTGTTGACAGTCGTTCGAACGGAATTGATGGCTAGCTGGCAGGCGGCGTTGCCGGCTGACGCGCCCAATCATTTCGTGATCAACATTCAGCTGGACGAGCGGGCGACCGTAACCGAGATACTGGCCGACCATCGAATCGCGGCACCAAGCTATACGCCGCTGGTGCGTGCCCGTATCAGCCACGTCAACGGAATTCCGCTAAGCGAGTATCAGGCGAAAGACGAAAGGGCAGCCCGCGAGCTGGGAGATGATCTGAATCTCACCTGGGCTGCGACGATGAATCCAGCCAATGAGTTGATCGACGGTGAGTGGTGGCAGGAAGGCGATACCTTGCCACAGGTCTCGATTGAGGAACGGATCCTGGAGGAGATTGGTTTGCGGCTGGGTGATCAGCTGACCTATGCGGTCGCGGGCGATAGTGTCACGGTGACGATTACCAGTGTCCGGCGCATCAACTGGGATACTTTCAGCCCGAATTTTTTCATGGTCGTCAGCCCGAATACGCTGGAGAACTTTCCGCAGAGCTTCGTCACGAGTTTCTATGTCGAAGCGGACCAGCGGGCAGCTACCGTGGACCTCTCACGGGCTCTACCGACCGTGTCGGTCATCGATATCGGTGCCGTGCTCGATCAAGTGAGACGTGCGATGACCCGCGCGGCGCTGGCCGTGCAATACGTCTTCTTGTTCACGTTTGCAGCAGGAATTACCGTACTTCTCGCGGCTATTCAGGCGACCCGCGATGAGCGAATGTATGAGAGTGCGGTTCTCCGGACACTCGGGGCACGGCGATCCGTCATCCTGCAGGGCGTTGCGGCGGAATTCATCGCGCTCGGTTTACTGGCCGGTACGCTGGGGGCGTTTGGTGCGGGGCTTATCGGCTACGTCGTGGCCAACCAATTGTTCGAGCTTGACTACCTCCCGGGGCCGACGTTGTTGCTGGCCGGTCTAGTCGTGGGCGGGGTCGTCGTCGGAATCAGCGGCACGCTGGCGGCTCGCTCGGTAGTGAACGAGCCGCCGGTATCGACACTGCGCAGAATTTGAGAAGGACTCAGCCGGCACAATACTGCGTTAAGAATTGGCTCGAAATGCTCTCGTACGTCGTTTGTACGTTGCGCTTTCTCGCCGATTCTCGCCTTGCCTTGCGCTGGCCTGAATCCTTCTCAGTAGCCTGCTAGTGAAAGTGGCCGTGCTCAGGCGACCAAACGCGCCCGGATGGTGCACCGGGCTCGAAGTCGTCGATCTGCGTCAAGATCAATATCAGGCCACCCATCAAGCAGACGGCGACGGCTGCGACGGCGAAACGCATCGACATCGACATTCTTGCGGCCTTGTTGACGCAACAGTGTTTGTATTTTTTGCCGCTGCCGCATGGGCAGGGCGCGTTACGTCCTACGGCTGACATAAATGTTGACTTTCCTTCAAGCCTCCTAGTGTTGAACTTCTGAAGGCCATCCGCAACCGGCTAATACCTTTCTCATATACCACTGTACGTTATCATATAACTGTGTATGATTGATGTCATGGGCCTGAAACGACCTAGACAGAACGGCGTGCAGCGGCGTAGCCCAAGGATCGCGCGCCGTCAGCGGCGGATGCGGACGGCGTTATTGACGGCGGGTGCGCGGCAGTTCGCCAGCCGCGGTGTCGCCCGCGTCAGCGTTGAAGACCTGCTGGCCGAGGCCGATGTTTCCCGCGCGACTTTTTACGCAATATTTTCCAGCAAATACAATCTTTTAGAGAACATACTTAATCCGATTTTCGATATGGCGATCGCATCCATCAGCGCACTGAGCCAAGAATCGGCGCGAGCCGGCCTGACGGGGATTTTCAACACCTATCTCGAACTCTGGCGCGTCCATCGGGAGGGGCTGCTGCTGATCACGGCTGTGGATGCGGCGACATTTCGGCATTTCGAAGCTCGCCATCGGGCGCTGAATGACGCGATGTTCGCGGTGCTGACGGTGGCGGAAAGAGCCAATCTGCTGCGCAATGGCAGCGCTGAGTACTCGCTGAAAGTCATTGCGCGAACGGCGATCCCGCTACTAAAGGTCTATGACGAGCATTCGTCCGGCGAGGCCCTGTTCGCCGACGCGATGCAGGCGTTGCTGGTGCGAAGTGATTAGCCTGACTCGATGGAGCTGAAGCACTCGAACGGCCACGAATCAGGGAGGGTCTTACCCGTTTTGTTTGCCGGCGTGCTGATGGCGGCTCTGGATATCGGCATTGTCGGTCCTGCGCTACCGGCGATCCAGACGACCTATGGGGCTGACGAGCGCGGTCTGTCCTGGGTCTTCGGCATCTATATCCTGTTCCAACTCGTCGGCGCCCCGGTCATCGCGAAGTTCTCTGATCGGCAAGGGCGCCGCGCCGTCTACATTGCATGCGTGGCCGTTTTTGCGGCGGCATCGCTGCTGGTGGCGATGTCCCCCACGTTCGCTGTGTTGCTGACCGGTAGAGCGATCCAGGGATTCTGTGCGGGAGGGATCCTGCCGGTTGCCATCGCCGTCATCGGGGATACCTTCCCAGCCGAACGCCGTGGGCGTGCACTGGGTCTTATTGGTGCTGTGTTCGGGATCGCGTTCCTGCTTGGGCCGTTATTGGGCGGAATCTTGCTGCGTTGGGGCTGGCAGTGGTTGTTCCTGATGAATCTGCCGCTCGCCGCGGTCGTTTTATGGCAGGCGGCCAGGCTATTGCCCACCGAGCGGCAGCCAATGAGGTCGCCGATCGACTGGCTCGGGATAGGACTCTTGAGCGTCATGCTGGCTGCGCTTGCGTGGGCTATCAGCGCAGTGGACTTCGGTGCACTGGCGACAAGCGCGGGCTCCCCGCGGGTTTTACCTGCTCTACTACTGGCAGCGGTCTGTCTGCCGGCGCTGATACTCGCCCAACGACGGGCAGCCGACCCGGTATTACACCCGGAGCTGCTGCGATCGGCCGAGCTCAGGCTCGTCGGCGTTATTGCACTGGCTACGGGTCTTGCAGAAGCTGCAATGGTATTTCTGCCAGCGTTTGCCGTGACCGGGCTACAGGTGCCCGAGACGACTGCGAGTTTCATGATGATACCGCTGGTACTCGCTCTGATTGTCGGCGCTCCGGCGGCAGGGCGCCTCGCGGACAAGCTCGGGCCGAAGCGCATTATCCAGGCGGGGCTGATCATGACGGCCTCGGGATTACTCGTATTCGGCCTTTCGGTATTGACGCGCGCCAGCTTCTTCACGGCAGGCGTGTTGGTTGGGCTGGGTCTGTCCGCGTTGATGGCACCGCTGCGGTTGGTGGTCATTCGTGAGGTCAGCGAAGCTCAGCGCGGTGCGGGACAAGGGTTGTTGGCGACCTGCCTGGGAATCGGGCGACTGACCGGCGCCGCTATGGTCGGCGGCGTCGCGGCCTCCAGCGCGGATCAGACGACCGGTTATCAGGATGCCCTGCTGTTCGCGGCCGGTCTGCTCGGGGTCGCCACGATCGTCAGCGTAGCCCTGAAAAGCCTTTCGCCCGCAGGCAGGCAAATGGAACAGAATCACGGCCCATGAAACAATCGCTGCGCCAGCCGGGTCATAATGGTTGGCAATCTGGAGATAGATCACGGGATAGGCTGTGCGAGAGTTCGTCCAAAAGTACTACGGGGAGGTGCTCGAACAAACCGGGGACCTGAAGACCAACGCGTGCTGCACTTTTGAGGCCGCGCCCGAATATGTGACCGCCGCGCTGGCCGAAATTCACGACGACGTCAGGGCACGCTACTACGGCTGTGGCCTCGTGCTGCCAGATGCGCTGCAGGACTGCCGTATCCTCGATCTGGGCTGCGGGTCGGGACGTGACTGCTATCTGTTGTCGAAGCTTGTCGGTCCTGATGGTGAGATCGTCGGCGTGGATATGACCGAAGCTCAGCTCGCCGTGGCGGAACGCTATCGCGAGTATCACAGCGCCCGGTTTGGCTACCCAAAGCCCAATGTCCGGTTCTACCATGGCTATATCGAGAAGCTCGATGCGCTTCCGCTAAAGCCCGATAGCTTCGAGATCGTGGTCTCGAACTGCGTCCTCAATCTCAGTGAAGACAAGGAAGCCGTGCTGGCAGGCGCCTATCGGGCATTGAAGACCGGTGGTGAGCTCTATTTCGCTGATGTCTATGCGGATCGGCGTGTGCCAGCTGAGGTGGCGAACGATCCTGTACTCTATGGCGAGTGCCTGGGCGGTGCCCTGTATTGGAACGATTTCGTCGAGTTAGCGAAGCGCGCGGGATTTCTCGATCCGCGCCTGATCACCGACCGGCCGATCGAGATCACCGATCCGCGCATCCAGGAAGCCGCGCAGGGCGTCCAGTTTTTTGCCGCGACCTACCGGCTTTTCAAGCTACCGGGTCTTGAGGCGGCCTGCGAGGATTATGGCCAGACGGCGACCTACACCGGCAGTATCCCGTACCTCCCCGAGCGGTTCACGCTGGACAAACACCATCAATTCGAAACCGGTCAGGCCTTACCGGTGTGCGGCAATACGTTCGATATGCTGCACGGGAGTCGCTTCAGAGCGCACTTCGACTTGCACGGCGATAAAAGCCACCATCGGGGTATCTTCCCGGATTGTGGGACGACGTTGCCATTCGATGCGAACGGTGTCGCGACGCCAGGCGGCTGTTGCTAGGACGCCTGCCGCGAGTTATTCGCGCTCCTGCCTGTACACATCGGCACGCATGAGGGCAGAATAAAGCTCTCAGTCATTGGGGTTCTAACATGCGTGAGTACTGGATTGCGCCGTCAATCCTGTCGGCGGACTTTGCGCGTCTTGGCGAAGATGTGGACGCCGTCATCGAAGCGGGTGCGGATCTGATCCATTTCGATGTGATGGACAACCACTATGTGCCGAATCTGACCATGGGCCCCATGGTTTGCGAGTCGTTGCGCAGTTATGGGCTAACGGCACCCATCGATGTCCATCTGATGGTCAAACCCGTCGACCGAATCATTGCCGACTTCGCCGCGGTTGGTGCGAGCTATATCAGCTTCCACCCCGAGGCTAGCGAGCATACCTATCGGTCACTGCAGCTGATTCGCGACGCTGGATGTAAAAGCGGGCTGGCGTTCAACCCGGCGACGCCGCTGACATGGCTCGAGCATGTGCTTCATAAAGTCGATATGGTGTTGCTGATGTCGGTCAATCCGGGGTTCGGCGGGCAAGAATTCATCGAATCGACCCTGGAGAAAATTGTCGCCGCGCGTCATCTGATCGACGAATCCGGGCTGGATGTGCGGCTCGAGGTCGATGGCGGCATCAAGGTGGACAATATCGGCCAGATCGCCCAGGCCGGCGCCGATACGTTCGTCGCGGGATCTGCGATCTTCGGCAACGCCGATTATGGCGCCACGATCGCGGCGATGCGAAGTGAAATCATTGCCGCTGGCGCCTGAGCGACCTCTGATTCAAATTTGAACGGCTGACCGGCGCGCTGGCGAGGCGAATTCCGGCCGTAGTGAAAGGATTTCTGTGACCTGGACGGTACATAAATTTGGTGGTACGAGCTTGGCGGATGCGGCCTGTTTTAGACGGGTTGCAGACATCATCGTGGGTCAGCCGGACG
>Ga0209988_10001975_pt1 | contig 13478 bp, 14 predicted proteins | sample N075metaG_FD_183115 | JGI IMG/M metagenome (GOLD analysis project Ga0209988, IMG submission 183115) | Deep subsurface microbial communities from Kermadec Trench to uncover new lineages of life (NeLLi) - N075 metaG (SPAdes) (version 2) | ecosystem: Environmental > Aquatic > Marine > Ocean trench... | reverse complement strand
TGCACTCGCAAGTACTCAAAGCTGTAATCAAAACTGTCCCCGTCGTCGAACGTGACGACCAGCAGGCGCGATGTTTTGCGAAGTTTAATTTCGGTTGGGATCATATTGAACCGGGTTGTGGGAACGGGTTGTGGGAACGGCATGTAGGAGCGGCTTTAGCCGCGACAGTCGCGGCGGTCGGGCCTAAAGACCCTCCTACTACAGTATGTAACGCGACAAGTCCTCGTCTTTCGAAAGTTCTGCCAGGTGTGCGTCGACATAGTCCGCGTCAATAACTACGTCTATACCGCTTTTATCGGATGCCTCGAATGACACGGTCTCGAGCAATCGTTCCATGACCGTGTGCAGGCGGCGCGCGCCAATATTTTCAGTGTTTTCGTTCACCTGGAATGCGACCTCGGCAATGCGTCGTACACCGTCCGCGGTGAATTCGAGATTGACGTCCTCGGCACCGATGAGTGCTGAGTATTGATCCGTCAGCGACGCGTCGGGCTCTGTGAGGATACGGACGAAGTCGTCGGTGGTCAGCGACTTCAATTCCACGCGAATCGGGAATCGCCCCTGTAACTCGGGAATCAGGTCGGACGGCTTTGACACCGTAAAAGCACCGGACGCGATGAACAGGATGTGATCCGTCTTGACCATGCCGTACTTGGTGTTGACCGTGCAGCCTTCAACCAGCGGCAGCAGGTCGCGTTGCACACCTTCGCGCGATATATCGGCACCCTGCGTTCCCGAACGGCGCGCGACCTTGTCTATTTCATCCAGGAAAACGATGCCGTGTTGTTCGACAGCTTCAAGCGCCTGTGTCTTGAGTTCTTCTTCGTCGATCATCTTCGCAGCCTCTTCGTCACCGAGGTGCTTGAGCGCTTCCTTGACCTTGAGCTTGCGCGTCTTGCGACGATCGCCGCCCAGATTTTGGAACATGCTCTGCAGCTGGCTGGTCATTTCCTCCATTCCAGGTGGCGCCATGATTTCGACGCCGATCGGCAGCGCCTGGATATCGATTTCGATTTCCTTGTCGTCGAGCTTGCCCTCACGCAACATCTTGCGAAATTTTTGACGCGTGTCACCGTCTTTGGCGGGCACGGCATCGCCGGCAACCCCGATCGAGGGCGGCGGCAACAATGCGTCGAGTACTCGATCTTCAGCCGTATCCTCGGCGCGGTGCCGTACCTTGGAGATTGCTTTCTCGCGAATCAGTTTGACCGACACATCCATGAGGTCGCGGATAATCGAATCGACCTCGCGACCGACATAACCGATCTCGGTGAACTTGGTTGCTTCTACCTTGATGAACGGCGCCTTGGCCAGCTTGGCCAGGCGTCGCGAGATCTCGGTTTTACCGACACCCGTCGGACCGATCATCAGGATGTTTTTCGGCGTGATCTCGCTGCGTAACGGCTCGTCGACCAACATGCGACGCCAGCGGTTTCGAAGCGCAATTGCGACGGCTCGTTTGGCCTCATTTTGGCCAATGATGTGTTTGTCCAGCTCCTGGACGATTTCTCTGGGTGTCATCTGCGACATTTGCGTTCCTACAATTCTTCGATCGTGATGTTGTGGTTTGTGAAAACGCAGATATCAGCTGCAATGTTCAGTGCTTTTTCGACAATCTCACGGGCTTCGAGGTCGGTGTTCCTCAACAACGCGAGCGCCGCGGCTTGCGCGTAAGGGCCGCCCGAGCCAATCGCCATAAGGTCGTTTTCGGGTTCAATGACATCGCCATTGCCCGAGATGATGAATGAGTTTTCCTGGTCAGCCACACACAGCAGCGCCTCGAGGCGTCGCAAGCGACGGTCGGTGCGCCAGTCCTTGGCGAGTTCGATTGCGGCCCGAGTGAGGTTGCCGTACTGCTCGAGCTTTGTTTCGAACAGCTCGAACAAGGTAAATGCGTCGGCCGTGCCGCCCGCGAAGCCAGCGATGACACGACCCTCGGCCAGGGGGCGAACCTTGCGGGCATTGCCCTTCATGACCGTGTTGCCCACGCTGACCTGGCCGTCGCCGCCGATGGCGACCTTGCCGTTGCGGCGAACGGAAACGATCGTGGTTCCTCTGAATTGTTGCATGCTGTGTTCCTGTGACAAGCCCGCGGCATTCTGCCAGCTACAGGCCTAGTCCTTTGATTTTAGCTTCGCGCGCGGATGCGCCTGATCGTAAATCTGGGCGAGATGTTGAAAATCAAGGTGCGTATAGACTTGCGTGCTCGATATGTTCGCGTGGCCCAGCAACTCCTGCACTCCGCGCAGGTCATGGCTTGATTCGAGTAAGTGCGTCGCAAACGAATGTCGGAACAGATGTGGATACACGCGCGTGTCGATGCCCTGACGCTTGGCCCAGAACGTGATGCGGGCCTGTACTGAGCGGTGACTCAGGCGCGAGCCGCGCAAACTGACAAACAGGGCTTTTTCATCCTCGTTGGCGAGTTGTACCCGGGTCCTGGTCCATTTAAGTACCGCATCACGTGCATAGCGGCCGACGGGTACGATTCGATCCCTGTTGCCCTTGCCTGTTACGCGCACCGTGGCATCGCTGAGATCCACATCGCCAAGGTTGAGCCCCGTTAGTTCCGCCAGTCGCAAGCCGGACGAGTACAGGAGTTCGAGCATCGCACGATCTCGATCGACGAGTGGCCCATCGCCCCGGATGTCGAGCAAACGGGCCATGCGGTCTGCGTCGAGGTTGCCGGGTAAGCGTTTCGGGGCCCGTGGCGCTGACACCGACAGCACGGGATTGTTGCGGACATGTTTTTCGCGTAGCAGATAGCGGAAGAATGTTCGTGCTGCGGACAAGCGTCGTTGAATACTCTTGCCGCCCAGGCCGCCACGAAAACACTTGGCTGCCCAGCCACGGATGTGCTCGCTGTCGAGGTCATCCCAGCGTGTTACGTCGACCTCATCGCAGTAGGTCGTGAGTACACGAAGATCATGGCCGTAGTTTTTGCAAGTGAGCTCGGAGAGGCGTCGCTCGAACCTGAGGTGATTGATGAACCGGTCGATCCAGTCCTTTTCAGCGTCGTTCACGAGCCGCGTTCATCAGAATCGTTGCAGCGCCACGGCAACGAGATCGCCAACGCGGGCAAGAAAATCGATGCTCATATCCGGGCGAAAACGGTCTGCCTCGTTACTGCCGATAACCAGAAATCCGATTTCGGCTTTGTCGCCGAGCGGCACGAGCGCCACCGAGCCGATTTCCTGTGCATCGTCGCGAAACAGGAACTGCATCTGTGAATCGCGGGCCTGGCCGCAGCGAGGACCATTGCCGTTCAGGAATGTGGCGAATGGCTTCATGTTGTCATCATCACGTCGGATTGGCACAAAAAAGCGACCCGCGTTGATGTCGGTAAACAAATCCGGATCGCAAAACAGCACGAGGACGGCCTGATCGGCACCGAAGCCTGAGCGAACAGCTTCTTCGATTGCCAGGATCGTGGCTTCAAGCGTCGATCTGGCCATCAACTGCAGGGACAGCTCGTGAATCTTGGCAACGATAACGTCGTTGTCCCGGGCAACCTGGATAAGCTCTTTAAGTTGGCGCTCGAGCTTCAGATCTTTTTGGCGCAGCAATGAAATCTGGCGCTCGACGAGGGAGACCGTGCCGCCCGAGGCGTGTGGCAGCTGCATTCTGCTGAGCACGGTTTTGTGGTTTTCGAAGAAGTCGAGATGAGCTTCCAAATAGTCGCAGATCGCATTTTCGGAGAGTTCTTCCTCGGCGAATTCTGCCTTGCGCTGCGTGCTCATAGATCGATCGTTCCTTCGCTAATAAATTCGGCGTTGCCGGTCAGCCATACGGTGTCGGCGTTGTCCTGCCAGTTTACCACGAGTTGCCCGCCCGGCAGGTTTACACGGACCTCGTCGTCGACCATTCCGACCTGCCGTGCCGCGACCATCGCGGCACATGCGCCCGTGCCACACGCGAGTGTTTCTCCGACACCGCGTTCGAAAACCCGCAGGTCTATCTCGCCGCGACCACGCACCGCCATGAAGCCGACATTGCAGCCTTCGGGGAAGCGCTCATGATGCTCAATAAGGGCTCCGATGCCCTCAACATCGGCTGTTCCGGGGTTTTCGACCTGGATCACGCAGTGTGGATTTCCCATTGAGACCACGGCGACGTCGATGTTTCTCCCGGCCACCTCCAGCGTGTAACCGGTAGCGCGGGCATCGGCGACGAAGGGTATGCGTTTTGGCTCGAATTCAGGCGCGCCCATGTTCGTGGAAAACTGCCCGGCGGACATCATTCTCACTTCGATCGGGCCGGCCGGACTGTCGAGCATGAACGCAGAAGGAGCACCGTCTTCCTGAGCCAGCATCCATGCGACACAGCGAACGCCATTACCACATTGCTCAACTTCCGAGCCATCGGCATTAAAGACCCGGTAGCTGGCAGCCGTTTCAGAACTGACCGCCGACATGACCCACATGAGTTGGTCAAACCCTGGTCCTGTGGCCTCGTCGCCAAGAAAAATCAGTTGTTCGGGAGTCGGTATCGGGCTGTTCTTGTCTCGTACATCAACAACGACAATACGGTTGCCGGCACCGTGCATTTTTAGGTACGAGAACTGCATTTCGTGGAGTCTAGCAGGCCCTTAAACGCTGAATGGACTTTTGAGTTCGGCCTCTGTAGTTTACATAAACTGCCCATCAAACAACGACAATATCCTGGGGATAACAATGCGGCACATCATGGTCTTGAACGCGAAGGGTGGCTGTGGAAAAAGCACGCTCGCGACGAATATTGCTTCCTATTTTGCGACCGAGGGCGCGACTGTTGCCCTGGCCGATTATGATTTACAGCGCTCCAGCCTTGACTGGCTGGAGCGGCGGCCCGCTAACCGCGCCAAGATTCACGGCGTAGCGGGTTTTGAGGGTGGTCTTCGTCGCGTGCCTCGCAATGCGGACATACTCGTTATTGATGCGCCGGCGCGGTCGCACGGTGACGAGCTTGTGGATCTCGTGAAACACGCCGAAACGATCATCGTGCCCGTGCTTGCGTCGACGATCGACATGCAGGCAACCGCAACATTTCTGAAAGAGCTGCAGGCAATCGGCAAGGTTGAGCGCAAGCAGGTAAAAATTGCCACGGTCGCGAATCGCGTGCGGGACAACACGTTGATCTGGGATGAGCTTGACGAGTACCTGCTAAAGACGCGCGTACCGTATATTGCGGCATTACGTGAGGCGCAAAACTATGTGCGTGCTTACACTCGCGGTCTCGGTATTTTTGAATTGCCGGAATATCTCGCCTGGCCCGATTGGGATGAGTGGGAGCCGTTGACGGCGTGGTTGCGGAGTGTGCGTAGCCAGCCGTAGGAGGGCCATGTAGGAGGGCCTTTAGGCCCGACCGTTCGCGGCTAAAGCCGCTCCTACGGTGGGTCTGGGACAAGGTGTGGTATCGCGGGCAGCGTGTTCTCGGTGACCATGCTCAGTCCGTCCCGGTAGGCGTCGGCCGCGGCGTCCGTTTCGCCCAGCTGGTTCAGCAAGCGACCGTATTCCGAGTAGGTCTCGGGGTTTGGCCGCAGGCTGATCGCCGACTCCAGGTAACTCCGCGCTTTGCCCCACAATTCGTTTCGCAGACACAGTCGCGCAGCCGTCAGCAATAAGTCCGGATCCTCACTGTGTTTCGCCAACCACGACTCGGCGCGCTTTAATTGCTTGCTGGCGTCCGGACCCTCAACGAGGCCGAAGAATCTGACCAATGGTCCGCGCCACTCTGCTTTAAGTGCCGCCACGAGATCTTTTTCAGCCTTGTCGTGCAGCCCGACACGAATCAGACCCTTGTACCAGGCCTCGAGAATACTCATCTCGGAGCGGTGTTTTCTGGGCACAGCTTTCCAGGCCGCCGTCAGAATTTCCGCATCGGCCGCCCGACGCAGAAACTCCTTGTGTACACGAATCGTCCACAGGTCCAGCGTCTCCGCCTTGATGCGACGGTGCTTGTTGAGTCGCGGCAGCAATTCGCCGAGGCTGTCCCAGTCCTCAAGGCGAAAATACAATCGACCCAGCAGTGCCGCCGCATAACTGTGGTTGGCGGAATTTTCCTCAATGCGTCGCAAGGTGGCGAGCGCGTTTTCGTAGTGGGCTCGATCGAGCTGAAACTCTGCCTGTGTCAGCAACACGGCATTGGTCGCCTCAGGCGTTTGTTCGTATGCGAGTTTTAGCCATTTGTCACGTCGATCATCATTGCCCTGCAGATGCGCGGCGCGGGCGGCTTGAAGATAGTTAAACAATGGCGACTCGCTGGTGCCGGCGGCTTTCGCCAGCAGTTTTTCGCCGCGTGCAAAATTGCCCTCGGCAACCTCGATCATTCCCATCGTTAATTTCTTGCCCGCGCGTCCTGCCCGGTAGCGACCTGCAGCCTCGCCCAGGCGACGAGGCGCCATGAGCATCTTGCCGATGATCCAGATACCGGCCAACACTGCGGCCGCGATCAATATCATCGCCGGCACAGACATTTCGATCAGGTAGCCGCGAAAGCTGATGACAACGTAACCCGGGTCCTCGATCAGGAACTGCGCTGCGAAAACACTCAGCAGCGCCGCCAATACGACGAGGATACTGAATTTCATTGAGCGTTCCCGGCGAGTGTCTTGTACACGCGCAGTCGCCGCAGCGACAAGGAAATATCCGGTGCTACGGCAGCGGCGTAATTGCTGCGAATTTCTGCCATGGTCTGGCGCGTGCCGCGAACGGACTCGCTAGTCGTGTCGAAATAGAGTTCCAGCCAGGCGTCGGCGTCATCGAGACTCTGTTCAAAAATTTCCTGTTCGCCACGTAGCAGGGCCAGTCGCGCGGCCTGCAATTGCAATGACAAATTGCTGCGCGCGAGATCTGCAACATCGGGCGTGATCAGTGCCGCGCGTTCGCCGTCGGGTGGCGTGACCTTGATGAGACCGGAGGCGGCATCCTTGATTGCAGCCCAGGCTCTGGCCGGACCGCTGGCATCAGGGTCAGCCACAGTTTCCCCGGCCGCTGCCGTCGTGTTGGCACCGCGCAGTGGCAAGGAGTCCACAACACGAGCCAGGCTCGCAAGCATGAGCGTGACACCGGCGATGTCCGGTTTCTCCATGACTTCGAGCGACGCCAGTTCATCGGCGATTGCGGCGCGCGTATCGGTCAGGGCCGGATCGGCCAGTTGCAGCAGGCGGTCGTCCGCCTGCCCCAGTGCGAGCGACGCAAGATAGGGATTGCCGGCGAGCTGCAGCTGCGCGTTCGCTATTTGCATGTAGTACTCAGCCTCGGCAATCAGATAGGTATTGCGTGCTTCGATCGATACTCCCTGCAACGCCGCAATGGAGCGCTCGAGATTGGACATGCGAGGTGGCAGCGAGTCGAACAGATCGGCGCGTTGCTCTAAATCGCGACGTAATGAGCTGATTGCCGATGACGTGCGTGTGTCACCAGCCGCAAGATCACGGACGCTGTTCTGCAGCTTCTGGATAATCTGATCAGCCGTCCCCAGTTCGCGCTCAAGCGAGGTGAGCGCAGCATTGCTCTCGTCTGCTGCGGACGCATTACGTAAATCATCGACCAGCAGATAACCAACACCGGCAGTTGCAAGCAACGCAAGAAACAACGCCAGCCAGGCGATGGGCGCCGATGATCGGGGTGCCTTGGGCTCATCAAAGGTCGCGTCGGCCTGTGGTTCTTCTTTGTCCGTATCACTCATTCAACTTGTTCCCGGTAGGGGTCTGCGGGCCGAAATTTCAATCGCGGCGGCGATCGCGTTCACAATATCGTCGGAGCGCGGTCCGTCTGCGAGAATCGCGGGACAGCCAGGATATTGCTGCAAAGCTTCTTTTAACACACGAGCAGCAGGCGTCACCAGCGGTGTCAAACTCATCTGCTCTCGACACCAATCAGGCAATAGCGTGTTGAGATTCCTGAGCGAATGGACACTCATCACAGTCACTGCCGAAATGTCACCTTTTCGCCAGTGCTGTTCGAGTGATGCCAGATCCGATCTTGAGTATTCCGGTGTTGCTCGTGAGTACGTGCAGACGTAGTCCACGTGCGCACCACGTTCTCGGAGCGTGCTCGCCAGCAGATCGCGGCCGTTCTCGCCGCGAATAATCCGAATGGTCTTATCTGCAACATCGTCAAATGCCGCTTCGGCGAGCAGATGCTCGCTGTCGAAGCCGGAGTCCGGGCAGATGTCGACTGCAGTACCGGCGGCCCGCAAGGCCGCGGCCGTCGCAGGTCCTATGGCCGCTATGTCTCCGGTGGCGTAGGGCAGGCCGTGGCGTACGGCGTTACGGCTGATAAATACGGTGATGTCCGGCGTCTGAAGTCTGGCGACCTGAGCCTCTATAGCCGCTGAGTTTCCTGCCAGGATTTCGATGACGGGAAACAGATGGGCGATACCACCCTGTGACTCAATTGCGTCCGCCAACTTGCCCGCCTGGTGTCGCGGGCGGGTGATCAGAACCCCGGCGCCGTCGAGGAGTCGCTCAGACATTCATGGCCTCGGAGCGTTCGAGCAGGTCGCGTGCGCCGCTCGCCAGCAGGCGTTCTGCGAGTTCATGGCCGAGGCGCGCGGCATCCGGGCCGCACCCGGAAATCGAATCTTTTAGAAATTCGCTGCCGTCGGGTAATGCGACCAGCGCAGTGACGTCGATCTGGTCCCCGGTGATCGTTGCATAACTCGCGACCGGCGACTGGCAGCTCGCCTGCAGAGTCGCAGTGACCGCCCGTTCCGCTGCTGTCGTTATGGCCGTCTCACCGTGATCAAGTTTTTGAATGACTTGCATAAGCGCTTCGTTGCCCGCCAGGCATTCTATGCCGATGACACCTTGCGTGGCGGCCGGCAGCATCTCGTCCGGGCGAAATTGCTGACTAATACGTGCATCGAGTCCGAGGCGCTCAAGACCGGCGGCCGCAAGAATTATGGCGTCGTAGTCACCGGCATCGAGTTTTGCCAGTCGCGTATTGACGTTGCCGCGCAGCGGCTGAACGTCGAGATCCGGGCGCAGCATCTTTAGCTGCGCCTGACGTCGCAAACTTGAACTGCCGATGAGCGCGCCTTTTTTGAGGTCACCAAGCCGTTCGTTGTTGGCGCTCAACAGTGCGTCCGCGTGGTTGGCTCGTTCAAGGACAGCAGCGATTGTGAATTCGTCCGGCATGTCGGCCGGCACATCTTTCATTGAGTGGACCGCTATGTCGGCGAGTCCCGATTGCATCGCAACTTCGAGTTCCTTGATGAACAGGCCCTTGCCGCCGATTTTTTGCAGGCTGCGGTCAAGCACCTCGTCGCCGCGTGTCGATAGTGGTACGAGCTCGATCTCTGTAACGGCGTCGAGCTGGCGCAGCAGGCTGCCGACATGTTCTGCCTGCCAAAGCGCCAGCGCACTTTTGCGTGTGGCGATACGGATCTTCATGGGGGGGTCAAAAGGGGTCAGCCTCCCTTTAAGCGACGACGAAGTTCGGCGAGATGCCGGCGACTGATTATCAGCTGTTTGCCATCATCTTGCGAGTCGTTGCGAAGAACAATTCGTGTCGTGCCATTCTCTGTTTTCTCGAGTGTCTCGATCTTGTCGACGGCCACCAGCGCGCCGCGATGAATGCGTACGAAGCGATCAGCGAACTCCTCTTCGAGCCCCTTCAGCGATTCGTCGATCAGGCACTGGCCGTCACTGTGATGTACGGCAATGTATTTTTGATCAGCCCGAAAAAAATTGATGTCAGCCACCGCTATCAATGTGAGCCGATTCTGAATCTGTGCGCATACATGTTCGCGCGGCCCGTCGCTGCCGGTTTGATTCGCAACATCGTGCAGCGTCGATCCCGCTATGCGGGTGGCATGCTCCAGCGCGGATTTGAGCCTGCTGCGGCGCACGGGTTTCAGCACATAGCCGACCGCCTTGGCCTCGAACGCCGCAATCGCGTATTCGTCATAGGCTGTCGTAAAAACCACAGCAGGTGGATTCTCAAGTGCGTTTAGATGATGCGCCGTTTCAATACCGCTGAGTCCGGGCATGCGAATGTCGAGCAATACAATATCAGGGCGCACATCGGACGCGATTGCGATGGCTTGCTCACCATTGCCGGCCTCACCTGCGAACTCGTAGCCGTCGAGGTCTGCAATGATTTGTCGCAGCCGGTCTCTGGCGAGACCTTCATCATCGACGACGAGTACCCTCACTCAGTCATCTCTTCAGCGGGAAAGCGCAGCAGTATGGAATAGGAATCCTCCCGACTGTCGATTTCGACGCTTGCCCGATTGCCGTAGGCGAGTTCAAAGCGCTGTCGAATGTTGGACATGGCCATATTGTTGCCGCCCTTTGCACGTTTGGCGTCCGGCGCGACAGGATTCGACATGCGGATCGACAGGTAGCCATCTTCGTGCTTGCCCGTGACCAGGACCTCTCCGCCGTCCGGCAATAGTTCAATGCCGTGATAGATGGCATTCTCCAGCAAGGGCTGGATTGTGAAGCTGGGAATCAGGGCGCGCATCGGAAGCTCTGCGATGTCCCATCGAACGCGCAGGCGATCACCGAGGCGCAGTTTCTCGATACGCTGGTAAATTGCAGCGATCTCAAGTTCCTGCTTGAGTGACGTGCGATCTTTTGCACCACCCAGGTTTGCACGCATCAGATCGGACAAGTCTTCAATGGCTTCTTCAGCCTGCTGCGGATCCGAGCGCGTCAACGCGGCGATCGTGTTCATGCTGTTGAAAAGAAAATGTGGCCGGATAAGCGCCTGCAGCGCGCTGATGCGCGCCTGCGCTTCCAGGACAATGCTGCGCCGCCACTCGCTGGCGACATACAGATAACGCATCGCCAGGGCAATGACGATCGAACCAATCGCGAATGTGCGAAAGACATAGCCACCGTGCGTGTCTGCAATCAGGTAGAGATAATCAAATCGCTGGGTGAGTTGCCATGCAAGCTCGGCCAGCACGAGGCATAAGGCGAGGAGAATGAGAAAACTGAAAACGAACGCACGGGTCTTGCCGGCGCTCTCGAGGCGTTCGCGCAGCTGGCACATCAGGGCGGAACCGAGTACGGCGTACCACAGGACGAAAAAGGAAATTTTCCAGAGGTCGGAAAGAAACTGGCCCCGCGTATCGTGGACAGCAACCGCCAGTACAATCGCGATGAGCTCAGCCAGAAGCACCACAATGAATACCGTGCCGGCGGCACAAAAATCTGGCAGGTAGGCCTGGGTCTCGCGGGTGGTGGGGTCGGATGATTCGCTCAAAAAAGGACGCTCCCTGAGATCAACGCGGTGCAACGCGCCAATTGTAACGCCCCGAAGCGCCTAGCCGCAGGTTTCCTCGATCAACTGCCGTACACGATCCTGAGCTTCTTGCGATTCGGCGCCGCTTAAGTACACACGTTCGCCGCTTTCATCTTCACGAAACAGTCTGCGAGATGCGACGAACGTGTCGAGCTGCGTTCTGTAAGCCTGGCATTGCTGCTGGTTTGCCGCGGCAAGCGCACGTTTTTCGCTGCGCGTCGGTTTCGCGTCGTCCTCTGCTGCAGCGCTTTCCTTGTTCGTCATTGCCGTGTCCTGCTGCGTCTGTACGCGTGCCTGTACGGCCGCGTTGTCCGTGTTCAGGGATGACACGTTCATTCGCGTTTCACCAGCGTTGCCGGTGGGGCGATCGACGTAAATGCTATTGCCGTTTTCGTCGGTGTAGCGATATATATCGCTGGCCAGCGCGGTGCTTGCGCACAAGGTGGCAAGGATAGTCAGTAGAAATGGTTTGCTGTTCATCGCGTCCATCCGTTAGTCGCGCCGTTGGCGTACAGGCACTCGGTATTAGAGCATGGGGGTAGTCGCTCTGTTGTGACTTCGATCACAGCGAAGCCTGTGACCTGGCCCGTCAGCGTCCTGAGATCGTTGCATAGCCTCATTCGTTAAAATCGTGGCCACAGCTAAAAATGCGGCTGGCGTTATTGTCCCGGCTCAGGTATCAAGCCTCTATGAGCAAAGAATCAATCGAAAATCTGGTCAGGAAGCTGGTCGATACGGTGCCGCAGGGGATCAAATCCGTGCGCGAAGATCTGGAGCAAAACTTCCGCTCCGTGCTGCAGTCCGGGCTGGGCAAGCTGGACCTTGTGACGCGTGAAGAATTCGAGGTCCAGGAAGCCGTACTCGCAAGAACGCGGGAAAAGCTGGACGCGCTCGAAGCGCAGCTGAAGGATCTGGAGAAGCAGTAGGAGCCACGCTTCTGCTGACGCGACAGGCCAAGGAGGGTCCAGGTGAGCGTTGCCATTCTGCGGAGTCGGGCACAGATAGGAACTGATGCGCCGCCCGTTACTATAGAAGTCTTCCTGTCGGGCGGTTTGCCGGTCTTTTCGATCGTGGGCATGCCGGAAACCTCGGTTCGTGAAAGCAAAGACCGGGTGCGCGCTGCAATCCTGAGCTCCGGTTTCAAGTTTCCGCAAGAGCGCATTACCGTCAGCCTGGGGCCGGCCGACATGCGCAAAACAGGAGGCCGATTTGATCTCGCAATTGCGCTCGGGATACTGGCGTCGAGCAAGCAGTTTCCCGAAGGCGCCGTCGGCAACTACGAGTTTTTTGGCGAGCTCGCGCTGAACGGCGATATTCGCTGCGTCCCGGGTGTGTTGCCCGCAGCGCTCAAGGCCAGGGCGGCGGGAAAGCAGCTGATTGTTCCCACCGATAACGGTGCTGAGGCTTTACTCGCGAAGGCAACCGTATTTGCGGCGGACACATTGTTGCAGGTCACAGCGCATCTGCGGAATCTTGAGCCGATGGTGGCCTTGTCGAGGGTGGAGCCATTGGCAGGCGTTGTGCAGGCACCGGACTTGTGTGATGTGAAAGGCCAGGCACAGCCAAAGCGTGCACTCGAGGTTGCCGCAGCGGGAGGTCACAATCTCTTGTTCGTCGGACCGCCGGGTACCGGTAAAAGCATGTTGGCTGCGAGGTTGCCCGGCATTCTTCCTCCCATGACGGAAGCGGAGGCAATCGAAACGGCCGCCATTGATTCTGTACTGGGTCAGCCGCTAAACTTGGCTCGCTGGCGCTGCCGACCGTTTCGTTCGCCACATCACACAGCGTCTGCAGCCGCGCTGGTTGGCGGCGGCTCGGATCCGAATCCGGGCGAGGTGTCACGGGCACATAATGGTGTGTTGTTCCTCGACGAATTGCCGCAATTCAATCGCAATGTGCTCGAGGTGCTGCGCGAGCCGCTGGAGGCGGGTGTGGTGACGATATCGCGTGCAGGTCGACAGGCGGATTTTCCGGCTCGTTTTCAATTAATCGCGGCCATGAATCCGTGCCCATGCGGCTATCTCGGCGATCTCGACAGCGACTGCGGATGCAGCGCGGAGCGCGTCGCGAATTACCGCAGCAAGATTTCAGGCCCTCTGCTGGACCGCATCGATATGCATGTCGAGGTTGGTCGTCCGCCCAGGGCATTGCTGCGCCGGTCCGCTCCCGATGGCGAAAAAAGCGCTGATGTCATGGCGCGTGTCGTGGCGGCAAGGCGCCTTCAGATCAAGCGCGCGGGTG
>Ga0209988_10001971_pt1 | contig 13484 bp, 14 predicted proteins | sample N075metaG_FD_183115 | JGI IMG/M metagenome (GOLD analysis project Ga0209988, IMG submission 183115) | Deep subsurface microbial communities from Kermadec Trench to uncover new lineages of life (NeLLi) - N075 metaG (SPAdes) (version 2) | ecosystem: Environmental > Aquatic > Marine > Ocean trench... | reverse complement strand
GGCCCTTGATGTCCGGGTGCGGCACCTGCACCTGGCGGTCGAAACGGCCCGGGCGCAGCAGCGCCGGGTCGAGCACGTCGGGCCGGTTGGTGGCGGCGATCAGGATCACGCCCTCGTTGGCCTCGAACCCGTCCATCTCGACCAGAAGCTGGTTCAGGGTCTGCTCGCGCTCGTCATTGCCGCCGCCATAGCCGACGCCGCGATGGCGCCCGACGGCATCGATCTCGTCGATGAAGACGATGCAGGGCGCGTTTTTCTTCGCCTGCTCGAACATGTCGCGCACACGCGACGCGCCGACGCCGACGAACATCTCGACGAAGTCGGAGCCCGAAATCGAGAAGAACGGCACACCCGCCTCGCCCGCGATGGCGCGGCCCAGCAGGGTTTTGCCGGTGCCCGGCGGGCCGACCAGCAGCGCCCCCTTGGGGATCTTGCCGCCCAGGCGCGAGTATTTCTGCGGCTCGCGCAGGAACTCGACAATCTCCTGCAACTCCTCCTTGGCCTCGTCGATGCCGGCGACATCGTCGAACGAGACCTTGCCGCTGCGTTCGGTCAGCAGCTTGGCCTTCGACTTGCCGAAGCCCATGGCGCCGCGCCCGCCCCCCTGCATGCGGTTGAGGAAGAATATCCAGATGCCGAACACGATCAGCATCGGCAACCAGAAACCCAGCGTCGACAGCAGCCCGCCGCGCTCCTGCGGCTCGACCCGGATCGCCACGTCGCCCGCGCGCAGATCGTCGATGATGTCGATGCTGCCCGGCTGGATGGTGTTGAACCGTGTGCCGTCCTTCATCCGCCCGGTGATGTTCTCGCCGTCGATGACGACTTCGGCGACTTCCTTCTGCTCGACGCTGGTCAGGAAATCCGAAAACGACAACTGCGTGCCCGCGCTGGAGGCGCCGCCGCCCTGGAAGACGCTGAACAATGTGACCAGAAGCAGGATCAGGATTGCCCAGAATGCCAGATTTTTCACGTTGCCCAAGATGTTGTCTCCGATTTTGCCGCGCTGCCGGCACTTGGTGCCATTGTAAAGCACTAGATAGGTTCTGTCCCCGTTAAGTTAAGGGGGGTCACGAGGATCGGCGGGACCATATGTCGGCAGGGCAGGCGAGGGCAACTCCCCGGCACCGGTATTTTCCGCCGAAACGGTCAATTCCGGCCCGATTTCCCGCCGATCGAGGTAACCGGCCAGGGGTGCGGCCAGCAACACCGGCGATTCCGGCCCCGAATCTGGCCTCGAATCTGGCCCCGAATCCAACCCTGGGCCACGCCAGATGGCAGGTGTGGTCCGGCGAACCGCGCGCGGCGCCGAGGCCCAGGTAGAGGGTGCGGTCCAGGCGCCGGTTGAGGCGCAGGCTCGCAACGCCGCCAGCCCCGGCTCGCCGAGCGCGCCCAGCCGGGCCGAGGCGGGCCAGGCGCCAGCCGCCGTGACCCGCCACCGGCGATCCCAGACCGTCGCCCCCGCCGCCAGCGGCCGCATCGCCTCACAGGCGCCGGGTTCGCGGCAAATCAGGGCCGTTTCGGCATTTGGCCCACCCTCGGGCCGGATCAGGCAGCCTGACAGGGTGGTGGCCGCGCCCTGGCCCGAGAGAATCCGGTCCAACACCTCCCATAGCGCCCGGAAGCGCGGCCGGTAGAGCGCGCCGGAGACCCGCATCAGGCTGTCGGCCAGAAGCCGCAGCGCGGTGTCGGGTTCGTCTTGCGTCATCGCGGCGAGGTCCAGCCGGACCTCGCCCAGCGCCCCCCAGCGCCGGGCACGCCGCGCCAGGTCGTCCATGGCGCGCTCCAGCACCCGGCGCTGGCGCTGAAGGTGCCAGGCGGTGCGCGCCAACCCCTCGGCGTCGATCCCCAGCGGCGCCAGCGCCGCCAGCGCCCGGCGCGCCTTGACCCGGTCGTATTTCGTATCCTCGTTGGTCGGATCCTCGACCCAGCCGACCCCTGCGGCCCGGAGAACCGCGCGCAGCGCCTCGCGCCGGATCCCCAGCAATGGGCGCAGCCACAGCATCCGGTCGCGTCGCAACGCGGCCTGCATCGCCGACAACCCCTCGGCGCCGGAACCGCGCGCCAGGCGCATCAGCACCGTCTCGGCCTGATCGTCCATGGTGTGCCCCAGCAGCACCGCCGAAAGGCCCTGCGCCCGCGCCCAGTCGCCCAGCAAGGAGAAGCGCGCCTCCCGGGCGGCGGCGGACAGGTTGCCGCCCGCATCGCGCAGGTTCCCGGCCCGGAGGATTTGATGCGGAATGCCCAGCCGGGCGCAGAGGGCGGCCACCCCGTCGGCTTCCGCCGCACTTTCCGCCCGCAGCCCGTGATCGACCGTCGCCGCGGCAATCGCCCGGCCGCGTTCATCCGCCCAACGCGCGGCGATGATCAACAGGGCAGTGGAATCCCCGCCGCCCGAGACCGCAACACCCGCGGTTCCGTCGGGAACCAGACGGTCAAGTTCGGCGAAGACCGCAGCACCCGTGTCGCCGCCCGCGTCCTCACCGGTGTCGCCGCCCACGCCTCAGCCGCAGTTCAGCGCGCTCGACTCGGCATCGGCCGCATCAAGAATATCGGCCGGCCCGGTCGGGAACTGGTTGCGGACCTCGCGGAGCGTCAGACAGGCCTCGTTGAGCTGCCCCAGCCGCCCCAGCGTGACCCCGAGCCGATACAGGTTTTTCGGCGCGCTGGCGCTGGCCCGGTCGGTGTTGTAGCCGTCCAGATAGCTGCGGGCCGCGTTCTGGAAGGCCCCGCGCACGAACTGGCTCTCGCCCAGCCAGTAGAGCGCCTCGCCCTCCAGCGGGCTGCCCGGATAGGCGGTCAGGAAGCCGCGCAGCCGATCCTCGCCTTGATCGAAGCGGCCCTGCCTGACGTCCTCGATGGCGCGGTCGAGATCGCCGCGCTCGCTGATCGAGACTTCGGGGCCGGCGCCGATGACAGACCCGGCGCCGCCTCCGCCAAGCGGCAGTACCGGCGCCAGGGCCGAGATATCGCCACCCTCCAACTCGGTCAGCCGGAACTCGATATCGCCAAAGCGCCGGGCGGCATCCTCGGCGACGCTGCGCTGCTCGAACCCCATTTGCTCGATCTTGCCGGTGAGTTGCCGGATCTCGGCCTCCAGCCGGTCGAGTTGCAGCATGGCGCCGGCGCCAGTGGCGCCCCCGCCCGCGCCCCCGGTTGTCGGAGCATCCCCCAGCCGCGCGCGGATATCGGCAAGCTCGGCGTCGATGACGCTGAGGCGATACCGCAGGTCATCGGCTGAACCGGCCCCGGTCCAGATCTGGGGGGATGCCGTCCCGGCCACCGCAACGATCGCCACCACCGCCGCCGCCATTGCCGTGATGCGAATGCCAGCCCGCCAGGAATGTTGCCCGCGCATGCAGTCTTCCTCCCGAATTCCGCGGGCGGGCGCAGTGCCCGCCCACAGGTTTGGTCCCGAACGAGCCCCGGCCGAATGAGCCCGGGCGCGCCCCGGGTCAGCTTGTCGGCGCACCGGCGACGACGGTCACACCACGGCGGTTCTGCGACCAGGCCTGAGCGTCGGAGCCCAGCGCCACCGGGCGCTCCTTGCCGTAGCTGACGGTGCGCAGCCGGCTGCCGTCGGTCCCCTGGCTGATCAGGAAGGCGCGCGCCGAGTTGGCCCGCCGGGCGCCGAGCGCCAGGTTGTATTCCCGCGTCCCGCGCTCGTCGGCATGGCCCTCGACGACCGCCGTGGCGCCCGGATTGGCGGCGAACCACTGCGCCTGCTTCGACAGCACAAACTGCGCCTCGGAGGTCAATTCGTGCCGGTCGGTGTCGAAGAACACCCGGTCTCCGACGACGACGTTGAAATACTCGACCGTGTTGGCCGCCGGCGCGCTGTCTCCGGCGCCGGTGGTTGCCGACGGGTCGACCGCCGAGTCGGTGTCCGCGCACGCCGCCAGCAATGCCGCGGCCCCGAGGATGGCGATGGTAAGTAGTCTCATTCCAGGTTTCTCCTTGCCTGTGTGATGGGCCCGCTCGATGGGCCTGATGTGTGAACCTGTCCCGGCCCTGGTCTGCACTCCGCCCGCAGTATCCATACGGGAGATGATTTTCGCAAGGCCACCCCCGGGGCGGCCACTGGGGCAGCGATACCCCTACTAGAGTGTTTTCCGCCCCGATGGAATCAGGCCGGAGGCTCTATTCCTCAGTTTCCACGCAATTTCCGAGTCGCCAAATGAATTCATTTGGCTAGAAATCGCGCTGCCCTTTGTCCTGTGCGATTTCCGAGTCGCAAAGTGAAGTCACTTTGCTCGAAATCGCGCTAGCGCCGCACCGGCGACCATGCCGGATCCGAGGCCGCGTTCGGGGTCTCGACAATGCGCAGGTTGCGGCCGGTGATATCGATGCTCATCAACTGGGCGCGGCCCATCTGGCCCGGCGATTCGCGAAAGAAGGCGATCACCCGCCCATTGGGCGAGAAGGTCGGCCCCTCGTCGAGGAAGCTCGACGACAACAGCCGCTCGTCGGTGCCGTCGGTGCGCATCACTCCGATATGGAACCGGCCGCTGAGGATCTTGGTAAACGCGATGGTGTCGCCGCGCGGCGACCAGACCGGGGTGCCGTAGTTGCCCTGGCCGAAGCTGATGCGCTGCGCCGGCCCGCCATTCGCCGGCATGATATAGAGTTGCTGGCTGCCGCCGCGATCCGACTCGAAGGCGAGCTGCGAGCCGTCCGGCGAGAACGAGGCCGAGGTGTCGATCGCCGGATTGTTGGTCAGGCGCCGGAGCTGCCGGTCGGCCAGCCGCATTATGAACAGATCGGTGTTGCCACCCTGGCTGAGCGACAGCACCACCTGCGTCCCGTCGGGCGAGAAGCGCGGTGCGAAGGTCATGCCCGGGAAGCTGCCCAGCCGCTCGCGCTGGCCGGTGTCGAGGTTCAGCAGATAGACCTGCGGCTCGCCGGTGTCATAGGAGATGTAGAGCACCGACTGGTCGTTGGGGGAGAAGCGCGGCGTCAGCACCAGCCCGTCGGCGCCCGGCAGATAGCGCAGATTGGCCCCGTCCTGGTCCATGATCGCCAGCCGCTTGCGCCGGTCGCCCTTCGGCCCGGTCTCGTCGACGAAAACGATGCGGCTGTCGAAATAGGGTCCCTCGCCGGTCATCTTGGCATAGATGCCATCGGCGACCTTGTGCGCCACCCGGCGCCAGTCGCCGGGGTCGGAGAGGATTTGCAGCCCCTCGATCTGCTCCTCGGCGTCGGTGTCGAAGACCCGGAACTGGACCAGAAGCCGGCCGTCTTCGACCTGGTCGATCCGGCCCGTGACCAGCGCGTCGGCATTGATCGCGCGCCAGTCGGCGTAGACCGGCACGGTGTCGAAATCGGTCGCCTGGGCAATGAAGGCGGCGCGCGGAATGAGCTTGAACAGCCCCGAGCGCAGCAGGTCCGCCTCGATCACGCCGACCATGTCGCCGGCCACCGCCGCCAGCGCCGGGGCGCCCGCCTCGAACGCCGTCAGCGCCACCGGCATGGGCTCGAACTGCCCCCCGGCGACTGTGATCTTGAGCGGTGTCTCCTGCTGCGCCTCGGCGCTCCCGGCGCCCAGCAGCGCCACAACCAAGAGCGCGATCCCCCCGACAAGCCGCATCGCGGCGGCGACGTTTCTGTTCAGCATCATGTTGAGAACCCGATCTCTTCCGGTGTGAAGGTGACGTGGATCAGCTTCCACCCGTCATACTTGGCGGGGGGGAGTTTGTTGAATTCTCCGGCGTTCTGCGCCTTGATCAAAGCCCGGCTGCCAGCGCGGAACAACACCTGCTGGATCGCCTCGTCGCCGCCGCTGGCCTTCAGCAATTTCGGCTTGCCGATGATCTTCGCATCCCGGCCCAGGCGGATTTCGATCGTGACCTGCAAGCTGCGGTCGGAGCGGTTGCCGGCATAAGTGAAATGATCCTTGATCCCCAGCCGCAGCGCGTCCTTCTCGCCGGGGGTGACGGTGCTGGCGAATTGCGAGGTCGATCCGCCGGCGGGCGCCGCGGGCTCTGGGGGCTCCGGCTCCTCGGCCGGCTGCGGCGCCGCCGCGACCGGCTTTGGCGCCGATGAGGCGCGGGCGGCGGCGGCCTGCTCGGCCGGTTTCGCCACCGGGAGGCGCGCCTCCTGGGGTGCGTCGGCGACCGGGGCGTCCTGATCCGCCTCGGCCACCGCTTCGGGCTCCGGCTCCTGGCGCGGCTCGTCGGGCTCGGGCTCCGGCGTCTCGGCGGCGACCGGCTCGGGCTCCGGCGGGGGCGCGGGCTTCGGCGCCGGCTCCGGGGTCGGTGCTGCGGCCAGCGGCTGCAAGGGCTCGGTCGCCGGCGGGCTCTCGGGCACGGCCGCCTGGCGCGGCAGCGAGTCGGGCGAGGGGATCAGCGCGATCGAGGGGCGCGGCGCCTCGGTCGGCACCACGGTGGGCGGCGGCGGGATCAGCAGATCGGCGAAATCGGGCCGCTCGTCGGTCGGCGCCTCGGTCTCGGCCAGGATCGGCATCTCGGGCACCTCGATGGTCACATCCGGAATCGAGAGGTCGATCGGCTCGACATCGCTCGAAGCCTGCGGCGCCAGCTCCGCCGGGCCCTGGTTGGGAACCACCGGGGCGGTCGACAGCCGGGCCTCGAAATCGGCGCCGTCGATCAGTTCGACCTCGGTCACCGCCAGCGCCACCGAATCCCGGTCGGCGAAAAAATCCGTGCCGAACAGCGCCAGGGCCAGAAACCCCAGATGCATCGCGCCCGAAATGGTCGCCCCAGTTTTCATTTCGACCGGCCGCATGTCCGCCGTCCTCGCAGGACCTCCTGCTAGTTGTTACGTGCCCGGGCGGGCTGATCCGTCACCAGCCCGATATTCCGGAAGCCGCCGGCGCTGAGCGCGCCCATGATCTGCATCACCGCGCCGTAGTCGAGCGAGCGGTCGGCGCGCAGGAACACCTTGTCCGACCGGCGCTCGGCCTGGATCGCGGTCAGCTTCGGGATCAGCTCCTCCCGGTCGACCTCGGTCTTCTGGATATAGACCCGGCCCTCGGCGTCCAGATTGATGGTCAGCGGCTCCTCCTGCTCGATCGGCAGCGCCTCCGCCCGGGTCTTGGGCAGCTCGAGCGGCACGCCGACGGTCAGCAGGGGGGCGGCGACCATGAAGATGATCAGCAGCACCAGCATCACGTCGACCATCGGGGTCACGTTGATTTCGGACATCGGCTTTTGCACGCTGCTCCGGCGCCGGGCGCGGGCCCGGCTCTGACCGGATTGCTGTCGCATCACACTCATCATTCGCCCCCGTTCTGGTTGGCGCTCTGGCGGTCGATCTGGCGCCCGAGGATGGTGGAGAACTCGTCGGCGAAGTTCTCCAGCCCGCCGGTCAGGCGCTCGGCATCGGCCGAGAGCCTGTTATAGGCCACCACCGCGGGAATTGCCGCCGCCAAACCCAGCGCGGTTGCCAGCAGCGCCTCGGCGATGCCGGGCGCCACCACCGCCAGGTTGGTGCTCTGCTGCATGGCGATCGATTGAAAGGCGTGCTTGATGCCCCAAACCGTCCCGAACAGCCCGACGAATGGCGACACCGAGCCGACCGTGGCCAGATAGGAAAGCCGCTTGTTCGCCTGCTCGCTCTCGCGCGCGATGGCGACATTCATCGCCCGGTCGACCCGCGCCTGGGTGCCGGGGATCAGCCCGCCCTCCTGGCGCAGCGAGCGGCGCCACTCGGTCATGCCGGCGCTGAAAATCCGCTCGATCGGCGTATGCGGGCGCTCGCCGACCTGGTCGAACAACTCGTCGAGCGGCTTGCCGGACCAGAACCGGTCCTCGAACTTGCCCGACTTGCCGGTCAGCCGGCTGAACACCATCACCTTCTCGAAGATCACCGCCCAGGACCAGAACGACGCCACCGCCAGCATCACCATCACGATCTGCACGGTTATCGTCGCCCGCAGGAACATCGCCGCGAGCGAGAAGTCGATTCCGTTCGCCTCCGGGGCCGCCAGCGCGGTCTCGGTGCCCGCAAGCTGCGCCGCCGCCATCAGCGCGGCGGCTGAAAACCCATATGGATCCATGTTCTACTGTCCTGCCCTCGTGCCTCGCGCCTGTGCCGCCTTGCCCTTGTTTACGCTACCGTTACACGGGAGTCGGGCCTGATTATATATGTTCGCGGCACACGCGTTCCCTTTATGCGCGATATCGGGCGAAAATGCGAGCCGTTCAATGGCCGGATTGTGGCCTTTGCCCGTGTCAAAATCCGTTGCACGGATTTTCGGCGCTCCACCAGCCACCGAGTCTTTGCCCGTGATAAAATCCGTTGCACGGATTTCCGGCTCCACCAACCCACCCCTCCTCCCCACCCAACCACCGATCATGCCCCGGTACCATCGGTGGTTGGGTGGGGAGGAGGGGTGGGTTGGTGGAGCGCCGAAAGCGCCAGCTTTCGAATCAGGCGCACAAACCCTGCGGGGAGGAGGGGTGGGTGGCGGAGCGCCGAAAGCGCCAGCTTTCGAATCAGGCGCACAAAACCTGCGGGGAGGCGGAGCCGCGCCCAAAATCCGCGGAGCGGCCTTTGGAACAGGCGCAAAAAACCAGCCGCCGTCAGGCCAAAAGACCGCCCAGCCGGTCGCGCACATCCCCCGGCAACCGCTGCGGCCGGCCGGCGCCGTCCATGCAGGCGATGGTCACCGCCGCCCGGCACAGGCAGACCTCGCCGCGCCAGACCTCCTGCCCCATCTCGAGCGAGGCGCCGCGCAGCCGGATGACATGGGTGCGAACCTCCAGCAGGTCGTCGAAGACGGCCGGCGAAAGGTAGTCGATGGTCAGGCGGCTGACGACAAAGACCAGCCCCCGGTCGCGCTTCAGCGCCGCCTGGTCGACGCCGAGATCACGCAGCGCCTCGGTGCGCCCGCGCTCGATGAAGCGCAGATAATTGGCGTAGTAGACCACCCCGGCCAGATCGGTGTCCTCGTAATAGACCCGGATGGTGATCTGGTGCGTCATCCGCTCAATCGCTCTTGATGATGCCGGAAAGCCCGGCGACGACCAGCAATGACGGTGGCGCGGTGAGCCTCCTCCCCCCTTGTGGGGGAGGATGGGAGGGGCGGGCGGCGCGGCGGCAGTGATGGTCCGGATTTCCGTTCCGGGTGCCGTGCAGGCGGCCGGCATCGTCGCCACCCAATGCCGGCCAGCGAACGAAGCGGGCGCGAAGTTGGCGGCCCTTCCCGGCATCCTCGGGCGGTACTTCGCCGTCACCTAGTTCAATGACCTCGCCGGTGTCGAGTTCGTCGAGCACCTGTTGCTCGGCCCTGGTCAGCGGGCAGAAGTCTTCGAGCTTGCGGGGTTGGTTCGTAGCCATGGCTCAAGGATCGCCCATATGGCCACGCCCATGCAAGCGCCCTTGTGTCCCGGATCGGAAAACCCACGGATCATATTTATTCCGCACTTCCCCGGCCTTGAGCCGGGGTCTCGACCCGCAACGCGCAACGGCGCGAGACCCCGGCTCAAGGCCGGGGAAGTGCGGGCGGCATTCACGATATCCGGTGATGGCGGCGACGTCCGATTCAAGACACCAGGGCCCGAGGCCGTCACACATAGTTAACTTTTATTTCCGTTATAAATCAATTACTTAAAGGCATGCACAACTTGTGCACCCACCAAGCGGGCTCCCTCAACCCACCATTGTCCCGTCACTTGCCATCGTCCTCGAACAGCTCCACCTGCACCGCGCCTTTCGGCGGCGTCAGCCCCAGATGGCGCCAGGCGCCCGCCGTCAGCGTCCGGCCCCTTGGCGTCCGTGCCACCAGCCCGGCCTGCATCAGGAACGGCTCGATCACCTCCTCGATGGCGTCGCGCGCCTCCGAGAGCACGGCGCACATGGTCTCGACGCCCACAGGCCCGCCGCCGTAATGCTCGGCCATGGCGCCGAGATAGCGCCGGTCGGCGCGGTCGAGGCCGAGATGGTCGACCCCGAGGCGCTCCAGCGCCCGGTCGGCCAGCTTGCGGCTCATCTTCCCGTCCGCCTCGACCAGGGCGAAATCCGCCACCCGGCGCAACAGCCGCTCGGCGACGCGGGGCGTGCCGCGGGCGCGGCGCGCGATCTCGGTGATGCCGTCCGCCGCCGCCTCCAGCCCCATCAGCCGCGCCACCCGGCCAACGATCAGCGCCAGTTCGTCATGGTTGTAGAACTCGAGCCGGGTCGGGATGCCGAAGCGGTCGCGCAGCGGCGTGGTCAGCAGGCCGAGCCGGGTCGTCGCCCCGATCAGGGTGAAGGGCGAGAGGTCGATCCGCACGGTACGCGCCGCCGGGCCCTCGCCGATCACCAGATCGAGTTCGAAATCCTCCAGCGCCGGATACAGGATCTCCTCCACCACCGGGCTGAGCCGGTGGATCTCGTCGATGAACAGCACATCGCGCGGTTCCAGATTGGTCAGCACCGCCGCCAGGTCGCCCGCCCGCGCGATCACCGGCCCCGAGGTCTGGCGGAAGTTGACCCCCAGCTCCCGCGCCACGATCTGCGCCAGCGTGGTCTTGCCCAGGCCGGGGGGGCCGTAGAGCAGCAGATGGTCCATCGCCTTGCCGCGCCGCCGCGCCGCCTCGATGAAGACCTTGAGATTGGCCCGCACATCCGCCTGGCCGACGAACTCGTCCAGCGACTGCGGCCTGAGGGAGCGCTCCTCGACGTCCTGCGACTGCGGTTTGCCGCGAAGCATGGGGTCCGGCATTGGATCTGGGTCTGGCATCGCCATAGCCTAAAGGTTCCGTCCCAGCGTTTTCAACGCCGCCTTGATCAGACCGGCGGAACCGGTGCCGCCCTCGCCCGCCGCCTCGGCCACCGCGCGGGCGGCCTGCATGCGGTCATAGCCGAGATTGACCAGGGCCGAGAGCGCATCCGCCGTCGCCTCCGCGTCCTCCGGCAGGACGGCCGGCGCGGGAGCCGCCGCCTCGGTTGCCGGGACCGGCCCGGAGGCCGCCGCCGCCCGCTTGCCCTGCGCCCCCAGCGCCATCACGCCGGGCGCCTTGTCGGCGAGTTCGTTGATGATCCTTGCTGCCAGCTTCGGCCCGACCCCCGGCGCGGCGCGGACCGCGCCCGGATCGCCCAGCGCCAGCGCCCGGCTGACCCCGTCCGGCCCCAGCGCGCCGAGGATCGCCAGCGACACCCGCGCGCCGACCCCCTGCACGCTGATCAGCAGCCGGTGCCATTCGCGCTCGGCCACGGTCCGGAAGCCGATCAGTTGCATCAGGTCCTCGCGCACCACCAGTTCGGTATAGAGTGCCGCGACCTCGCCCGGCCCGGGCATCGCCGCCAGGGTCGGCGCGGCGCAGTGGATGATGTAGCCGATGCCCGCGGCCTCGATCAGCACATGGTCCTCGGCGACGTAGTCGACCCGCCCGGTAATCTTGCCTATCATTGTGCCGCCTCCAGCGCGCTCTTCATACGGCCGCTGGCCGCCGCCGCCCAGGCATGGCAGATCGCCACCGCCAGCGCGTCGGCCGCGTCCGCCCCGTCGAGTTCGACCCCGGGCAGCAGCAGCTTCACCATATGCTGGATCTGCACCTTGTCGGCGTGCCCCACCCCGACCACCGCCTTCTTGACCGCATTCGGCGCATATTCCGCCACCGGGATACCCTGCTGCGCCGGCACCAGCAGCGACATCGCCCGCGCCTGGCCCAGCTTCAGCGTGCCCGCCGCGTCCTTGTTGACGAAGGTATGCTCCACCGCCGCCTGATCGGGGCGGTATTCCAGCACCACCCGCTCGATCTGCGTGTGCAACTGCACCAGGCGCAGCGCCAGTTCGCCGCCTTGCGTGGCGCAGACACCGTTGGCGACATGGCTGAGCCGGTTCCCCGCCACATCCACGACGCCCCATCCGGTGCGCCGGAGCCCCGGATCGAAGCCAATCACCCGCATTTCGGATACCCCCGCTCGACAGCTTTTTTCACGATTAGCACGAAAGGGGAACAAAAACCAGCCCGGATCGCCCTGAATGTGCGAAAAACGACCGCGTGAGGTCGTTTTTTGTGCACTGCACCACGGTTGCAGAAAACGCATGACAGTCATGCGCTTATTGCAATTGTAAGCTGAAGGGCGACGCCCTACCTAGCGCTCGACGACGGGCCGCCCGGCCCACCCGGAACACCAGACCCCGGAACATCAGACCAGGAGACGTCGATATGGCCACCACCACCACCCCTGCCGTCGCGCCGCTCGGCGCTGTTGTGATCCACCGCACCGTCGGTGCCCTGTCGGCCATGATCGCCGCGATCCGCGAGTGGAACGACGCGCGCCGCACCGTTGCCGCGCTGCGCTGGCTGAAAGCGGATCTGCTGGACGATATCGGCCTGACCCGGGGCGATGTCGCGAAATTCGACCGCGCGGGCTTCTGAGAGCCGCGCCGACGACTGTTGACCTTCGTGGAATGGCCGCCCTGTCGCCGGGGCGGCCATTTCCTTTGTGCCGGCCAACGCCGCCCGCCCTTGCGCAGAATCAGGCAGGCCCACTCCCCCGGCTCGGCCCGGTCCTCGCGCCACATCCACGACGCCGCATCCGATACGCCTTAATCCCGGATCGAAACCGATCCCCCCGCAGTTGAAATATCGCCGCTCGACACACTTTCTTCACGAACGGCGCGAAAGCGGATCAAGAACCGGCCTGGATTGCCTGAAATGTTCAAAAAACGACCGTATAAGGTCGTTTTTGTGCGTTGCAACACGGTTGCAGAAAACGCATGCCGGTCATGCACTTATTGCAATTGTATGGGGCGGGTCGAAACCCTATCTACCGCTCAACGACGGGCCGCATGGCCCCCCACTCAACCATTAGCTCAGGAGACGCTGACATGGCCACTACCTACACCCGCACCGCCGTTGCCCCGTTCGGCGCAATCACCGTCCACCGCGTCGTCACCGCCATCTCTGGCGTCTTCGACAAGCTGCGGGCCTGGAACGACACCCGGCGCACGATCGTCATCCTGCGCGGCCTGAGCGCCGCCCAGCTCGACGACATCGGCCTGACCCGCGCCGACATCGAGGATTTCGGCCGCAAGGGCCTCTGAATCCCTGCTGTTTACCCACGGCTCCCTGTCCGTGTTAAAGGCCGCCCCACCTCCCGGGGGCGGCCTTTTTATTTGGCGTTTTGCGCCCGTTTCGAAAGCTGACGCTTTCGGCGCGCCAACCACCCGCCCCGTATCTTATGCGCCTGTTCCAAAAGCCGCTTTGCGTCTTTTGGGCGCTCCGCCCCCCGCCCCGCCTCCCCGCTTGCGCAGCATCAGGCTGGGGTGTCGGCGGCGCTCTGGAGTGCCGGCGCGAAGTGGCGTTCGCAGGTCACGGATTTGCGGGCAGTGGGTCACGGATATTGGGTGGAAACATCACGGATATCGCCCGACCCCCCTTCGCGTTGCCGTGGGTGAACGGCAAGCGAAGTATCTGCGCAACGCATAGATCCAGGCGCCGCCGGTCGTATACGACAGTGCCTGTCCGGGGGACGTCGCCGTCAATTGAACAGCCCCTTCACGCGCTCCCACATGGTTGGATCGCTGCGCC
>Ga0209988_10001968_pt1 | contig 13508 bp, 13 predicted proteins | sample N075metaG_FD_183115 | JGI IMG/M metagenome (GOLD analysis project Ga0209988, IMG submission 183115) | Deep subsurface microbial communities from Kermadec Trench to uncover new lineages of life (NeLLi) - N075 metaG (SPAdes) (version 2) | ecosystem: Environmental > Aquatic > Marine > Ocean trench... | reverse complement strand
CGCGCCCCATTTCTCGATCGCCATCTCGACGATCTCGATGGCGCGCACAACGCCGGCGCAGAAACCGCGCGGATCGGCGAGGTAGAGGGTCAGTGCGGGACGGTCGGTCATGCGCGTTCCTCCGCGGGGCCGAATTGCAGGGCGGCGAGACGGGCGTAGAGCCCACCCTTGGCCACCAGTATATCATGCGTGCCGGCCTCGACCACCCGCCCGTCTTCCATGACGCAGATCCGGTGCGCCCGGCGCACGGTGGCCAGCCGGTGCGCGATCACGATGGTGGTGCGGCCCGCCATCAACCGCTCCAGCGCCTCGATTACCCGCTCTTCGGCCTCCGCGTCCAGCGCCGATGTGGCCTCGTCGAGCAGCAGCACCGGCGCGTCGCGCAGCATCGCCCGGGCGATGGCGATGCGCTGGCGCTGGCCGCCGGAGAGCCGCGCGCCGCCCTCGCCGAGGGGCGTGTCGTAACCCTGTTCCAGCGCGGCGATGAACCCGTCCGCATTGGCCTCGCGGGCGGCGGCCTCGATCTCGGCCCGGGTCGCATCGGGGTGGCGGCCGAAGGCGATGTTCTCGGCCACGGTGGCGTCGAACAGGAAGGTCTCCTGGGTCACCAGTGCGATCTGGCGGCGCAGCGAGGCCAATGTGACCTTGCTTATGTCCTGGCCGTCGATGGTGATCAGGCCGCGGCCGGCGTCGTGGAACCGCTCGAGCAGGGCCAGAACGGTCGATTTGCCCGCCCCGGAGGGGCCGACCAGGGCGGTGACCTCGCCGGGCCGGGCGGTCAGCGTCAGCCCGCGCAGGGCGGGCGCTCCGCCATAGGTGAAATGGACGTCCTCGAAGCTGATCTCCCCTTGCGCGACGGTCAGCCCGGCGGCGTCCGGGGCGTCCTCGATCTCGGTCCGGGTGTCAAGCAAGGCGTAGACGGCCTCGACCCCGGCCAGGTGCTGGCGAAGCTGGACGTTGAGCTGGGCCAGCCGCCGCGCCGGGTCGGCGCACAGGAACAGCGCGGTCACGAAGGAGAAGAACGTGCCGACCGCCATGGTGCCGTCGATCACCCGCCAGCCGCCATAGAGGATGACGCTGGCCGCGGCGATGCCGGCGACCGCCTCCATCAGCGGGCTGACCAGGCCGCGCAGCACGGCGATCCGGTCGGCGCGTTCGCGCACCCCCTCGACCGCCGCCCCCATGCGCTCGCGCATGGCGTCCTCGAGGCGGAACGCCTTGATGATGCGGGCGCCGCGGATGGTCTCGTTCATGGCCCCGACGACGCGGGCCTGCAAGGTGACCTCGTCGCGCGACAGCTTGCGCACCCGGCGCACCAGCGCCGCGACGCCGCCGAGCACGGCGGGCAGGCCGACGAGCGCGATCAGCGCCATGGTGAGGTCCTGCCACAGCATCACCGCGACCAGCACCACCACGGCCAGCAGGTCGGCGCCGAGCCGGGTCGCCACCAGGTCCAGCGCCTGACGCGCGGCGGAGCAGTTGATGGTGATCCGGGTGGTCAGCTCGCCGGTGTTCTCGCGGGCGTGGAAGGCCATGCCCTGGGCCAGCACATGGTCGTAGATGCGGGCCTGCAAGCGGGCCACGATGCGGTTGCCGATGCGCCCCAGCAGCACCGTCTGGCCGTAGGCCGAGCCGCCCCGGACCAGGAAGATCACCAGCACCCAGGCGGCGATCACCGCCACCATGCCGGGCCGGCGCTCGATGAAAACGTCGTCCATGACGCGCTCCATCACCAGCGCCACCGCCCCCCCGGTGGCTGCCACCAGCGCCATCAGCACCAGCGCAATGGCGTAGCCCCGGCGGTGCGCCCAGGCATTCTCGGAGACCAGGCGAAACAGAAGCCCGCCGCGCTGGCGGCCGAAGGCTTTTGCGGTGAGTTTTGCGGCGAGGTTCGAAAGCATTCTGGGCCGCCCGTCCTGTCAGAGCTGCGGCGCGCCGCTGGCGCCGCTGGCTGGCATCGATGGATGCCGTGATCTATCCGATCTCGCACAGCGATGCCAGCGCCTCCGTCCACCGGGCCGATCCCCCCGAAGGCCGGGGGCAAGCTGATTGGCGTTGCGCGCGGCGATATCCGCTAACAGGTTCAACCCGGTTAACTGTAACGGACCCGGCGATGGGCCGGGTTTGACCCGGAGCCGGCATAACGCGCAATGAGTTTCGGTTATGCTCGAAATCGGAATGTGGCTTACGTAACCGACGCTTGGCATGCGTTAAGCCAGCCGTCTCACTCAATCTCCGCATTGGCGGGATAACCTTCAGGAATTCGCCAGAAATTGAGCCCGATATGCTCGAGCGGACGCCCCGCCTCGCCAGGTTTGAAGCCGTATCGCAGCTTCAATACCAGATCGGAGCTGACCGCGGCGTTGGTGCGGAAATAGTCATGCCCGTAGCCGGTTGAGCGCCCGCCGTCGAAATTGACGATAGTCACCCGTGCCGCGTTGGCCTTCATGGTCTTGATTTCTTGCTCGTTGAGTTCACCGATTTCCAGCGTTCCCACCCGCCCGCGCGGACTGGCGAAGAACAACTCGGCGATGCCGATCGCCTGATCGTCAGGTGACGTATACAGCGTAACCTGATCAACCTCGAGCCCCAAGCGCTCTGCCGATATTCGCTGGCTCACTACCTGCATGTCGAGATCCGCTGCGGCCATGACGAAATTCTTGATCTTGAACTGCTCCCGAGGATTGAGACCGGCGCCCCGCGCCCAGATCACCAGCTCGCGAAAGGCAGAAACGGCGACGTCGGTGCCGCGGCTGTGTGCGATCAGATGAATGTTCTCGATCTCGGGTTGCTCGGACAACCACTTGATCACCTGCTTCAGGTGGAAGACCGTAAACTCGCTGGACTCCCGGTCGTAGGTGTAGCCGAAAATGCCGGGGTGGCCCGCCGGCCAAGTGTAAACGATGGGCAACCCCTCGCGCCCGAGAAAGTGCCACAGTTCCGCTAGCGCGAAGGTGGCGTCCTCGAAGGTGTTGTGGTAGCCGTGCACGTAGAGGAAAACGTCCTTGCGGGGTGTCAGTGCCAACCGCCGTTTGATTTCTGCGTGCAGTCGGGCGACGATGGTGTCGAGCGCCGCGATGGCCTCAGGGTCTTCGACGACCTCGCCGTCGATCACCTCGTAGGGCATCGGCGTCGGCGGCAGACGCCCGAATTCGTCGATCGAGACCAGACGCAGTTCGAAATCGCCGAACCGGGTGTGGGTTTGGCTCGCCTCGACCAGTTCCTCCCAGGTCGCGTTCTGACCCAGGTCGACGACCGTCGTCCCCACAGCGAGCGAATTGGATCGACCGTAGCCATAGCGGAGGTTGCCAGCCTCGTCGGTCTCCGGCGCCCGGTCGGTCACGTAGATGAGTTCGACGAGCGTGCTGGCGTATTCCTGCGGCAATGCCTCGAACAGCGTTGCTTTTTCGTCAGTGTAGAGGTTCGGTGTCGGCATCAATTGCCGGGTCTCGACGCAGCCGGAGATCAGCAAAACGCAGACCAGAATTGGACCGTGGACTCGGGCAGACATCATTGCAGACTCCCGCATACAGGGTGATGGAATCAATATTTCCATAGTCTTCGAATGCGACAGGATGTCAAACTTGGCGACTGTTTCCTAGTGATGGATAGCCTAACTTCCGGGTCTTGCACCAAGCTGACCCTCACAGACGCTCCGATTTGTGACCGGATTCTTCTCGAAAGCCGACACTGTCACCGATGCCAGCATCACGTCCGGACCCGGCGGGGGGTAATATTTCCGGGCGGGGTCATCTCGTGGGTCTCCAGCAGCCGTGTCAGGCGCGCGCGCGCCTCGGGCAGGGCGTCGCGCCCGAGCGCCGGGCAGGCCCGGTGCTCGAGGAAGAACCCGGTCATGCGCAGCGCCTCGCGCACCGCCCCGATGCTGACAGCACCCCGGCCGATCAGGAAGGCGGGCAGCGGCAGCAGCTTGTCGGCCCAGGCGCCGCCGGCCCCGCGCGAGACCGCGCGCCCGGTGCGCGGCGAGACATAGACCAGATCCTCGGTCGCGCCGGTGGCGCCGCAGGCGCTCAGGTCGAGCCCGAAGCCCAGCGCCGTCAACAGCGCCAGCTCCCAGTGGGCATAGCGCGCCGGCCAGTCCCATTCCCCCGCCGCCAGCGCGTCGGCCAGCGCCACGGTGCCGTCGTAGACCGGCCGGTTCGGCTCGCGCTCGGGCAGCAGGGTGACCAGCAGCGCGCCGATCGCGTTGAGGGCGGCCAGCGCCGCTCGGTCGGCCATGATCGCGGCGGCGCGCGAGCGCACCGGCTCGATCCGGAAATGCCCCAGATGCTCGGCCAGCCGCGCCCGCCATTCCAGCGCAAGCTGGGTGCCCGGCTGCATCGTCGGCGCGAGTTTGGCGCCCTTGCCGCCCCGCACCAGCCCGGCATGGCGGCCGTGGTCGCGGGTCAGGGTCTCGATGATCGCGCTCGATTCGCCATGCGCGCGCACCGCCAGCAGAATGCCCTCGTCGCGCCAGTCCATGTCTGTGCTCACTCTTCCAGACCCGGGGTGTCGAGCATATGCCGCCCTCGGGGATCTTCAACCTCGATGACCCAAATGTCGGGGTCGTAGCGGCGCTGGCGAGCCAACGCCGCATCGATCTCGGCCTCCTCGGCCTCTTCGATCTGCGCCTGCCAGGCGATCTTGCCATCGGGTCCATAACCGCGGGTGAAGAACGACGCCCGGCCGTTCATCAGCGCGACCTTCACCGCCACCGCCCCGGCGGTGCCGTCGCCCTTGCGCACGACATGGGCGTGGATGCCCTCCTGCGACAGGCGCATCAGATAGGCCGAGACCCAGATGCCGGTGGCGAGCCTAGCCATCGGCCCGGTTCGCGGTTGCGCTGCGTACCCCCTCCCTAACCCTCCCCCCAGCGGGGGGAGGGGACAGGTCACGCATGGATAGACAGGCCTCGCAACATATCCAACGCCGTCCCCTCCCCCCGCTGGGGGGAGGGTTAGGGAGGGGGTGCGAAACGGTTCCCATCCACGCCACCGCTCAACCCCCGTCGGAGAAGTCGAGCCCCATCTCGCGGTAGCGCGCGGGGTCGTCGAGCCAGCCGGGGCGGACCTTGACGGTGAGGAACAGGTGCACCGGGCGCTCCAGCAGCTTGCCGATCTCGGCCCGCGACTCGGCGCCGATCTGGCGGATCGTCTCGCCCTTGTGGCCGAGCACGATGCCCTTGTGGCCGTCGCGGGCGACATAGACGATCTGCCCGATCCGGACCGAGCCGTCCTTCTTCTCGTCCCAGCTCTCGGTCTCGACCGTCATCTGGTAGGGCAGTTCCTGGTGCAGCCGCAGCGTCAGCTTCTCGCGGGTGATCTCGGCCGCGATCATGCGCAGCGGCAGGTCGGCGATCTGGTCCTCCGGGTAGTGCCAGGGGCCGGTGGGCAGGCTCTCGGCCAGCCAGCGGCGCAGGTCGGCCACGCCATGCCCCTTCTCGGCCGAGATCATGAAGGTCCCGACGAAGGTGCGCCGCTGGTTCAGATCGGCGGCCAGAGCCAGCAGCCGCTCGCGCTTGACCCGGTCGATCTTGTTGATCGCCAGCGCCACCGGTTTGCCGCCCTTTGCATGGGCATCAAGCCCGTCGAGGATCGCCTCCACCCCCTCGGTCACGCCGCGTTGGGCCTCGACCATCAGCACGACGATGTCGGCGTCCTTGGCCCCGGCCCAGGCCGCGGCGACCATCGCCCGGTCGAGCCGGCGCCGGGGCTGGAACAGCCCTGGTGTGTCGACGAAGATGATCTGGGACGTCCCCTCGATGGCGATGCCGCGGATCCGGCGCCGGGTGGTCTGCACCTTGTGGGTGACGATCGAGACCTTGGCCCCGACCATGGCGTTGACCAGGGTCGACTTGCCCGCATTCGGCTCGCCGATGACGGCGACGAAGCCGCAGCGTGTTTCAGCACCGCGTGTTTCAGTTTCACTCATGGTCACCTCCGGTCACGCCGAGCCGGGCCAGCAGCGCGGCCGCGGCGATTTGCTCGGCTTGCTTCTTCGAGCTTGCCTCGCCGGCGGCGGTCTCGCCGCTCTCGAGGCGCGCCTCGACGGTGAAGCGCGGCGCGTGGTCCGGGCCTTCGCGCCCGGTCACCTCGTAGATGGGCAGGGCCATGCCGCGCCCCTGGGCCCATTCCTGGAGCCGGGTCTTGGCGTCCATCGGCGCCGTGTCGGGGGCTTCGATGCGCTCCTGCCAGCGGGCCAGAATGAAATGCTGCGCCGCCGCCATGCCGCCGTCGAGAAACAGCGCCGCGATCACCGCTTCCATGGCGTCGGCCAGGATCGCCTTCTTCCTGCGCCCGCCGCCGGTCGCCTCGGAGCGGCCGAGGCGCAGGAACTCGCCAAGCCCGATCTCGACCGCGATCTCGGCCAGGGTCTCGCGCCGCACCAGCGCGTTGAAGCGCGGCGCCAGGGTGCCCTCGGCCTCGCCGGGATAGGTCGCCAGCAGCGCCTCGGCGACGATCAGGCCCAGCACCCGGTCGCCGAGGAACTCGAGGCGCTGGTTGTCGGGCCGGGCCGGCGAGGTCGCCGAGGGGTGGGTCACCGCCTGGTCCAGCAGCGCCGGATCGCCGAAGCGGTGGCCGAGCACCGTCGCCAGCCGGTCCAGGGCCACGCCGTTTGCCCGGGCCGCCATCACTGCACCTCACGGAAGAAGCGGTCCCAGCGCGGGCTGAAGAACCGGGCCGAGCGGTCGAGCGAGGTATGGATCATCCACACCCGGTAGCGCAGATTGTGGATCGGCACCAGTCCGTGGCGCTGGTCGCGGCTGTCGATGGCGCTGTCGCGGTTGTCGCCGATCACGAAGACCTGGTCGCCCGGCACCACGAACAAACCGGTGTGGTCGGCATTGATAGGACCGGAGAGGGCCGCGACCCCGATCTTGTTCCGGGTGTTCAGGACGATTGTGCTGGTGCCGTCGGCAAGGGTCTCGCGCCACCGCTCCTGGCGGCACTCGCCGTCGACCCTGACCGGATCGTTGATGCAGAGCGGCATGCGCATCCGCCGGCCCGGCGGCCGCTTGCGGATCACCCGGTCCTCGAGCCGCTCCAGCCCGGCCCGGCGGCCATCGATATAGAGCGCGCCGCCGCGCATCTGGATCCGCTCGCCGGGCAGGCCGATGACCCGCATGATGTGGTTCTCGCCGCGATTTTGCGGGTGCTCGTAGACCACGATGGCGCCGCGCGGCGGCGCCTGGCCGCGGGTCAGCGCCTCGCTCAGCACCCAGTCGCCCGGCAGCAGGACCGGAGCCATGGCGTCGCCCTGGATCTGCATATGGTCGCCGCCGGTAAACCGCATGGCGACCAGCGGGCCGATCAGCACCAGCAGCGCGGCGGCGACGACAAGGGCCAGCAGGCCGCCCAGGATCAACCTGCCCCAAGAGATGCGGCCCCCATCCCCCATGTTTACTCGATCGACTTGAAGAACCGGTCGCCGCGCCAGTTCCAGAATTGCCAGAACGCCCCGTCGGCCGAGAGCGCGATGACCTCCGCGCGGCCGATCAGGTTCTCGAACGGCACCATGCCGACCGTGGGGAACCGGCTGTCGACCGAATTGTCGCGGTTGTCGCCCATGAAGAACAGATATTCCTCGGGCACGGTGAATTCCGAGGTGTTGTCGGCGCCGGAATAGAGCGGCGCGCTGGTGTCGCCGATGATGCCGTTGAGGTTCAGCACCGAATGCACCCGGCCCCCGGGCAGGGTTTCGCGCCAGTGCTCCTTGGCACAGTCGCCGCCGCGGGGGACCGGTTCGTTGATGCAGCGGGGCCGCCCCGGCGGGCTGCCACGCCGCACTTTCGGCTCGATGAAATCCCCGGTGCGCACGGTCGGCAGCGCAGTTCCGTTGATGTGCAGGATGCCGCCCTTGACCTGGATCCGGTCGCCGGGCAGGCCGACCACCCGCTTGACATAGTCGATGCAGTCGTCCGGCCCGCCGCGCCAGCCGCCGGTGAAGGACCGGACCAGCCCGGTCACCATGCCGACCGGGCCCTGGGTGCAGGCGTCCTTGCCGGGCCGCTTGAACACCACCACATCGCCGCGCTCGGGCATCGTCGCCCAGATCCGGCCCTCGAACCAGTCCGGCGCGAACGGCAGCGAGAAATGCGAGTAGCCATAGGCGAATTTCGACACGAACAGGTAGTCGCCCACCAGCAGGGTCGGTTTCATCGAGCCCGACGGGATCGAGAACGGCTGGTACAGCGTCGAGCGGAACACCATGGCGATGATGAGCGCCCAGAAGATGGTTTTCAACGTTTCCCAGAATCCGTCATGCTTGGTCTGTTTGCTGGCCATGCGGAGCGCTTTCCAATCAGGCTCGTGTCAGGGGGGGGCGAGGTCGGGGCTATGTGCCGCCCGGTCCCGGCGAAGTCAAGGCTGCGCCGCCGGGGGAGGCCGGAGATCGGGCGCGTCGGGGGGCAGCGCCTCGATCACCACGAAGGCCTGGGCCCAAGGGTGGTCGTCGGTGATGGTGACATGGATGCGCGGGTGCAGACCGGGCGGCACCAGCGCCTGCAGCCGGGCCGCAGCACCACCGGTGATCCGCATGGTCGGCTGGCCCGAGGGCAGGTTCACCACCCCCATCTCGCGCCAGGCAACCCCCATGCGCAGCCCGCTGCCCAGCGCCTTGGCGCACGCCTCCTTGGCCGCCCAGCGCTTGGCGTAGGAGGCCGCGCGGGCGCGCCGGCGCTCGGACTTGGCCTGCTCGATCTCGGTGAAGACGCGCTGGATGAAGCGCTCCCCGAAGCGCTCCAGGGTCCGCTCGATGCGGCGGATATCGGCCAGGTCGGAGCCGATGCCAATGATCATGGGGTGAACCGATGCGCCGGGCAGATCATGCGGCACCCTCGCCGAAGGCCTCGCGTCGGGCCCGCTCCATCAGCTCACGCATCCGCCGGATGGCGCTGTCGAGGCCCGAGAAGATCGCCTCGCCGACCAGGAAATGGCCGATGTTCAACTCCATCACCTCGGGGAACGCGGCGACCGGGGCCGCGGTCTCGAAGGTCAGGCCGTGGCCGGCATGGACCTCCAGCCCCAGCGAATGGGCGAAGACGGACATCTCGCGCAGGTGCTCCAACTCGACGTCGCGGTCGGCGAACCGGCCCTCGTTATGGGCATCGCAATAGGCCCCGGTATGCAGCTCGATCACCGGTGCGCCGATCCGGTGCGCGGCCTCGATCTGGCGCCGGTCGGCGGCGAGGAAGATCGAGATCCGGCACCCCGCCTCGCGCAGGGGCGTGATGAAATGGGCCAGCCGATTGTCGTCGGCGGCGACGTCCAGCCCGCCCTCGGTGGTGCGCTCCTCGCGCTTCTCGGGCACGATGCAGACCGCGTGCGGCCGATGCTTCAGCGCAATCGCCTGCATCTCGCCGGTCGCCGCCATCTCGAAGTTCAGCGGCACCTTCAGCATGCCCATCAGCGCCTCGATATCGGCATCGGTGATGTGGCGCCGGTCCTCGCGCAGATGCGCGGTGATGCCGTCGGCGCCGGCCGCCTCGGCGACCTGGGCGGCGTGGACCGGGTCGGGATGGGCGCCGCCGCGGGCGTTGCGGATGGTTGCCACATGGTCGATATTGACCCCGAGACGAAGCCGCCCCAGCGGGCGGATCCTGCGCTCCCGATCAGGTCCACGCTCTCTATCAGACATTGTCACCATCCTCCCCGTCACTGGCCTTGTAGGCCTCCTGCTCCTCGAACGCGGCGGCGCGCCACTGCTCGGCCCGTTTGGCCAGGCGCCGGCGCCGGCGGTTCTGATAGGCTTCCACGATCGGGCCGATAATCCAATAGCATATCACACCGCAAAATAGCCCGGGCAAGATACCGCCAACCAGATAGGGCAGGAAGATCAGCTCGATATTGTCCAATAGCCAGCCGACCGAGAAATCGCTCCCGCCGTGGCCTGCACGGGTGCCGAGAATCCGCCAGCCGGTGTTCAGCGAAAACGCGGCAATGAACGGGAAGGTGAGCGGATTGCCGACCATCGTGCCGAACGCCGCGGCGAGGACGTTGCCGCGCAGCAGCCAGGCCAGCGCCGCGGCCAGGACGATATGAAACCCGAAGAACGGCGTGAACGAGGCGACCGCGCCACAGGCGAAGCCGAGCGCGATGCGGTGCGGGCTGTCCGGCAGGCGGTGCAGGCGCTTGCGGAGATAGTCCATGCCGCGCCAGAAGCCCTTGCGCGGATAGAGGAGCTCGCGCAGCCGCTCCCAGAACGGGGGTTTGTCACGCCGCTTGAAGATCATGTCCGCCGCCCAGTCCCCGAACCCATGCCGTTCAACCTCGCCCTCATGTCCTTCCGTGCTGCCCCATTAGTGCTGCGGCGCCGGGCTCGACCCCAGCGGCAGGCGCGGTTGCTCCTCGGCCGCTTCCTCGGACCCGCGCTCCGGCGGCGTGATCGCCCGCTCGACCTGGTTGACGAAGCTCTGCGCCCGCAGCGCGGTCAGGATATCGCTCAGATGTTTCACATCCCTGACCTCGAGGTCCATGTTCATCAGGAAGAAATCCGGTTTGCGCGTGGTGACGTCCAGATTGTCGATATTGGCCTGCTGCTCGCCGACCAGGGTGCAGACCGTGCCCAGCGTTCCCGGCTGGTTGGCGAGAATCAGGTCGATCCGGGCGACGTTGGTCGCCTTCATCGAGGCTTCCGGGTCCCAGCTCAGGTCGTGCCAGTGTTCCAGGTCGTCCTCGAATTCGGCCAGCAGCGGGCACGAGATGGCATGCACCACCACCCCGCCACGGCGCGACAGGCCGATGATCCGGTCACCGGGGATCGGCCAGCAGCAGGCGCAGAATCGGATTGCCGAGCCACGCCGGATGCCGCGCACGACTGGCTTCGCCGGGGTCTCCGCCGAGCCCGGTTCCAGTGGTGCCGAAGCGGCGCCGTCGGGCTGGCTCGGATAGACCGCCTCGACCAGTTGCCGCCCGATCACCTCGCCGGTCGCCAGATCCACCAGCATCGCCTCGACCGAGGCGAAGCCCAGCTTGGCCGCCGCCGCCGCGAACGCCTTCTTGCCGCCGCTGCGCCCGGCGCGGGCGAAGCTCTGCTCGGCGAGATCGCGCCCCAGCCCGATCTGCTCCTCGCGCAGCCGCTCGCGCAACGCCCGGCGGATCGCCGATTTCGCGCGGCCCGTCTGGGCCATGTCCTCCCAGTGCGGCGACGGGGTCTGGCCCTTGGCGGTGATCACCTCGACCTGCTGGCCGTTGCGCAACCGGGTCCACAGCGGCACCCGGCGGCCGTCGACCAGGGCGCCGGCGCACTGGTCGCCGACATTGGTGTGGATCGCATAGGCGAAGTCGATCGGCGTCGCGCCCCGGGGCAGCCCGACCACGTCGCCCTTGGGGGTGAAGCAGAACACCTGGTCGGTGAACATGTCGAGCTTGACATGCTCCAGGAACTCCTGCGGCTCGTCGCCTTTCTCGAGCCGGGCGACCAGGTCGCGCAGCCACTTGAACGGGTCGACCGCGAACGGGTTGTGCACCCGGTGGCCGTCCTTGTAGGCCCAGTGGGCGGCGACGCCGGTCTCGGCCACCTCGTGCATGGCGCGGGTCCGGATCTGCATCTCGACCCGCATCGCCCCGGCGCCGTAGACCGTGGTGTGGATCGAGCGGTAGCCGTTCGCCTTCGGCCCGGAGATGTAGTCCTTGAAGCGGCCGGGCACGTTGCGCCAGTGCCGGTGAACCGCGCCCAGCGCCCGGTAACAGTCCGCGTCGCTGTCGCAGAGGATGCGGAAGCCGTAGATATCGGAGAGTTGCGAGAAGCTGGTCTGCTTCTCCTCCATCTTGCGCCAGATCGAATAGGGCCGCTTCTCCCTTCCCTGCACCTCGGCGCTGACCCCGGCGGCGGTCAGGGTATCGGAAATCTCGGCGCTGATCTGCGGGATCATGTCGCCGGCCTCGCGCTTCAGCTTGAGGAAGCGGCGCATCAGCGAGGTCCGCCCCTCTGGGTTCAGCACCTCGAAGGCGAGGTCTTCCAGCTCGTCGCGGATCGACTGCATCCCCATGCGCCCGGCCAGCGGCGCGTAGATGTCCATGGTCTCGTGGGCGATGCGGTGGCGCTTCTCGGGCGACAGATGGTCGAGGGTGCGCATGTTGTGGATACGGTCGGCGAGCTTGACCAGGATCACCCGCACATCCGCCGCCATCGCCAGCAGCAGCTTGCGGAAATTCTCCGCCTGGGCGGTCTCGCTCGAGGTCAGCTCGAGTTGGGTCAGCTTGGTGACGCCATCGACCAGATCGGCGATCTCGGTGCCGAACAGCCGCGAGATCTCCTCGCGGGTCGCCGCGGTGTCCTCGATGGTGTCGTGCAGCAGCGCGGTGACGATCGACGCGTCGTCGAGCCGGAGATCGGTCAGGATCGCCGCGACTTCCAGCGGATGGCCGAAAAAGGGGCTGCCGCTGGCGCGCTTCTGGTCGGCATGCGCCCGGGCGCCGAACACATAGGCCCGGTTCAGCAGCGCCTCGTCGGTGTTCGGGTTGTAATCCCTGACCCGCTCGACAAGTTCGAACTGACGGATCACGGGTCGGCTCCCATGGTCCCGGCCCGGGGGGAGGAGGCGGGCCGGGCGCGTTAGAGCGATTTCCAGCAAAGTGAATTCACTTTGCGACTCGGAAATCGCGACAAACCAAAAAGCCTGCGCGATTTCCAGCAAAGTGAATTCACTTTGCGACTCGGAAATCGCGGCAAACCAAAAGTCAGAGCGTTATCGGTGATTCAGGGATCACCGATAACGCTCTGGCGGGTTACTTTCTGTCCTGCTCGGCCATCAGCGCCCGCAGGAGTTTCTCCTCGTCGAGATCGTCGGGCGTCGCCATCGGCGCGCTTTCGGACCCGCCCATCAGCAGCGCCATGTTATCCTCTTCGGGCTCGTCGACCTCGACGTGACGCTGGTGGCTCTCGATCGCCTGCTCGCGCAGCTCCTCGACACCCATGGTCTCTTCGGCGATCTCGCGCAGCGCGACCACCGGGTTCTTGTCGTTGTCGCGATCGATGGTGATCGGCGCGCCGTCGGCGAGGGCGCGGGCGCGGTGGGCGGCAAGCATGACAAGGTCGAAACGGTTCGGGACCTTATCGATACAATCTTCGACGGTGACGCGGGCCATTGGCGGCACTCCAGTTCAGCGGCGGTTGACGGAAGTTGCAGAGAAATAGGGCCGTGCGGCCGATATTGCAAGCTTTTCGGACACGGATTTCAGGAACGCCTCATACCCCTGTTCACTGACGTGATCCCATCCTCCCGTGCGGTCTTTTGCCCTGACGGCTCCGCGAACGCGGATTTCGTCACGGGCAAAAAACCAGCGGGGGCGGTATGCCGCAGCCCGGATCAGCTCAGAACCTTATCCGACCTGATGGAATCAGGCCGGAGGCTCTGTCCCATTGTTTTGCGCAATTTCCGAGTCGCCAAATGAACTCATTGGGCTCGAAATTGCTCCAGCGGCCGGATTTCCGCCAGCGCGTCCGCGGGCAGCGCGGCCAGCATCTCCGCCACCGTGCGCCCGGTCGCCGGGTGACGCCAATCGGGCGCG
>Ga0209988_10001967_pt1 | contig 13508 bp, 9 predicted proteins | sample N075metaG_FD_183115 | JGI IMG/M metagenome (GOLD analysis project Ga0209988, IMG submission 183115) | Deep subsurface microbial communities from Kermadec Trench to uncover new lineages of life (NeLLi) - N075 metaG (SPAdes) (version 2) | ecosystem: Environmental > Aquatic > Marine > Ocean trench... | reverse complement strand
ACGGCGGTTGAGCTCGATGAGACCGTCTCCCAGGCCCGGCTCGAGATGGCCCTGGTTCGGTGGTTCGTCGATTGGGATTGGACCGGTGCCCTCGGCGATGCGGAACGGGCCGTCGCGTTGGACCCCGCAAACCCGGACGCGCTGAGCATGACGGGGATGTTTCTGTGTACCCTGAATCGGGTCGACGAAGGCATCGCCCTGGTGCTCCGCGCGGTCGAACTGGATCCTTTCACGCCGGACAATGTCCAGAATCTGGGGCTCTGTTACACTTTCGCACAGCGGTACGAGGAGGCTCTGGCCGTCGCCGAGGAGGTGCTCGAGCTGGAGCCGAACAACCTCCGAGCGCGATTTGACCGACCGGCTCTCCTCCTGCGGCTCGGCGAGCCCGCCGCCGCCGTTGCGGCGATGCACCAAGTGCTCGATCGGTTGGGGCTGGATCCCGCCACAAGTCTGGCCCTCGCGAGGTTGTACGCAAACGTAGGACGTCTTCAGGACGCTAGGGGAATCCTCGATCGTGTTGACCTGGGCGACGCCGACCCGGTGACCTTGGCGGAACTCTACAGCGAACTCGGTGAGCGGGACTTGGCTTTCGACGCGCTGGAGCGTGCCCTCCGGGAGCGATCGAGTTTGCTTCCGTTTCTGGTGAGGAATAGGCTTTCTCCTCTTCGTGACGATCCGCGTTACGACGAGCTTCTCAGGCGGGTCGGCCCCGCCGGTGCAGCGAACGGGCCAGGGGCCTAGACGGCGAAGACCTGACGACCTGTGGTGAACACCGGGTGTCACGCCCCCGGCAACCCTTTCCCTGCCCCCCGAGTCTCACTCTCCGCAGCCTACCTGGAATGGGGTTGTAGGTTATTACGATGAGGATATGAGGCCGTCGCTCGACCCGGCCGGCGTTTGGATCGACTTTCCCCGAACGACTTACCCCCGTGGGAGAAGAAGCAAACGATGAAGATGACGGGCCTGCCCAACGACCTGCGGTTCGCGCTGCGGGCGCTGAGGCGCTCACCGGGATTCACTGTGGTGGCCGTAGTGACCCTGATGCTGGGGATCGGGGCAACTACCGCCGTGTTCACACTCGTGGATGGGGTGATTCTCAAGCCGCTTCCGTATCCCGATCCCGGTGAGCTGGTGTCGGTCTCTCATGAGGGACGAGGCGGCGAGGACCAGCTTCCCATGTCGACGGGGCTCTACCTCCTGTACGCGGATCAGGCCGGCTCCTTCGAGTCCATCGCCATGCACCGGGGCACGGTCGTCAATCTCATGGGAGACGGGGATCCGGAGCGGATTCTGGGCCGGTCGGTGACGCCGTCCTTCTTCCATGTCCTCGGCGTGGACGCGGTGTTGGGACGGGCTTTGACTCGCGAGGATGGCGAGCCCGATGCCGAGCCGGTCGTGGTGCTGGGCAACGGCCTCTGGCGGAGCCACTACGGGGGCGATCCCGACGTCCTTGGTCGCACGGTGGACATGAGCGGTGTGAGCCGACGGGTCGTGGGGATCATGCCCGCCGGCTTCGCGTATCCCGACTCCGACGCGCGCCTCTACATTCCCATGGTGGTCGATCCGGCCCGGGCGCCGCTGGCTGCGTTCGGCGCAGGAGGGATCGCGAGGCTCTCCGAAGCGGCATCTGTGCAGGCAGCCAATACCGAGCTGGAGGGGCTCCTCAGCCGGCTAGCGGAGTTGTTTCCTGAAGACGGCGCCCCGGCTTTCCTGGCAGAGGTGAGCCTCAGGGCCGTCGTTCGGCCCCTCAAGGAAACCATCGTCGGTGACATGAGCCGGACCCTTTGGATCCTCTTCGGCACGGTGGGGCTGGTACTGGTCATCGCCTGTGCCAACGTCGCTAACCTGCTTCTGGTTCGCGCCGAGGTCAGGCAGCGAGAAGTGGCGCTAAGAGTAGCGGTAGGGGCCGGCCGACTTCAGCTGATGCGGTCCTTCATGAGCGAGAGTCTTCTGCTGTCGGCGGCGGGAGGCGTGCTCGGCGTCGGGCTGGCGGCTATCGCCGTAAAGGTATCCACGAGCTTCACCCCTGCCGACATTCCCCGGATTGCGGAGGTGGGCGTGGATTTCCGGGTCTTGGGCTTCACGGTCCTGATCTCTTTCGGCTCGGCACTCCTCTTCGGCCTGTTTCCCATGGTGCGCTACAGCGCGCCCGATCTCGCGGGTCAACTCCGTGACGGGGGAGGGCAGGGCTCCGGACGTGGGCGGCACCTGATCCGGAACGGACTCGTGGTAGCGCAGGTCGGTCTGGCCCTCATGCTGCTGGTGGGTTCGGGCCTGATGCTCCGGAGCTTTGTGGCGCTTCGGTCGGTAGACCCCGGCTTCGACGGCGAAGGGGTGATGACCGTTGGAATCACCGTGCCGTCTGCCGAGATCTCGGGTGCTGCTGAGACAGCCGAGTTCTTCCGACAGCTGAGGGAGCGTCTCGAGGCGCAGCCCGGGGTGGAGCAAGTGGGGCTGATTTCGGCGGTGCCGCTCGGCGGCGGTATGAGGTCCTTCAGCACACAGGAGCTCGAGGATCACCCGCGGGGGCCGGGCGAGCGGCCGATCTTCGCGAACAACATCAGTGCCAGCCCGGGCTTCTTCGAGGCGCTCGGTATCCCCTTGATCGAGGGCCGGACCTTTCAGGCCGGCGACCGGGGGGACCAGACACGCGCAGCGATCGTGAGTGAATCGTTTGCCCGCAATTGGTGGCCTGACGCCAGTGCTTTGGGTCGACGCATCGACGGCGATCCCGACTGGCTGGAGATCGTCGGTGTGGTGGGGGACGTACATTTCGCGGGCCTCGATGAGCCGGTCGAAGAGATGATCTACCGTCCGACGGTCGGTGGAAATGCGGAGGAGCTTCAAGTCGCCCGCCAACTGTCGCTGATGGTTCGGGTGTCGGGCGATCCCATGGCGATCCTGCCCGTGATCCGCCGCGAGGTCCGTGCCTTGAACCCCCGCATCCCGATCTCCACCCCTCGGACCATGGCCGAGGTCGCGAAACAGGCGACGGCAAGGACGTCATTCACGGTGGCGATGCTCGGGGTGGCGTCCGGGGTCGCCCTGCTTCTGGGGATGATAGGGATCTACGGCGTGATCTCTTATGTGGTCTCTCAGCGAACACGGGAGATCGGCGTCAGGATGGCGTTGGGCGCCTCGGCCCCCGGGGTCCGGACGATGGTCGTGAAGCAGGGGATGGGCCTGGCGGCGGTGGGAATCGTCGCGGGTCTCGTCGGCGCGTGGCTGATGAGCTCGGTGATGACCTCCCTCCTCTTCGGTGTGAGTGCTACCGACCCGGCGACCTATGCCGCGGTCGCTTTGCTGCTGTCCCTCGTGGCGGCAGTCGCCAGTTGGCTCCCGGCCCAGCGGGCCGCGGGTGTGGACCCGGCACGGGCGCTGCGCCAGAACTGACCACGAAGCACTGGAGCACCCGCTGGCGCACGGTGAGCTCAACCCGTGTATGTTGTCCGGCGAGTCCCGGGGCGATAACAACCCGGCGCAGATTCCGAACTTCCGCCTCAAGGGGGAGGGCTTGCCGTGCACAGGAGCGGACTGACCCGCCGGAACTTCGTCCAAGGCGCTTCGACGCTCGCGTTGGGCGGCATGATCGTCCCGCGACACGTCTTGGGTGGGGTGGGATATCAGGCTCCCAGCGACACCCTGAACATCGCCATCATCGGGGCGGGTGGCATGGGCGGCGAGAACGCCCAGGAGCTGGGCAGCGAGAACATCGTCGCGGTCTGCGACGTGGACTTCGACTACGTGACGCGAAAGGTTGCCGAGCTCTCGACGGATGGCGATGAAGACGAGATCTCCAAGGTTGTTCGGTGGCAGGAGCAGTTTGCGGCTGCCCCGCGTTACAACGATTTCCGTGAGATGCTCGAGAAGCAGAGTGACATCGACGCCGTCCTGATCGCCACACCCGACCACACGCATGCCGTCATCGCGAAGGCGGCCATGGAACTGGGCAAGCACGTCTACGTGCAGAAGCCGCTCACCGCTACGGTGGCCGAAGCCCGGATGCTGGCTCGCGTCGCCAAACGCTCCGGTGTCGTGACCCAGATGGGCAACCAAGGGCATTCAAGCGAAGGGGCGCGCTTGATCAACGAATGGGTCCACGCTGGTGTGATCGGTGACGTGAGTGAGGTCCACATCTGGACGAACCGGCCCATCTGGCCCCAAGGGATTCCAGCGCCCATCGCCCCTGGTGAGATGCCCGGCAAGACGGACTGGGGACGGGGCTCCATGAACAGACGGCTCGCGGCCGCGGTAGACGGCGGTTACAAACAGCCCCCGGCGCTCGACTGGAAGAACTACGTGGGGCCAATCGCCGAGGACGTGGCGTACCACCCCATCTACCACCCCTTCAACTGGCGCGGTTGGACCGCTTTCGGTGTGGGGGCCCTGGGCGACATGGGAGCGCACCTGGTGGATCATCCGTTCTGGGCTCTGGATCTGGGGTTCCCCACCAGCATTCAAGCTACGTCGAGCCCCTGGGGCGGCCCCCGCGAGGCCCCCGTTACCTACCCGGTGGCCATGACGGCTCACTACGAGTTCCCGGCCCGGGGAGGGCGGCCCGCGGTGAATATGCATTGGTACGACGGCGGTCTCATGCCGCCCCGGCCCGAGCTGCTTCCCCCGGACGTCATAATGGAGAGGGAGGGCGGCGTCATCTTCGTGGGAGATCGCGGGATCCTCCTACATGAGACGTATGGCCGGAACCCGCTCCTCTTTCCCGTTGATCTCCAAGAAGAGGCGGCGGCCATCCCGCAAACCTACGCGCGCATCGAGGAGAGCCACGAGATGAACTGGGCGCTCGCTTGCAAGGGACAGGCGACCGCGACGACGCCCATCGACTATGCGGCTCGACTCACCGAAGTGATGCTCCTCGGGATCGTGGCGCTGCGCACGGGTCAAGGCCGGAAGATCGAGTACGACGGGGAGAACATGCGGGTGACCAACGTCGAGGAGGCCAACGAGTATCTGAAACGCGAGTACCGGCCCGGATGGTCGGTGTGACCGGGGCGGTGCTGGGGAGCGCGCTGCTTCTGGTTGCGGGACCGGCCGGGGCGCAGCAGACGCCGTCGCTCGAATCCCCCATGAACACCCTGACGGAGGTCGAGCGCGAGGCGGGCTGGCAGCTCCTCTTCGACGGGCACAGCACGGACGGGTGGCGCGGCTACATGATGGACGCCACGCCCGACGGGTGGCGGGTGCTGGACGGAGAGCTCATCCGGATTGGACCGGGACGTGACCTCATCACCCTGGAGCAATTCGAAAACTTCGAGTTGACACTGGAGTGGAAGCTGGAGCTGGGCGGGAACAGCGGCATCTTCTTCCGTGCCGTAGAGGGCCCCGAGCGAATCTACATGGGGGCGCCGGAGATGCAGCTCCTCGACGACGACAACCATCCGGACGGTCGCTCGACCCTCACTTCGGTGGGGTCCAACTACGCGCTCCACCCGGCGCCCCGGGGCGTGGCTCACCCCATCGGCGAGTGGAACTCCATCCGCATCGTCGTCAACGGCAACCACGTGGACCATTGGATGAACGGTGTCCAAATCGTGGAGTACGAGCTGGGCAGTGCCGACTGGTTGAAGCGCGTCGCGGCCAGCAAATTCAACGATTGGCCCGAATACGGGCAGGCGTCCAGAGGCCACATCGGACTCCAGGATCACGGGGACAGAGCCGCCTTCCGGAATATCAAGATCCGGCGGCTGCCGTGAGCAAAGCCCAACAGCAATACGACGTCATCGTAGTGGGTTCGGGCGCCGCCGGTGGCATGTGCGCCTATCTCCTGGCCGTGGCGGGAGTGAGGGTCCTCTTGCTCGAAGCGGGCCGGAATTACGACCCCGTCACCGAGACCCCGATGTTCAACCTCCCCAAGGATGCGCCGCTCAGGGGAGCCGGGACTCCGGAGAAGGCCTTCGGCTTCTACGACGCCACCGTGGACGGGGGTTGGCAGGTCCCCGGCGAGCCGTACACCAGCGCCGAGGGCACCAACTTCCGCTGGTGGAGGCCCCGCATGTTAGGGGGTCGCACCAACCATTGGGGCCGCATTTCGCTCCGCATGGGGCCGTACGATTACAAACCCCGCTCACGGGATGGGTTGGGCTTCGACTGGCCGATGACCTACGAGGACATGGCCCCCTACTACGACAGGACCGAGAGGCTCATCGGCGTCTACGGGTCCAACGAGGGGCTCGAGAACACCCCAAGCTCGTCCCCTGGCGTCCTTCAGCCTCCGCCCGCCGCGCGCGCCCACGAGCTCTTTGAACAGCGCGCCTGTGCGGAGCTGGGGATTCCGGTGATCCCGTCCCACATCGCGATCCTTTCCGAGGTACAGGACCACGAGACGCTTCCCGGACTCCTACATCCGAACAACCCACTGGCTCAGCGGGTGCTCGGCGAGTCGATGCGCTCTCGGGCTGCCTGCTTTTGGGCCACGCCGTGCGGACGGGGGTGCTCCATCAAGGCGAATTTCCAATCCACCACGGTCCTGATTCCACCCGCCTTGGCCACGGGCAACGTGGACCTCGTCACCGACGCCATGGTGCGGGAGGTCACGGTCGACGCGCGGGGAAGGGCGACGGGCGTCCACTACATCGACAAGAATACCCGTCTCGACGAGCACGTCGGCGCGCGTGTGGTGGTCCTCGCCGCGAGCGCCCTCTCGTCCGCTCGAATCCTGCTCAACTCCAAGAGCAACCTGTTTCCGGACGGCCTCGCCAACGGAAGCGGGCTGGTCGGGAAATACATCATGGATACGGTGGGCGCCGGCGTGCAGGGCCAGATCCCGGCCTTGGAGAACATGCCGCCCCACAACACCGACGGCGCCTCGGCCATGCACATGTATGTGCCGTGGTGGCTTTACAAGGAGCAGGCCGCGGGTCGTCTGGACTTCGCGAGGGGCTATCACATCGAGTTGGGGGGCGGACGGCGCATGCCCGGGGGCGGCACCTTCAATCGGCTGGAACGCTTCACGCAGGGGTCCTACGGACGGGCGTTCAAGGAGGACTGCCGCCGTTACTACGGTTCGTTCGTCGGCTTCAGCGGACGGGGCGAGATGATTCCCAATGAGGACTGCTACTGTGAGCTCGATCCCGACACGGTCGATCAGTGGGGAATCCCGGTCCTTCGCTTCCACTGGAAGTGGTCGGACCACGAGCTGAACCAGGCCCGGCATATGGAGCGCACCTTCGCCGACATCATCGAGTCCATGGGTGGTCGAGTGCTCAGCACCATCCACGCCGACGGTGCCGACGCCATCGCCCCGCCCGGCGAGATCATCCATGAAGTGGGGGGCGTGTGCATGGGCGACGACCCGTCGAGTTCCGTGCTCAACTCGTTTTGCCAGTCGTGGGAGGTGGACAACCTCTTCGTGACCGACGGCGGAAGCTTTCTGTCGAACGCCGACAAAAACCCCACCCTCAGCATCATGGCGGTCGCGTGGCGCGCGACGGATCACCTGGTGGATGAGCTCCAGCGCGGGAGCATCGGATGAAGAGGGGGGAGCAGCGAACGAGCGAGGGACGGGAGGCCAACGAGAGGACCCTCCCCATGCTCCTGCCCATGAACCGGCGCATGGCCCTGAAGGTAATGGCGGTGGCAGCGGCGACCCCCGGCTTGGCGTCGTGCGGGACGGGGGGGGAGGACGGGACGGGTGGATCGCCTTCCCTCGGTAACGCCGTCCCCGCCGGTACGCCGTGGGATCCGGATCTCCTGTCGCCCGTCATCCCCTGGGAGCGCATCCTCACTCAGGACGAGCTGGACACGCTAGCCTCGCTGTGCGACGTGATCATTCCGGCGGACGAGCGTTCTCCTTCGGCGAGTCAGTTGGGTACCCACCACTACATCGACGAGTGGGTGAGCGCTCCATACGAGCGCATGGGTCGCGACCGCGTTCTCATCCGGGAGGGGCTCGTGTGGCTCGATGGGGAGACGGGTCGCCGTTTCGGGGAAGGCACACGCTTCCGGGATCTGAGTCCCGAGCGCAAAGACGACATCTGCTCCGACATCGCCCACACACCGGACGCGGCACCCGAATTCGAGTCCGGCGCTCGCTTCTTCGCCCGGGTCCGTGACCTCACGGCCGGGGCCTTCTGGACCACCGAGGAGGGGATGGAGGACCTCCAATACATCGGCAACGTACCGCTGGAGCGGTGGGATCCACCGCCCCCCGAGGTCCTCGAGTTTCTAGGGCTCGCTTGATCATGACCGACTCTCTTTCGGGCACCGACTCGACTTCCGTTACCGACTCCACTTCCACGACGGACTCTCCTTCCGGTACCGGTTCTCCTCCCGTCGACCATAGGCGGCTCTTCCTCGGGAGCTGCGTGGCTCTCATCGCCACGTCGGTGGCCTTCGCCACGGTGGGCGCCATCATGCTCGCTCTCAAGAGGGAGTTCGTGCTGACCAACCAGGAGGTGGGGTGGATCGGCGGAGCGGCCCTGTGGGGGTTTGCGGTGTCGCAACTGATCTTCGCGCCCCTGTGCGATACGCTGGGGATGCGCTTCCTGCTCCGGGTCTCGTTCCTGGGACACCTGGGCGGCACGCTGATCATGATGATGGCCGACGGGTTCTGGACGCTGGTCGCGGGCGCGCTGGTCATCGCGATGGCCAACGGGCTCGTCGAAGCGGCATGTAATCCGTTGGTGGCCAGCCTCTATCCGGAGAACAAGACGGTCAAGCTCAACCGGTTCCACGTCTGGTTCCCTGGAGGAGTAGTGATCGGCGGGTTGGGGAGCTTTGGCTTGGACGCGGTGGGGTTCGGCGCCTGGCAGCTCAAACTGGGCCTCATCCTGGTCCCGACGCTGGCGTACGGATGGCTCCTGCTGGCGCAGCCCTTTCCGGCTACGGAGGGGGTGCGTGCGGGAGTAGGCCTCGGTGAGATGTTCAAGGCTGCCTTCGCCACGCCCCTCATGTGGGTGATGCTGGTGGCCATGGCCATGACCGCTTCGGTGGAGCTGGGACCCAATCGCTGGATCCCCGCCGTGTTGGAGGCCGGGGGCATGGCGGGGATCCTCGTGCTCGTGTGGATAAACGGTCTCATGGCCGTGCTTCGCTATCGCGCCGGCCCGGTTGTGAAGCAACTTTCGCCCACCGGTGTCCTTCTCGCTTCGGCGGCGCTATCGGGGCTTGGGCTGTTGGGTCTGAGCCTCGGCGGAGCCGGTTGGGCGACCCTGGGGTCCGCCACGGTCTTCGCCGTCGGTGTCTGCTACTTCTGGCCCACCATGCTGGGCGTGGTCTCGGAGCGGGTGCCCAAGAGCGGCGCATTGGGGCTGGGCCTCATGGGGGCGGTCGGAACGGCCGTGGTGGGACTCGTCACTGCGCCGACCATGGGCCAGATCGCGGACCGCTACGCCCACGAGCGGATTCCCGTCCAGGCCACGATGACCCTCCTCGAGTCGAGCGCCGTTACGCTGTCTGGGCTGGACGACGTCGACGCGCAGGCGGCGGCCCGGTCGGCGGAGGACGTGTTGGCGGACTTCGAGAACGCGGGCTCACTGCCCCAGCCCGCCACCGCGAACGCGCTCCGCGCCATCATCGCTTCCGACGCGTCTCCAGAGCTTGTGGCCGAGGCCCAGTCCATACTCGGGCCAGCTGACAACTATGGCGGACTCATCTCTTTCCGGTACTTGGTGCCCCTGTGCGGGGTGCTCATGCTGATTTTCGGGACGCTGTACATGCGGGACCGGCGTAAGGGCGGATACGTCGTCGAACCGATCGCAGCGTAGCGATGACGGCCATCCGGTACGGAATGGTGGGCGGCGGTCCCGACGCCTTCATCGGGCCCGTTCACCGGATGGCTGCGGCCCTCGACGGCCAGTTCACCTTGGTGGCGGGTGCCTTCTCGTCGGACCCGGAGCGCTCACTGCAGGCGGGGGAGGAGCTCCAGCTCGATCCCACCCGGACGTACGCCTCGTACGAAGAGATGGCGAAAGCCGAGGCCGCCCTCCCGCCCGACGAGCGCATCGAAATCGTCTCGATCGTGACCCCCAACCACCTGCACTTTCCGGTGGCTCGCCTGTTTCTCCAGACGGGCTTCCATGTCGTGTGCGACAAGCCCCTGACGACCACGCTGGAGGACGCCGAGAGCCTGTGCCGGATGGCTGCCGAGGGGGATCGCGTTTTTGCCGTGACGCACAACTACACGGGTTACCCGATGGTCAAGGAGGCCCGGGAGCGGGTCCGCTCCGGTTCCCTGGGGCCGGTTCGCAAAGTGGTCGTGGAGTATTCCCAGGGTTGGCTCGCCACCCTACTGGAGGCCGAGGGGCAAAGCCAGGCCGAAGGGCACAAGCAGGCCGAATGGCGGACGGACCCGAGCCGGGCGGGCATCTCCTCGGCTCTGGGGGACATTGGGTCCCATGCCCACCACCTGACCCGATACGTCACGGGGCTCGAGGTCGAGAGCCTGTTCGCCGACCTCGGGACCGTGGTATCGGGCCGGGCCCTCGAAGACGATGCCACGGTGCTCCTCCATTTCGAGGGCGGTGCCAGGGGTGTTCTGCTCGCTTCCCAGATCTCGGTGGGCGAGCGCAACCACTTTCGCCTCCGGGTCTACGGGACCGAGGGAGGGCTGGATTGGAATCAGGAGATTCCGGACCGACTCCGGCTGATGTCGGCGGACGGCTCCGAACGGCTGCTCCACACCGGGGGCTCGGACCTGTCGCCACGGACCCAGGCGCACACCCGACTCCCTGCCGGACATCCGGAGGGCTTCATCGAGGCGTTCGCGAATCTCTATCGGAACGTCGCCCGAACTCTGCACGTCAGGAACGGGGCTGCGGACCCCTGTCCCTTCGACGACGACTTCCCCACCGTGCAGGACGGCGCTCGAGGCGTCCACTTCATCGAGACGGCGGTGGCGAGTAGTAGCAAGCGTGAATGGGTCTCTGGAGCGTACGATCCCCCGGCCGCGGCCCAAGCCGCAGCTCAAACCCCAGCCGTTTGACCATGCAGATTCGAGGCACCGGATGACGCGACCCGTAACCCTCTTCACTGGACAGTGGGCCGACCTTCCCCTCGAGGAGCTCTGCCCGAAAGCAGCCGAGTGGGGATACGACGGATTGGAGTTGGCGTGCTGGGGCGACCACTTCGACGTGACACGAGGGGCGGAGGACACCGGATATTGCGAGGAGCGCCGGGAGCTCCTGAAGGCCCACGGACTCGGGGTGTGGGCCATCAGTAACCATTTGGTCGGCCAAGCCGTGGCGGACGTGGTGGACGACCGCCACCGGGACATACTTCCACCTCACGTTTGGGGGGACGGCGATCCGGACGGCGTGCGTTCCCGTGCGGCCGAGGAGATGAAGCGGACCGCCCGGGCGGCGGCCAACCTGGGTGTCGACGTGGTGAACGGCTTCACCGGTAGCCCCATCTGGCCGCTCCTCTACGCATTCCCGCCCGTGACCCCGGAGACGATCGAGAACGGGTTCCAGGAGTTCGCGGAGCTGTGGAATCCTATTCTGGACGTGTTCGACGAGGTGGGTGTGCGATTCGCGCTCGAGGTACATCCCACGGAAATCGCCTTCGACATCGTCACCGCGGAGCGGGCGCTGGAAGCTGTGGATTACCGGGAGGCCTTCGGGTTCAACTACGATCCGTCGCACCTCGCCTATCAGGGCGTGGACTGCGTCGCGTTCATCCTGCGTTTCGAGTCCCGTATCTTCCATGTCCACATGAAGGACGTCTGGTGGTCCTCGACCCCCATGCCCTCGGGGGTGTTCGGCGGGCACCTGCCGTTCGGAGACAAGGACCGTTTCTGGGACTTTCGCTCCCTGGGCCGGGGGCGTGTGCCCTTCGAGGAGGTCATCCGGGCGCTCAACCGCGTGGGATACGAGGGACCTCTCTCGGTGGAGTGGGAGGACGCGGGGATGGAGCGGGAGCACGGTGCCGCCGAGGCGTGTCGCTACGTGCGGGACCTGGATTTTCCGGCGTCGGGGACCGCATTCGACGCGGCGTTCCAGCAGGACGAATAGGAGCACCCGACACCATGGCTTTCTCATGAAGCGGCGAGCTTTCGTGACCGGGGCGGCGAGCGCCCTGGCGGGCCTGGGCGCCACACGCCCTAGGGGCCCGTCCGAGTCGGTCGGGTTTGGCGATAGGGAGCACACGGGGGCCGACGCTCCGGAGCCCGACGCCCTGGAGCCCCGAAACGCCCCCGGCCGCTTACACCAATCGGTGTGCAGGTGGCCGTTCGGCCGCATCCCCCTCGAAGATTTCTGCCGTGAAGCCCAGGCCATGGGCCTCGAAGCCATGGACCTGCTGTATCCCGACGAGTGGGCCGTCGCCCATTCTCATGGATTGGCCGTGTCCATGGGTTTCCCCTCGAGACGCCCGCGATTCAACACGGAGGGCTTCAACGACCGCGGATTGCACGAGACACTGATCGGGGAGCTCGAAGAAACGATCCCCGCTGCGGCCGAGGCGGGAGTCCAGAAGCTGATCGTCATGAGCGGCAATCGGAGGGGTCGGACCGAGGCTCAGGGCATCGCCGCGTTTGCCGAGGGCATACGCCAGATCGTGCCTACCGCGGAGCGCCACGGCGTGATGTTGTGCCTCGAGATGCTCAACAGCACCGTCGACCACGCCGACTACGATGCCGACTCGACCCGGTACGGGCTCGAGGTGGTGCAGAGGGTGGGCTCAACGAGCTTTCGCCTTCTCTACGACATCTACCACATGCAGGTGATGGAGGGGAACGTCCTCGCTACCATCCGGGACAACCGCGACGCCATCGTCCACCTGCACACGGCCGGGGTGCCGGGCCGTCACGAGCTGGACGATTCACAGGAGCTGAACTATCGGGGCATCGCTCGAACCCTGGCCGAGCTCGAATTCGATGGGTACATCGCGCACGAGTTCATCCCCACCCGCGAGCCTATAGGGGCTCTTCGCGATGCGGTGGGTGTTTGCAACGTGTGACGGCCCCGCCCCATCGGACGTAGATACGGCGGCAAGCCCGGTTGCAACGTCTAGCGGTTGCAACGCCTGGTGGGTCCCCCGAAACGTTGAAACTAGACTTCGAGCCCACTCAGGTATCGGTAACTGGCCTCGATCGACCGGAAGGGTCCATCCGGCTGGTCATGTTCGACCAGGAAGTGCTTCATCCCCGCGTGATCGATGTACTGGAAGAGCTCGACCCAGTCGATGACACCGGCACCCACGTCCGCCATTTCGCCGGCCGCGGTGCGATCCTTTACATGAACCAAGGGGACTCGTCCGGGCCACCGGTTGAAGAACGCCACGGGGTCGCCGCCCCCGTGAATGATCCAGTACAGGTCCAGCTCGATCTGAACCAGGTCGGGATCGGACTCCTCGCAGAAGACGTCGAAGGGCACGCGGCCCTCCATCTCGACGAACTCGTAGTCGTGATTGTGATAGGCGAACTGCAGACCCGCCGCCCGTGCTTGCTCACCCGCGCCCGTCATGGCCTCGGCCGTGCGTCGCCAGCCATCGAGATCGGCCCGCAGGCTTTCAGGGATGGACGCCACCACCACGTACTCGTGACCGGCCTCGTTCGC
>Ga0209988_10001964_pt1 | contig 13520 bp, 8 predicted proteins | sample N075metaG_FD_183115 | JGI IMG/M metagenome (GOLD analysis project Ga0209988, IMG submission 183115) | Deep subsurface microbial communities from Kermadec Trench to uncover new lineages of life (NeLLi) - N075 metaG (SPAdes) (version 2) | ecosystem: Environmental > Aquatic > Marine > Ocean trench... | reverse complement strand
TGACCGGACCTAGAATGTAGCTCCCCTGAACTTCGGCTTTGTGCCAATATGCGACATTCACGTCTCGCTGTCATCGGGCGTGGAGCCCGCAACCGGCCAACTTTCGCTTTCAGGGTCAAGCGAGACGTTCAAAACGTGAAGGTTTGCGAGCGTGATCGGCGATCCAGTCCCACGTCTGACGACGCCGCCAACACACGCTTTAGCCCCAATCGAGACGTTCGAGAGGTATCCCAGACCGTTCAATTTTTGCCGAAAGGCCGACGCTCATTTGGTCTGCGGTTCGTCACCAAACGGCGATATCCTATTTCACCCGGCGGCGTATCTGAACTGCAGTTGCTCGCACATTCCAGATATGGTGACTTTCGGCTTCAGCTTCATATCCATCTGCAGCACGCACGTGCTAAAGTCACGCCAGGTTAGGTGGCAGTGGTACTTTGACCATGGATGTTGCGGACTGGGATCATGGATGTCGCGGACTGGCTTAAGAGATACGGGCTAGAGGAGTATGCCGAAGCGTTTGTTGAGAACGGGGTGGACGCTGCCTTGCTGCCCGAGCTGTCCAATGAAGACCTGAAAGACCTGGGAATCGCGCGGCTCGCCGATCGCAAGCGATTGCTCAGAGCAATAGATCAGCTTTCCGACGGCGACGACCAGAACGAGGTCGGCCCGTCTCCTGTGGTGGCGCCCGTTGCCGAGTACCGTCAGGTCACTGTGCTGTTTGCCGATATCGTCGGCTACACCCAGCTCGTGAGCGAGCTCGGCGCGGAAGAGACCCACGCCCTGCTCAACCGATACTTCGAGACGGTCGACGCCATTGTCGCGAGCTACGGAGGCACGGTCGACAAGCACATCGGTGACAATGTCATGGCCGTTTTCGGCGCACCAATCGCTCACGACGACGATCCAGTGCGCGCGATCCGCGCCGCGCTGGACATCCACGAGAGGATGGCGGCGCTTTCAAGCGAGACCGGTCACCCGCTACAGGCTCACGTAGGCATCGCCAGCGGCCAGGTCGTTGCCAGCGGCACGGGAAGCGAGGTGCATCACGCGTACACCGTCACTGGCGATTCGGTGAATCTCGCGTCGCGTCTTCAGGACAAGGCCAAGTCTGGGGAGACGCTGATCTCTGACGCCGTGCATCGTGCCGTCTCCGGCGGCGTTGACTGCGATTTCTTGGGCGAGGTCGCGGTGAAGGGCATCCACGCGCCGGTCCGCGTCTGGCAAGTGAAATCGCTGCGCAGGACAGACGAGACTTCAGCGCGCGTCGCCTTTGTTGGGCGTCGGGCCGAACTCGCACAGTTCGTCAGCATCCTCGAGGCCTGCCTAACGAGCAGCAACGGCCAAGCGATCATCGTGCGCGGCGAAGCGGGCATCGGCAAGACGCGGCTGGTCGAAGAGTTCACCAGGATAGCGGCCGATAAGGGCTTCGTGGCCCACAAGGGTTTGGTGCTGGACTTCGGTGTCGGCAAGGGCGGCGACGCCATTCGGTCGGTGGTGCGCAGCCTGCTCGGAATCGAGCCTGGTGGCGGCAAGGCGGTGCGTGAGTCGGCGGCTAAGGCGGCGATCAGTCGTGGTCTATTGCCGGGGGAGCAGCGGGTCTTTCTGAAGGATCTGCTCGATCTGCCCCAGTCGCTCGAGGACCGCGCGATCTACGACGCCATGGACAACGCGACGCGCAACGACGGCAAGCGGACGGTGGTTGCCAGCCTGTTGCGCCGCGTGAGCACGAATACGCCTGTCGTCGTCATCGTCGAGGATGTCCATTGGGTCGATCCGTTGACACTCACGCATCTTGCCAGGATCGCGGCGACCGCCGCCGACAGTCCGGTGCTCCTGGTGATGACGTCGCGCGTCGAGGGTGATCCGCTGGACCAGTCGTGGCGGAGCACCACCGGCGGATGTCCTGTGGTCACCGTCGACCTGGGTCCTTTACGCATGGAAGACGCCCTCAATCTGGCAAGTACCTTCTTCAACGTGACCAGCCAGTTCGCCCTGGGCTGTGTCCAGCGCGCCGCGGGCAATCCATTGTTCCTCGAGCAATTGCTGCGCAACGCGGAGGAGCATGGCGACGAAGACGTTCCGGGATCGATCCAGAGCCTCGTGTTGGCGCGCATGGACCGTCTGTCGCTGGCCGACAAGCAGGCGCTTCAGGCCGCCTCGGTATTGGGTCAGCGCTTCTCTCTCGACGCCCTGCGTTACCTAATCGAACACCCACAATATACCTGCGTCGGATTGATCTCGCGTAATCTTGTCAGGCCAGAAGGCGACGGCTACCTGTTCGCTCACGCGGTGGTGCAGGAGGCTGTCCACTCTTCGCTTTTGTCGGTCCGCCGCGCGGAACTTCACCGTGCCGCCGCCGCATGGTACGACGAGCATGACCCGGTGTTGCGTGCGAAGCATTTGGATCGTGCCAACGATCCGGATGCCGCTGCCGCCTATCTCGATGCGGCCGAGGCGCAAACCGCCGTGCTCCACTTCGAGACGGCGCTCGGACTGACGGGTCGTGGCATCGAATTGGCCGAGGACCCGGCCACCAAGTGCGACCTGATGTGCCTCCGCGGCGATGCGTTGCGGGATACGGGCGCCACCGAAGAATCGATCGCCGAGTTCCAGACAGCACTCGTCTCGACCATCGATGATGTCCGCCGATGCCGGGCCTGGATTGGTATAGCGGAAGGACTGCGCGTCGCTGATCGCCACCAGCCGGCGCTGGAGGTCCTTGACAAAGCCGAAGCTGCAGCGACCAGACACGGTCTCTTGTCCGAGTGCGCCCGGATCCACTATCTGCGGGGCAACGTATATTTTCCACTCGGCAAAATTGATCGCTGTCTTGAGGAACACGAGAAGGCTCTGGGCTTTGCCCGCAAGGCCGGTTCGACCGAAGGCGAGGCTCTGGCGCTTAGCGGGCTCGGCGATGCTCACTACCTGCGCGGCCATATGCGGACTGCCTGCGAGCAGTTTCGCGCCTGCGTCGATGTCTGCCGAGAGCACGGATACGGCCGCATCGAGGTAGCAAACCGGCACATGGTGGGATGGTGTCGGGTTCATCTCATGGAGTTTTCAGAGGCGCTCGAAGACGCACTGGAATCCGCCAGGATGGCAGCCGAGGTCAGCCATCACCGGGCGGAGTTGCTCGGGCTCATGCTGGCGAGCAGAATCGAGCTGGATTCCGGGCATTTTGTCGAGGCCCAAGAGTATCTCGAGCGCGGGCTTGAACTCGCCCGAAAGACGAGCGCCAGCAACTTCGAGGCCCAAACGCTTATCTTGTTCGCGAGCCTCAATGCGGTTCAAGGACGAATATCGGATGCGCGCGATCTCGCGCAGCGGGCCGTTGGCTTGGTGCGCGAGGTCGGCATGACGTTCATCGGTCCCGCCGTGCTCTCGGTTTGGGCCGCGCTGACTGAAGACCCGGGTGAGCGAAAAAGGGCGCTGGAGGAAGCTGAGTCCATTCTCGACTCCGGTTGCGTCGCACACAATCACTTCTGGTTTGCTCAAACCGCTATCGACCACGCCCTGGCGATCGGCAAATGGGACGAGGCCGAGCGCTACGCAACGCGGCTCGAGGTCTACACGCGCGAACAACCGTTAGCCTGGCCCGACTTCATTATCGCCCGAGGACGCGCATTGGCGGCGTGGGGCCGGGGAGATCGGGCGCCGGCACTCGTCGAGGGGCTCACGCGCCTGAAAACAAAAGCGGAGCAGGTCGGCTTGCGATCGGCCATGCCGGCGATTGACCAAGCACTCGCATCAGCTTGACGAGATGTCATCCAGCCGCTCCGATTCAGCAGGTAATAATGTGGCTGTCAGGCGACTCCGCTGGTCACGCAGATAAATCGCACTACCGACGGATGCAACGATGTCTGCTTTCGGGTGGCATCGAGACCATCGCCGGGAGCCTCTGGAGGATCACTCTGGGCAGGACCCGCGAAAAGGCCGAATGACGGGTTTGGGTCAAAGTCGGACCTTCCCCACCCCGCGGAAGCACGTCTGGAATGCGGCGGTAAGCCGACATTCAGACCCGAACGTCGGTTATGGGACCCGGAATGGGACCCACGGGAAACAGGGGGGTGCCGGGGGGGCGGTGATAGACCTCAGGCCAGCGACAGCATGCTGGCGAAGGTCATGAACGCAATCGCGAAGGGGTACAGCAAGTATGACATGTTGGCCCTCCCTTGGTTCTGCCCGCTGCCGTGTCCGGCTTACGCAGGCTATCTGATGCATGACAGGCGGACGTTACGACGGCATCACAGGGAACGTCTGTGACGAACGTCACAGTCAGGTGAAGCAAGCGTGAATGTCGGCAATGGCCGCCCAATGCTATAGTTTCGCCTCCTGAGATGCGTGATTGCGAAAGCATTCGACCGAAAACCGGAGAGTCGACATTCCCGCCGGAACGTCGGTTATGCGGCGGTGACCGGACCTAGAATGTAGCACCCCTGAACTTCGGCAATGTGCCATTGTCGGACCTTCGTCAAACTGACCCACTACCGAAGTTTTTGCCCGCTGACGGGGACATCGACAGCCAGGTGAAACCGACAGGAGGGGTGTGTCTGAATGGCGGAAAAACTGGCCAAATGGTCTTCCAAGCGAGGGCTGATCTCCAAAATCAGGCCATCGGATGGCTGCAAAGGGGATACAGTTCCCTCGACGGTGGTATGGGGGTATGATCTCCGCAAACCTGGAGGTCATCTGGGCAATGTCGGCTTTATCAAGCGAAGGAAACCCGGACGTTATAGGGATGCAAAATCCTTATCGTTCGAGGCCGACCCCCGCCGCCTGAGGGCAAGAGAACCAATAAATGGATAAAGGAGGAGAAACAATGAGACGTTACATCAAGGGCTTGGGATTTGTCGCGCTGGCCGGACTCGTGGCCGCCGGTATCCTCGGGCCGAAAGCGGCCAAGGCCGGCGAGTTGGTGCTCTACACGGCGTCCAACGAAAAGATCGAACGGGTGATGATGGAGGCGTTCAAGATAAAGTATCCGGACATCAATGTGTCGACCATCAATATGTCGACCGGCCCCATCGTCGAGCGGGCCATCGCCGAGAAGGCAAACCCGCAGGCCGACGTCATCTGGATGATCAACGGTATCGCCCTCGAGCAATTGAAGGCTGCCGGGGCCCTGGAGCCCTACGTTCCCAAGAACAGCCCGGTTGTAGAGGATTTCCGCGATGATGACGGCTTCTACATGGGCCACAACGCCACGGTCATGGCGATGGCGGTGAACACCAAACTGCTCAAGGAAAAGAATTTGCCCATGCCGACCACGTGGGAGGACCTGATCAAGCCTGTCTACAAGGGTGCCATCACGGTCGCCGCGCCAACCAAGTCGGGGACGGGCCTGAGCATCTTTTCAACCATGGTCGATATGTTCGGCTGGAATTTCATCGATAACCTGCACCAGAACATCTTCCAGTACAACTCCAGCGGCAGCGCCGCGGCGCGCCAGACGGCCAGCGGCGAGACGGTCATCGGCCTCAGCTACGACGGCGCCATCCTCCAGCAAGTCAACGCTGGCGTACCGGTGGAAATGGTAATCGGCCGAATCTCGCCCAATGTCGTGGAGGGTGCCGGCCTGCTCGCCGGAGCGCCGCATGCGGAGGAAGGCAAGATCTTCCTCGACTGGCTGTTCAGCGAGGATGGCGCCAAGGTGCTCGGTCCCTATATCGGCATCGGCGCGGTTCCAGGCTACGGCAAGATAGACATGGACAAAGTGCACCTGTGGAAGATGCGCAGGCCGCTGGACGCCAACGCGTTCAAGAAGAAATGGGCCAGTCTCTACGAAAAGTGAGCTTGAGTCCGGCTGCAAGGAACGCAAACGTCATCACCAGGGCGTGCAACCGTGTCCCACCCAGGGGCACGGTTGCCTCCCGCCGACGGGAAGAGGTGGCGTGGCACAACTAAGCTTCAGGAACATCACCAAGACCTTCGGCGGCGTCACCGCCGTCGACGACGTCACCCTTGACATCGCGGCGGGTGAATTCGTCACTTTGGTCGGCGCCAGCGGCTGCGGAAAGACGACCCTGCTGCGCATCATCGCCGGCTTCACCCGGGCTGACTCGGGCACGCTCTCCATTGACGGCAAGCGAGTGGAGACCCTGCCGCCGAACAAGCGCGGGATCGGCTTCGTCTTCCAGTCCTATGCCCTGTTTCCCACCCAAACCGTCGCCCAGAATATCGGCTTCTCGCTGAGCGTTCGCCACCGCCCCAAGGACGAGATCTCCCGGCGTGTCGCGGAACTCTGCGAGCTTACCCAGTTGATCGGCCTGGAGGACCGCTATCCGCACGAAATCTCCGGCGGCCAGCAGCAGCGGGTCGCGCTGGCCCGCGCCCTGGCGCCCGACCCGGCCATCCTGCTGCTCGACGAGCCGCTGTCGGCGCTGGACGCCAAGATCCGCGCCCGCTTGCGTGACGAGATCCGCGCCGTGGTCGATCGTCTCGGCATCACCACCGTCTATGTCACTCACGATCAGGAAGAGGCACTCTCCATTTCCGACCGGGTGGCCGTGATGAACGCCGGGCGCATCCTGCAGGTTGGCGCACCGATGGAGATCTACTTCAAACCCGCGGTGCATTACGTCGCCGATTTCATCGGCACCACCAATGACCTGCCGGCGCGGCCCGCCGGCGACGGACGGCTTGAGGTCGAAGGCGGCATCGTCGAAGCCACCGTACCGGACGCCCTGGCCGGACAGGATCGCTACGTTGTCTGCGTCCGTCCCGAGCACATCGAGCTGGCGCCGGCCGGTGGCGACGCCCTTACCGGCAGGCTGGACTCGATCACGTTCCTTGGGCAGACCATCCGTGCCCGGGTGGTGACCGAGGGCGGCCAGAAGCTGGTCGCCGATCTGTCCACGTCCGAATGGCTGGCTGGCGGTCTCGCCGTTGGCGACCAAGTGACCTGGCGTATCCGCCCCGGCGCCGCCATGGTGTTTCCGCTCGACGATCAAACCCCTGGGGCCGAAGAATGAAACGGCACGTGGCCGCGTATGGCGTGTCCGTGCTAGTCGCCCTTCTGCTGGCCGTATTTATCGCTTACCCACTAAGCGCGGTGCTGGTCGAGAGTTTCTCGGTCAGCGACCCCCTGCCATTGCCCGAGCTGCGCGATATGACTCTGGACGCGCTGGACAAGCTGGAGCCGGCGAATCGGAAAAAGACTGTCGCGCGCTGGGTCAAGAAGGCCAAACCCCGTCAGCGTATGGAAGCTACGGCGGCGGCCCTGGAACTTATCGGCCAGCCGGTCACCTGGGACAGACAGATTGCCTTCGACAAGCAGATCCCCGCCGCCGAAAAGGCGGTCGCGGACCTGGACGCGCAAACGCGGGCGCGCTTCGACGACCAGTATCCGATCGCGCTGGTTATGCTGCACAAGCGCATTTCTCTCGCCTTCAAGATCAAGCCCAAGATTTCCGAGGACGAGTTCGACCGCTTGCGCTCGGGCCTGAGGAGCGGATTTGGTTTCGATCATTACCTGAGCGTGGTGACCGAGGCGCGGTTGATCAAGGCGGCCAAGAACAGCCTCACCCTGGCGCTCATCGCCAGTGTCCTAACCACGTCGCTGGCCTTCGCTATTGCCTTCGGGATCAATCGCGGCGGCATCGTGTTTCCGGTGTTTGTGCGCTACGCTACCCTGACGCCCCTGGTCTCACCGCCCGTCATCATCGCCATGGCGGCGATCTTGCTGTTTGGGCGCAACGGTACCTTCACCAATGGTTTCCTGGACCAGACCTTGGGCTGGATCGACGCCGATGTGACCAACCTCTACGGGTTCGGCGGCGTCGTCGTCGCCCAAGTATTCGGTTTTCTCCCCCCCGCCTTCATCATCATGGACAACGTGCTCTCCAAACATGACGGCCGGGTCGAGGAAGCGGCGGCCAGCCAGGGCGCCAACGCCTGGCAGATTTTCCGCTATGTCACGCTGCCGCTTTCACAGCCGGGGCTGATTCGAACCTTCATCCTGTGCTTCGTCCTCTCGATGACCGACTTCGCCAACCCGTTGGTCATCGGCAAAGACATACCGGTTCTTGCCGGCATCCTGTACGACGAGATCACAGGGTTCCAGAACACCGAGCTGGCGGCCGCGCTGGCGGTGTGGATCATCGTGCCGGCGATATCCATCTATTTCATCCTCGAGCGCATCGGCCGGCGCAAGCGGTTCGACACTGGGGGCACGATGGGCGGGCCGTCGGAGCTGCCGGTGCCGCTGCCGGTCAAGACCGTGCTGACCATCGTCAGCCTCGTGGTCATCGGTACGATTCTGTTGCTCTACGGCACGGTGATCGTTGGATCCTTCGTCCGCTTGTGGGGAATCGATTACACGTTCACCCTAGACCACTACACCTCGAAGGAAACGGTGCCCGGTTTCGTCTCCGAATGGGAGGGCGTGAAGGTGGTTTGGAAGAGCCTCAAGGTGGCCGCCATCGCCGCGCCGCTGGGGGGGCTCCTGGCACTGGTCCTCTCCTATCTGGTTGAGCGGGTGCATCCCCCTGGCGGCATCATCATGAGCTTCGTTTCCATGCTGCCCGCCGTCGTACCCGGCGTAATCTTCGGCATCGGCTACATCATCGCCTTCAATTTTCCCTTCGGCATAAAGGAGCTGGCGCTCACGGGCACCATGGCTATCCTGGTCATCAACATCCTGTTCGGAAACATATTCGTCGGCGTGCTGGCCGGGCGGGCCATGCTCCAGCGGCTCGACGCCTCCGTCGACGAGGCCGCCGAGATCCTCGGCGCCTCCCTCGCGCAGCGGTTCACCAGGGTCATCTTGCCAATGATGTACAAAGCCGCGCTCCTCGGCACGCTCTATGTCTTCGTGCACGGAATGACGACCCTTTCCGCGGTGGTCTTCCTGATCAGTCCGGGCAACAAGCTGGCTTCATGGGCCATCCTGGACAACGCCATGGGGTCGTATTATGGGTCGGCGAGTGCGATGAGCGTCTCTATCCTACTCATCGTCTTCACGGTGATGGGAGTGATGGCGCTGTTCGAGCATTACGGACCCGCCTGGATGCGATCCGGTTTCAGCCAATCGGGGCGTGGGTAACATGAAACATTCTGAATCCGACAGCAATCTGTCGCCACTTCGGCACGCGTGGCAAGCGAAGACCGAGGACGAACGTCTCCGCCGTCTTCTCGACGAGGACAGCCGGTATTTCCTACATCAATCCGCATCGACTCCGTGTCTTTCCGCCGTCAGCAAGGCGCAAGGCATCTGGATCGAGGACGTGACGGGCCGGCGGTACATGGATTTCCACGGCAACAACGTCCATCACATCGGTTATGGCCACCCCAGGATGATCGAGGCGATCAAGCGGCAGCTGGACGACCTCCCCTTTTCACTGCGCCGCTTCACCAACGAACCGGCGGTGGCGGCCGCGCGCAAGCTCGCTGAGATCGCGCCGGGCGACCTCTGCAAGGTGCTGTTCTCGCCGAGCGGATCGGATGCCATCGACATGGCCCTGAAGCTGGCGCGGGCGGCGACGGGACGCTTCAAGACCGTTTCCTTCTGGGACTCCTTCCATGGTTCCGGATTCGGCGGCATGAGCGTCGGTGGTGAACTCGAATTCCGCTCGGGTCCCGCCGGCCCGCTGCTGACCGGAACCGAGCATGTCGCCCCCTTTGCGTGCTACCGGTGTCCCTACGGTTATGCGGACATCGACGGCAAGCCGGACCTCGATACCTGTAGGATGACCTGCGCCACGTTCATCGACTATGTGCTCGAAAAAGAGGGAGACGTGGCAGCCGTCGTCGCCGAACCTATGCGGGCGGTCCCCTATATTCCCCCGCCCGGTTACTGGCGGCAAGTGCGAGAAGCATGCGATCGCCACGGGGCTCTGCTGATTTTCGACGAAATACCGAACGGCCTCGGCAAGACGGGCCGCATGTTCGCGTGCGAGCACGACGGCGTCGTCCCGGACATCCTCGTTCTCGGCAAGGCTCTTGGCGGGGCCGTCGTGCCCATCGCCGCCATGATCACCCGGCCGGAACTCGACATCCTCGGCGAACGGGCGCTGGGTCATTACACCCACGAGAAGAACCCGGTCACCTGCCGGGCCGCCCTGACGACCATCGAAATCATCGAGGACGAGGGACTCGTCGAGAACGCCCGGGTCGTTGGCGCCTACGCCCTCGACAGGCTTCATGACATGGCGGCGCGTCATCCCCTGATCGGCGACGTAAGGGGGCTCGGACTCCTGATGGGCGTCGAGCTGGTGCTCGACCGCGAGGCCAAAACCCCGGCCACCGATAGCGCCGAGGTGGTCATGTACGCGGCGCTCGAAAAGGGGCTTAATTTTAAGGTGACGATGGGCAATATACTGACCTTGACTCCCCCCCTGATCATCAACCGGGACGAAATGGACCGCGCCCTCGACATTCTGGACGAATGTCTTGGCGAGGCCGGAAGGGCTCCCCTTTAGGCTGCCGGCGAAAAACCCTTGGGTCGCTGTCAGTTAGTGCTGTCAGGTTAAAGCGAACTGGAGGGCTCGAAGGACCGATCCTACGGGCGCCTCCCCATCCGCCCCCGCTTTTCCGCCTCCTTGATCTCCCGCTCCCGCGCGTTCATCTGACCGTCGCTTCGAACGACGTGCTTATCCGGCGGTAACCCGACGCTCGGGGTCGGCAGTCGGCAATGCGCCGGTAAGCGGACCTAAACCTGGCAGTCAGCGAACGTCGGCAATGTGCCACAAGCCGACATGGAAAACATGCTTCCCACGACCGGAATCGCTGCGCACAATTCCCCGGTGAGGTGCTCTATCCGCCAAGTCCGTCGCCAATCTCGCGAGCTTTGCTTCGTGGGGTCTCTCAAGGGCACCGAGGAAACCACGGACCGTCATATTTGAAAGGTCGAGCTCACAAGCGAGCAATTCCGCCTTCCTCAGCGCCTTCGAAAGCTGGCGGATCAACTCCTTGGTTTCAGATTTGGATCCGACGATGCGAGGGTGGGTGCGGCTCGATCACGAAAGGAAATGCAAATGGGAAATCCTGGTTCGTACATCCGACTTTGAATAGCCTGAATAGCGACAATGTGTCTGGGCGCGTCGGGACTTCGCGCAAATGAGCGAGTGGGTTGGACCATGATCAAGATCGAAAACTATGCCTACCCAGAGGGACTTCACCTTCTGAAGCGCTGGCAGGCGGGCGAGCCAGATGCTAAACAGGAGATGACCGATATCTTTGATGCGGCCATCGCCGGGGCGTTTGATGAAAACTTCGCCGTGTTGGCCCCACCCGACAGAGTCAATTCGACCGCTTCGGTTCATATGCTGGCGCTGGCAGTGCTGCATGATCTCTACGGCATTGAATCATGGGACTATTACAACACCGATCCGTATTGCTATGTCCGGGCCAATCTTGCCGTCAGCCGGCTGTTGGGTGTGCACAAGCTCTACATGACCTGGGCGCTCTATGCCTTCACCTGCGAGGCGCTGGGCCAGAAAATGATGTATCCGGACAGGTTCCCCCCGGGGGCCGATCCGGATGTAATCCTGATCAACAAAGGCAACTGGCGTGACCTTGGAACGCCCGATTTCACCACCGGCGTTCCCAAAGCGATTGATGACATCATGCGCGTCACAGAAGAGCTGACAGGCATGCCGCCGCTGCTGCAAATCTCCGCCCCCTACAGCCTTGCGGCGGACATTTACGGGCAGGAGCCACTATTGGCGGACGTCGTGAATGACCCGGATACCGTGAACGCCATGCTGGACCATCTTGGAGACAAGGTGCTGGGGCCCTGGATGGATCACCATATCGAGACGTTCCCGAAAGGATGGATTGAATTGTCGGACGCATCGGGGTCGCCCTTCTTCATCGGGGCGGAAAACTGCAAGAATATGTCGATCCGCTCGATCCGGCACATGCTGAGAGACAAACCCTATGCTGACCGCGTGTACGACAACAATTACCGCGGAGATTTCGTTACTGAGGTAAAGAGAAAACGGCGCGCCTCGCGGCGCAAGATCGCAGAAGGGGCGAACACCGACAGCGGCACCCTGCTGGAACTGACGGAGGCCAAGGTCAGCGTCAATCCGGTGTTCATCATGCGGCTTGAGGCGGACAAGGTGGATATCTCGTTTTACGAAGAGCAGGCCATCCAGCGCAACTTGCCGCTGACGTCCGGCATCGGCTCGCCCCAGATCGACCGGAACTCCATCGAGGATCTGGATGCTGCAAAAGCGGAGTTTTCCGAACTGGCAAAATCTCATGTCGCCGCGATCAAACGCGTCTGCGGGACGGTCGATCTGCCCGAAGACAACCATGTCGGCGCCCCTTGGCCCAGCCATATCTACTTCGAGGACGTCAACGGGCAGTCACAGTTCGAGCTGGTCGAAATTATCCTGAACGAAGTTTATAAATGCCCGCCGATTGAACGGTGGGCATGAAATGCAGTTCCAATGTAGCCGAGGAGTTCACCGACAAGACCACCGCGCCAAACCAGCTCTGGCAGACCGACTTCACCTACCTCAAGGTCATCGGCTGGGGTTGGTTCTATCTCTCGACCCGCGCCAGTTTGTGCATTCATCTATCAATGTCCAAAAGCGACAGCTCTCTCCCGCGCAGACCGAGAGTCTGAAACCGTCAGGCCCGCGCTGCCCCGAGTGTCCGCAATGCTGCGATAAGGCGATCTACCGGAGTTGCGTGCCGTAGGTCGGCTTTGTGCCATCTCCGGACCTAAGCCGACCTCGCCGAAACAGACATGCGCAGCCACGCGCTCAAAGCCCGAACGCGCCTGTAGCGCAGCAACCGCCACGTCTATCCGAGATTGCTGGCTCTGATCAGGAGCGGCAGACCCATTTCCTTGCCGTGATGCGGCTCGAATTGACCGGCGGGCATGTAGTACCATATGCCGGGCTCCATCGCGCCGAGCTCTGTCGGCATGCGAGGCAGGCCCGTCACATCGATACCGGCGTCGGTCATGGAATCGGCCTTCACGAAGTCGATGACGTCTTCTTGGGTCGTGGACGGGTCGACCGCGAAGTGAGACATGTGGGCGCCGCCGACCTTCCAGGTGTTCAGGCAGTACTCACCGCTGACATTGGTAAAGTCCAACACCATTTCGGGGTGGCTCTGAAGCATACTGGCAATGGTTCCAAGCTCCCCCGCCACTTTGGACGCCTGCTGGTTCGCGTCTTGGGCCATGGCGGATTGCGCCAGAGCAAGACTAAAGACCAGGGTCGATAAGCCAACTAGAGATTTCAACATTTTCTCCTCCCTTTCCGGTTCGTTCGGAGCTACCCGGATCGCAACGGAGGTCGGCATGTAAGATGACCTGTTCCAGGTGGCCGCCGAGACCGGCGGAATGATAACGGATGCGGCGTTTCGGCGAAAGGGTGGATGAAATTACTGGCTTCTGGCCGCCCTTCGTCGAGCCGCGAACCGCTGGAGCGCGACAGGGGAGCCCGGTACCCGCCAGTTCGGAAAAACGAACCTGAATGTCCGAGTTGGGTCATGTGCCGACCTTCGCGACCCCTCTGTGCCATGTCTGGAAAGCAGCGATAACCAGACATTCAGCGTCGAAT
>Ga0209988_10001961_pt1 | contig 13533 bp, 11 predicted proteins | sample N075metaG_FD_183115 | JGI IMG/M metagenome (GOLD analysis project Ga0209988, IMG submission 183115) | Deep subsurface microbial communities from Kermadec Trench to uncover new lineages of life (NeLLi) - N075 metaG (SPAdes) (version 2) | ecosystem: Environmental > Aquatic > Marine > Ocean trench... | reverse complement strand
CCTGTACGGCGTAGCCAAGGCTCAACATCACCTCGGCAATGCCTGACATACCAGAGCCGCCAATGCCAACGAAATGCACGCAATGAATTCGGCGCATGCGCTTTATCATGATGCCGCCTCCGCTTGCTTGAGACAGAGCTCAGTAATTCGTTGCAGGGCGTTCGGTCTGGCAAGTGATCGTGCCGTTATGGCGCGTTGCATCAGATCCTCCCGCGACTGCAGCCATTCGTGCAACACAGCCGCAAGCCGGTCCGCGGTTAAATCGCTTTCCTGGATAATTGCTGCAGCGCCCGCGCCGGCCATGGGCATGGCATTTGCGGTCTGGTGGTCATCAACGGCGGACGGGTAAGGTACAAACAACGCCGGGACGCCAGCCGCGCAGAGTTCCGCCACCGTCAGGGCGCCTGCACGACAAACTACAAGATCAGCCCACGCGTACACTTCTGCCATATTTTCGATGAATGACTGCAGTTCTACTGCAACGTTGTGCTTCGAGTAAGCGGCCCGCGCAACATCAAATGTGCGTTCTCCGCATTGATGCAAGACAGTCGGCCGGACATCGTCGTGCAACAGCGCCAAGGCTGCGGGTACGGTCTGGTTCAATGCGAGCGCACCCTGGCTGCCACCGAGCACGAGCAACCGCAATCGCCCTTGCCTGGCGTTGTAGCGGCCCGCTGGCTCGGGAATCGCCGCGATATCTTCGCGAACGGGGTTGCCAACGGTTTCGGCGCCTACAGCCGCGTCAAAACTGCCCGGGAAGGCTTGCAGCACAACCCGGGCAAGACGCGCCAGAAGACGGTTGGTCAGACCTGCAGCGGCGTTCTGCTCATGAATCACGAGCGGACGGCGTGTCAGCCAGGCGGCGACGCCGCCCGGCCCACTCACGAATCCACCCATGCCGAGCACCGCTGCCGGGCGCCGACGTAAAATAATGCTGAGAGACTGCAACAATGCCCAGCCCATTTGTAACGGTGAAATTATCAGCGCCAGCAAACCCTTTTGCCGCAGTCCGCGCACACTGATCCACTCAATGTCGATGCCCGCATTCGGCACAACACGTGACTCAAGGCCGTTACGTGTTCCAAGCCAGACGATTTCACGCGAGTTTGCCTGCAAAGCGCGCGCAACAGCGAGCGCAGGAAAGACGTGTCCACCCGTACCACCCGCCATCACAAGAATTGGCCGCGTGCTCATGACTTGCGAACTCGCTTGCTGCCTTTGCGATTAACGGGATTCGCATCGACTGCAAGCTCGTGATGTATGCGCAGCAGCAGGCTGATACTGATCATCGTGATAATCAGGCTGCTGCGGCCATAACTGATCAGCGGCAATGTCAGACCCTTGGTCGGGAGTAGGCCCATGTTCACGCCGATGTTGATAAACGCCTGAATGCCAAGACAGGTGCCCAGTCCGATTGCAACGTAGGCCTCGAAAAATCGTTCCGCTTGCGCGGCGCGCATTGCGAGTTTGCACACGCGCCAGAGCAACGCCAGAAATAATGCAATCAACAACAACGACCCGACGAGGCCGAATTCCTCGGCGAACACGGCAAATACGAAATCGGTATGCGCCTCGGGAAGATAAAATAGTTTTTGCACACTATCGCCAAGGCCAACACCGAACCACTCGCCACGGCCAATCGCAATCAGCGACTGTGTCAACTGGAATCCTGAGTCGTATGGATCGGCCCAGGGGTCGAGAAATCCTGTCAGGCGACTCATTCGGTATGGCGAGGCAAACGCGAGAGCTGCCATGGCAACGACTGCAACAATGAAAAATAGCATGAAGTCGCGAATGCGCGCGCCAGCGACAAACATCATGACCAGCGCGGTCATCAGCAATACTACGGCTGCACCGAAATCTGGCTCGGCAAGCAGCAAGACGCAGGCGAGTGTCAGCACAATCATCGGCCACAGAAATCCCGTGAACTCCTCGCGCAACGATTTGTTGCGCCGCACGAGGTAGCCAGCGAGATACAACAGGAAGCACAGGCGCGCAGGCTCCGATACCTGTAAATTCATAATTCCTGCTCGCACCCAGCGCGTGGCGCCGTTGACCTCATACCCCAAGCCTGGCAGCAGAACGGCAACCAACAACGCCAGACCCACCAGCAATACCAATGGACCAAGTTTTTGCCAGACCTGCATCGGAATGAGCAGGCAAACAAAGCCAGCGGCAGTACCAATGACCGCAGCAATCAGCTGTCGCTGCACGTAGAAGAATGGATTGTTCGCAACACTGTCGGAAATCGAAATCGACGCCGAAGCAAGTATGACAAAGCCCCCCAGCAACAGTGCTACGACAATCGTCAGCAGCACCGGATCGATCTGCAATTCAGATTTAATGCGCGCCGGGAAAGGTGTTGTTGCGCTACGCGTTGTCATCGCTTCAACGCCTCCACCGCAGCACAGAATGCGTCGCCGCGCGCCATGTAATTGTCGTATTGATCGAGACTGGCACACGCTGGCGCCAATAAAACGGTATCTTCGGTTTCAGCACAGGATGCCGCCATGCCAACTGCAGTTTGCATGTCCGCGGCGAAATGCACAGGCATCACAGTATCCAGCGCGCGCGCAATTTTCTCAGCGTCAGACCCGATCAGTACAACGCCGCGGAGCTTGCCATCAACAGCTTTGGCGAGTTCACTGAAATCACCGCCCTTGCCGTCGCCGCCGGCAACCAGCACGAGCATACTTTCAACCGATTCGACTGAAGCTACCGCAGCCGCAACATTCGTGGCTTTCGAATCGTTGATGTAATCCACTGCGCCGATACGTGCGACAAATTGCATGCGGTGCGGTAATCCCGGGAACTCGACCAACACCTGCAGCATCGCGGCGACCTCGAGGCCGATCAAGTCACCTGCCGCCAACGCCGCAAGAGCGTTCAACTGATTATGCGCGCCATACATCGCGAGATCGGCGACCGCCAGCAGCAAGGTGTCACCACGCGCGAGAAACGAAGCACTGTCAATGACTCGAATGCCATACTGCCCTTTCTCCGGCGCATCGGGCCCGAAGCTGATTACATCATCACAGCGCTGTGCATGCTCGGTTGCAATATCGTCGCCGCGATTAACGACGGCCGTCCGCGCTTCCCGATAAATGCGGTATTTCGAATCGCGATACTCGTCTTCATCGGCATGCCAGTCGAGATGATCGGACGCGACGTTCAGCAGTACCGCCACTTTGGCAGGCAGGTCTTGCGTACGATGCAACTGGAAGCTTGATAGTTCGAGTACATAAAGTTCAGGCTTATCCTGCGCCAGAAGATCAAGCGCCGGCTCACCGAGGTTGCCGCCAACAAGAACCTCACGACCGTCTGCGCGACACATGTGGTACAACAGAGTTGTAACAGTGCTTTTGCCATTCGAACCGGTGATAGCAACGAATGGTGCTGCAGCGTCACGTGCAAACAGTTCGATGTCAGAAATAATTTCCAGCTTTTTCTTGCGTGCTTTGGCAAGCAGGGGATGGCTGTCAGAAATCCCCGGCGAGGCGATAATACGGTTCACGCCCTTGGGCAGCTTGGCGTCGCCAGACAAGACATCTGCATCCGGCCATAATTCGTTGAGCTCATCAATGCCGGGCGGGTCTTCGCGACTGTCAAAAAATATCGCGTTGCTGTCCTTGCGGCGCAAATAGCGCGCGATCGACAATCCCGTCGCGCCGAGGCCTACAACGAGATCCTTTTTTGGCGATGTCATTTTCTTTGCGGCGCTCATCGTATTTTAAGACTCGCCAGGCCGATGAGTACAAGGATGACCGTGATAATCCAGAAACGAACGATGACCTTCGGTTCCGCCCAGCCCTTAAGTTCGAAGTGATGATGCAACGGCGCCATGCGGAATACGCGCTTGCCGGTCAGCTTGAATGAGGCAACCTGTATTATGACCGACAGGGTCTCGACTACGAACACGCCACCCATGATCGCGAGCACAAGTTCCTGGCGAACGATGACCGCGACGACGCCCAGCGCGGCACCCAGCGAAAGTGCACCGATATCGCCCATGAAAACCTGTGCCGGATAGGTGTTGAACCACAGGAAGCCCAGGCCGGCACCAGCAAGAGCCGTGCAGAACACCAGGATTTCACCTGTGCCTGCTACGTAGGGAATACCCAGATACTCTGAAAAATTCACGTTGCCTGTGACATACGCGAAGATTCCCAGCGCACCACCGACAAGTACCGTCGGCATGATTGCCAGGCCGTCAAGGCCATCAGTAAGATTCACCGCGTTACTGAAGCCAACAATAAAAAAGTACGTTACGACAACCTGAAACATACCCAGGGGGATAGCCAGATTCTTGAAATACGGAATCAACAACGAGGTCTGCACCTCATCAGTTGCCGCAACGTACAGAGCAATGGCGGCAATTAATGCCGCGCTGGACTGCCAGAAGAGCTTCTGCTTCGCCGAAATGCCGGCAGGGTTTTGCAAGACAAGTTTTTTGTAGTCATCGACGTAGCCAATGACACCGAAGGATAAGGTTACGAAGAGCACGATCCAGATGTAGAAGTTCTCAAGATCCGCCCACAGGACTGTGCTGATTACAATGGCTGTCAGAATCATCGCGCCACCCATCGTCGGCGTGCCCGCCTTCAATAGATGTGTTTTCGGACCATCCTCGCGCACCGGTTGCCCGATTTGATTCACACTCAGGCGCTTTATCATTCTCGGTCCGATGATGAAAGAAATCACCAATGCCGTTAGCGCACCGAGAATCGCGCGCATCGTCAAGTAACTGAACAGGTTAAAACCGGATTCAAACTGCGCAAGGTAATTGGTGAGATAGAGCAGCATGTTCAGGCTTCCCCACCCGATCGATCTGATTGGCGCAGTGCAGCAACGACGCGTTCCATGCGCATTGAGCGCGAACCCTTTACGAGCACGCTGACCGAATCTGTTGCCGAATCAATCTCGGCGGCAACACTATCGATCAGCATATCGATCGACTCGAACCAGCGTCCATTACCTCCAAAACCAGCCACGCTCAGTCGTGACAATTCACCACAGGCAAACATGCGGTCAACACCACATGTCCGTACCGCCTCTCCAACCTCGTGATGCAGAGTCTTTGCATCATCTCCGAGTTCCTTCATGTCACCCAGAACCAGCCAGCCTTCACCCGGCAATGCGGCCAGGAATTCTGCAGCCGCGACTACCGAAAGCGGGTTCGCGTTATAGGTGTCATCAAACAGAGTGCTGTCGTTGTTCCCGACCAGCGGTTGCAGTCGACCCGCGACTGGAACAACGCTCTCAAGCGCTGCCTTTATCTGAGCGCTGTCCACGCCCAGCGCTAAAGCGACTGCCACTGCCGCACAAGCATTGTGAACGTTGTGAATCCCAACAAGGGGCAGCGATACAGCGAATGTTTCTTCAGGCATGTGCAACCGAAAGTCAGTCTGCTCGGCACTGGCTTCGATTTCATCAGCCCACACATCGGCCGCCGCGTCGAACCCAAAGGTGTACGTGCGCACATCTTCGACCAACGACTTCCAGTAATCGAAATAGGCGTCGTCAGCATTCAATACCGCGATTCTCGGACGTTTCGTGCCCATAAGAATCTCGCCCTTGGCGTGCGCGACCCCATCCAGCGAACCGAAACCTTCGAGGTGCGCAGCTGCCGCGTTCGTTATGACGACAACATCCGGTTCAGCCAGCGACACAAGATATGCAATTTCGCCTATTTGATTAGCGCCCATCTCAAGCACGGCGAATTCGTGGTCGTCGGTGATTCGGAGCAGCATCAACGGCATGCCGATGTCGTTGTTGAGATTCCCCTGAGTTGCAAGCGTTGAGGCCTTTTGTTCCAGGCACGCGGCGATGAGCTCTTTGAGCGTCGTCTTACCATTGCTGCCGGTAACACCAACTACAACTACATCCTTGGCGCTGCGCCAGGCCGCGCCGAAACGGCCGAGCGCCTGTTTCGCGTCGTCAACAGTAATCTGTGCAATATCTGCATCAACGAGAACGTTTACCACTGCAGCGGCCGCGCCGTTTTCCTTTGCTGTACCAACATAGTCATGACCATCAAAATTGGGGCCCTGCAACGCGAAGAATAATTCGCCATCCCGAATCGTCCGCGTGTCGGTGCTTACACCGCCAAAACTCCGATCGTCGCCGTGCAATGCGCCGCGCATCGATTTGGCGGCTATGGACAGTGTGTCGATCATTCTTGACTCGTTCCGGCTTCGAGCGCGGCGAGCGCTATTGTGTAGTCGGAAAAGCGCAAGCGTTCGTCACCCACTTGCTGAAATTCCTCGTGGCCCTTGCCGGCAATCAGAACAATATCGGAACCGTCTGCCTGGCTAATCGCCCAGGCGATGGCTGCTGCCCGGTCTTCGATAATGACTGCAGACTCAGGATGGACAAGTCCGGCGTAGATTTCATCAATGATGTGTTGCGGGTCTTCCCCGCGTGGGTTGTCGCTTGTAATGACAACCTGGTCGGCCAGGCGTTCTGCACGCCTGCCCATCAACGGTCGTTTTCCGGCGTCACGATCACCGCCGCAACCAAAGACACACCAGAGTTTGCCGCGACAATGCAAACGTAACGCCCGCAAAGTTACTTCAATGGCGTTCGGTGTATGCGCGTAATCAATGTAGACAGCTGCCCCGCCGGCTGCGACGCGTTGCATGCGGCCTGGCGGCGCATCAACCTCGGCCAACGCGGCGCAGGCATCAGCAACGGACACGCCCTGACTTAACAACAACGCGAGAACTATGGCCGCATTAGCAACATTGAAATCTCCCGGCAATGGCGACACAAATTGACCGTCACCCCAGGAACTGGTGAACGAAATATTCGAGCCTTTATCGCTTGCTACGACCGAGCGAACAAATATATAAGGCCGGCCATTGGCAACCCGATTGAATTCGGTTGAAACGGTAATAACGTTCTGGCCGCATCGCGCAGCCAATTCGGTACCGAATTCCGAGTCGAGGTTGACGATTCTGTTTCTCGTATCGCATTCGAGAAACAGCCGCACTTTGCTCTCGAAGTAATCATGCATGTTCTTGTGGTAATCAAGATGATCGCGGGTCAGATTCGTGAACAACGCAGACTCAAATCGAACGCCGTCAACGCGCCCCTGTGACAATGCATGCGATGAAACCTCGACTGCGGCGGCTTCAGCTCCCGCGGCAACAAAACTGGCGAGACGCTGGTGCATCTCGACAGCCGGCGGTGTTGTCATGTCCTCACCGCCCTGCAATTCAGCAACACCAAAACCGAGAGTGCCAAGGTACGCACATTTGTGCCCCAGCCTCTGCAGGCACTGTGCAATCAGCCAGGCTACGGTCGTTTTGCCGTTGGTGCCGGTAACACCGAAAACTTTCATGTTCGCGGATGGGCGACCGTAAAAGCGATTGGCAATCTCGCCAAGATGTGCTGCGAGATCTGCCACGCCAATCATGGCTACATCCTCGGAAACTACAGATGCGTCCGTAGTGGATGAATCCCATGCGATCGCGCAGACACCTGCCGCAATTGCTTCCTCAAGATAGTCTATGCCATGGCTGCTTAATCCCTGGCAGGCGAGGAACAAATAGTCTTCACCAAGCTGTCTGCTGTCGCTGGCTATGCCTGACACGGGGATAGACGGTGCTTGCGCATATCCTTGCAGTAACTCGGCCAGTAGTGGTGATGATGTGATGCGCTCCGCCGGCATGCTCATCGCCCTGCTGCCTGACGGGTCATCGCATGCATGACGTTACCAGGGTCGCGTAGCGGCATCGCATCCGGCGCTACTGCCAATAGTCGTAGCGACTCCGACATGATATTGGCGAACACCGGGGCCGCAACATCGCTGCCATAATAAAGTTCTCCGCCGGGTTCATCGATTACCACCACCATTGCGAGTCGCGGATTGCTGGCGGGCGCCAGTCCTGCAAATATCGAAATGTACTTGTCTTGCGAATAACCGCCTTTCGCGAATTTCCAGGCCGTTCCCGTCTTGCCGGCAACCCGGTAGCCACTGACTGATGCTTTCGCACCGGTACCTCCCGGACGCACGACTTCTTCAAGCATGCGTCGCACGGCAACCGCCGTGTCGCTGGACATTATGCGGTTACCAGCGCTTGGCCCGTCGATTGCGAACAGGGAAACCGGCTGCATGATGCCGTCATTGCCGATAGCGGCATATGCCTGTACGAGCTGTAACGGCGTGACCGAAATGCCATATCCATAAGCAATCGTTGCCTGGCTGATGGGCCGCCAATGACTGTAGTGAGTCAACATTCCGGCAGACTCGCCGGGAAAGCCGCTGCCTGTCATTTCTCCCAGTCCGAACTTTGTCAGGCTATCCCACAGCTGCTCGGCTGGTAGCGTCATTGCCAGCTTTGTGATGCCGACGTTGCTGGATCGCACAAGAATTGTGGTCAGGTTTATGCGGCCAAGATTGCGACTATCCTCGATTCTCTTGGCACCAATGTCGACATAGCCAGGCGACGTATCAATGGTGCTGCCGGCACGGTATTGGCCGCTTTCAAGCGCTGCTACAACGATTAATGGCTTGATGCTCGAGCCCGGTTCAAAAATGTCGGTGATCGCGCGATTACGATAGCGTTCGGCAGAAAACTGCGACCGATCGTTCGGGTTATAGGTCGGCTGATTTACCATGGCCAGGACTTCGCCAGTCGCAATATCGATGATGACAACCGAACCAGAGTGCGCATTGTAGGATTTCACCGCAGCCTTCAATGTTCTGTAGGCGAGATACTGCAAGCGCAAATCAATACTCGCGTACAAGTCCTTGCCGTGATGCGGCGGTCTTATGCTTTCAACGTTTTCTATTGAGCGTCCGCGCCGGTCTTTCAGTACCCGCTTGGCGCCGGACTCTCCCGACAACCAGTTGTTTGCGGCAAGCTCAAGTCCCTCCTGTCCCACATCATCGATATTGGTAAAGCCAACCAGATGTCCGGCAACCTCGGATGCGGGATAGTAGCGGCGATACTCGCGTTGCACGTTGATGCCAGGCAATTTCAACGCCAGAACCTGCTGCGCCTTTTGCGGAACTACGTGGCGTTTTAGATACAAGAACTCCTTGTCCATGCTGCGCGTTATGCGGCGCATAAGTGCTTCGGGTTGCAGGCCGAGAGCAGCAGCGAGCTGCGGAACACTATCAATCGCCGACGCGAATTGTCTTGGATTCACCCAGATGCTATCGACGGGAGTACTGATAGCCAGCGGTTCACCATGACGATCAAGTATCGCACCGCGATGTGCCACGATTATCTCTGTACGCAGATGCCGCGTGTCGGCCTGGCGATTGAGGAATTCCTTATCGAGAACCTGAAGGTACACAGCTCGCGCGACGAGCGAGCATGCCACAAATCCAAAGAACGCTATTACCAGCGAAACTCTGCCAACGAATCGTCGTGCAGTATTTTGCTTTGTCTCAGCGCCGTGTGTCATGGGCGCTCAACTACGACGATTTCCGTCGCCGTTGGTCGCACGAGCGCAAGGTCATCCGTCGCGACCTGTTCGATCCGTGCGTGCGTGGCCCAGGTACTTTGTTCAATTTGCAGCTGGCCCCATTCGATATTCAATTCGTCGCGTTCGTGCGTCAGTGCTTCGAGTTCTATGAATAATTTTCTCGATGCGTGTTTTGTGTAGACCAGCGCGATCGCACTCAAGACACAAACCACTGCAAATACGAACACCAGAATGAACGGTTGCCGGGAATAGTGTTTCAACATCAAATGCGCTCCGCGACCCTGAGCCTTGCGCTGCGCGAGCGGCGGTTAGCTGCGATTTCCTCTGCACTTGCCACGATGACCTTGCCTACTCTCTTGAGCTTGGGCCGGAACTCATCCGGTATCGATGGCATGCCCCGATACTGCTCAGGCTCGCGCGACGAGTCGCGAATGAAGCGCTTGACCAGGCGGTCTTCAAGCGAGTGAAAACTGATGACGCATAAGCGGCCGCCTCGCTTCAGAACAGCCAGCGACTGAGCGAGTACTGCTTCGAGTTGTTGCAGCTCATCATTGATCACGATGCGAATAGCCTGAAACGTCTTCGTCGCCGGATGCCTTTTCTGCCCCTTTCCCGAGCGCCGCGCAGGCGCCACCGACGCAACCAGTTCAGCAAGGCCTGTTGTCGTTGTTATCGGACTGGAATCACGAATTGACACGATCGCGCGGGCAATTCTCGTCGCCATCGGTTCCTCGCCGTACTTCGCGATTACGTGTCTCAACTCTTTTTCGCCCACAGACGCAAGCCAATCACTTGCGGGCGTACCTGAATCCGGGTCCATTCGCATGTCGAGTGGGCCATCGCGGAGGAAACTGAAGCCTCGACTGGCTTCATCCAGTTGTGGTGATGAGACTCCCAGATCGAAGAGGAGACCGTCGACCTTTTCGATGAGCGTTCTTTCACCAATGATTGTCTGAAGTTGCGCAATCTCACCCCTGATTAGTTCGAAGCGCGAATCGTCAGTCAGGGTTTTCGGTGCTGAAGCGATGGCGTCCGGGTCGCGATCGATGCCGATCAGTCGTCCGTTCGCATTCAGTCGCTTCAGTATCTCCCCGCTATGACCACCGCGGCCGAACGTTCCGTCGACGTAACAGCCGTCTGGTTTTATTTCCAGCCCATCAAGGACCGGCCCCAACAGCACGGGCACATGCTCGTTGCTGCTCATGTGATGGAGAGCGTCCTAAAAGGACATGGACTCGAGGTCGCGCGGCAAATCGCCGTCGTCCTCTTCGTTGAGCCATTCATCCCGTTTCCGGTTCCAGATTTCTTCATCCCATAATTCGAATTTGTTGCCCTGACCAATGAGCATTGCCTGCTTGTCGATGCTGGCGAAATCCCGCAGTTCACGCGACACCAGGATCCGGCCATTGGCATCCATATCGACCTCGGTCGCATAACCGACCATAATTCGCACAATGCGGCGGGCGATCTTGTTCATGCTGGGAAGCCGCACGAGTTTGCGCTCCAGCTCTTCCCAATCAGGTAGCGGGTACACGAGGAGGCAGTGGTCTTTGTCAACAGTTACAATCATCTGGCCATCAGAACGCGTGGCAATCCGCTCCCGGTACCGGGTCGGTATTGCCATACGCCCTTTGGCGTCCAGTGAAACTTGGCTGGCTCCTCGAAACACAGTCGTTCGGACGTGCCGGGAATCGCTCTTCTGGCGCGATATCCGGGCAGGATGCCCATGTCCTCCCACTTTTTACCACTTTTCAACACTATAGGTGCGGCCCTGATGGTGGTCAACAACAAAGCTTGATTAGTTGTTGTTGTACAGAGACTTAAGTGCAATCCGGTGGCAAAAAAAAGGCGAAAAGTGGCAGGGTTCCCGCTAAAAAAATCAGGGGCTTACAGTTACTTCTTCGATAAGACCTTAGAAATTGGTCTCAAAACCGCGACACATCAAGGTCACAGCCGATGCGGGCACCGATTTGCGCAAACCTGCCCGGCGCCGGGTCGGCGCCGCAGCAAGGTGAGTAACTATTTGATTTGAAACCCCGGGAACTCAAGTGAGAAAGCCAGAGCCAGCAATAAGCCGGGTTCTGTCATCGACAACCATTCATCTGGGACAGCCGTCACCGACTGCCTCAAGCAACCTACCCGGGAGCGCGTTCGGAACCGACGCCGGGAACACCCAAACACCCCCTCGGGGGCGTTGTCCCCTATTGGGGACGTTGTGCGTTGCCCTACTCCCCTATTTGGTCTTGCTCCGGGCGGGGTTTACCGTGCCGCGAGCTGTTACCAGTCGCGCGGTGCGCTCTTACCGCACCTTTTCACCCTTACCTGCCCGCGTAAACGAAGACAGGCGGTATATTTTCTGTGGCACTTTCCGTGGGCTCACGCCCCCCAGGTGTTACCTGGCGCCCTGTCCGAAGGAGCCCGGACTTTCCTCTATAGCAAGCTATAGCGATTGTCTGGCCAACTCTGACTTTCTCGGCCGCGAATTCTAACAGCTATTCGATCTTCTGGAGCTGCAACAGACGATCATAAAGTTGATTTTTTTTCTTGCCCGAGATCCGGGCTGCAATTTTGGCCACCTTTTTCGCAGGAAGATCCTCAGCCAGTTGCAGCAACAGCCAGTCCACATCAAATGACGATGCCGGTTGTTTATTCGCGCCCGCAACAGCGATAACAAATTCACCCTTGCTGACGATCGTGCCATCAGCAACCATTGCCTGTAACGACTGCAGCGAACTTTGCACACACTGCTCGTGCATTTTGGTCAACTCGCGACCGATGAACGCAGCTCGATCGGCGCCAAAGATCTCAACCATATCGGCCAGGCAATCTGCGATTCGGTGCACTGACTCATAAAAAACCATGGTTCTCGTCTCGCCCGCCAGCGCGTTCAGCCACTCACACCGAGCAGCCTTTTTCGCAGGACCGAATCCCTCGAAGGAAAAACGATCCGTCGCCAGACCCGCAACCGAGAGCGCCGCAATGACGGCACTTGCGCCGGGAATTGGCGACACGACGATGTCATTGTCGCGAGCCGCGCAAACCAGCCGGTATCCCGGATCACTGACCAACGGCGTTCCGGCATCGCTAACCAGCGCGACGGACTGGCCGTCCTGCAGCATCCTGATGATGTTGGCAACAGACTTTTCTTCGTTATGATCGTGCAACGCCGTAAGTCGGGACTTCACGCCGATATGCGATAGCAATCGCCCGGTGTGCCGGGTATCCTCGGCTGCAATGAGGTCCACCTCGGCGAGCATCTGGCGTGCTCGCGGTGTCAGATCTTCAAGATTACCGATCGGCGTTGCAACGATGAACAAAGTGCCGCTCATGTGGCGCTCAACTCTTACTCCGGTTTAACAAATATGACCAAGACACAACGACATCCTGCAGGGAAATCACGCTCACTGGCAAGCATTGTCGTATTGTCCATCGCTCTGCTCGCGTTGGCCGCCTGTGAAACAACCGGTATGGGCGGGTTTTTTTCGAGTGGCGAAGGCCGCGCAGCGCGCCTGGCGCAAAACGGCCAACACGCTGACGCGGCACGCACTTACCATGGCCTCGCGGTAACTGCCATTGGCATTGAGAAAGACAGGCTTAGCTTGCTCGCGATTGAACAATGGCTGGACGCCGGCGCCGTCGCACGCGCACGCGCCGAATTCGGTTCTGTTGCGCGGCCGACATCCGCAGAGCTGCTGCCAATCTGGAACACGAATTTTGCCGCCCTGGCTTTGTACAAAGGCGATGCGGATGGTGCCTTGGCGGTTCTTGAACCCATGAGTCGCGAGCCATTATCAAAGCGTGATCGACTGCGCGCTGAGGCATTGCGTGCCGACGCCTGGGTACAAAAACAAGACCCCGCGCGCGCAATTGAGCTGATGACCCAACGTGAAAACTGGCTGAACAGCAGGCGCAGCATTGAGAAAAATCGCGCCCGACTGTGGCAGGGGCTGTTGCTCAGCAATCCGCTGGTCCTAAGGGAAGCAGCGGAGATTTCTCTCAATCCGGTCACTCGCGGCTGGTTGTCACTGGGCTCGCTTGCGACCACAACAGGGCAACAGGGAATCGGCTGGAACAATGGCGTCGTGCGCTGGCGGG
>Ga0209988_10001959_pt1 | contig 13538 bp, 16 predicted proteins | sample N075metaG_FD_183115 | JGI IMG/M metagenome (GOLD analysis project Ga0209988, IMG submission 183115) | Deep subsurface microbial communities from Kermadec Trench to uncover new lineages of life (NeLLi) - N075 metaG (SPAdes) (version 2) | ecosystem: Environmental > Aquatic > Marine > Ocean trench... | reverse complement strand
AACAGTGCAGGCGCGTCCGCCAGCAACCTCCCGTCTTGATCCAACCGCCGGATGCGGTCGGCAAGATTCCGGAGGAGCTCCTCGAGGCGCTCCGAGCGCTCACGCCCGTAAATTTCGTCGTGCTCGTCCACAGCCACCTCCGGATCGTATGCCGGCCCCCGGCACGTACCACCACAATCTAATCCCCATCAGAGGAGGTGGAGATCACCCAATTGCACCTTTACGTGCTAAGCCATTATATTGCGGCGCTTGCAGTTGGACACTACGTTCAAGTATGAAACAAAGGAAGGTGCATGGCAAAGAACACCACTCAGGGACGTTCCGACTCCTCAGACCAGGCCCGGGACGAACTCTTCAGTCACATTCTCAGATGTGACGTCCTGGAGGCCGAACCCGAGCATCAGAAGGACTGGTTCGACGACACCATGCAGTATCTCGCCGACCGCTACCTCGATCTGTCGACCGAGGACCTGGCCAACGTCAGGGTGCTGGGAGAACGTTACTGCCAACCGGTGGTGAACAAGGCGGCGGAATCCGTCACCGCCTGAGCTAGTCGGTTCGCTCCCGCCCCTTTTCGGGGCGGTTTTGTTTGTGGGGCCTCCATCCGGCGGTTGACGCCGGACTCAGTGCCAGCGGTAGCCCACCGCCATTCGGAAGCCACCCCCGAACCCTACCTCCGCCGTCCACCCGCCGGTTCCTCCGGGGGACGTTTCGACGCCCAGCAGCACCACCATGTATCCCTGGGTACGGGCACCGCCCGCCAGGGCCAATCCCCCTCCGCCATAGACACCAACTGTGTGCGAGTCTGGACGCAAGTGGAAATGCGCCACGCCCTCGAGCCGCCAGGCCAGCTCTCCGCCCTGCAGGCCGAGCCCAGCGGTCCCCACCAGCCTGACCCGTCGCTCCACCCTGATCCCGGCAGACGGGCCTGCCACCACGGCCACGGGGTCGTCCGTGGTGGCGATCACCTGCAATCCCAGCTCGTGGGCACGTTGTGCCACCGCCACTGACGGAACCGCCAGCAGCGCTCCAGCCAGGGCCGCGCTACCCCAGGTGGAGGTCATAGGTGATCGGCGCATCCAGTTTCAGCGTGTGGGTGACCGAACAGTACTTCTCCAGCGAGAGTTCGATACTCCGGCGAGCCTTGGCTTCGTCGAGATTCTTCCCGGCCAAATGGAAGTCCATGTGGATGGTCAGGTAGCGCTTGGGGTAGGTCTCGTTGCGAACCCCCCGCACCTCCATTCGGAATGCGGTCAGCTCGACCTCCATCTTCGGCAGCATGGTGACGATGTCGCTCCCGGCACATCCGGCGAGTGCCATCAATAGCTGCAGCATCGGGCCGGGAGCCGTCTCGTTGGTCCCGTCGACCACGGCCATGGGTCCGTCCGGGTCTCCGCCTTCGAACACCATGCCGTTCCGCCAGTTCATGACGATGTGTTTGGTTTCCTGTGCCATGTTGCTCCTCGATTCGGGTCTGCCGTCGCCTCAGCGATGGAGTCGGCTGGCCGACCGGTCGACCCGGTAATAGTCCCAGACGGCACCGATGGCGACCGCCCCGGTGATCCAAGCCAAGGGTTTCAGGGCGGCGCTGTTCAGCTGGAACGCCAACAGAGTGGCCATCTGCAGGGCGGTCACGACTTTGCCGCCGGCCCGGGCGCTGATGGCCCGCTGGTGGTGGCGCATGGCAGTGATGATGAACGCCACCACGGCGGCGATGTCCCGGGCCAAGACCGCCACGATCTCGTACCACGCCAGCCGGCCCGACATCGCCACGACGCCGAAGGCTGCTACCGCAAACAACTTGTCCGCCACCGGGTCGAGGAACACCCCCAACCGGGAGGCACCGACGCGCCGGGCCACGATCCCGTCGAGCACGTCGCTGGCCCCGGCTGCCACCAGGGCGACCAGCCGCCACTGTGGCGCCAGGACGAATACCGCGGCCAACGGTATGCGCACGGCGGTGATCCAGTCGGCTACGCTGGGCCGCCAGTGATCTTGATGGGTGTCGGGCCCAGCACTACCTTCGGTCATTCACTCCCCGATCCCGGTGGCCCCCCATGGATCCTACTGTCCTGCGTCAAACGGCAATCTTCGGCGACCTCGACGATGCGGAAATCAAGCAAGTCGCCGAGATCTGTCACGAGCAGACATTCGCCGTCGGCGACTACATCTTCAAGGAGGGAGAGCCGGGCAACCGCCTGTTCCTGGTGCTCGAAGGCCGAGTCCGCATCAGCCGCGACATTCCCGGCTCCGGCGAAGAAGCCCTGTCGATCCTCCAGCCGGGCGCTTGTTTCGGTGAGATGTCGGTCTTCGACCGATCGGTCCGGTCGACCGACGCCATTGCCGATGTGTCCTGCCGCCTCGCCACCATCACCCGCCCGGAATTCGAGATGCTTCTCGAATTCAACCACGATCTCGGGTTCAAGGTACTGTGGTCGACGGTCCGACTCATCAGCTCGCGCCTCAGGGCCACCAACGAAAGCCTGCGAGCCTTTCTCGCCATGTCGATGTTCTAGCGGGCGGGCGTTCCCTCAACCGTACGCCCCCGTACGATCCCCTCGGCACACCGGCCTCCGGCGAATGCCCGGTGGCACACTGCGCTCACGTCGTCGACCGTGACCGGGCGATACCGGTGCCACGGATCCACCAGTTCCGCCAGTCCATTACCGGAAAACCACGCGTCCAGAATCTCGTCCATGACCGCCGAGCTTGTTTGACGAGCGATTTTCCGTTGACCGGCCAGATAATTGACGGCGCGCGACAACTCATCATCCGATACCGACTCTGTCGCGAAACGCTGGAGTTCCCGGTGCAGACCATCCCGGGCCTCTTCCTCCCGCTCGGGAGACGTCGCCACATAGGCCAACAGGGCGCCGGCTCCACGCCGTTGCCATGAGGAAGCCACTACCGTGTAGGCCAGCGACTGCTGCGATCGCAGAATCTCGAACAGCCGGCCTCCCAGGCCGCCGGCCACGGCCGCCCACACCTCCGCCGCAAACCGGTCGTCGTCCCGGCGGCCGGGCCCGGGGAAGACCATCGCCAGCGCCGTTTGGGCCTTGTCTCGCTGTTCCATTCGTGCCACCGCCGACGTGTCGACGGCGTAACTCGCCGGCTCCGGCCCGGTGTTTGACGGTGCCGCGGCGTAGTCTTCAAATGCCGCGGCAATTTGTTCGGCCAGTGCCTGCGGCTCGGCGTCCCCCACGGCTACTACGGTAAGCCGCTTACCATTGGTCAATCGCCGAAATTCGTCCTGCGCCCGGCCGGCGTCGAACCTCGCCAGCGATCGCGGGGTTCCCCCCATCGGCACGCCGTAGCCCGTGTCGTGAAACGCGGCGCCAAAAGCCAGTTGAAAGGGATAGCCGAACATGTCGTCGGTCCGCTGCCGGGCTTCCTCGATCATCACCGCCCGCTCACGATCCACTTCTTCGGTGGCGAACGAGGGATCTTCGAACAGCCGTCGCAACAGGGTGGCAGCCGCTGGTGCCTCGTCCGCCAGCACGGTGCAGCGGAAGCCGAAGCGCTCGCCACTCAGGTGCACCCCCACGGCTCCACCCCGGCGCTCGAACGCGGCTGCCACGCTGCCCGCTCCGTACGGTCCGACGCCACGAACGGCACTGCGTACTGCCAGAGCCCCCAGCCCTGCGGTATCGAGCGTCTCGCTGGGATCGCGAGGACCGTACACACCCAAGGTGATCGTCGGCACGTCCCGCTTGGGCCTGACGATGACATCGACTCCGTCGAGCGACACCAGCTGCACCATGTCGTCGCCGGCCAGGGTCACACGAATGGATGGGGGGACCTTCACCGGGATATCGGGGAGCACCGTCAATGGCGTGCCGGCCCCGTACCCCAGCCGGGCAGCTACATCAGCCACGTCCAGGTCGGCCCCTTGCTCTTCGGGGAGGTAACTCACCGCCGATACCGATTGGGGATCGATCCATCGCTGAACGGCCTCCCGAATCTCTTCCGCCGTCGTCTCCTGCAGCCGTTGGAACTCTTCGTCCAACAGGTGGACGTCCCGCAGCGCCTCTGCCGCCGCCAGTGCGGAGGCGCGTCCGTCCGTCGGTTCGAGTCCCCGTGCCCACCGGGTGAGCAGCAGCGTCCGGGCCCGTTCCAAGTCACTCGCCCCTGGGCCGTCGTTCACCAGGCGATCGATGGCGTGGCCCAACCCATCGAGTGCCGGGGCAATGCGGTCCGGCGCCAGCTCCATCCCCACGCCGAACAACCCCAGTTCGGTCGGCGCAAAGGTGTACGCCGACACCGCCGACACCACCCCGGGGGCCCGAAGCAATCGATACAACCAGGAGCCCCGGCCCGCCGACAGGACCGCAGCCGCCAGTTCCAGGGCCGCCTCGTCGGGGTGTTGCGGCGGTACTGTCCGCCAGCCGAGCATCAGTCGCCCCTGCGCCACATCACCGCGCAGGGTACGCACGCGCACCTCGCGCCGTGGTGGTTCGGCCGGTGATCGATCCACGGCGGGAGAATCGTCCGGCCAGTCCCGGTACCGAGTCCGCGCCATGGCCAGTGCCTCGTCCGGATCGATGTCGCCGACGATGGCAACGATGGTGTTGCGTGGCACGTAGCGGGAGCGGTAGTACTGCCAGACGTCGTCACGGGTGAGTTGGGCCAGGTGATCTTCGTGGCCGATCCGCCACCGTCGGATCCGGTGGTGGTCGTACATGATCTGGAACAGCGTCTCGGTGGCGACCGCGCCCGGCGAATCCCGCTTGCGTTTGGCCTCCTGAATGATGACCTGCAGTTCCCGGGCGAGTTCGTCGGCGTCGATGACAGAGTGCTGGAGCGCGTCCGCCTGGATGTCGAGCGCCGTTTCGAGTGAGGCGGCGGGGAGCACCACGTAGTAGGTGGTGTAGTCGTAGGACGTGCCGGCGTTGAGGTAGCCGCCGGCGGCCTTGGTCTCCTGGGCGATCTGGCCGACACCTCGCGTCGGAGTGCCCTTGAAGAACATGTGTTCCAGCACGTGCGAGACGCCGCCCCATCGGTCGGGCTCGTCGAAGAATCCGGCTTTGACGTGGGTGACCACTGCGGCCGCAGGCGCTGCGGATTGCGCCTGAGCCAGGACCGTGAGTCCGTTGGGGAGTTGCGCCCGCCGGACACCTTCCGTCCAACGGCCCATCAGCGGCCTGCGGACGTCACTGGATGATGCGAAGAACGCCCGCTTCGGCGCTCCCCCGAATGAACGCCTCGGCGTCGGTGACCGGAATCACGATGCCGGTCTCCGTCTGGCCCCGCCTCGCCTGGCCGGCCATGAATTCGCGCAAGGACGCTGCGGCCCACTCCACGTCGGCATCCCGCATCAGCAGCAGAATCTCGTCCCAACTCCCGTCGAACAGGTGACCCGCGAGGGTGGCGACAAGATGGCTCCCCCCGTGGCTCGGCCGACGCTTCTCCATGCCCGGCAAGTCGGCCACCATGGCACCGAACAATTCCAATTGGGTGGGATCGCGGGTGCTGCCGTCCGGTTGGCGTGCCTCGACTTCAGCCAGCAACACGTCGATCGGGTCAGGCTCGCCGGCGATTTCTCTCAGCCGCTTGGTCCAGGACCTCAGGCCCGGGTCGTCTTCCGGCAACCGGCACAACGCCCGCTTCAGTTCGAGGTAGCGCCACAGCCCCAGTTCGTCGTAGTGCTCCTCGGGCTGGGTTAGGCCCAAATGGTGGAGCGCGGCTTCCGACTCCCCTCGATCGTACAGAATGTTGGCCAGATAGATGCGGGCTTCACTGTATTGGGGGTCGAGTTCGAGAGCCCGGCGCATCCAGTAGAGGGCGATCGGGTCGCGACCCATCCGGTGCGACGCGTAGCCGACGCAGGCCGCGGCCTCGGCCGAGTCGGGGTGGTTCGAAACCACCAGCCCGAAGAAGCGGTGGGCGTGGCCCACCAACCCCTGGCGGAACAGGGCCCGGCCCAGTTGCAGCATGAGTTCGTGGTCGTCCTGAAATCCCAGCTCGACGATGCGCTCGTACGCCGACAAGGCGCCCGGCACATCGCCCACTTTCAGCAGCACCTCGCCGTACCCCGCCAGGGCGTCCTCGTGATCCACGTCGAGGGCGAGGGCGGTTTCGAAACAGCGGCGGGCCCAGGCGTACTCCTCCCTGGCGAGATAGGCATAAGCCATCCCGACCTGGAGTTCTGCGGCTTGGGGATAGAGTGCTGCGCCTGCCTTTAGAATGTCCAGCGCGTCGTCGTAGCGGCCTTCGTTGTAGAGTTGGTGGGCTTGTTCGTCGTATTCGTCGGAGCTCAGGAAGCGTTCCGACATCGGCAGGGCCTCCCAGCGAGGGTATTGACTAAAGTAGGAACTTCCCGACGCGGGATCAAGAGAGTTGCTTGCGGCGTGGGCGGTTACCGCACCGCACAACGCTCCGGGGGGAGAGCCCCGAGGTGCTCGAGCCGACGTTCCTGACGCACTTCCGTGCGCACGGGTCGCACCGATACGCCGGTTGCCGGAAAGGTGACGACCGTGGTGATGCGCCGGATCCACGACAGCGGCCCCATACCGGTCTGCCACAGCACGCGGCCCCATTCTTCCTCGACCGATTCACCCTGCGAAACCTGACCGCCGCCCAAGTCGACCGACACCGCGGTGGTGTCGCTGCGCAAGAGCCGCAGACGCAGGGCCGTCCGCCCGGCCACGAGAGTATCGCTCAGCCGGTGGAATCTCCATCCCCGCCCATCGGTCACCGCCCCACCCGGCACCAACGCCGCCGGCGGCAGCGGAGGGAACAACTCGTCGAGCGCCGTGTCCATCGCCGCGATCGCCAAAACCGCATCGGGGATGAACGGTGCGGTGAACAGATGGTAGTCACCATCGGGACGCAGGACCCCCCGGTACCGTCCACCCAGCATCCCGTCGGTAGCGGGCTCGAGTCTCCCTTCCGGTGTATCGCGCCACACTCGCAACCGTTCGAACCAGGCCGCCACCGACAATACCCCTCCGGTGTCTGCTTCGGTCCGAATGACGAGGTCACCCTCCCACCCGGTGGTTTCCGTCCGTCGATCCTCACCGTGCACCGTTTCGAGTTCACTCAGAACCGCCTGGTGGAAAGCCACGCAGGCCAACAACTCCGGCCGATACCGGATGACGGAACCGGCCTGGGCCGCCAGCGTCCCCCCGTGCGGCGCCACCATCGCCAGGGCAACGACCAAGGGGCCTCCCCCCCGGAGGCCCCTCGAACGGCTGTGTGGCAGCCTCACGTCCTGCTCCCGGTCACTCGGCTCGCATATGCGGATAGCGGTAGTCGATCGGCGGCACGAACGTCTCCTTGATGGTTTGGGGCGACACCCATCGCAGGAGATTCAGCGGCGACCCCGCCTTGTCGTTGGTACCGCTGGCCCGGGCTCCGCCGAACGGCTGCTGACCCACCACCGCTCCGCTCGGCTTGTCGTTGAGATAGAAATTGCCGGCCGCGTAACGCAGTGCCCGCTTGGCCTCGATCAGAGCCGCCCGGTCCTGGGCGAACACCGCGCCTGTCAGCGCGTAGGGCGACGTCGTGTCCACCAGCGTCAGCGTCTCCGACCATGAATCATCGGGGTAGACATATACGCTCAACACCGGGCCAAAGATCTCCTCGCATATCACCCGGGCATGCGGATCGTCCGCCCGGAGCAACGTCGGTTCGATGAAGTAGCCGACTTCGTCACTGGCCCCGCCGCCCGCCACGATCTCGATACCGGGATCGGCCTTCGCCTCTTCGATGTAGCCGGTGATCTTGGTATACGACTTCCGGTCGATCACCGCGGCCATGAAGTTGCTGAAGTCCGCCGGATCGCCCATCCGGATGTCGCCGATCATCGCCACCAGGCGCTCGCGTAATTCCGGCCACATGGATTTCGGCACGTAGCAGCGGGACGCCGCGCTGCACTTCTGCCCCTGGTATTCGTAGCCGCCCCGCACCATGGCGACCGTCAGCGCCGCCACATCCGCAGAGGGATGGGCCACGATGAAGTCCTTGCCGCCCGTTTCCCCGACGATCCGGGGATAGGACCGGTACCGGTCCAGATTGGCTGCGAGTTTCTGCCACAACGACTGGAACACCGCCGTCGATCCCGTGAAGTGGATGCCGGCCATCCGCTCCTCGGCAAACAACACGTCGGTCATCATCACCGGATTGCCGGGAACGAAGTTGATCACGCCCGGAGGCAGGCCTGCCTCCTCGAACAACCTGAACAGGTGGTAGTTGCTGAGTGTGCTGGTGTGGGACGGCTTCCACACGGCCGTCGTGCCCATCAGCGCCGGGGCGCTGCACAGATTCCCACCGATCGAGGTGAAATTGAACGGCGAAATGGCCCAGATGAACCCTTCCAGCGGCCGGTATTCCATCCGGTTCCACACGCCGGGGCCGGCATCCGGTTGCATACCGTAGATCTGTTCAGCGTAGTGCACGTTGAACTTCAGGAAGTCGATCATCTCGGCCGCCGCGTCGATTTCCGCCTGGTACACCGTCTTGCTCTGACCCGCCATGGTGCTGGCATTGATCAGCTGGCGCCAGGGGCCGGCCAGCAGGTCGGCGGCCTTGAGGAACACCGCGGCCCGGTCGACAAATGACCAACTGCCCCACTCGCGCTGCGCCTCGACCGCCGCCGCCGCCGCGGCCGCCACCGTGGCCGCGTCGGCCGAGTGGACCGTGGCCAGGGTGTGCCCGTGGTCGTGCGGCGACACTACCTGGTAGGTGTCGCCCGTGCGGACCTCCTTCCCTCCGACGATGACGGGGATTTCGATCTCATCCTGCCATACCCTCTTCAACTCCTCCTGCACCGTGGCCCTCTCGGGTGTCCCCGGGGCGTAACTCAGGACTGGTTCGTTGTGCGGCTGAGGGACATTGGGTGTGCTGTTCATCGGACGTCCACGGTGCAAGAGAATTGAGCCAGAGGGACAACTGAAGCCCGGCTGTCCGCTACGATGCGCGGGAGCTTACCCGATTTGAGGCCGCCGGGCAACGGGGAGAGCCGGCCGAAAATCGGCCCAGTCAGGGGACGAGCCCGGCCGGCGGGATTCCTCTGAAATCCGGTGGATCGACCGTCGGCAGCCCGGCCCCCCGCAGGATGGACTGCCCGTCCTGCGACACCAGAAAACGGAAGAACGCCCGCGCCACTTGAGGATGGGGCGCCTCGCGAGGCACCGACACGGCCAACTCGATGGCCCGGCCCCGGATTGCGATGATATCCCCCGGAGCACCGGTCCGACCCGGTACCCGGACTACGGCCCGGTCGTACTCATCGGCAAACCGCGGGTCGCTGAGGTCGATGGCCTCCGGCAGCGTCACGTAGGGGAGGTTGTGGAACCGCGCCACTGAGGCATACAACCAGGCGTAATCCAACTCGCCCAACTGCAACAGCGCTATCAAGTCAGCCGACTTGGGTCTGATGTATCGGGGCTCGGACCGATCTCGCAGCGCCCGGCCAAGACCAGGCCGACCGAAGTAGCGTTCCGCCAGGTCGAACACCATGAATGTGCGGTAGCCGGCCGGATCAACGGCCGGATCAGCGTGCCCCCACCGTACCGAGCCGTCGAGCAATACATCGGGCCAGGTGTCGGCCGTGGCCCGATCACCGGGCTGCACCATGGGAGACACGGCCAGCACCATCGCGTTTCTGGCAAAGACCGCATACCATGACGCGTACTCCGGCTGCAACAGTGCGGGGAACAGCGTTCCGTCCGCCAGCGCCAGGATGTCGGGAATGCGATCGAGCTCGGTGAGTTTCCTCACCGCGGCGAGGCTCCCGGAATGTTCCTGCCGGACGCGGACCTCCGGGTGGCGCTGGCTGAAGGCGTCGAGCAGCAGCTTGAACGGCACCGCCAGGCTTCCCGCGTTGTAGACGACCAGCGGCCCGCGAAGGTCTTGGGCAACGCCGCTGACGGGTGCTGCGGCCAGCAGCGCCCCGATCACTGGCGCCGCCCGGCTCCACCGCAATGGCCACCTGGAGGCCGTGATCCACATGGGCATCAGAACGTCAGCCGGTAGGCCATACTGGCACCCGTGGGGCCGGCCAGAAACGAGGGAGCACGCAGCCCGAAGATGGTCCACTGGCCGTAAACGAACTTGGCGCTGGCAACGCCCATGACCGCGCCTACCACTACGTCGCTGAACCAGTGCTGGTCGTCGTGCATCCTGGAGTACCCCGCTAGACTCGCGGCCGAGTAGAGAATCACCGTTGCCGCGGTGTGGTCGATCTCGTTGGACAGCGCCGTGGCCATGGCGAAGGCCATGGTAGTGTGCCCCGAGTAAAAGGCACTCCCCGGTGTCCCCGGGTGGAACGACAAGGCGCCCTCGTCGTCGCTCGGCCGGCTGCGCCCGACGATGAATTTTGTCACGTTGACCACCCCCGCCGCCAGGGCCAGCGTAGCCACCAGCCGCTCTCCCGTACGCGTCAACGCTTCGTCGCCGGTGGCCCAGCCGGCGAGCAACGTTCCGCCACTCACCAGAGCGAACGCCGCGCCGTTGCCCATCGCCCGGAATGGCTCCAACGCGATGACACCGTCGGAGCCACGCACGTCCGACACCGCTTGCCACACGATCTCGTCGAGGATCATCAACGCGCCGATCCCCACGCCGAAGAACGCCGCCTCCCGCAGGCCGATGTTTATGGGAGCGGTGGGGCACGTCGATAGCGCGGGGGAACAAGCCTGCGCGTGAACCTCCGTGGCGCGCCAAGTCCCCATCACCAGTGAGAGGCTCGCCAAGGCCACCACGAAGACACCACCGCAGGGAATTGGATGTCTACCGCGCATCGAGGAAGGCTCGATCCGATCCGCTAGCAGCATGAAGGGATTACCGACGGTTCACAGCGTGGTCCCTTTGACCGGGGAGCGCCCAACGATAGTATTGTCGGTAGCGCTTGACCAGACTCACCGCGCCGGGCATCATTGCCAACCATCGACCGACCTCCAGGCAACGCCCTGCGGCGATCACGGGCACCGACCAGGACAACCCCATGAACCGCCTTACTCTCGCCCTCCTCACTCTCCCAGCGGTCGCCGCCTGTCGCGAATACGACAGCTACGCAACCGTGGCCGACCAGACCGGCCTGGTGCCGGCCGCACAGTGGGCTTCTTACGGAGTGGAGCAGGCCCAAGCCGTAGCCATCGGCCGAGCATTCGCCGCGGCGTACCAGTCGGACACCCCCGAGGCGTTCGGCCGCCAGATGGACGCGGCCGTCGAATACGCCCGGTCACTGGGTGTCGAGATCGTAGTGGCGGACACGCTGGGTCATCGACTGACGGTCCGGTTTCCCAGCGGGTGGCGACTCGCCATCCTCCCGATCGACGACGGCGTCGCGGCGGCGGACACCCCGGGCATCGGCCAGTAACGACCACCATCGGGCGGATCGATGACGGACATCGTCCAACTCACAACCACCGTCGACAGCAAAGCGCAGGCCATCCACCTGGCCCAGACCATCGTGGCCGAGCGTCTGGCTGCCTGTGCCCAGGTCCAGGGACCGATCGAATCCGTCTATTGGTGGCAGGGCAAGATCGACAGCGCCACCGAGTGGTACTGCCATTTCAAGACGACAAAACTCTTGGCGCAACGACTGCGTGCCCGGGTAGTGAAGCTGCACCCCTATGACGTTCCCGAGGTGATCGTCGTCCCGGTCGTTGACGGTCACCCACCGTATCTGGATTGGGTAGCGTCGGAAACCCGACATCCGACCTCCGATTCCTGATCGTTCCACGGTATCATCCGGGAGGCCAGCATGACCGACCAAACGACATCACCCGAAGCCCCCGCTCCAGCGTCATGGTGGGAAGACTACCTGGAAATCTTCTTCGCTCCCTCTCGGGTGTTCGCCCGACGTCAGGATGCCAGTTTCTGGCTGCCCCTGCTGATTCTCACGGTCGTGGCCGCCCTGCTAGTCATCGGCCTGAAGGGGAGCTACGCCCCCGCCATCGATGCGGATCTTGCTCGGGGGATGGAGGCGGCCCAGCAGAAGGACCCGAGCCTTACCGCGGAACAGGTCGAACAAGGGATAGCCATTCAGCGAAAGGTGATCGGCGTCATCTCCCTGGTGATCTTCCCGATCATCGCATTGTTCCTCGGGTTGATCCTGTGGGGCGCGAGTAAGCTCGTGGGAGCCACCGAAAAGCTGGGGCAAGCGGTGCTGATCGCGACGTTCGCTTCATTCCCGCGAGTCGTCGGCCTACTCGCCGGCGGGGTTCAGGGACTGTTCCTACCTCCGGAGGCACTGAACGGCGCCAACCGATTGAGCCTCGGACCCTCTCGATTCCTCGACCCCGACACCGTGTCCGCGCTGACCGTTGCGCTCGCCAATCGCTTCGACCTCACCTTGTTGTGGATCACGCTCCTCCTGGCCATCGGCCTCAAGGTGATCGGCAAGATCGACATGAACAAGGCGCTCATCGCGGCGGGTCTGGTATGGCTCATCGGCGCTTTGCCCACAGTGGGTCCAGCCATAGTGGGAGGCGGTTAGCCATGGCGGGGAAGGCGCCGCGGAAGTACCTCGTTTGGCTCATCGTCGCCGGGTTCGTGGTGCTCCTCATGTGGAGCACCATGGCCAGCCAGCAGGTGGAATGCGAGGTGTGCGTGGAGTTCAACGGCCGCCGCAACTGCGCCACCGCTTCCGCCGCCAATGAAGCCCAAGCGGCCCAGAGCGCGCAGACCACAGCCTGCGGCACCGTGTCTTCGGGAATGGCCGAGTCGGTTATGTGCGGCGATGCCCCACCCGTCAGCCGACGGTGCCACGTGCGCTAGAGGCCGGCCAGCGAGGCCAGCACGGCTGCATCTGCCATCCCGGCATGGCGCCCCGTCTCGGCGCCGTTGGCGAAGGCGATGAGAGTGGGGATGCCCTTGATACCGAACCGCTGGGCCGTCGTCTGATTCGCGTCGGTATCCAGCTTGAGGACCAGCACCTCCCCGGCGTGGTCGCCGGCGAACTCGTCCAGCGTTGGGGCCATCACTTTGCACGGCCCGCACCAGTCCGCATAGAAGTCGACCACGACCGGCACCTCCGTTCCCTGCACCACCCTGTCAAAGTCGGAATCGGTAACCTTCAACGGACGGTCGAGTCTGATGGGACGGCCACAATCCCCGCACTTGGGCCCGTCTCCGGCCCGGTCGAGGTCGACCTTGTTCAGCGTGCTGCAAAAAGTGCAGCGTACGGTTGCCTTGCGGCTGGTTGGCTGGTTCATGCCGGAAAGTTAGATACCCCCGGAAGAAGTGTCAAAACCACACGGCGAGATCGTCTCCCCTGGTGAAGGGTGGCAGGCGCGCCGTGCCAAGAGGACACACCAAGCCGACTGGGGGGCACTGATGCCGGCAGAGCCGGGTTCGTGTCTGAGCAGATAACATCAATAGTCTCAATACGTTGCAATATTGATAGTGGCCCACCATGGGCCACCCCCCCGGTCGTGGAACCGCTGGCACCACCATTGCGTATGTCACCACAGAGGGGTCTCCCCCAACGACGCCAAAGGGTGCCGTATGTCAGAACTGACGATTCGAGAAATCGATCAGGACGAGGAATTCTCCGAGTGGCTGAGCGACGTCCTCCACGACGAAGCCAGAAC
>Ga0209988_10001956_pt1 | contig 13546 bp, 10 predicted proteins | sample N075metaG_FD_183115 | JGI IMG/M metagenome (GOLD analysis project Ga0209988, IMG submission 183115) | Deep subsurface microbial communities from Kermadec Trench to uncover new lineages of life (NeLLi) - N075 metaG (SPAdes) (version 2) | ecosystem: Environmental > Aquatic > Marine > Ocean trench... | reverse complement strand
TGGAAAAATCGTCACGGGACAGCCATCCCACAGCCCGCAGCAGGGTGAGGGCGAGACCCGCGCAGCCAGCGTCCCCGCGCAACGCAGCGATCTCGGGAAGACCCCGGTTGAGCACGGCAAGACCACGGGCACCATCCTGCACCAACGAGAACTCCTGCTGGGGATACGTTCCCGACGGAGGCTGCACCCAGCCGTCACCTGTGGGCTGCTCAATCGGCCGGTGGTTGATATAGAAATGTCCGTCCGACACGATCGTGTCTGTTTGAATCGGCGTCGGAAACCGGGCGCGCAGGCGGTGATCTTTGGCACGATTGTCGAAGCAGAGGTCTAGCTCCACTACGGGACTGTTATATGCCAATCCGATACGGATCCTCACCGGGCAGTCGACACCGGCCGCGCTGCGCGTCTTCCGGTGGCGCTCTATGGACGCGGGAAGCCGGAACTGGAAGGTCACTTCCAATCCCGCCCTGAACCCGGTGCTCTCCACGACCCCTATTTCGCCCTCGGCGTCGCCGGCGAGTACAGTTTCGCCGCTCTCGCAGGGCGAGTAATCGTACTCGTCCCCCACGTCCTCGGTGTCCTCCAGCCGGTTCAACCCTGGATACGCCGTCTCCGTAACCTTGTCGTACAGGTCGAACGTCCCGTTCGAGTGAACCGTCACCTTCACGAACTCGTTCTCCATCACGCCGTCCACAACAGTGACCATTTGAACACGCTCAGAGAACTCCCTGTCCGCCTGTCCCTCCGACAGCACGAAAGTCGCATGTCCCAGGGCCGGCAGATCCTCCGCGACGAACTGCACCGTCAGGATACAATCCCGCTCTTCACTCGAAACGTCATCGAGGACACCCTCGAGATGGGTCTCCAAGGCCTCGAGCTGTCGGCTCACGAATGGCTCTCTGGTGAAATCGAAGCCCCAAGATCGTCTCACGAAGCTTGCGCTCACAATTCTCAGTGGTACCACCCGGCCCGTTTCGTCCGACAACTGCAGGGCGTCCACGTCCCCGTCGAAGTCGCGCAACACGACCACTCGCTCAACCACTTCCGTCCGTATCTCCGGCAGCGGATTCGCGACACAAATCACCACTCGCTCGTCTCCCGGAGGATTCGGCGCCACCGGAGACACCAGCGATTCGAGTTGCTTGCGGATCACCTGTTCACCGGTTTGAATCACTCCGTCGAAACGGGAGACCATGTCGCGGTGCACCGCGTCCACGCTACAGCCGCATATCGAGTCGTGGGGATGATTCTGCAGCAGCAGTTTCCATGCGTAGTCGATCTCCCCGTGGGGATACGGGCGATCCAAGGCAAAGTGCAAATAGCCGGCAAGGGGCTCGACATAGCCGGCCAGCAGGTGTTGGGCGTACTCGTTGCGCTGCTTCAGGTACATGCGAGCCGACCAGACACCCGGCAGTATGAACTGCAACCGGCCTCCGAGCAGCTCACCACGGTGGCTTTCCTTGGCAAAGCCGGCATCGGCCACCGCCCGGACGTATTCTGTCAGACTGGCGTGGTGGAATTCCGTCTCTGGGAAGGCGTCCCGTAACGCGGCGACGATACGTCCCAACTCTGGTTGTGGTGGCAGGTGGTCACATCCGTTGTTCAGTAGATATATGTCACCCCGCGACCACTGCTCTATTTCCGCGAAGAGGTTCCGCACCTGTTCTACTGCATGGTCCACATCGACGGCACGCTGTGTGCGAGCGTGCCCCGATTCATGAAACCCCAACTCGCCACCGTTGCAATAGCCAGGGTATTGGTTGATCGCGAGCACCTCGCTCCCGTCCGGGGCCGACCACCGGTACTCGAGGCCGAGGTCGTCGATCTCCGCACCGTTTCCCCGCGTGTAAACGAAGGAGTCGATTCCGGCAAGTCGGAGAATCTGCGGCAGTTGCGCAATGTGTCCGAAAGAGTCGGGCACATATCCAACTTTCTGCACCGGTCCGATCTTGCCAGCAACTCCGTGGCCAAGGATGAGATTGCGAACTATGGCTTCTGCGCTTACCAGAAACTCATCCGGCAGGACATACCACGGCCCGACGGACAGCGCGCCTCCCTCCACCAACGCTCGCATCCTACTCTCATCGCCGGGAACGATTTCCAGATAGTCTTCGAGAATGATCGACTGTCCGTCGAGGAGAAAATGTTGGAACGCGTCGTCGTTTTCCAACCGATCCAGAACCGTACCTACCACCCCGATCAAGTCCACCCGGAACTCGTGGAAGGGACGATACCACTCCCTGTCCCAGTGGGTGTGTGAAACGATGTAGACCTTCTTGGGTGACACGGCAGTCATGACTCGAAGCAGTTAAGTTACCGCCCCACAGCGTGCCGTTCGGCTCGGCCGGCGAGGCTAGGTGTCATGAGCCGCTCGCAAATCGCCTCGAAGCCGTCTAGCGGTCCGGACCATTTCAACTCATCGACCGATGCGCTGACTGGAGCCCTCACGTCAACCGTGGCGATGCGGCGAAACAGAAGAGCCAGATCGCGATCCTGTGCAAGCGTGTTAGCGAGTTTGGCTGCACCGCGAACAGAAACATCCCAGTCCTCCGCGGAGTCGGGGATCTCCTCGATGTGGTGGTAACGAGCTAGAACCGTGGAAGACGACTTCGCGCCCCACCCGGGCAGCCCCGGGTAACCATCTGCGGAATCCCCCATCAACCCCAAGTAATCGGGAATGGACAGCGGGGCCACGCCGAACTTTCGAATCACGCCCTCTTCATTCCTGATCTCTCGTTTGCGACGGTCCAATTGTACCACACGGTCACCGACAACGCATTGTGAAAGATCCTTGTCCGGCGTGCAGAGCAACACTTGCTCGACGCGCTCGTCGGCCGCCGCCATCTCGGCGCCGGCGCCGAGGGCGTCGTCGGCCTCGTGCTCGACCATCGCCCACACTACTACACCGAAACCGCGAAGCGCATCCTCGAGCAACCCGAATTGGGACAGCAACTCTGGTTCGATGCCAGAGCCATCTTTATAGTCAGGCCAGAGGTCATTGCGGAACGATTCGATGACGTGGTCGGTGGCCACGGCAATGTGGGTCGCACCGTTCTCCAACATCGACAACACCGACCCCACCACTCCTGCGGTAGCAGCCACTTCTTGCCCATCATCGTTGATCTCGTTGGGTAGGGCGTAATAATGGCGAAACAGCTCATAGGTGCCGTCGACGAGGTGGACCTTCATGTGGGATAGTGTAACCGACGGGGCCATGCGGACGCTACAGTCCAGCAGTGGAAGGGGAGAGAGATAGGGGAGAGGGGAGAGGGCCCAGCCCCCGCCCCTTGATCGCCACATTGGGGCGGGAGAGGACGGGACCCTCTCCCCTCTCCCCTCTCCCCTCTCCCCATTGACGCCCAGGCCACCTCGCACACAGTTTGAACACCCATTGACTGTCGGCGGAGACTTGGATGAACAATCGAAGAAGAGGGCTCGTTCGTGCGTTGGCCCCATGGGTGATCGTGTTCGGGATCGGTGTGGGGGTGGGATTCTACGTCCGCGACCGCCAGCAGCACGAGCGCCTCCAGGACGCCGTAGAATCGGCTCGGGAGCAGATGGAGGAAGCCGGCCTCGAGGCCATCGAGCGAGCCCGCCGCGCCGGCGCCGACCTCACTGCAGGGGCTGAAGCGGCTGCCGAAAGCACCAAGGCGGCGTTCCGGCGCCTCGTGCGAGGTCCACCAGAAAACTGAAGCCAGCCAGGGACGTTATGGACAGTGCGGGGCGGCGGAGTTAATAATTGTGGGCTCCACCGGCTGGCAAGTGAAACAATTCCACCATCTGGCGGTACGATTACACCAACGCTCACGGGATGGCATGAGGTAGTGACCAAGCGCAGTACGAAGAAGGACCACTCTACGGCGAACAGGCGTTGTCGGCACCGACTCGCCCCAGTCGTCCTTGCCTTCCAGGTGTTCGCGGCGACGCTGGTACCGGTCGTCCATGCCAGTACCGAGGCCCTTGGCAGCGACCCGACGATTGAGGCAAAGCATTCGAGTGAGTGCGTTCCGGTACACGATGAGGCCAGGTGCGTCCTCACCATGCACTCTCAGCAAGGGTACCCGGAGTCCCGGGCCCTTCCCCCTGAAACGCCGCATCGACGTCTCGCCGGGTTGGTAGACTCTCCCCTCGCCGGTGCCCAGCGAATCAACCCATCCTCCAACGGCGAGCGAGCCCCTCCGATCCAGTAACGCTGCACTCATCCATCGGCATTTCGTGGATCTGTCAGGTCCGAGCGGACAAGCGAATCGGACGTTACTGGTTTGGAGGTAGGCTTGAGGAAACAACGACTACCATGGTGCTTGCTGGCCATTGCGCTGTGCGCTACCCCGGCAGCCGCACGGCAGGTGCCAACACAACAGGACTCGATCCTGATACAACTGCGCCAACTCCTGCGCCGAGTTGATTCGCTGGAGCACTTGGTCGCTAACCTTCGGGCAGCCGGCGCCGACACCGTCGGCCCCGTAGACGAACTCGCCGCGCTACGGGCGGCGGCGCGTGCCGCCGCCGGAAGAGGTACTAGCCGCGCCGACACCACCGCGTCACAGGTAAGCCGCACCGGCAATCTTCAGGTACTCAACCCCGAAATCAGCGTTACCGGCGACGTAGTCGGGAGCTACATCGCACCCGGCGGCGCGCCCAACAACGCGAGCTGGACTCCACGGGAGTTCGAGTTCTCCTTCCAAGCGGCGCTCGATCCCTACACCCGCACCAAGATCTTCGTCACGCGCGAAGAGGATTTCGAGATTGCTGGCTCCCCCGAGGAAGGTGGAGAGGAAGAGGGCGGCAGCTTCGAGATCGAGGAAGGTTACATCTATTGGGTGGGCCTGCCGGGAGGATTCGGGGCGAAGATCGGAAAGTTCCGCCAGGAGATCGGCCTGTACAACCGCTGGCACACCCACGCGCTCTTCGAGATCGAGCGCCCGCTGGCTGCGACGACCTTCCTCGGCGAAGACGGTTTGATCCAAACCGGCCTCAGCGTCACCGTGCCGAATCTCACGCTCGGCCCCTCCACCCTCATCGCGACGTTGGAGGCAACCAGAGGAAGCAACGACGTGCTGTTCGAAGGGGGAAACGAGATGAGTTATCTGGCCCGCTTACAGAGTTTCTTCGACATGGGAGCGAGTTACATCCAGATCGGAGCCACCGGCGTGCTGGGAGAGAACGGTGACGCTGGAGTGGACACCGAGCTGCTGGGAATCGACGCGTCGTTTCGCTGGACCCCTCCGGGCCGTGCTCAGTATCGCGACTTTCAACTCAAAGCCGAGTGGTATTTCGCCGAGAAGACCACTCCCACAGAGACGCTCACCGGAAACGGCGGATATCTGCAGGCCAATTTGCGCATGAGTCGCCGTTGGATACTGGGGGCGCGCACAGACTACGTCAACGGATTCGGCGTCTCACCCGACATCTTGCAATTCGTTCCGAGTATCTCGTGGTGGCAGAGTGAATGGGTGCGATTACGCATGCAGTACAACTATCTGAGACCAAACGGCGGGCCCAACAACCACACGCTCCTCTTGCAAGCCATGTGGGCCATGGGACCGCACAAACATGAAAGCTATTGAAGAAATGAAATACACAGCACTGCTTCACGGAGGAGTGATCGCCATCGGATTGTCTGTCAATCAGGGAGTCGCGGCGCAGGAACGGATTCGTGTGGTGGCCACGTTGCCCACCTACGCAGCCATTGCCACAGAAGTCGCCGGAAACCTTGGGGACGTCCGGTCGATCGCCAGAGGCGATGAGGATCCGCATTTCGTGAACGCGAGGCCCAGCTTCGCGGCCATGATCCAGCGAGCGGATGTCTTCATTTCCACCGGCCTCGATCTCGAACTGTGGGTCCCGGCCCTGCTCGATCGGGCCAACAACCGGAAAGTGGTCCCTGGCGGCCCAGGTCACGTCGTTGCGTATGCGGGCATCCAACTACTGGATGTTCCCCAAAACGTGTCGCGAGCCGGTGGTGACGTTCACGTGTTCGGCAACCCACACGTGCATTCAGATCCGATCAACGGCATCCTCATTGCGCGCAACATCCTGGCGGTCTTGAAGCGAGTGGACCCGGCAAACGCCGCTACATACGAGTCGAACACCAAAGCCTTTGAAGACCGCGTGATACGCAGTCTCTTCGGCGACGAGATGGTGGACCTCCTGGGCACGGAGACATTGTTCGATCTGGCACTGAGCGGTCAGTTCTGGGAATTCGTCGAGAACCAGAGCTTTCAGGGCCAGCCTCTCTCCGAACGAGTAGGGGGTTGGCTGGGAAAAGCCGCTCCCTTCCGCAGTCAGCGCATGGTGTGTTACCACAAGAACTGGGCTTACTTCAGCGCTCGATTCCAGATTCCGTGTGCCATGTACGTCGAGCCCAAGCCGGGAATCCCCGCTTCCCCGCGCCACGTGCGTGACGTGATCGACTTCATCCGCGCAGAGAACATCCCCGTTCTCTTCGCCGCGAATTACTTCAGCCAGCGTCAGGTGGAGCGGGTCGCGTCACGGACAGGAGCCGTAGCCGTGATCGTACCGGAGCACGTGGCCGGCGAGGAAGACATCGACGATTACTTCACTCTCATCGACACTTGGGTGTCCCGATTGAGCGCGGCGTTCGAGAGCCAGGTCTCGGCCACCGTGCGCGACCGATAGGAGCAACTCGTGCTGGAACTCATGCTACCCGCCCTTGTGGCTTCTCTCGTCCTCCTGGGACTCCATGGATATCTCGGCATCCACATCATCGCCCGGGGCGTCATCTTCGTCGACCTCGCCCTCGCCCAAGTCGCTGCCATGGGATGGGCTGCCGCAAACCTCGGTCTGGCGGCCTGGATCGGGAACCTTCTGGGCATTCCGGCATCCACCGCAGCCTATTCCGTCGGGTTGGCAGCCACTCTGGTGGCCGCCGGTCTGTTCAGCGTGAGCCGGATGGAGCACGCTTTCGTGCCGCAGGAAGCGATCATCGGTATCGTCTTCGTCGTCGCTTCTGCTGGAACGATCCTCCTCGCATCACAGGCACCACGAGGCTCAGAGCATGTAGAGGAACTCCTTACCGGGAGTCTACTCTGGGTCACCTGGCCCGATATCGTGCGCCTAGCCGTCGTGTATGCCGCTATCGGAGCCGTCCACTGGTTCTTCCGAGACCGTTTTCTCACCATCTCGCTGAACCCGGACAAGGCCGCCAAGGGGAGTTTTTCCGTCGCCTGGTGGGACTTTCTGTTCTACGCGTTGTTTGGGCTGATGGTGACCATGTCGGTAGCAATCGTAGGCGTACTCTTGGTCTTCAGTTTCCTGGTAATCCCGGCCGTCATCGCTTTTCTCTTCGCCAGAAGGCCGGGATATCTGCTCGCCATCGCTTGGACGTCCGGGACCATTGCGACTTTCCTGGGGCTCTTCATTTCATTCCAAGCAGATCTACCTACGGGCCCGGTGGTGGTGTGCAGCTTTGCCATAGTATTGATCGCCGCGTTTGGCCTGTGGGCTGCGATGGGCCGGCGGGAACCTGTCTCCGCGCCCAGTGAAGCGCCCTGACAGGAACCGCTGGAGCCTCAGCCGCCTGCTCCGAAGAGCTTCACGCGTCGTCCGCCTACGGGGGCCATGTCGCCCTCGAAGCGCGACAGCACCGTATCTTTGGCAAAGGCGGGATCCTCGCTCGGATAATCGGAGTTGTAATGCAGCCCGCGGCTCTCCTTGCGCAACAGTGCAGAGTGAATGATGAGTGATGCCACAGTCGCGATGTTTCTCAGTTCCAACAGGTCCGACGTCACGAGGTATTTCCAGTAGTATTCCGTAATCTCCTCTTCCATCAGCTCTTGCCGGCGCAAAGCACGCATCAGCCGCCGGTCGGACCGCACTATCCCTACGTAGTTCCACATGTATCGCCGAACCTCATCCCAGTCCTGAGACACCACCACCGACTCGTCGCTTGGCACCGCGTCGCCCACCTCCCAATCGCTGACGTCATCGTAGTCTGGACGAGGTGCGTCCCCGGCGGCGATTCCGGCCCGATGGGCGAACACGAGACATTCGAGCAGCGAATTGGACGCAAGGCGGTTCGCTCCGTGCAGCCCTGTGCAGGCCGTCTCGCCCACCGCAAACAATCCCGGCACGCTGGTGCGCCCATCCAGGTCGGTGACGAGACCTCCGCAGGTGTAATGCGCGGCCGGCACGACCGGAATCGGCTGCACAGTTATGTCGATCCCGTACTTGAGACATCCGGAGTGAATGTTGGGAAACCGTTCGCGCACGAAAGCGGAGTCCAGATGACTCACGTCGAGGTGTACGTGGTCCTCACCACTGGTTTTCATTTCAGTGTCTATTGCGCGAGCAACGACATCCCGCGGAGCCAGCTCTTTCGCTTCATGGTAGCTCGCCATGAAAGCACGACCGCCGAGATCGCGCAGCACCCCGCCTTCACCACGCAGCGCCTCCGAGATCAACATACCCCTGGCTTCGGGGTGGTAGAGGATGGTGGGGTGGAATTGAAAAAACTCCATGTTGGCCACTCGGGCTCCGACTCTGTACCCCATCGCGATCCCGTCACCCGTAGCAACGTCGGGATTCGACGTGTAGAGGTACACCTTACCCGCACCTCCCGTCGCCAGGACGGTCACCGGGGCGAGAATCGTATGTGTTTCACCTGTCGCCGTATCCATGACGTACGCCCCTTTGCAGACACGGTCATCGTCATCGGATGGAACGATCAGGTCGACGGCGATGTGGTTCTCCCAAATCTCCACGTCGGGGAGCTGTCTCACTGTTTCGAGCAGCGCTCGAATCATCTCACGGCCGGTGGCATCTTCGGCGTGGACGATGCGCCGTGCCGAGTGGCCACCTTCCCTCCCCAGATCTAGCTCGTCGGGTCGACCCTTGTGAGTCGTGAACCGGGCGCCCAGTTCCCGAAGCTCGTTGATTCGTGCAGGGCCGTCGCGCACGCATAGCTCGACGGCGTCGCGGTGACAAAGCCCGCGGCCGGCTACCAGCGTGTCGTCGATGTGCGCATCGAAGCTATCCTGCTCATCAGTCACCGACGCAACGCCCCCTTGCGCGTTCTGCGTCGCCGATACCACCACTTCGCGCTTCGACATGAGTATGACCCGACCCCCGCCGGCAACCGTTCGGGCAAATGTGAGCCCCGCCACACCCGTTCCGATAACAAGAAAATCACACTCGACACGCATGCGACTCCTACTTCTTTCTCCTCAAACCCGAACCCACCATTTGCCCTTTTCGCTCTTGCCCTCTACCCGGCGAAAATCGACCGCGTCGATATCGGCGCGCAATGCAGCGACGAGACGTTCTCCTTCCTGCCTCGTGATCTCACCATGCAGGAAGAGCACGGTTCCCTCGTCGCCTTGAAGCTCGACTTTGATCGTCCGTGTGTCACCAACATACTCTCGCAACTGTCGCTCCAGGCCTTTGGCGAACTCGAGTCGCTCTTGCCGTGAAGACGGCTTCTTCTTTTTCTCGGCTCTCGCCTGCACCTCTCGGTGTTGACGCCATACACCGGTGACGGCGGGCAGTGTGAATGGGAGCCCAATGATGACGCCGAAGGTGAAGAAGAACCAAGGGGATACGAACAATGAGTCGGCGTCGAGATTGGCCACGAGGGAACGGAGCACCCAGCCGAGGCCCGCGACGACGACGGTCACGACGACCAGGTAGTAGATCGCCAACCCCCACCAGCGCCATTGGGTCACGAACGCCCGTCCCATCCCGCTCCGCACGACCGTATTGGCACCGAAGGAGCTCAACAGGCCGCCGGCGAGGATCAGCATGGACAACCCGACAAGGGGCATGAGTTCAAAGGAATTCACTTGTTCGCACTCTCGTATTCCGTGAGCTAATATACGCCGCCTGCAAAGCTGGATTCCAAGCGCGGGACCTCCTATCGTTAGGGACCTCCCGATGATCCACAGTATCTCCGCGTTCCTCCGCCGCGTTCACGACGGTCTCCGACAGACCGAACAGGTCTACATGGTGCTTGTCGCCGTGGTGATCGGCCTGCTCGGTGGATTGTGCGCCGTAGGATTCCGCCAACTCATACAGATCCTGAATCGGGTGGCATGGCACGAGAGCCAGTACACTGTCGAGTATCTGTATGGCCTCCCCATCTGGTGGAAAATCCTGGCCCCGGCAGCCGGTGGCCTGATCGTGGGCCTCATCACATATCGCTTCGCCCGCGAGGCCCGGGGACACGGTGTGCCCGAAGTGATGGAGGCCGTGGCTCTCAAGGGCGGACGCATAAGGCCCCGCGTGGTGGTTGCCAAGATGGTTGCCTCGAGTGTCAGTATTGCCTCTGGGGGATCGGTTGGGCGAGAGGGACCCATCGTGCAGATCGGTGCCGCACTGGGGTCCACATTGGGACAGTGGCTGAAGGTAGACCAACGCCGCCTCCGCACGCTCGTGGGCTGCGGTGCCGCCGCCGGTATCGCGGCCACTTTCAACGCGCCCGTGGCCGGCGCCCTGTTCGCCGTGGAGATCATCCTGGGAGACTTCGGCGTGTCCCAGTTCTCGCCGATAGTCATCTCCTCGGTCATGGGAACCGTCGTCAGCCAGTATTTCCTGGGCGATGTCCCCGCGTTCGCTGTCCCCGCCTACAGCCTCGTCCACGCTTTCGAGTTGTTAGCCTATGCAGCCCTTGGCTTGCTGGCGGGGTTGGCCGCCCTGGCGTTCACGCGAACGCTGTATGCGGCGGAAGACCTTTTCGACAAGGTGCGCATTTATCCGCCGATCAAAACGCTGATCGGCGGTGCCATGATCGGAATCATCGGCGTGTGGCTGCCCCAGGTGTTCGGAGTTGGCTACGAAACCATCAACGATGCACTGCAAGGAGCCATGGTCTGGAAATTCATGCTGCTCCTCGTCGTGTTCAAGATCGTCGCCGTGTCGATCACGATCGGTTCGGGAGGGTCCGGCGGCATCTTCGCCCCGTCGCTATTCATTGGCGCCATGCTCGGCGGAGCCGTCGGAACCGTGGTTCATACCATTTGGCCGGCGAGCACGGCCGGGGCCGGAGCGTATGCGTTGGTGGGAATGGGAGCGGTCGTCGCGGCCGGCACGCACGCACCGATCACGGCGATCCTCATCATTTTCGAGTTGACCGGAGATTACAAAATCATCCTCCCACTGATGATCAGCTGCATCACCGCAACGCTCCTGGCAACCCAAATGCAAACGGCGTCCATCTACACACTCAAGTTGCTGCGCCGTGGCATCGACATTCACAAGGGGAAAGACGTCAACGTTCTCCAGTCGGTGCATGTGCGTGAAGAGATGCGCTCTGATGCGGTAGTCGTATCCCCTGAAGCACCGCTGGTTGCTTTGCTTTCCAAGTTCATCGAGCATCCGGGTAGTACGCTGTTCGTCACCGATGACGACAACCACCTGCTGGGAATCGTCACCTCCGATGACATCAGACCGCTGATACGCAATGCCGCATCGCTGGAGACACTGGTCATCGCGGAAGACGTCATGACTGCGCAGGATTTCCCCACGGTCTCACCGGACGACTCGCTGGCGTACGTGATGAAATGTTTGGGTTCGTACAGAGGCGAAGTTGCAGTCTTGGAACACGAGCGATTGGTGGGCGTCATCTGGCCGGAAGATGTGATTCAGCGGTACAACACGGAGATTTTCAAGCGCGACATGGCCCGAAGCATGGTGTCCGCCGTGAACGGCGAGAGCGCGGTAGTGACGGCAGTGGAAGACACCGCCGTGACGGAGATTCCCGTTCCCGCTCAATTCATAGGCAAATCAATTCGAGAGTTGGACATTCGAAAGAACTTCGGCGTGAGCGTGTTAATGGTCAAACAATCGACAGCGGACGGCCAGGAAGAACTTCAAACGACCCCATCGGCAGACTACACATTCCGGCAGGACGACGTGATGTTGGTGATGGGACCAAATGAGGAGCTTCGCCGTCTGAAGAAAGGAAGATGATGCGCGAATCTTGGGGAAGCCGTTTCGGATTCATCATGGCCACGGTGGGTTTCGCCGTCGGCCTCGGCAACATCTGGCGGTTCCCCTACATGGTGGGCGAGAACGGCGGCGGCGCGTTCCTGGTCGTTTACATCGCGTGCGCCGTTCTCATCGGGATCCCGCTCTTCACCGCCGAGATCAGCCTCGGCAGGAAAACCCAACTCACGCCCATCGCCGGGATGGCCAAGCTCACCGGAAGCTCGACACATCCGTGGAATATCGTCGGATGGCTTGGCACTATCGTGAACGTGATGATCCTCTCCTACTATACCATGATCCTGGGCTGGGTCGTCTCGTACTTCATCCAGATCGTCACCGGCCGGTTCAGCGGCATTCCAACCCACGAGATCCAGGCAACGTTCGACACCTTCGTTGCCAAACCACTACCGGTCTTGGGCTACGTATCGTTGGTCCTCGTCGTGATCGGTGTGTTGGTGGCACGCGGCGTTCAGGAGGGCATCGAACGCGTCGCGAAGATCGCCATGCCACTCCTGTTCGTCATGCTGCTCGTACTCGTGGCACGTTCTCTGTCGTTCCCAGGGGCGGCCCGTGGCCTCGCCTGGTACCTCAAACCGGATTTCTCGGCCCTGACCAGCCAGACGGTGCTTGCCGCCCTGGGCCAAGCGTTCTTCTCCATCGGCATCGGCATGTCGGCGGCCTTCGGCCTCGGGAGCTATCTCCACCGAGAAAAGAGCGACATCCCCGGCAATGCCGCCATAGTGGTGGTGTGCGACACGTCCGTTGCGTTCCTCGCGGGCCTCATGATCTTTCCGGCGCTGTTCGCGTTCGGCCTCGAGCCCGACTCGGGTCCCAGCCTGCTGTTCGTGACGATGACCAACCTGTTCAACCGGATGCCCGCAGGGCAGTTCTTCGGCGGGGCGTTCTTTTTCTTATTGATTCTTGCCGGCCTCACATCGGCAATGGCGCAAATCGAGGTGCTTGTGGCAACTCTCCTGGACTCATTCCGCATCACCCGAAAACAAGGAGTGGCAATCGTATGCACCGGGCTTTTCTTTCTGGCCATACCGAACGTGCTTTCCCAGGGACCGTGGGCGCACATTCAGGCGTTCGGCAAAGACATCTTCGTTCTGGTGGATACGTTCTCGGGCAACTTCTTGCTCGTGGCCAGTGGACTGACATTGGCAGCCTACACGGCCTTTGCATGGGGTTGGGAACGGTTCCGCGACGAGACGAATGTGGGAGCAGGCCGCCTGAAAGTGTTTCCCTGGTGGAAGCCGTTCATCAAGTACATCATCCCGATTGCGGTTGCGGCGATTCTGTTGGGAGGGTTGGGGGTGTTCTGAGGGCTGATAGTGAGAAGGAGAAGTGAGTAGTGAGAATCCAGACCCGTGACTCAACGAGCCACCCCGACAGCTAAACGCAGATCCCGCAGCCACCAAAGTGACTGCGGGATCTGTCCAATCTTGGGGCTAGGCTTGATCGATGAACCGTCCCCATATCTAGGCTCTCACCAGTTGAACATCGATCGTCTGTACCTCCTCTAAGCACAACGGGATGACGAGGGCTCCCTGAAAACCATCGATGCTGTAGATAACGGTGAAGGGGCAGAACTCTTCCCCCC
>Ga0209988_10001954_pt1 | contig 13555 bp, 8 predicted proteins | sample N075metaG_FD_183115 | JGI IMG/M metagenome (GOLD analysis project Ga0209988, IMG submission 183115) | Deep subsurface microbial communities from Kermadec Trench to uncover new lineages of life (NeLLi) - N075 metaG (SPAdes) (version 2) | ecosystem: Environmental > Aquatic > Marine > Ocean trench... | reverse complement strand
GTTTCATTTCGCCAGATTTGATTGCCGTTAAATTCAACCAGGCCAATTTGTCCATTTTTGGCAGTAAATGCAATTTTATCCAGAGGCAAAAGCGCAAGCCCTGAAATTTCATCATCCGCTGCATTCTGGATAAATCTTGCGGAGCCATCGGGACTCACGACGAGCAAGTCACCCGTTTCCGTGCCAACAACCACTTGAAAACCAAAATTCGGTGCAGTGGCGATGATAAGAGGAGGGGTGGTCAATTTTACCGGGCTTTCGAATACATATAAACTATCGGCTCTGCCAAAAGGGGGATTAAAGTCTTGCGGTAAATATGCAGCAACGACCTGATCGGTCACGGCAATAACAGCGTTTTTTTGCAAATCAGCAGAGGCAATTGCAGTCGAAAACAGTTTTGACCCTTTCGGACTTGCAAATATTGCCAATGGCAGCGTCCTAATTTCCCCATTGAGTTTTTCGATTTTCCTGGAATCTTCATTTTGAATAAGTTTCGAGCCATCTGAATTCCAGACTAAAATATCCGTACCGGTTTGCGAAGCGAAAATAATCTCCTTATTGGAGTCGTTATTTAAGTCTGCAATTACCAGTGAATTCGATATAGGTGCTGTTGAGCCGGTAAACTGCGGAAAACCGGCGACAGTAATTTCATTGCGAACGCTGAAACTCATCACAGTATCCGGTTCACTAAAATCTGTGATAAGGATCTGCGGATTTGCAGCGGAATTTGATAAACTCGCCGGGGTCGTAAATGGCGTGAAAGCGACCTCAGTTGAATTGTTGACCAGCATGTTGATCGGATTTGACCCCCAAAACATATCCTCAGTAATGCCATTTTCTGCACCGGCACCGGCACTTAGAAAACCATATTGTTGACCAAGATCCTGAGCGCCGTCCGCTTCTTTCAGAGCAACGCCGCGGCGATCCGGATCCGCGTTGACGCGGTTGGACGCGAAATTTGCTTCGATCACCCTTTCGTCGATATGCCAGATATGGATTCCGGCCTCCACAACCAATAGCTCCCCCTGGTAAAACAAAAACTTGGGCAGGCCAAAGTCATATTCATCAACCCGAGTAATGACGCCAATCCCTTGTTCATGTGCGATCGAAGGTGCGCCTCCGGCGGTCCAGGTAAATTCAATTCTTTTACCGCTGGCGTCCCTGCCGACTGCAACATTATCGCCATCAAAGTCACGATGCCTGTTTTCAAGCAGGAAGTATTCCTTACTATTAATTGGAATCTTATAAATTTTATTTTGGTTGGCCGCTCGAGATGCTGCGATGGGAAGATTATCCCCTGCTCGAATTTCAATTGGAGACTCCCAACCCAAAAAGACTTTCGACCAGGCGCATGGTTCAGCGGGCAAAAAACCGCTGAAGTTGCCCGAGCCCTGGTCCATAAGCCCGAAGACGCCAATCCCTGGTAAACCGGTATCCGGATTAAACAGGATCGGCAGACCGAGCTGGCTTCCAAACATGAGTGCCATCGTGCCGAGCAATCCGATTTCAAACCCCTGCTGACTTTGGGTTTCGGGCAGAATCAGCCCGTCCCTAATAAAGAATGAGCCGCCATTTACGGCAATGCCTTGATAAGCAAGATCGCTGTTTGCCAAATTTTCTTTTAGAATTCCAAAGTCCAAAAACACAGACGGGATATCAAGTGGTGTCGGATTAAAATCAAAAGCAAAGTCACGGCCAACTCCTGCGTGGAATAGAATAAAACTATCATAGCGGGAGAAATCAATATTATCTGAAGCATCAGCCAATTGAAAAGCCTCTTCAAACAATTGTGAAAGCCCTGCATCCAGCAGCTCTTCCGAATTAGCCGAACTATAAGCACTCATTTCCTGAGAGAGTTTGTAAGAGCTGGTTAGACCTTTTGGGTAAACCTCTGCATCTAAGATGAGTTTACCCCTTGAGGCGTTCTTATAGTAATTTGTAAGTGCAAGTAGCTGATGTTCAAAATAGATTACGTCATGCGGCGGCGGATCAAAGGTGATTTCTGAGTTTGTGGAGAGTTCAAAGCTGCCGTTGCCGGTGGTCAGATTATTGCTGTCTTCTTGAAACTCAACACGGATGGCGAGAACTCTTAAGGTATCGGGGCTCTCTTTTCTTTGAGCAATACCTGCGGGTGATTGATTCAGACGAGTAACAGGATTTCCTAATTGTAATAAATCTCTATCTGAAATTCCATGCGATTGCAGCTTCAATGTCAAATTTTGGCTCGCTGCAACCTGTGAAAGCAGGAGACAGCAGATAAAGGTAAGAATTTTGCTGATTTTATGAGTTGCCATTTAAAACATATAAGTTGGACAAACCAATTTTCTTTGGAAGAAGAATAAAAGAAAAGAGTCGTAAAAAGGATAAGGCCGTCTAATCAAATAAAAATTTGGTTAGACAGCCCTATATTTCATTCGATAGTTTACCTGCCTATCATTAAGGAAAAACGCATAGTGTCAGAAAGAGGATGTCCTTCCGGAGCAGCAACGTAGGCAAAATCAAATTGATAAGTAGCATACCTTAAACCAGCACCGAAAGAGAGGAATTTAACATTCCCGGCTTGATCGTAATTGTAGCCAGCTCGTAAAGCAATTAAATCAGCATACCAATATTCGCCACCTACGTTAAGTATGTAATCATTGTTACCCCAGGCACTTATCAAGGCTTTCGATACTGTGTCTACGCCGTCCGTCGAGCGATTAACCAGCAGTTTGTTAACGTCTAATGCAATAACAATTTTATTATACTGCTGATCCAATAATTTGTAAGCGAGACCCGCCCTGAAGTTGGTAGGAATTGGGTCTGCTTGTGATGCATTTATGTAGGTAATCTTAGGACCGATATTGGAAACGTTCACACCCAAACTGAGCCTGTTAATGAGAAATTTTTTCTTTAGCACGCCCAAATCCACGGCGAAGGCATTTGCAACACCAACACCTTTTTGTGCGCCAACTTGTACTTGTGCTAAATTACTCCGTATGAACCTGAAATTAAGACCGACACCCAGGTTTTCGGAGAGCAACGTCGCGTATCCAAGGGAAACGGCCCACTCATTGCTATTGAAGGTTCCAATAACATCCGGACTTGTTTCATCAGTAATGTTCTGCTCACCTAAATTCAAATAAGTAATATTGACAGCAACGGTGCCCAGACCTTCGATGGATTGACGATAGGCACCGAAGATGTAGTATAAATCGTTTAAATTAAACTGCGGTAACCACTTTGCGTACATGGTGGTGAACTGTTTGTCTTGCTGAAAAGCCAGGCCGGCTGGATTCCAGTAAATGGCCGATACATCGTCCGAAATGGCCACAAATGCTTCTCCCATGCCAGCAGCACGGGCGTGCGGCGAAATCAGTAAGAATAACAGAGCTGCCTCGCTGACTGCAAAAAGACTAGATATTGAACACACCAGCACGAGGAGTACTATTACGATAGTTGTGAATTTCTTCATGATTAACCTCCAGAAAATTGAAAATAATAAAAACTATAATTCAGCGTCATTAAAATAAAAAACCGAATGTCGAGGTTCTACCAGAAAGAAACCTTCAACCATTCGGGCACGCAGCCCATACAAAAATTCGTCTAAAGGAATAGATCTAAAATTAAATACAAAAAAAGTAACTTTAAAACCTTTAACGAACTTGTATAAGCGTACTCCTCGGAATTTTTTCAAATATATCTAATTAATTTCAGATTGTCAAGATTTTTTTTAATTATGATTAAACTATTGTCCGCTTTTAATATCGACGTTTCCTTCTTATATCTTAAATGTTCTGAAACTAAAAGTAATATGATCAACAATTTTCATGCCACGAGGAAGTTTGGTTAAGAAATAAAGAAGGTAAAGTGTTTTATACAAACAACTTAAACACATAAAAAAACTACCTGGGTAATTAAGCCGTCATTCTGAAAAATGAGATTATTAATCTAAAACTGTATTACTTTATGGCATTTTCGAAATTCGAATCAGCCGATTTGCGACTGATACTCTTCTGCTGAAAGGAGTTTTTCCTTCCCGGACTCGTCGTCTATCTTAAGTTTAATGATCCAGCCTTCGCCGAAGGGATCGCTATTGATAAGCTCGGGCTGTTTTTCTAAAGCACTATTCACCTCCTGAATTTTGCCGCTCAGCGGGGCGTAGAGTTCTGACACAGCTTTGACGGCTTCAATGGTGCCAAATGCCTCCATCTGGCTGGTTGAATCACCTTTGTTCGGTAACTCAACGAATACAATGTCACCCAATTCTCCCTGGGCATAATCAGTTATGCCAATGGTTGCAATGTCGCCCTCGATAGCAACCCATTCGTGTTCTGAGGTATATTGTAATGCCTCAGGTATTTCCATATCAATGCTCCTTTTAAGTTAAACTATGCGGCAGCGGCATACATTTTTGCTTGTATCTTCTCTACATATCTCGTGTCAAAATTTCCGGCAATAAAGTCTTCTTGTTGCAGAATCATTTCAAGGAATGGTATCGTTGTCGCGATACCTTCAATTACAAATTCTTCCAGACATCGACTCATTCGTGTCAGGGCTTGCTCCCTGGTTTTGCCATGCGTAATGAGTTTTGCAATCAGGGAGTCATAAAACGGCGGAATAACATAACCCGCGTAGGCGTGCGTATCTACCCGGACTCCATAACCTCCGGGCACGTGAAAGCTGGTAATTTTACCTGGAGAAGGTCTGAAATCTTTCGCGGGGTCCTCTGCATTGATGCGGCATTCAATGGCATGGCCACGCATTTTGTAATTTTTATTCCAATTAAATTTAAGTCCGGCGGCAATTTCGATTTGTCGTCGGATCAAATCAATGCCAAAAACCAATTCAGTTACCGGATGCTCAACCTGTATCCGCGTGTTCATTTCCATAAAATAAAAATTACCGTCTTCATAAAGAAACTCAATGGTACCGGCGTTCTGATAATTTACCGCCTCAGCGCCCTTAATCGCGGCTTCCGCCATTTTCTTTCGAATTTTCGGTGTGATTATCGGAGACGGAGATTCTTCGATTAATTTCTGATGTTTCCTTTGAATGGAGCACTCCCTTTCTCCTAAAGGAACGATGTTACCGTGTGAATCAGCGAGAATCTGGATTTCGATATGCCGCGGATGCTCGATAAATTTCTCCATATATAAATCCGGATTCCCGAAACCTGTCTGGGCTTCATTTGCAGCGGTCTCAAATGCCCTGTCAATACCATCTGCATCCCGCACAATGCGCATGCCACGCCCGCCACCGCCGGCTGAAGCTTTAATAATAACCGGGTAACCAATCCCATGAGCTATCTTTTTTGCTTCATTTTTATCTTTTAAAATTCCATCACTGCCGGGAATAACCGGGACACCTGCATTCTTCATGGTTTCTTTGGCTTTGGCTTTATTGCCCATATCCCTGATCATTTGAGGTTCCGGGCCAATGAATTTAATATTGCAGGACTCACAGACCTCGGCAAAATCGGCATTTTCGGCTAAAAATCCATATCCGGGGTGAATAGCTTCGGCGTTGGTCACTTCGGCGGCACTGATGATGCGAGGAATTTGCAAGTAACTTTGAGCACTGGGCCCCGGACCGATACAGACGATTTCATCGGCAAAACGCACATGCAGGGAATCTGCATCAGCTTCCGAATAGACTGCAACAGTAGCTATATCGAGCTCTTTGCAAGCCCTGATGATACGGAGAGCAATTTCCCCACGGTTGGCAATTAAAACTTTTTTGAACAATTTTTCTCTTTATGGATAGGCGAAAATTTTGTTAAGCCGGTTCAATACGGAACAGGGGTTGATTATATTCCACCGGCTGGGCGTTTTCAACTAAAATTTCAACTATTTTTCCGTCGTGTTCTGATTCAATTTCGTTCATGAGTTTCATGGCTTCGATAATACATAAAACCTGACCTTTTTTAACGGTACTGCCGACTTTTACATAAGGGTCTGCGTCGGGCGCCGGTGAGAGGAAAAATGTTCCAACCATTGGCGATTTAATTTCATCGCCGACAGCAGGTGTTTCGGGCTTGGCCTCTTGAACTTTTGGCTCCACCGGCTGCTGGGATAGAGCTGTTGCTGGCGCCGAATAGGTCTGAGTTGAATGTGAGTTGGTCATTGAGTTGGGGCCCATTGTATTTTTAGTAATTTTAATGCTGCGACCCCATCGCGATATTTCCAGGGTATCTATATTGCTTTCTTCAACGATTTTAACCAATCGTTTTATCTCTTCTTCTTTCATACCGCCTCCTATCGCATACCGAAATTCGGTAAACATTTTCTCGCTACTGCCCCCGACTGATGTCAAATGATTGCAATTTAGCCTTGAAAAATTCTCTTAAAGAACATGAATATAACCGAAATAAGATAAAAATGCAACCCATTTTGTCAATTAAGCCCAAAGAGGGATGCGGTCTTTAAGGTTAGTGAAGCCTAAATTTCTGAAGAGCGGTTCGATTTTTTCTCTTTCGGCTCCGGCATATTTCAACTTATTAAGATCAGCTTGCAATGGAGCATCCAGGAAGATGGTAGCGAGTTGCTTTGAAAGCTCGGCCATTTCCCGATGCTGAATGAGTTTTTCTCTAACTGAAGCCGCGCCTCGAAGCGGTAAACTTTCCACGACATCAATATTTTCATAAATTTGTTCAAGACCTCCAAAGTGATTCAGCAAAATCTTTGCGGTCTTCGGCCCGACTCCTTTAACGCCGGGAATATTGTCGACCGAGTCACCCATTAAAGCCAGCAAGTCAACAATTTGCCCGGGAGGCACGCCGAATTTTTTTTCGACGGCCGTACTGTCATATCGTTCTCCTTTGGCAAAATTCCAAAATGTAACTTTGTCACTGACAAATTGAGCAAAATCTTTATCGTTTGAAACTACAACTGCTCTACGATTTTTCCCCGAAAGCTGATCGAGCAGCGTGCCAATAATATCATCCGCTTCAAATTCATCATCGATGAAAGCAGACATTCCCATGGCTTGGGTAACTTTGAAGCAAGTATCAAGTTGTGCCTCAAGCTCGGGCGGGGGAAGCTCTCTTTGTGCTTTGTACTCCGGATAGATTTTATTGCGGAATGAAGTGGTCAGGCTGCCATCGAAGGCAACGGCAATGTGGGTCGGGCTTTCTTTTAGGATCTGAAGAAGAAAATCAGTGTAGCCATAAACCGCGTTGACTTGCATCCCATCGGGGGATTTTATCGTAGGCGGCAGCGAATAATAAGCTCTGAAAATGTATGGGCTGGCGTCGATGAGGTAAACGGTAGACAATTTTGAATGTTAATTTTTTGAATGTTCAATTATGGACAGCCTGCACAGCATGGCTCAGATGACTGCTCTTTTCTCAAGCTTTCTTTTGATGTTTTGACAATAGCCTCAGGCGCGCGCTGACATAAAACTCTGGAGATGAACAAAGTCTCGAATGTCCACAATGAAGAATCACGTATGGAAGCGCGCCCGGCTGAATTTGTTTTGTTAGGCTACGGTTGTGTTAAGCACGGTCTAAAGACACGTGCCACACAGTCTTTTTATTTCATGCCAGGGGCACTCGGCGACGCGTGCGATACTTTACAATACCAGGAGTTGAAGACAATTGTCCAATTCATAGCCGCGTTACGCGCGTCCGCTAGCAGCCGCTTGCTAGAAAGCAGTTGATTATCTGTTCTCATTCTCCTCTGTTTTTGCTATGAGTTGAGCAACGTCGTCTGCAACTTGCTCGTGCTCAATCTTTCCCGTCCATTGCGCTACTATTTGACCTTTTTTATCAATGAGAAACATGGCAGGAATAGCCTTCACTTTGAACATGTGCCAGGCGGGCGTAGTTTTGGCATCCCAAAAAATCGGATAGGAAATGTTCAGCTTGTTTGTAATTCTATTTATTTTCTTTATTCTATCTTTATCTTCATCAATAGAAATACCTAGCACCACCAACCCTTTATCAGAATAAGAATCATAAAGCTCTTGTATTCCTGGCATAGCCTTTAGACAAGGCTTACACCACGTGGCCCAAAAGTCCAATAGCACGACTTTATCTGCAAAATCCTTCAAAGATATATCGCGGCCATCGAGCGTTTCAATGATAAAGGGAGGTGCTGGACGAGGTAGTTGTGGCGGCAAATACCCTACCGGGTCAGAATCGAATTCCGTTTTGCAGTTTTCGGAGCAGAAATGATAAGTATTACCTTGATATTCAGTCCGGGCTTTTACCTTTTCTGCCTCGGTTTCGCCTTTCAATGCACACACAATACAAAGTGCTTTGTCAGGAAGCTTCGTCTGCGATATCAGTATGGATGGATAACTCAAAAGGAGCGTGAACAGAAAACAGAAGGTGCGTATAGTATTCTCCAATGTTACAATCCGACAGAAAATGATAAGCCGAGAGTTTCAAACCATACATACATAAAACTAACCCCATAGTGAGTGGAAAAGTAGTTTAATAAAAGATGCGAACGATCTCCATCATACATAGAGCGAAATGAAAAGCCTTTGCCAAGCTCGATTGCAGCACCAAACGGCAGGTTGAACGCATTATCCCATTCAGAGTAGTTTAAACTTCCGTAAACAGAGACGGACAAAAATGGCAAAAACTTGCTAACGGTAACGAAATATGATTGCTTTCCCACAGGCGAGCCTATTCTATCTGAACTTGTGCCAAGAAACAAAGCAGGCCGTTTTTCAGATTCAGTTAACAAGAACAAAGTAAACAGTGGGGCAATCTCTTTGGCCTTCGGATTAAATTCAATCCCAATTTGCAACCTGTAGAGGATACGGTAATTCGCGGTAAATCGCCAGCGCGGGCGCTCTAGTTCCGTATCGACATAGCGTCCCGAAAATGTCCAGTTTGTATGAATCCCACTTCCACGAAGGGGTGCACCTTCACCCGGTCAGCCCACTCACGTAGGAGTCATAGAAAATTTTGGACGTTCAACCCTTACAGAGTCAGTTTGGGCTTCCTGAGAAAAGCCTGAAGAAACTGCGAAGAGTAGGGTAATGAGTAAACATAACTTAAACGACTTTTTCACTATCATTTCCACTTTGGCTGGATTTATTAACTTGCTAACACAGAATTCACCCGCGTTTTGTGGAGCCCTTGGGAAATTGTAAATTTCCTACAATTTCCCAGGGTGGAGCAAAATGTCGGGTGCAATGTTTTGTGTACGCCCGGCATGGGCATGAACTAATGGGGTGTAAGTCCCCTATAAGTGAACCCCTGTATGTTTTATTTAAATGTACAGCAATTATTAGCAAAAGGCAACTGCAAAGCCGCGAGGCCTGGTGGAGAGGAAGCCTGTAGCAAAGCAGTGAGCCAGAGCCTGCCCTGAGCTTGCCGAAGGGAACAGAAACATCCCCCGCATTCGCGAGGGCAGGCTCCGAAGGCCGAGTCCGCGGGTAAGTTGGCACATGATAACGAAGCCCTTGGTTCAGTGGATACGGTAAATGATGTCCGTCAGCTGACGGATTCATATAGGGATGTTTTTTCATGTAGTTCTTCAACTCGTTCATGAGATTTGTTCGCTAAGTTATTAATTCTTCGCAGATTCTTTTATCATGTTTTGAAACCTAACTATTCGGTCACGGGCGCTGCCGTTTTCTTCCCTGGATTTACGAAACGGCAACCAACTTTCTGAGCCACTAATTTCTAAGAATTACACTTGAGCGGCAGCGTCCGGTGCACCGAACCAGTTAGGAAAAGCACACAGCTAAAACAGCGAACGAGCGCAAAAGGCACTGGCTGAAGCCAAGTGCCACCCAACTCTTAAATTTTCATGTCCGGGGCACCCGGCGTCAGGAGTTGGTGTGATGGTCGGTTTTTTTCTGAACTCATGTGAAACTCCTTTCCTTTTTAGTTTTAGTTTGTACATTTCTCATCAATAATCGTGCTAAAAGTTGATTCTTTCTCTGTGTTTTGAGCTGTCCACCGCAACGTCAAGCTGTTGCGACACACCCCCAACAAGTTGAATTTGTGCAAGACCTACCGGGAGATTTTCTTATCTCAAGAAAATCATTTTCTTAGTCTCAAAGAAGGAGCCTGAATGAATACGATAGAAATACACGCCGCTGGCAAGAACTGATGCATTGAAATGAATCCGGTGGCTCCCCGCTGGACGTACTTCATTCAACAGGGTGACAACCTCTTGACCCAACACGTTGAACACCTTGAGCGAGACATGGCCTGCAGAACGAAGGTCAAACCTGATTGTCGTCGTCGGGTTGAACGGGTTGGGGTAGGACTGGTACAGGACAAACTGGTTGGGCACTTCGGCCGTGGTTTCAACACTCGTTAGTGTGCGAGCAACCGCAGGTGCCCAGCCCATATTATTGTTCTCATGGACTTCGTTTGTAATGAGGTTGTCCGGGTCGATGACCACATAGATCCTCGTGGTGCTGAGTTGTTGCGCATCGGGGATGGCCCAGGGTACAAAGACATTCCGTGACCCGCGCGGTGCGATAACAGTATCGATGGTTGCCTCCGCGATCTGGCTTCCACCCGACGAAGGCTCGCCGTCATAAAACCGAACAACAACGGGTGTCGTGATGGCTTGCAGTCCCAGGTTCCGAACCCGCACACCTATCATCACCGTGTCGCCAGCGAGGGGTTCTGCTTTTGATAGGGCAACATCCCTCGAGCGATAACGATAGGAGGGATCATTCCCCGGGAGTGGAAAGCCCTTCTCGGCATCATAGCGCCACGGAAGACTCAATGCAAGATCCACTTTGCCGCCATATCTTGCCTGCCAGAATGAGTTAGCACCGGTAGGTAGGGAGGAGACTTTGTAATCCAGCACGAGGGCTCCGTACGATGTCCAGTATGCATACGGCTTTACATGGTAGGTGCCGGATGTTCCGAATTGCGGCTGAAGATGGCCGAGGTCGCCGCGCACTTCCAACGAGTTCCCCACCTTTACGGTCTGAGTATAAATTTCTCCGTAGTTGTAGTGTCCATTGACTTCCACTTCAAGACCTACGTCAAACCCAAATAGTTCGCCTGCAAGATCAATGCTTCCACCAATCTCAAATCCGGCATCCCAGCTTGACTCAACACTGTTCTCCCGGAACGAGCTGATTTGCAGGGATGCGAAGCTGTTGCCTGTACTACCTATTGTCTGTTCGGGAAAGTCTACAATTACGCGGGAGGTATCGAACGTGCTCTGAGGACTATATGAAAGGACATTGCCTACCTCATGATCCGCCCTGAATTGATTTCCCAGAGCATGATCATCTTTGCTCTCGATCCATAACGGACGGGGAGTGCCAGGGATCGAGACCAGGAAATAGCCGAGGATCGTCTCCAGGCTGTCATATACCGGGTACTCGTAGAAGTCTATGTCGTAGACATTAGCATAGATCCAGTCGTCTCCGGCTGCAATTCTGCCCGTCGTCACGACCAATGATTTCGAAGATTTTTCCTTCAGACTGAACTTGTCCCCGTATGTTTCTTTGACCTTTGCCTTCACAAACGCCGCGCTGGTTGTAATAGTTACATCTCCGCCCCAATCCTCGTGGATCTCCACCACAACAGTTGTATCAATAGTCGTGGATTGAATGTAGGTCGATGAAAAGCCACATGACTGGGCAGGGTAGCAACCGCTGAGGTCAACAATAGTCGTACCGAAGATGTCGTAATGAATCGGCGGTGTGTACAGGATGACTGTCGGCTGCATAACACCTGTTCGCCGGTAGTGCACCGGCGCGCCGAGTCTAATCCGGTCACCATCAAAATCTCCCAGGGCGATTGCATAATGCCTGAAGCCATTGTCGGCGAGAATTGGCATTTCATTCATCCTGCGCGCCTTCAAGGTAAAGTTCGTGAGCAGTGTATCCATGGCGAACACCTGGATTTCAAAGTGTTGCATGGCTCCCGGATCACCGTCTCCCGGTTGACTCTTGGCAACAATAATCTCTGAGCTCCGGTCCAGGTCCATGTCCCCAACTGCAAGGAATGCATCACTGTGACTGTTATCTCCGGTTGTACTAACACTCCTTTGTGCTCTGAATTGAGGCACAAGTTGGTCATCACTTGAATAGATATAGAATGTTTCCCCAACCATTAGAACGATTTCGTCCCGATTATTTTTGTTCAGATCGCCTGCCGCCACGTCGAGTGGTTCGATTTCACTCTCGTTCAACTCGTCGCGCGCAATCCGCCTCGTCTCACTTGCGATGATGGTGTTGAGATTGTCCTTAACGTCGAGCAAATACAAGTACGTATCCGGGCCGGATTCCTCTTGAGCAAAGCAAAAGCCGAAGGCTATTTCAAGTGCCGAGTCTCTATCAAGTGCGCCACTTGCACCAGCGAGGTTCACGTTAGTGACGGAATAGGCAGGCCTCTGAAATACCTCCAGTGATGCTTTGGGCACAAGGTTGCCCTGGTCATCCACCGTGTAAATCTTTGCATAGAGAGACCAATTTGATCCACCCAGCGTCGGCTTAACAAACAGCAATGCAATATCGTCGTACCCATCGCTGTCAAAGTCGCCTGTCACAATCTCCAAGTTGTCAAGATTTGAGCCGGGCGGCATCATGCGCTCGTCATTAAGACTACCGCGTGGCTGGGGGGCCAGGTCGCCGGGATTGAACGAAAACACCTGGAGATGGATCGTTGTATCTGCTCCGTGATACGCGAGCACGAATTCATCCTGTCTGTTTCCAAAGAAGTCTCCTGCGGCGACATGAATCTTCTTGTTGGCTCCAAACGGGGCCAGACCCGGCATGGAAAGTCGGGAGGCATTCTGCCATGAAAGTGTTCCGGCCTGGATGTGCGGGACACTGATCGACACAGAGTTCCCTGGTCCGGCCCACGCGGCCACGACGTGCTTTAACTTGTCACCAAGGAAATTTCCCGTCGCGACAGCCAATCTCTTGTTGCCAGTAATCGAGGAATCAATCTGAACAGGCTTTGAGACAAGGGTTGAATCAACGCCTCCCGGGTGAGTGAGGTTCAGATCGTAGATTCTCTGGTAAATTGATTGATCATTCTGGCTTGGCCCCTGACCCCAGATCATGATCAGCTCGTCAGAGTTGACAAGATCTCTCACGCGGGCAAGACGATCCTTGTAGCCTGCTGGTTGCGAGGAAGCGGAGATAGGTTGCAAAGCAAGGATGAGTGCGACGTGCAGAAAAAAAAGCGAGTAGAACTGTTTCATGAGAAGTTTCCTAGTGGTTATGATAAAAAGGGCAGTTGCGGCAACCCGGTAGGAACTGGGTTTATCCCGCAGTCCCTCCCAGGTAGATATTCCGCCTGAAAGCATTAAGTTTGGCTGGCGCCCTAACTTCGAACTCTCGCAGCAAAGGTCTTAACAGTACTTAACGCACGATCTAAAGCATACTTTGATAGGGCGCAAAACCAACCTTTAAAAAAGAACCCACTGTTGCCACTCCCCAAAAACTGGAAATTACCACAGCGGAAGCGCGTCTACTGCACGACTTGTGTACGCCCGGCATGGGCATGAACTAATGGGGTTTAAGTCCCCTGTAAGTGAACCTGTGTATTTTAATATTATTAAGGTACAGTAATTACTAGCGAAAGGCAACTGCGATGCCGCGAGGTCTCGTGGAGAGGAAGCCTGTCCCG
>Ga0209988_10001953_pt1 | contig 13563 bp, 17 predicted proteins | sample N075metaG_FD_183115 | JGI IMG/M metagenome (GOLD analysis project Ga0209988, IMG submission 183115) | Deep subsurface microbial communities from Kermadec Trench to uncover new lineages of life (NeLLi) - N075 metaG (SPAdes) (version 2) | ecosystem: Environmental > Aquatic > Marine > Ocean trench... | reverse complement strand
AACAAGCATAGCCATAGCTATGGTTTTTGAAGGATCGGCCATTGGACAGGAGTCCCGGTGTCGTGGAGCACATGGACGTGCGAGAACGACCGAAATGTGAAGCCAGATGCAGTGCAAAACCGGATAGTACAAACTGCATTTCTTGTATAGCAATCATTTTGACCATAAGCTATTAAATTTGTTCATGATTAGTCTATATATCGTACGCCTTCGTGCAACATGCGGGCTAAAGTTTCGCCAGGCCCGTGAAACCCATAAACGCCAGTGCCATCAAACCCGCCGTGATCAGGCCAATGGGGGCGCCCCTGAAATGTACAGGAACGTCAGCGAAGGCAATCCGTTCACGCATCGCGGCAAACATCACCAGCACCAACCCAAAGCCAGTTGCTGCACCGAAGCCGTACAGCGCAGACTGCAACAGGTTATGTTGCTCCTGTAGGTTCAGGAGCGCGACGCCCAGTACTGCGCAATTGGTCGTGATCAGGGGCAGAAAAATACCCAGAATCCGGTAGAGCAACGGGCTGGTTTTGCGGATAATCAGTTCAGTTAATTGCACGACAACGGCAATGACGAGAATAAAACTGAGTGTTGACAGGTATTCCAGTTCCAGTGGTTGCAGCAGGTAACGGTTGAGCAGGTAACTGGACACCGAGGAAATCGTCAACACGAACATCGTGGCCACGGACATGCCGATCGCGCCTTCGAGCTTGTTCGAAACACCCATCAAAGGGCACAGCCCGAGGAAGCGGACCAAGACAAAATTATTCGCCAGCACTGTACTGACCAGTATCAGCAGGTATTCGGACATATTAGGGCCTGTTAACACTTGCCAGGTCGCTGCGTTGCCGGCCCAAATAGTTCCAGGCAAGGCGCGAGGAGTGTGGTTTGGCTGGTCCAAATGAGTGACGAGCAACGCAGTATGGGGCCATTTGGGACAGCAACCCGCAGGGACGGGTCCCATTTTGCCCACTGCGGCGTCTCTCCTCACTAAAGTATATGAAATACATTACATTCGTCGTTCCTTGCAGTAAGCAAAATGGGCTCCCGTCGCAACGATCTGGCAAGTGTTAACAGGCCCTAGGTCACTCTCATTCCCGGCTTAGCACCTGTTTGTTCCAGGGATTCCCTGGAGTCGTCGACCATGGCTTGGATCTTGAGCGGGTCGATGCGCGTGACCAGGGGCTGAAAGGTATTGACCGGAACATCCAGCATAGGCTGGTCAAGTGCCTGCCAGTCGTCAACGTCCTGGCCCAGGAAAGCCGCAGCCTTCTGCGCCGTAAACGGCAGGACCGGGGCCAGATAAGTGATCAAAACCCGGAACAGGTTAATGCCTTGTGTGCAGACACCCTGGACATGTTCCTGCCGGTCTTCACGTTTGATCTGCTGCCAGGGTTTCTCATCATCAATGTACCGATTGGCTTGGTCCGCCAATGACATGATTCGACGGATGGCGGACTGGTAGTTGCGCCCCTCAAAGTCTGCCGCGATGGTTTCTCTTGCCTTGATGAACGAGCTGTAGAGTTCCGGCGCCGGCAGGTTTTTGGACAGCCTGCCGTCGAACTTGCGCTGGATGAAGCCCGCACAGCGGCTCGCGATGTTGACCACTTTACCGACGACATCGGAATTGACCCGCTGGACGAAATCCTCGAGATTCAGGTCTATGTCCGCCGTACCCGGGCCCAGCTTGGCGGCGAAGTAATAACGCAGGTAGTCCGGGTTCAGGTGGTTGAGGTAGGTGCGGGCCTTGATAAACGTGCCCCGTGACTTGGACATCTTGACACCGTTCACCATCAGGAAACCATGTACATAGACTGCGGTGGGTGTTCTAAAACTGGCGCCCATCAGCATTGCGGGCCAGAACAGGGTGTGGAAATAGACAATATCCTTGCCAATGAAGTGATAAACCTCGGCTTCTGAATCCACACCCCACCAGTGATCGAAGTCCAGGCCTTCACGTTCGCACAATTCACGGAAACTGGAGATGTATCCGATCGGGGCATCCACCCAGACATAAAAGTACTTGTCTTGCGTGCCAGGAATTCGGAAGCCGAAATAGGGTGCATCCCTGGAAATATCCCAGTCCCGCAGGCCGTCGGTGAACCACTCCTGCATCTTGTTTGCTACTTCGCTCTGGAGTGCTCCGGATGCCATCCAGTCCTTTAAGGGCTGCTCAAATTCGGCAAGCCGGACAAAATAGTGCTCTGATTCCCTTAATACCGGCTTGCTGCCGGAGACCGCTGAGCGTGGATTGAGCAGGTCGGTTGGCGAGTAGGTACTGCCACAGGCTTCGCAACTGTCGCCGTACTGGTCGTGGGTGCCGCACTTGGGGCAGGTGCCGCGGATGAAGCGGTCAGGCAGGAACATCCCTTCTTCTTCATCATACATCTGTTTGATTTTGCGGCGCACGATGTAACCGCCCTCATCGAGTCGCTGGTATATTTGCTCGACCTGCTGCCTGTTGTAGTCGCTGTGGGTTGAGGAGTAGTTATCGTAACTGATGCCGAAATCCCGGAAATCGGCTTTGTGCTCCTCGATCATCCTGACGATGAGTTCTTCGGGTGTCGTATCTTCGGCCCGCGCCGAAAGCATGACCGGTGTGCCATGGGCGTCGTCCGCCCAGGCGAAGTAACATTCGTGGCCTTGTGAGCGTTGAAAACGCGCCCAGATGTCGGTCTGGATATATCCCAGCATGTGGCCGAGGTGGATCGCTCCATTGGCGTAGGGCAGCGCGCTGGTTACAAGGATTTGTCTCTGCTTAATTGTCATGCTGAATCCACCAGGCTCCCGGGGGCAGGTTTCAGGGTTTACCGCAGTTTTGCAGCTGAATTTGGAATTATGTCACGACCGGTGCCTGATAAGAACCATCGGAGAATGTTCCCGCATCCGGATTAAACCGATACAATGATCGGCTGTACCGTGAACGCTCTGAATCGAATGTCAACTTTGAATGAAGAATACCTGAGAAACTTGCTTTCTCATATTAATGACCCTCGTGCGGGTCCGCCTTGGTGCACTATGTGGGCTATACAGGAGACCTAAAATCATGAGCAGAGCAGAGGCGCCTGAGACAGGAACACCATTTTGAGCATCAAGCCAGATCACTGGATTCGCCGGATGGTTGAGTCCCACGGGATGATCGATCCCTTTGAACCGGGCCAGGTCCGACGTGGTAAACAGGGTAAGAAGTGTATTTCCTACGGTACGTCCAGCTACGGCTACGATGTGCGATGTGCGCGTGAATTCAAAATTTTCACCAACATAAATTCCGCTGTCGTCGATCCCAAGCACTTCGATGAAAACAGTTTCGTGGATTTCAGCGGTGATGTCTGCGTTATTCCGCCCAATTCATTTGCGCTGGCGCGTACGGTGGAATACTTTCGCATTCCGAGGAATGTCCTGACCATTTGCCTGGGCAAATCCACTTATGCCCGCTGCGGCATCATCGTCAACGTGACCCCGTTGGAACCGGAATGGGAAGGCCACGTCACTTTGGAATTTTCCAATACAACCCCGTTACCGGCCAGGATTTACGCCAATGAGGGAGTGGCCCAGTTCCTGTTTTTCGAGTCTGACGAACCCTGTGATCTGTCCTACGCAGATCGTGGGGGTAAGTACCAGGGCCAGACCGGTGTCACCCTCCCAAAGGCTTGATTTTTTACTTCAGTGGTGGCTGTTGAATGAGAGTGGCATAAGTTTCGAAGGTTTCTCTGCGGCGGAGTATCTTGAGTTCGACCTGCGAACCGGGTTCACGCTGTGATATTTTCAGCAGGAACTGGCTGGCGTCGTCTACAAGTTCTCCGTCCAGATTTATGATGATGTCACCCTGACGGATGCCTGCGTTCCAGGCGGGTCCGTCCCTGACTACCTCGCGGATACTGATGCCGCGCCGGATTGCGCTTCCATCCGCCCGTGATGTCGGGCGTAGGTCGCCGAACCTGGCGCCCAGCCATCCGCGGCGAACCGAGCCGTATTCGATAATCTGATTCATCACGTACAGTGCCTGGGTAATGGGCGTGGCGAATCCAATATTCTGTGCACCGCTTATTCCCCCGAGCTTGCTCGAGTTGATTCCGATCAGGTCTCCATTGGCGTTGATCAGTGCTCCTCCGCTGTTGCCGGCATTAATAGCTGCATCAGTCTGGATGAAATCCTCGTAGAGTACCGAGTGCAGGTTATTTCTGCCAGTTGCGCTGACAATACCCATGGTTACTGTGTGGCTGAGTCCCAAGGCGTTACCGATGGCAAGCACCACGTCTCCGACATGGAGTTCTGATTCATCCGCAATCGGGGCCGTGGGTAGCCCTGTCAGGTTGACCTTGAGCACGGCCAGATCAGTCTCCGGGTCTGAACCGACGATCTTTGCGGGTGCGATGCGGCCGTCCCAAAGACTGATACGGATGTTTTGCACCTGGTTGACTACATGTTGATTGGTCAGGATGTAACCATCTTCGCTGAGCAAAACACCTGAACCCATATCCGAGCGCATGCGGTACAGATAGCGAAGACCTGGGCGCGACGCCGGGTTGGGGTTCTTCAATGGCGGTTGCAGTGATTGCGTGTAAATACTCACAACTGCGGGCGCCGCGCGGTTGACTGCCTCTGCGTACGAGACAGGCGCCGCCGGGGTGGTTGCCGGCGCCACGGGCCGCTTGAGCCGATCTGCCAGTGATGGCCACAGGTAAATAACCACGAAAGCAATGGCCAGGCCCGCCATTATCGCGCGCACCAGGAATTCGATTAACTGCAAGCTTTTCGTCATGGAATAAGAGACCTTCGCTTTTTTACCGTTTTGTATGACAACAGATTTCCAACTTTGTCCATTCTATCGGTAAATGCATTGTTTAACCTGGTGTAAATCGGATAAAATGATCGTTTGATCGTGGGCTGGGGCTGGAATACTGCTGATTTACCCGGAAACGGGTTTGCAGACTTCTTGTCTCGACATTTGATAATTCCTAGTACTCCTTCATCTGGAGAAATAAATGCCAACTGATGGCATCAACAAGGGACGGCGCCGGTTTCTCGTCGCCACAACCGCAGTCGTGGGTGCTGTAGGTGCGGGTTTCGCCACGGTGCCTTTCATTCAATCCTGGCAACCGAGTGCAAAGGCACAGTCCTTGGGTGCACCGGTGCAGGTCGACATGAATAGACTGGAGCCAGGTCAGCTTCTAAAGGTGCAATGGCGCGGACAGACCATCGGTGTTCTACGCAGAACGCCCGAAAGTCTGAGGTTGCTGTCGGAAGTTACCCCCGATTTGCGTGATCCGCAGTCGCTCGAGTCCGAGCAGCCTTCATTTGCTCAAAATGAGACGCGGGCGTTGAAAGATGAGTACCTGGTAGTGAATATGCACTGTACCCACTTGGGATGTGTTCCCCAGATGGTGCCTCAGGTCGGCCCCCAGCCATTCCAGGAAAACTGGAAAGGCGGTTTTTTCTGCCCCTGCCACAAATCGAAATTCGACATGGCCGGCCGGGTCTACAAGGGAGTTCCTGCCCCCGCAAACCTGAAAATTCCGCCATACGGCTTTCTCGATAGCCGGACCCTGCTAATCGGTGCAAGCCAGGAAGGAGCTGGATAATGGCCAAGCCTGCTAGCATGCTTGCCAAGCGAGCTGATGCTTTGATCAACTGGATCGACAAGCGCTTGCCGGTCGCGGCGTTCTGGCACGCCACCATGACGGGCTACTACGCCCCGAAAAATTTCAATTTCTGGTATTACATGGGCTCACTGGCCCTGCTGGTGCTGGTGATGCAGATTTTTACCGGTATTTTCCTGACCATGCATTACAAGCCATCTGCCCTTGAGGCGTTTGCATCGGTTGAATACATCATGCGTGACGTCAACTGGGGCTGGCTGATTCGCTACATGCATTCCACCGGTGCTTCGTTCTTCTTCATCCTGATTTATTTGCACATGTTTCGCAGCCTGTTGTACGGCTCGCACCGCAATCCCAGGGAATTGCTGTGGATTTTCGGCATGTTGATCTACCTGGCCCTGATGGCGGAAGCCTTCACGGGCTACGTGTTGCCATGGGGCCAGATGTCCTACTGGGGCGCGCAGGTGATCATCAATCTGTTTGGGGCGATTCCGAGTATCGGCGAACCACTGACCGAATGGATCAGGGGGGATTTTTCCATCTCCGATGCAACCCTCAACCGCTTTTTTGCCCTGCACGTGATCGCGATACCCCTGGCCCTGCTGGCACTGGTGATGTTACACCTGGTTGCATTGCGAGAGACCGGCTCGAACAACCCGGATGGCATTGAGATCAAGGCGAACAAGGATGAGAACGGGCTGCCCAAAGATGGCATTCCCTTCCATCCTTATTACACCGTGAAGGATATTTTCGGGGTGGGCGTCTTTCTCCTCGTGTTCGCTTTCATCCTGTTTTTCTGGCCGGAAGCGGGCGGGATCTTCCTCGAGCGGGACAATTTCATTCCGGCGACTCCCCTGATCACACCGGAGCATATCGTGCCGGTGTGGTATTTCACACCCTACTACGCCATTCTCAAAGCAGTGCCTGACAAGCTGATGGGCGTGATCTTGATGGGCGCTTCCGTGTCGATCCTGTTCTTCCTGCCATGGCTGGATCGCTCACCGGTCAAGTCCATACGCTACAAGGGCGCATGGTACAAAGTGTTGCTGGCCCTGTTTACGATTGCCTTTATCCGGCTGGGCATGCTGGGAATGGCCGAAGGAACACCCTCCCAGACGATCGAGATGCGGGTGTGGACGTTTGTGTATTTCTCGTTTTTCATTCTGCTGTTTTTCCTCAGTCCAAAGGGAAAAACCAAACCTGTACCAGACCGGGTGACACGCTGATGAATAAGCAATCAGTCATGGTCATTCTGTGCCTGGTTGCGATCAATTCAACCATGAGCCCAGTTCTTGGCTCGGACCCAGGGATGCTCGAAAACTCCGGTGTGAATTTTCGCGACAAGGCGGCTATCCAGAGAGGCGCCAAGTGGTTCGTCAACTATTGCCTGTCCTGTCACAGCGCCAGCTACATGCGGTACAATCGCCTGGCCGAAGACCTCGACCTTGACCAAGACATTGTGTTGCGGAACCTTGCATTTGCTGATGTGAATATTGGCGATACGATGGAAATCGCCATGCGACCGAAAGACTCCGAGGCCTGGCTGGGCAAAACACCGCCTGACCTCTCGGTTATATCAAGGTCACGGGGTAACGACTGGCTGTTCACCTACCTGAAATCGTTCTATCGCGATGAAAACGGTGGATGGAATAACCTGCTCCTGCCCAACCCTTCCATGCCGCACGTTTTCTGGCAGCTGCAGGGTATCCAGGAGCCCGTGTGGTCGAGTCACAATGAAGAGAGGGTCATTGAACACCTTGAGCTGACTTCGCCTGGTTTGCAGTCACCGCAAGAATTTGAACGGACAGTAAGGGACCTGGTTACGTTCCTTGATTACCTTGGCGAACCCTCCAAACTGAAAAGAAAGAACATCGGTATCTGGGTCATGCTGTTCCTGGTGGTGTTTACCCTGGTGGCCTATGCGTTGAAAGTTGAATATTGGCGGGATGTGCATTAGGTCGCATATGAATGTGTGGGCCAGGCACGATTTACTGGTCGAGTCGTCAAAGACCAAACATTTTTAGGAGATTAGTGTGGCAATATCAGCTCGAGGTCGATCGACCATGGCGTTGTATTCATCTGAGACCGGTCTGGACAGCCACCGGGTACGATTCGTGATTGCCGAAAAAGGGATCAATGTTGATGTCATTAACATCACTCAAAACGAATCCGCAGCGGCCGATCTGGCAGAGATTAATCCTTACAACTCGGCCCCTACCTTGGTAGACAGGGACCTGGTGCTGTATAACGCGGGTGTTATCAACGACTATCTGGATGAGCGCTATCCGCATCCACCGCTGATGCCGGTAGACCCCGTTTCCCGTGCGCAGCTCAGGTTGATACATCATCGCGTTCGGCAAGACTGGTATTCCCTGGCGTATGAAATCGAGGCCAGCACCGGGAAAAAATCTGAGCAGGTTGCCAGGCAACTCAAAGAAAGTATTATCGCCGCCAATGAGCTGTTCAAGGTGCAGGATTATTTGCTTAGTGATGAACTGACCCTGGTGGATTGTATGTTGGGACCCCTGATGTGGCGGCTTTCGCACTATGGTGTGAGACTGGGTAAGCCTGGCAGCTCGGTCGAGACCTATGCACAAAGGGTCTTTTCAAAGGCTTCTTTCAAGTCCAGCCTGACCATGGCTGAACGTGAATTGGTGCTTAGAGCTTCCTGAATGATGCGCCCCGGGGAGACGATGGCACGCGAAGACGAAACTCAATGTCCGGGGAGATGACACCCAACAGGCCCTATCTTCTCAGGGCACTGTACGAATGGATCAGTGACAACGCCATGACGCCCCATATCCTGGTTGACGCCGAATTTACCGGGGTTGATGTTCCTGAACAGGCTGTCCAGAAAGGCAAGGTCATACTCAATATCGACAATGCGGCTGTCCATGAACTCGAAATGGGTAATGAGTGGCTTACGTTCACTGCTCGGTTTTCTGGTAGAAAACACGGTGTTTCCGTACCGCTTGAGGCCGTGCTGGCTATCTATTCCAAGGAAAATGGCCAGGGCATGATGTTTGCCCAAGATGATGAACCCTTGACGCCCACCGACCCGGACGCCGGCCCGGAGCAGACTCCTCGCAGGTCCCATCTCACGATCGTCAAGTAAAACGCAGGCTAGCGTATTTCCTGGATTAGTTGGCCATCGCTGGTATTGATGATAACGGTGGGATGGTGTCCCGGTGTGATCAGCACGCTGCCGCCCGTACGAAGAATTCCGTCCTTGGCGAAATCAAAACGGTATTTCAAGCTGTAGTTGCGCCCATGCCCGTTATGCTTCAATTGGACTGAGTCCAGCACTACGGTATCATCCATTAACGTCAGGCCATATTCACGGCAGGTGATTGAAGCAGCCCGGCGTGCTTTTTCCTTCCCTTTGAGCAAGTGCCACCAAGTAATTGCAGCCAGTCCTGCCAGGGTGAGAATCAGCAGGCCGGTCATGGCATCGCTCTAGAGTTTTTCTTTTTTTCTGAATTCATTTCCGTTAGCCCACCAAGTCCGTACAATATTAACCCGCATATTGTATCTGCGGTTTATCTTTCCGGGAACCAGACAGGTATCAAGTCGGTCTAGCATGACCGGATTAACACAATGGAACTGGCATGCATTTTCTGATCAGTAATGACGATGGGATCGCAGCGCGGGGTATTCAAGTCCTGTCACGGCGTTTGAGTGAATTGGGGAAAGTGACCATAGTAGCCCCGGACCAGGATCGCAGCGGCGCCAGTAATTCACTCACCCTGGACTCGCCAGTGCGTATCGTCGAGATTGAAGAGAGGAAATTTCGCGTCACCGGGACCCCTACGGATTGTGTTCATATTGCGCTTACAGGCTTGCTTGAGAGGGACCCCGACATGGTGGTTTCTGGAATCAACGCCGGTGGCAATCTGGGTGATGATGTGATCTATTCCGGAACAGTTGCTGCGGCTATGGAAGGGCGGTTCCTGGGTATTTCAGCCATTGCCGTTTCCCTGGTATTCGACCATAAACCATGTCATTTTGAGACTGCGGCGGAGGCCATTGCGCTGCTTGTGCAACGTTTGCGCCAGGATCCCTTACCCGCTGACACCATCCTGAATGTCAATGTCCCCGATTTGGCATGGTCGGAAATTGGGGGGTTTGAAGTGACACGCCTGGGCCACAGACATCGGGCTGAGCCGATGATCCGGGAATTGGACCCCAGGGGAAGACCCATCTACTGGATTGGCCCGCCAGGCGCGGAACAGGATGCCGGTCCGGGCACGGATTTTAATGCGGTTCGCCGGGGCTATGTATCTGTTACGCCGATCCACGTCGATCTGACCAGGTACCAGGCGCTGGACCAGGTGGCGGGCTGGGTAGCCGAAATTAGTGTGGATAAGGTGAGTGGTCCGGAGGCGGTAACGTGATCCACAGCCGCAAAGGCATACCGAAGGGCATAGGTATGACATCTCAGGGTACCCGGGATCGCTTGGTTCGACGACTTCGCGACAACGGCATCCAGAACGAAAAAGTACTGCAGGCCATTGCAATGACACCGCGCCACGAATTTGTCGATGAAGCACTTTCCAGCAGGGCCTATGAAGATACGGCCCTGCCCATCGGCCTGAGTCAGACAATTTCCCAACCCTGGGTGGTGGCCCGGATGACCGAGGCCCTCCTGGAGTGCGGTGCGGTGGACAAGGTGCTGGAGGTGGGAACGGGTTCCGGGTACCAGGCCGCCATTCTTGCCGCGCTGGTGCCGAAAGTATTTACCGTCGAGAGGATACAGAATCTCCTCAAACAGGCCCGCCGGCGATTCCACAAGCTAGGCCTGCACAATATTTACACGCGCTACCGGGATGGCCACCTGGGCTGGCCAAGCCAGGCACCTTTTGATGGCATCGTAGTGACCGCTGCGGCCATGGAGATTCCCCAAGAATTGCTGGAACAGTTACGGATAGGTGGCGTGATGGTGGCGCCCGTGGAGAACTATGGAATGCAAAGGTTGCTTGCCATTCACCGGACAGAGGATGGATTTGAAGAGAAGGACCTGGGTGGTGTGATTTTTGTCCCGATGCTGAGCGGTCTTGCCTGAACTCCATGTGGCAAGGAACACTATTCGATGGGCACTTGCTGCAGCGCTTGTATGACCAGGTGCTGGCCTGGGCAGCCCACCCGAAGGCGCCTGCTATCCTGTCAGTTCTGAGTTTCGCCGAGTCGAGTTTCTTCCCGATTCCGCCGGATGTCATGCTTGGCCCCATGTGTCTTGCACGGCGTGGAAAAGCTTGGAATTTTGCAGCGCTGTGCACGGCCAGTTCCGTCCTGGGCGGCTTGTTGGGCTATGCGATCGGAAGGTGGGCCCTCCAGTGGATCGAGCCATGGTTGATGTCATCGCCCTATGCGGAAATATTCCTCTCAACCGTGGATGCCTTTGAAACATGGGGCGTTGTGTACATTCTGTTGGCCGGTTTCACACCGATACCCTACAAGGTATTCACTGTTGGCGCCGGTGTAATCGGAATGCCGGTGATTCCTTTTCTACTCGGATCGGCGGTCGGTCGGGGCGCGCGTTTTTTCCTGGTCGCCGGCCTGATCCGGGCGATGGGAGACAGGGGCGCACAGCGGCTCAGGGTGTGGGTGGATGCGGCTGGCTGGATTGTTCTGGTGCTAGTCATTATCGCCGGGGTTTCCTGGTGGTATTTCGGGGGCAGGCAGTGAAGTGGGCGGGATGGCTAGCCCGCATATTGCATGAGTTGCCGGAATTGTCGGTTGATTTCACGAGTGCAGCCTGGTTGATCGTGTGCAGAAGCATATCCATAGCTAGTACTCCTTAAAGGTGATATTGCCATGTTCAGAGCTAAGCAGATGACCCAAGACAAGACACAGTCCGCAGACAATGGCATGCCCTTGTTAAGGGCTGTAACGCCGTATTGGGCCATCTGCTTAGCTCCCTGCGGGCGAGCCGTGAAGCGGTCGTTCGCGGTGTTACGCCTCTGGGCAAGGACCAGGCCATTGCCGGCGAGACATGCCTTGCGCCCAACCACTTCCCGACTCGCTGAACACGGCAATATCACCTTTAAGGAGTACCAGGTTCAAGCAGGATCAGCCGGGATGTGCCGTGAAATCAGGCGACAAACCGGCAGCTGTAGATTTTGTATTGCTTACCAAACCTGAATTACTCTTTGATTCAATTGAATTTCATTATTAATCAAGTAAAACTCAGCGGAACTCGTGCAATATGCGGGCTTGTGGTGGTGCTGCTGGCTTGCTTTTTGTCCGCATGCCGCACAGGTTGGGCGCCGCTGGAACAACGGACCAGCGGAAGGACCAGTTACCAATTGACCAAAGATGGCCATTACCGCGTTCGCAAAGGGGATTCCCTGCACGCCATTGCATTCAATTATGGCCTGGACTGGAGGGATATTGCTGGCTGGAACCACATATCCGCACCCTACCTGATCTACCCGGATCAGGAGTTGCGACTGACACCACCCCGGCAATCCACATCATCTGCTGCGAAACCCAGCAACCAGCCAAAACCGGCCCGGTCCGGCAGCCAGGCCGCACCTCCTCGCGCTGCAGGCAGTAAAATCAGCAGCCAGCCCCAGTCTTCCATAGCAGGGGCAGGCAGCAATCCATCCAAATGGATGTGGCCCACCAGCGGCAGAATTACCCGCAATTACAAGGCTAATGACAGTTCCAGAAAGGGCATAGATATCAGTGGAAAAGAAGGGCAGACCATCATTGCTGCCGCACCCGGTGAGGTGGTTTACAGCGGCAGTGGATTGATTGCTTATGGTGAACTCATCATCATCAAACACAGTGACCAGTTTCTCAGTGCGTACGCCCACAACCGCAAGCGCCTGGTTGCAGAAGGCCAGAAAGTAAAAGCAGGTACAAAAATTGCGGAAATGGGCAGGAATGACAGAAATCAGGTCCTTCTACACTTCGAGATTCGTGTCAATGGCAACCCCCGGGACCCTTTGACTTACCTGCCTCGCCGCTAGCTTTCCAGGAAAGAGGGGTGCGAGGATCTTCCGCTCATGAACTGATGGTTACCTGCACCAGCGCTGCTACCACGTTGCGACCTTCTGATACCAGTATATTGAACGTGTCGCATGCTGCACGGGTGGACATGATTTCCACGCCGACAGGCTGCTTATAAAAATGCATTAACAGTTCCGGCTCGAGAAAAACCTGACGTTGGCCGGTTCCGATCAGCACAATTTCGGGTTCCAGGTCAAGAATCTGCTCGATGTGATCGGCGGTAATCTCCCCGGGGCTCGTGACCGGCCAATCCGTAATAAGACGATTGGCGGAAACGATGATGGATCCAGTGCAGAGCTGGTTCACTACCCGTATTCCATCGGCTGAAACAGAATGAATGTAATGGTGCTCGCCGGGCCTTTGCAGGGTCAGATCCATGTCGCGTTCAAGCGATATGCGGGCTGGTTTTCCTGGCAAGTGCGATTATCGGCTTTTTCTTATTACGCCGGAAGAAACAGGCGACCTGGCCCATCGCGTGTATTTTCTGTGCAGAACATTGTCGGCTAATCTTGTTAATCCAGGCTGTGCGGGTGTCGCGATCTGCTCGTAGTTTGATTTTGACCAGCTCATGGTGCTGCAGGGCGGATTCGATCTCAATCATCACGTTTTCATTGAGGCCATTGTCTGCAACCATAACAACGGGCTGTAGTGAGTGAGTCAAACCGCGTAAATATCGAATTTGTTGGTATGTCAGTGGCATTTTGTACTCCCTGATGTGGCAAACTGGTCATGGTTCAACCCGTACGTTGTACCTGTTGCTTGCGGGCCAAGGCAGCGGATTTTACCACGTAGGAGTACTAGTGTAGTGTCCTATATTAAGTGGCGATTAAGAGCCCCACAAAAGATTCAAGTCAAGGCGCAGCCTGCAGTTAATGGCCGCCCCCTTAACCAAGGCTGTAACGCAGGATTGAGTCTTTTGTGGGGCTCCCTACGGGCGAGACGAGAAGGCATC
>Ga0209988_10001951_pt1 | contig 13582 bp, 12 predicted proteins | sample N075metaG_FD_183115 | JGI IMG/M metagenome (GOLD analysis project Ga0209988, IMG submission 183115) | Deep subsurface microbial communities from Kermadec Trench to uncover new lineages of life (NeLLi) - N075 metaG (SPAdes) (version 2) | ecosystem: Environmental > Aquatic > Marine > Ocean trench... | reverse complement strand
GCAATGGTGCCCGTTGGATTGTTGGGGTTGCAGATCACGACCATGCTGGTGTCTTCGTCGGTAGCCGCGGCCATCGCATCGAGATCGAGGGAGAAGGAGTCGTTCAGCGGCACCTCCACGTACCCGGTTCCCGACCAGATGGCGGCAAACCGGTACATGATGAAGCTGGGCCAGCCATACACGGACTTGGTGCCGGGACCGCCGACAGCGTTGGTGATGTCGGCCAGCAGGGCAACACTTCCGTTTCCGAAGAGAAGATTGTCGCGCTGAACACCGAGCTCGTCGGCGAGGGCATGGCTCAGATCCCACAGGTCATTGTCCGGGTATCGATTGGCCGAGATCAGAGCCTTGGTAGCCGCTTCAATGACGCCGGGAAAGGGGCCCTCCGGACTCTCGTTGGCCGCGAGTTTGATGATCGAATCCGGATCAAGACCGTGCTCACGAGCCACATCCTCGATCGGGCGACCCACTTCATAGGCCCGTAGTGCTGAGATGTCGTCGCGGTACCTGGGCATCACACGAAGTTAGCTGTTCGCCAGAACAGGAGAGTCCGAGTTGTGGCAAACTCGGCCTATGGGCCGATTCGAGACACTGCGGATCATCGACGCGCAGGGCGACCTTGTCGGGGAGGACCCCGGTCTAGCCCCCGAGCTGTATCAGGAGATGTATCGCAACATGGTCCTCGCCAGAGAACTGGACCGCCGGATGCTCGCCCTGCAACGTCAAGGGCGCATCGGCACCTACCCGATGCTCGAAGGTCAGGAGGCGGTGCAGATCGGTTCGGCTCTGGCCATGGAGCCAAATGACTTCGTCTTTCCGTCCTACAGAGAACATGGCGTTCAAATAACGAGGGGCCTCCCGATGGAGGTCCTTCTCGCGTATTGGAAGGGTTTGCCCAACGCCGATTGGGATATGGAGAAGTACCGCATGGGGGTCGTCACGGTGCCGATAGCGACCCAGATTGTTCACGCCGTCGGGTATTCCTATATGTCAAAACTGCGTAACGAGAACACCGTCACGGCCGTCTATTTCGGTGACGGGGCCACCTCTGAAGTCGACTTTCACTCAGGCATGAACTTCGCCGGAGTTTGGCAGACGCCGACAGTGTTCATCTGCGCCAACAACCTCTACGCCATCTCCGTCCCGTACGAGAAGCAGACGGCATCGGAGACCATTGCGCAGAAAGCCAGCGCATACGGATTCGAGGGGCTCCGGGTCGACGGGATGGACGCCATCGCCATGTACCTCGCCACCAGGCTGGCGGCGAAACGGGCTCGGGAAGGGAAAGGCCCAACCCTCATCGAGGCGATGACCTACCGATATGGCGCTCACGCCACCGCCGACGACGATTCTCTCTACAGGTCTGCCGACGAAGTCGAGGAGTGGAAAGCCAAGGATCCCATCATGCGACTTCGTCGATTCCTGGAGAATCGCGGCGAGTGGGATGAGCACTCCGGAGATGAGGTGACGATGGAGATCACCGATTCAGTGAACGCCGCCATCACTGCCATCGAGGCCGAACCCCTCCCCGGCCGTGATGATGCCGTGCGCCAGGGATTCACCCGGATACCGAGCCACGTTGCAGATCAGCTCAACGCCATGGAGCGTGCACACGGTGAACCGGAAACCAAATTCACCGAAGATGAGCTTTGGCACATTGGTCACGACGCTCTCCCAGAAGGGCCGACCGAGTCATGGACGATGGCCCAAGCAATCAATTCGGCTCTTCACCAGGCAATGGAGGAGGACGAACGGGTGATCGTCCTTGGTGAGGATGTCGGCCTGACCGGCGGTGTGTTTCGGGTCACCGAAGGGTTACAGGAGAGGTTCGGAGAGGACCGCGTCATCGACACACCCCTCAACGAGTCAGGCATCGTGGGGAGTGCCGTGGGGATGGCCATAGCCGGGGCACGCCCGGTGGCCGAAATCCAGTTCGAGGGATTTGTCTACCCGGCCTTCGACCAGATCGTCAGTCACCTCGGGAGATTCCGGTTCCGGACACGTGGGACCACCTCTATGCCCGTGGTCGTTCGATTTCCCAGTGGGGCGGGCATCGGCGCTCACGAACACCACTGCGACTCCCCCGAGGCCTATTTTGTCCACGCACCGGGCCTCGTGGTGATCTGCCCATCCACCCCTACCGATGCCAAGGGCTTGCTGGCTGCTGCCCTCGAGAGCGACGACCCGGTGATCTTCCTCGAGCCGAAGGTTCTCTACCGGGCCGGTCGGGAGGATGTGCCGACCGAGCACTTCACGTTGCCTATCGGGCGGGCGCGAGTGAGAAAAGAGGGAACCGACCTGACACTGGTCACCTACGGCGGGATGGTTCCGGTGGCTCTAGAGGCTGCCGCCCGATCGGACACCTCAGTGGAAGTGATCGATCTCCGAACCCTTTTCCCATGGGACCGAGAGACGGTCCTCGATTCGGTCGCCAAGACCGGGCGCCTGCTGCTCGTCCAGGAGCCTCAAGGGTCTGCCGGCGTTGCCGCCGAGGTGGCGGCCGTGGTCGCCGAAAAGGGGATGTACGACCTCAAGGCACCCATAGTCCGGGTCACCGGGTTCGATGTGCCTTGGCCTCAGTTCGCCATCGAAAAGCACGCCCTGATCGATGCTGACAGAGTCGTGCTCGGGATCGAAGAGGTCCTTGCCGGTTGAGTGACTCATCCGCGGTTGCGGTGTTTGGCTCGTCACAAACCGACCTCGACTCGAGGAAGTGGGCCGAAGCGGAGCAAGTGGGCAGACGTCTCGCCGAGGCCGGTTTCGCCGTGATCACAGGCGGCTACGGCGGGACGATGGAGGCGGTCTCCAAAGGCGCCTCAGAGGCAAGTGGCCACGTGATAGGAGTGACTGCACCGGCATTGTTCCCCGGCCGACACAACGCAAACCCCTACGTGGCTGAGCTCATCGAGACCGAGGGGTTGGCGAGACGGATAGGAGCCATCATGGAAAGGGCAGAGGGGATCATCGCCCTGCCGGGCTCGATCGGAACCGCAACCGAGCTGCTAATGGCCTGGAACATCAATCACATCGTGCGCCGCAATGGCGGTCACCACGTTCCCACAGTGGCGATAGGCCAGGAGTGGCGCACGGTGGCTGAGACCCTCGTGTCCGAAATCGATGCTTTCCCCGGGGATGTCCACCTTGCCAGCACGCCGGATGAGGGCGTGGACTGGATCCTGGACCAACTAAATTTCCGCTGATCTCCCTCGGTGGCCTAGCCTTCTGCTCGGAGTGAGCCACGTAGCCCCCAATATCAAGTCTCGGAAGCATCGCAGATCCGATTGTCGAAAAGGCCTCCATGAATATGGCGATCCCCAGCACATCGGTGCCGGAATCCTCCGACGTGTCTGCGGTACCTGCGCCGCAGTAACCATCGACCTGACCCGAGCCGGCGAGCTCACCACACCAGTGGTCAGCACCCACTCGAGCATTATTTCAATGACTGCCAGGCATTCAGAAAATATCTGAGGGCCTAACCTGCCCGCTGTGACTCGAGTTGTCCGAGCCGCTGGGGGTCTTGTCTTACACAAGACACCCAAGGGGAATCTCAAGATCCTGATCGCTCACAGGCCTTCATACGACGATTGGTCGCTGCCCAAGGGCAAGGCCGACAAGGGGGAGACACCCGAGGAGACCGCCGTTCGCGAAGTGCTCGAGGAAACGGGATACCACTGCCGGATCGTCGCACCCATCGGCACGACCCGGCATCGTATGAACCGCGGGGTCAAGGAGGTCGCCTGGTATGTGATGCGCCGTTTGCCAGACAGCCCAGGATTCAAGAAGAACAATGAAATAGACGCCATCCGGTGGGTTAGCCGAAAAACGGCAAACAAGATCCTCGATTACGACAACGACCGCAGGCTCGTCAAAGAGTCGGACCTGAAGAAACTCGCTCAGACCGGAACGCTCTACCTGCTCCGACACGGAGCGGCCGGCGATCGCTCCAAGTGGAAAGGCAAAGACAATGGGCGTCCCCTCAGCAAGAAGGGTCGGTGGCAGGCCGATACCGTCGCCAAGTCGCTGAAGGAGGCGGGGATAGAGAGAATTGTCTCCAGTCCGTCCCTTCGTTGCATCCAGACGGTGAAGCCTCTGGCCAAGGCCATCGGAGCGAAGGTCGAAATCAGCGAGGCACTCGCCGAAGGCCCGGACATCGATGCGGCCTACGATCTCGTCGACTCGCTGGTCGGAAACAACGCCGTTCTGTGCTCACATGGAGATGTGATCCCGGCAACGATCAACCGGCTGATGTGGGCGGGACTGACCCTCGAGTCGAGGTTCTATTGCTCCAAGGGCTCGATCTGGGAAGTCGATGTATACAAAGGCAGGTTCACCACCGGTCACTACATCCCACCGCCCAAGGTATGAAGCCAACACGCTCGGTGGGGGCGAAATCGGTCTAGACGCTGTTGGTTCCCGACGCCCAGTCGGCGTAAAGACCGGCATAGGTGCCGTTCAGCTTTAGGAGATCGCGGTGCCGGCCCCGTTCGACAATTCTTCCTCCATCAAAGACGAACACCTCGTCTGCGCCCTCCGCCGTAGACAGACGGTGCGCAATTGTCACCGAGGTGCGACCTTCGGTCAGCCTGGCGATGGCGTGACGAAGTGCAACATCGAGGACCGGGTCAACGGCCGAGGTCGCTTCGTCAAGCACGAGCAGATCCGGTGAACCGATCCAGGCTCTGACTATGGCCACCAGTTGGCGTTCCCCGGCGGAAAGACTGCCGCCTCGCTCGCCAACCCTGGTCTCGAGCCCATCGGTCAGCCCATCAACCCATTCCCCAAGACCAAGCTCGTGGAACGCCGTCCAGATCTCTGCGTCGTCTGACTCGGTGCGGCCATATCTGACGTTGTTGGCGATCGTGTCGTCAAACAGGAAGCCCTCCTGGGGAACAAAAGCCACCCGATCTCTGAGGTGGGCCAGCGGGATCTTCGGAGCCTGGACGCCGCCGATGTGGATCGCACCTTCAGACGGGTCGAGGAGGCGGACTGCCAGCTTGGCAAACGTGGTTTTCCCCGAGCCCGTCTCGCCGACCACCGCAACACGCGAGCCGACCGCCACCTCGAGGGAGATGTCTGTCAGGACGTCGGGCCCTCCCGGGTAGGCGTAGCCCACGTGGTCAAACCGCACGCTCAAGCCACCTGGTCGCGGCTCCTCGGGGTCTGACGGCTCCTCGATCTCCACCTCGTCATCCAAAACACGAATCACACGGCGCAAGCCCGAAGCGGCTGACTGCGCGAACTCCAGTGTCTCCACCACAATCTGCAGCGGTTCGATCAGCAGGTTGGTCAGGAAAAGGAAGGCCACCAGCGTTCCTGCGCTCATCCCCTGATCGATACCGATGAGGACGCCGGCGACGATGAGTGTGGCTGTCAGGATTCCTGCGAATATCTCGGCAGTCGAATACAGGATGTTCCCGAAGCGACCAGTCGTGAACTCCACGCGGAATCGTTTCTCCATTGCGCTGGCCACCCGGGCCTTGGTGGTGTCCTCGGTGCCATAGGCTCGAACAACGGGAATGGCCGATATCGACTCGCTCATAACCCCGAGGGAAACTCCAACCTCATGGCGGACCTCGTCATATTTGGCTGCGAGAATCCGTTGAAACCACCTCATCATCATCAAATAGATGACGACTCCTCCAAGGGCGATCAACGCCATGCGCCACTCGTAGATCACCATGACGGCCGTCGCCAGCACCACCTGACTCAATCCCACGATCAGTCCGATTCCGCCCCACTCCATGAACTCCTGCAGTGTGCTTATGTCCGAGGTCACTCGGGACACGAGAGTCCCGCGGCGCTCGGCCTGAACATGAAGTACTGACTGCCGCATGATGTGACCGAAGGTCTTGCTCCTCAGATCGGAGAGACCCGATGAGGACGTCTTCACAAGGCGAAGTAAGGCGACACGGCCTACGACAACGCCAATGACCAGAGCGACAAGGGCGACAGCCGCCTTCTGCAAGACTCCACTCATATCGATACCGGTGGGGGCCAGGATCTCCTCATCGATGATTTGCTGGATCACGATCGGGGTGACCACCGTTATGGCCTGACCGGCCATAGCCATGAACAGCGTGAGTCTCAGGCCGTGGCGGAGCACCGGAGCCTCCATGAATGCCCGGCGAATAATCGTCCCCGTGGTGTAATCCGTGCTCACGACGCCTCCTCCCGAAGCCGGCGGGCCTCTTTCTCATAGGCCTGCATCAGTTGGGCATATCCAGGGCTCGCCTCGAGCAGTTCGATGTGGGATCCATGGCCGAGAATCCGCTTCTCGTCGAGGAAAACGACTTCGTCGGCAAGTTTGATGGACGAAGGGCGATAGGCAACGACGACGATGGTTGAAGGCAGGTCCGCACTTTTCAAAGCCATCAGAATCTCGGCCTCGACCGAAGGGTCGACAGCCGACGTGGCATCGTCGAGCACCATCAACCTGGGTTTCCGTATCAGAGCTCGGGCAAGTGCCAGTCGCTGTCTTTGCCCGCCCGAGAGCGTCGTTCCTCGTTCGCCGAGCTCGGTGTCGAGACCGTCGGGAAGCTCGTCGATGAATGACGTCGCACCGGCCAGCCGCGTCGCTGTTGCTATGTCGGCATCACTGAATACCGCATCCAGCGTGATGTTTCCTCTGACAGTCGTGTCGAATAGGAAGGCATCCTGGGCAACGTATGAAACCTCCTTGGGGAGCTCGGAGCCGGCGAAAGTGCGCAGATCACGCCCGTCGAGATGGATCTGCCCCGAGTCGGGATCCCAGAGACGTGCCAGAAGCAGACTCAACGTGGATTTGCCAGACCCGGTGGGCCCAACGACAGCAAGAGTCGTACCGGCCGCGATGTCTAAATCGAGTCCGGTGAGGACCGGCTCCGTGTCATAAGCAAAGTCCACCGCCGAACCAAGAATTGCAGCAGCTCCGCCATCGGTGGTCGCGGCTCGCTCCCCATATTCAATGTGCGCGTCGGCATCGAAGACCGCTTGAACCCTCTTCCATCCAGCAAGGCTCCCGGCCAGATCCCAAAGAACAAAGCCGATGAGCTGAATCGGGAAAGCAAGCAATGACAGCAGGTAGGCGACCGTGACAACATTTCCGGCGGTGATGGCACCGGCATCGATGCGTGCCGCACCGACCACAAGCAAGAGAACTATCAGCAGCTGGGGAAGGGCACGGATGATCACCTGGTACTTCGTCCAGGTCGAATTGACCTCGATGAGCCGATCTCGAAGTGCTTCGCTTGCCTCTCGGAATCGGCCAGACACGTAGTGCTCTCGACCCAGCGACTTGACGGTGAGGGCACCGTCAAAGCTCTCGTGGGCAATCGAGGAGACTCTTCCCCTCCCCTCCTGGACCTCCTCCCACATTCCATACGTGACCCAGCTCCCATGGACATCTATGGCGATGACCGCGACAAGGCCGACAACGGCGCTGACGCCCAACCAAGGGTCAATGAGGCTGATCATCGAGACAGTCCCGATTAGCAGCATCGTGACACCGGTGGCGTAGGGAAGCGGACCAAGGACACCGGTCCCTTGATTGACGTCGGAATCGGCCACCGCCAGCAGGTCACCGATGGTCTGTTTGTTATACCAGGACATCTTCAGAGAGAGCTGGTGTGCCAGCAATTCGTTGCGCACGTCCCGGCGAGTGCCCGATTGCAGCCATCCTGCGGCGGTGCGACGAAGGACGATTCCGACCGCTTTGAAGGCTGCCACGCCAATGATGGCAGCGGCAGCGATCGGAAGGAGGTCGGGCTCCTGTCCCTGGTCGAGGATCGGGATGATGACGTTGTCGGTTATCCACCCAATCACCAGAGCCGAGGCAAGAATGGCAGCAGCGAACATGGCCGCCCCAAAGACGGCGATGGAAAAGGCAACCGGGTGCATCTTGACGAACCGCCAGATCAACCGGCTTCCGTCACGCACCACGGTCCAAGGTGTCATAACTCTTTCAGACATGATCGAACCGCAATTTACAACTTCAAGTTTGGTTTAAGTCAAGGCCCCAGCCCTACCAGGCCCGACCAGGGTGAAGAGTAGAAGACCACCTGCGACTGAGATCTCGAATTATCGGTAATCCGGCCTGAGTCGGACCGGCTAGACGGTGTCGATCAGTGCCTTGAGGAGGTCCCGGATCGATACCACACCTCGCAAGGAACCGCCGTCATCGACAACGGGCATATGGCGGTAGTCGGACACGCCAATCCAAGAGGCGGCGTCCCAGACATCGAGATCGGGGTCGAATGTGTCCGGATCGTCGCTCATGACGCCAGAGACCTGGATGACATCGAGATCAGCTCCCTGAGCGACCGCACGGCGAATGTCCCGCTCGGTGATCAGGCCCAGCAGTGCCGTGCCCTCGACGACAGCAAGAGAACCCAGATCAGACTCTTCCATTGCCCGAGCCGCTGCCGCCACTGTCGTGTCGGGGCCACACACAAATGGAGCGTCTCCTACCAAGTCTCCGAGATTCATCGGGTGCCACCGTATCCGTTCTCGTGAGTTTCGGCTCACCTGGATGGCGGTCAGATGGCCCCAAACTGCGAAAGACCTACCTACTGGTGGGTCTTTCTATATGCAACTAGCTGGAGTTTAGACCAGATCGGCTTCTCGGATACCGAATGAAGGGTGACGAAGACGGCACAAAGCGAGCTTCTCGAGCTGTCTGATCCGTTCCCTGGTCAAGTTGAACTCGTCGCCGATCTCCTCGAGGGTGCGTGGCACGCCGTCATAGAAGCCATAGCGCAGCGCCAGGATGCGACCCTCTCGCTCTGGGAGCCGCTCGATCGAGACGCGCAGCGAGTTGGCAACGTCCATCTCCTCGGTCATCTGAACCGGGTCGGCGGCGTCCTCGTCCTCGATGAAATCACCGAGCTGGGCACCATCCTCACCGATCGGCTGCTCGAGAGAAACAGTATCTGCGACACTGAGAGCAAGCTCGACCTTGTCTGTGGTGACACCGGCTTCTTCGGCAATCTCGTCCGGACGGGGATCGCGTCCCAGTTCGGCTTTGAGTGAAGCCTGGGCGGCACGCACGGCGGCGAGGGTGTCATGAAGATGAACGGGGATGCGAACAGTGCGGGACTTATCGGCAATGGCCCGGGTGATGGCCTGACGGATCCACCAGGTGGCATAGGTCGAGAACTTGAAACCCTTGCGCCAATCAAACTTCTCGACGGCGCGGATCAGACCGAGGTTGCCCTCCTGAATCAGGTCGAGGAAGTCGATGCCGGAGGTGTTGGCATAGCGACGGGCATTGGCGACAACCAGACGCAGGTTGGCAGTGAGAAAGTCATCTTTGGCCTGGGCGCCACGTCGCGCCAGTCGACGAAGTTCGATCTCTCTCCGTTTACCCGAGTAGTCGCCTTCCTCGAGTTTCTCGGCGGCTTCCTCACCCGTCTCGATCTTCTGGGCAAGTTCGACCTCTTGCTCGGCAGTGAGCAGGTCGTACTCGCCAATCGCTGTCAGGTATTGGGAAACTAGATCAGTCGTGAGGCGCCCGCGCTCATCCGTCAGCTTGGTGTGAAGACGGACGCGTCGTGGCTTCTCGGTCTTCTTTTTACGCGTTCCAGTAGCAGCCATGAGTTTTCCCAGTCCTCCGCAGGGGCAAAAAAGATGTGCATTGGGGCAGCGAACCCCGAGCACTCAACTATACGCAATACGAGGGGTTTGTGAACCCCCCAAATTCCTTATGTTCTAAGACGTTTTCGAAGCCTTCTCGGTTCCCGTACGTTGGAGAGTCACAACCGCCAACCCTTGGGCTATCAGACGCAATTCGCTGGCGTCGACTTCATGAGAGTCGACTGATCCCAAATGGTCCAGGTGTAGATGCGTTCCTGGGACATGTGGTCGGTGGGGCCGGCCATCATCGTGGTGGCGAGGGGACCGAACGTGAGGTCGTTGGTAACGGGCCCCATGAATCGATTGTTCCCTCCACTGCCGGCGACTCGGCCATGGGCAAACTCGAGGCTGAGGTCGGTTCCAGGCAAAGGTGGGACCAACTCCCCACCCACAGCAATGGAATCGACCGCCCAGAGCCCATCATGGTTCAAGCGAGGTCTCCCCGGATGAGGGCGAGGTCACTGCGAAACCGGCAACGGAGAGCACGGTTGTCAACAGGTACACCATGGCAAAGACCACCCCGGAGAACACTGCCACCACGAAGAAGAGCCCCGCTGCGATCATCGCCGATCGTCTTCCCCGGTGCTCGAAACGGTCTGCAAACCAGGCAAGCAGCCCGGCCGTCAACATCACCCCGAACCAGAAGAACGCCTGAGGCAGCAACGAGGTGTCCTCCTGGCCGAGCGCCCCGCCTATGTAGATCACAGCGCTGGCCAATCCGATGACTCCGGCGATTCGCAACGGCATGCGGCTCAGACCCTTGGACGGAGTTTCCATCGGCGCCAGCCTAGGGGGGATCTTGGCGTCACCGTCCGCCACCGGCTATTCGTCGTCCTCGAGATGGTGGTAGGCGACGTGAAACAGCTTCCACTCCCCGCGCGCTTTCACAATATGGAGAAAATCGAGGTGTTTGCATGAATCGGCCCGGACCGCGTCGATGTCCTCTTGTGACGCCATCAACCTCTGGGGGGCCAGTGTCATTGGCCTCCTAGATCAACTCGGCGATCATCGCCGCCGCCTTGGCCGCTCCGTCTGTCTCTACGTCCATATAGTCGACTTTCCTTCCGATCTCATTCGAGATCGCCTCGGCGAGGTTGTCGGGTTGCATGTCCTCGTACTCCATGTGACGTCCCGCCCCATAGCGGTCGAGTCGGGCACGGACGTGAAAGTTCTGTTCGAAGTGGTTGCGAAGAGGCACGTAGATAAACGGCGTCTTTGCCGCCGTGAGCTCCATCGTCGTCGTCAGACCTCCCTGGACGATGGCCAGGTCGGCGACTGACAGGTGCCGGTAGAGACGGTCGACATAGGACTTGTATTCGATGCCCTCGACCTGAGGGAGGCGCTCCGGATCGATTCGTGGTCCGGTGACCACGATCATTCTCAAATCAGAAACAGCTCGTTTCGCGGTTGGATATGCCTCGACAACCTTGCGGATCAGCGACTCGCCAACACCGGATCCACCAACCGTGACGATGCAGACCCTCTCGTCTTCTTCGTAGCCAAGTTCTTCTCTCAACTCTTCCCGAGCCCCGAGAGCCGCCGGGTCGAACCCGGTGACGTAACCGGCGAAGTCATAGTTGTCTTCGGTCCACTCCCTGATCACCGGCAGGTCGGGCCCAAATGTCCCATCGATGATGTCTTCGGGGTGCCCGACAAAAATCGCTTTGTCCCTGATCCGCTTGTACCGGGCAATCTGGGAGATCATCTCGGCGTTGTAATCGGCGGCAACGAACGCTTCACGCTCGCCTCGTGACGGCATCGGGACGTAGCCGACAAAGTCGGTCATCCAGGCATACGAGGTCTTTTTGAGGTTGGGGTTCTCATGAAGGTGATAGTCGACCTCCCATGACTCGTCACCAATGACCAGGTCGTACTGTCCGGCCTCGATCACTTCGTCGAAGAGCATGAAGTTCGACAAAAGGATCTCGTCCATCTCCCGAAGAGCCTGGAAGACGGCCAGGTCGTGCTCCCCGGACTCGTCCTCGATGTGGGCGGACTCGTTGGCCATCACTCGGGATGCCGGATGAATGCTCTCTCCATTGGCTTCAAGCACTCTTGTCACCGGGTCCTGGGCCAGCCAGTCGATCTCGACATCGGGATGGACCTTGCGCAGCTCGTCAGCGATCGCCAGGTCACGGCGAGCGTGGCCAAGCCCAATAGGTGAGGAGATGTAGAGGACCCGCCGGCGACGGCCATGGCCGCGCGCCCATGCCGGTTGGGGCCGCTGGATCCCATAGACCCGATCGACGAACTCCTTGATCAGGTGGTTGACCTTGACCGGATAGCGGCCGGTCGGGATGTGGCCTGACCCATCTAGTGCCACCAACTCCGCTCCGGGGATCATCTTCTGCAGGATGACACTGCTCTCGTAATTGATGATCCGGTCTTCGGTTCCATGGATGATGAGAACCGGGATGTCGATGGAGCGAACCTTCTGCTCCAGGTCGTCGAGGTCATACGACGGTTCGACGCCCGACTCCATAGCGATGATCTCGCCCGTGGTCTCCAGCGCCCACCCGACCATGTCGTCGAACAGCTTTGTCGAGTGCGGGTCCGAGGTGCACTGGCCGAAGAAGAAGTCGACGAAGTCGTGCCAGTCGGCTCGCCAGTGGCCGAGATTGTACTTCTCCCAGCCCTCCGGGTTGCTGACGGGTTCGAACATCTGATCCGGAATCGACTCCCGGTCCGGCAGTGGGATCCCCCATGGGTGCCCCGGGGAGATGGGGACGATCCCGTCGAAACGCTCAGGATGAAAAGCGGCAAACAGTGTCACCAGACCTCCACCCATCGAAAGTCCGGCGGCCACACAGCTCTCGGTCTCAGTGGCATCCAGCACTGCGATGGCGTCTGCGATGACCTCCTTGGTCGTGTAACGCTCGACGACCGAGGAGCGGTCCGAGTTGCCATTGCCCACCGGGTCGTAGGTGACGACTCGGAAGTGACGGGACAGATATGGGATCTGCATCTTCCAATGACGGGAATGACAGGTCTGCCATGTCTGGGCGAGGAGAATCGTCGGCCCCTCGTTCTCGTAGACCTCGTAGTAGACCTTGGCCCCGTTGCGATCGACGAACCCGTCCGAATCTGGGTATCTAGCCCGCACGGGTTGCCTCCTCTTCTGCGATCCTGATCAGATCGCCCACTTTCCTCAGTGCCGCCCGAAACGGCACCCGATCGCTTTCATAGCCAAGAAGGATCATTGTCTCGGCACCCAGGAAGGACGCCGACACCAGAGCGACAACCTCCTCGGCAGTCAGCCCGCCAAAGCTCAGACCCTTTTTCTCCGAGTCTTTCGCCACCTCCAAAAGCAGTTCTCCCCACTCTCCCATGATCTGACGCATCTCCTTGCCGAGCGCCTCCGACGACCATCCGGCGGCAGTCATCTCCTGTAACACCCTGACATAGCCGGACGCAATGTCCTCGTCGAAATAGTCACACGCCTGCTCCCACCTCTCCCAGAGTGGGATCTCCCTCGCGAACATCTCGGCCTGCCTCCCCAACAGTCGATCATTCTCTTTCCTCAGAAGCGACAGGATGAGCTCTTCCTTCGATCCAAAGTGATAGTGAATCTGGGACAACGGAACCCCCGCATCTTCGGCGACCTTTCGAGTCGAAAGCGCCGCATACCCGTCAGCGAGGAGACAGCGCCGGGCCGCGTCGAGAATCTTCGTGCGGGTGTCTCTCTCGGTCACTTCTCACCTCGTCCAGATGTTCGGTCGATCGACCGAACAAGGGAAAACCTACGGGATGACCCCAAGACTGTCAACCCTCACATAGAGGTGGCTGTAGTGCAGGGGGGCAGAGGTCAGCTCGTCGAGTCGAGGGAGGAGGGTGGTGCCGGCTAGCTGTGTTGAGCAGCCACGTTGGTTGCACGGCTGATGGGTGGTCCGCCGATGGATGTGTGGTTGCGGTGATGGTTGTAGGTGTGGATCCAGTCGGCAAGCGCGTCGACCCGTTCTTGTTCTGAGGTGTA
>Ga0209988_10001950_pt1 | contig 13584 bp, 9 predicted proteins | sample N075metaG_FD_183115 | JGI IMG/M metagenome (GOLD analysis project Ga0209988, IMG submission 183115) | Deep subsurface microbial communities from Kermadec Trench to uncover new lineages of life (NeLLi) - N075 metaG (SPAdes) (version 2) | ecosystem: Environmental > Aquatic > Marine > Ocean trench... | reverse complement strand
GCATTGCCCGCCATCACGATCGAAAACGAAGCGCTTGACCGGCGCGGAGATATAGCGCGAGCCTGGCGACGTGTCCGCTTCCTCGATGCTCTTGCGGGGCTTGTGGTGGCACACGCTAGCGAGGTCCTTCGCGTCAACGTCACCCGCTCCTGAAGACGAACCAGGGTTCGTTGTGCTGGCCCAAGGCCCAGTCCTGAATGCTGAACCGGCAGGGCCATGCCCGCGCTGCAGCGGGTTAAAAAAGCCTTACTGCGACTGCCACAGACTCAAGGAGCTCTGCACATTGTTCAATGCGGCAATGATTCCGGCCTTTTATATCAAGGCAACGCTTCCGCCAATGCTGCTCGCCGGGAACGAATGGATGGCGACCGTGCTCATCATATTAAGTGTTAATAAGACACTATGTAATATCAAATGGCCGGGGAGTGCGTCTTTCTCGTAGAATGGCGTACCGAAAGGGGAGCTCATGGGGGAGCAACAGGTACAAGACGACATTTCACCTGAGCAGCTGCGGCTGTTCATGCGAAATCTTCTCGACGACCTGAGGGCGCTCGAGCGGATGATCGAGGATGACTGGATCGAGTCCGGCGTCCGCCGCGTGGGCGCGGAGCAAGAGATGTTCCTCGTGGGGCCCAGTTGGCGACCAGCTTCCATCGCGACGGAAGTGCTCGCCGCCATCGATGACCCTCGATTCACCACGGAGCTCGCGAAGTTCAACCTGGAGGGGAATCTCGACCCCGTCGTCTTCGGGAAGGGCTGTCTTTCAGAGATTGAAGCGCAGCTGAATGAGCTGGTGGGCCTCGCACGCGACGGTGCGAAGGAATGTGGCGGCGAGATCGCCCTATGCGGCATTTTGCCCACGCTTCGAAAGTCCGACCTCGGCCTCGACAACATGGCGCCCGTGCCGCGCTACTTCGCGCTCAACCGCGCGATGAACAAGCTGCGTGGGGGCTCCTACGACTTCCAAATCAAGGGGATGGACGAGCTCATCGTGAAACACGACTCGGTGATGCTCGAATCTTGCAACACGAGCTTTCAAGTGCACTTTCAAGTCGCCGCGGACGAGTTCGCGAAACTCTACAACATCGCGCAAGTGGTGGCGGCGCCCGTCCTGGCGGCCTGTACGAACTCGCCGCTTCTTTTCGGAAGGCGGCTGTGGCGTGAAACGCGCATCGCTCTCTTCCAGCAAGCCGTGGACACACGCAGCACGAGCCACGATCTGCGCGAGCGGCAGCCCCGAGTGAGCTTCGGACGCCAATGGGTAAAGGCGTCGGCGACCGAGCTCTTTCGTGAGGATATTGCGCGCTTCAAGATATTGCTCGGCGGAGACACGGATGAAGACCCCTTCGCCGAGATCCGCGCGGGCCGGCCGCCGAAGCTCAAGGCCTTGAGGCTTCACAACGGGACGGTCTATCGCTGGAATCGCCCGTGCTACGGGATTACCGAAGGTAAGCCGCATCTGCGCATCGAGAACCGCTACGTGCCGTCAGGGCCGACGATCGTCGATGAAGTAGCCAACGCGGCCCTCTGGTTCGGCCTCGTGAGCGCGTTTGCGCGAGATATTGATGACGTGACGAAAGTGATGAAGTTCGAGGACGCGCACGCGAACTTCACCGCGGCGGCCGTAAACGGACTCGCGTCCGAGTTCACTTGGTTCGATGGGCGCGAATGCCCTGCGCGCGAGCTCTTGACGAAAGAACTATTGCCGATGGCACGTAGCGGCCTCGAGAGCTCGAACATCGACCCGGCGGACATCGACCGTTATCTCGGTATCGTCGAAGAGCGCGTGGAAACGAAAAAAACGGGAGCTCAATGGTTTCACAACTCGCTGGCCGCGATGAAGGGAAAAGGCACCGATGGCGAGCGCATGAGCGCGCTTACCGCCTCCATGGTGAGCCAGCAAAAGGAGGGGCGACCCGTGACGGAATGGCATGCAGCGTCGCTCGACGAGGCCGGTGGATGGAAGAACCACTACTTGATGGTGGAGCAGTTCATGACCACGGACCTCTACACAGTGACCGAGGACGAGCCGATCGACCTGGTCGCGAGTCTCATGGACTGGGAGAAGATCCGGCACGTGCCCGTGGAAGATATCGATCATCGGTTGGTGGGCCTCGTCTCCTATCGGTCGCTCATCCATTTGTTGGCCAACGGCGAGTTTGCCAGGCGCGAAGATCCGATCCCCGTGAGCGAAGTGATGAAACGCGACCTCGTCACCGTGGCGCCGGAGACGACCACGCTCGAAGCGGTTGCTCTGATGAAGGGGAAGTCGATTGGGAGTCTTCCGGTGGTGAAGGACGGACGTCTCATCGGCATCGTGACCGAGCGGGACTTCATGGACATCGCGCGCGAGCTTTTGGAGGAGAAGCTGAAGGAGTGAGCTGAGCTGTTGGGTCCAGGCGGTCAGCAACGGAACCCATCCACTTTTGGCGCCAATCAAAGGAATTCGCGCAGCCTAAGAATCTCAAACTTAAACGAACTTAAATGATGAGAGCGTGCTGGGTGAAAGCGTATCACCCACAGTACAGCGTGACAGGGATGTCACGGTTCTTGGTCCCGGTCCGCCCGCCTCAACGATAGCCAAGCCGCTGAGCGGGATAGACTTACTTTCACCCCTGCCTGTTGGAACGATGTTTGCTATTAACCGTGGCAGGAGGCTGAAATGAAGAAACAAACAGTGACGGCACTCTTAACCATGTTCCCGCTGCTAAGCGCTTCGATGGCGCTCGCTGCTGCGGTGGACGTAGTGGGAAGGGTCGAGGGCACCATCAAAGGTATCAGCAAGCGGACCGCCACCGTGATCTACGTGGAAGACGCTCCCGGCACGATCACGCCCGGTACTCGGTACGTGCTCGACCAGAAGGATAAGACTTTTTCGCCATTCGTTCTGCCTGTTCCTGTCGGAGCGGAAGTCGTATTCGTGAATAGCGACCCCATCATGCACAACGTGCACTCCTACAACGGCAAGGACACCATCTTCAATTGGGGGATGGCGATCCAGGGGATGGAGCTGAAGAAGACGTTCGAGGAGCCAGGAGACGTGCTACTACTTTGCGACGTACATCCCGAGATGGAGGCCTGGGTCAAGGTCGTTCCCACCCCGTATTACACGATGGCAGACGAGAACGGGAACTTCGTGCTCGAAGGTGTTCCCGCGGGAGAGTACACCGTCACGGCATGGCACCCGAGGGCCAAGAAGCCCCAGAGCGTCACCGTTAGCATTCCCGCGAACGGCGTCGCCAAAGTCGACTTCAAGTTGAAGAAGTAGGACGAGCTAGGCTAAGGCTACAAGCACGAACGTGAACCGTGAAGCCCGGTGTCCGCACCGGGCTCTTTTTTCCCGTTTGACGCCCACGTAGCCTTCCTTCCATGATCACCGGGAATGGATCTTCGGAGCCGGAACCGATGAAGAGCTCGAGCAAGGCGCCCGCGGCACACCTCGCCGCCCCGCTGCTCCTGTTCTTCGTCTCAGGCTTCGCCGGGCTCGTTTACGAAGTGCTCTGGATGAAAGAGCTCGGGCTCCTCTTCGGCAACACCGCACAAGCGGCGGCGGCGACATTTTCGGCACTCTTCCTAGGTCTCGTTGTGGGCGCCTGGTTTTGGGGACGACGTGCCATTCGGGTCGAAAAGACGCTCCGCGGCTACGCGTATCTGGAGATCGGCGTCGCCTCGAGCGCACTCCTTTACTTTCTGCTTCTCGACTTGTATCACGGGCTCTACGCATCGCTCTTTCAAATGCTCGGAGACCAGCCGGTGGTCTTCCTTGCTGTGAAGTTCCTTCTCGCCGTCGTTGTCTTGTTCCCTCCGTCTTTTTTCATGGGCGGCACCCTGCCCATGATGAGCCAGTATCTCGTGCGCCAGAGAGAGCTCCTGGGTCCTATCGCTTCCCGCCTCTACGCCGTGAATACGCTCGGCGCGGCCTTGGGGGCCTATCTGGCGGGATTCCACTTGCCTCGTCTCCTTGGCGTCACGCGATCCTATTTCGTCGCCATCGGCGCGACCCTCGCGGTGGCGATCCTGGCCTGGGCCCTTGGGCGAAGAGGAGCGCGCTCGAAAGAGGGAGCGTTCGCGAACCAGGAGCCGTGGATACGCGACGAGAACACGGAAGACGTGAGCGTTCTTTCATGGCTCGACGTTCGTGCCCTCGCATTCTTCTCGGGCTTTGCTGCGCTGAGTCTCGAAGTGCTGTGGACGCGAATGTTCGCCCAGGTCCTTCAGAACTCTGTCTATTCCTTCTCCACGATCCTGGTGACCTTTCTCGTCGCACTCGCCCTCGGCGCTTGGTTCGCGAGCTGGCTCATCCGCAAGCACTTTGCGCCCGCCGTCGTGCTGCTTCTCCTTTTGGCGGGAGCGGCGCTCCTTGTGGGCGCCACACCGTTCGTTTTCTACGGGTTCACCGATGGGCTTCGATACGGCGGCAGCACGGGCGGATTCGCCTTCGAGCTCGCGCTCATCGTCATGCTGATACCCGCGATCGTCCTGGGCGCCTTGTTTCCCTACCTCATGCGTCTCGCCGAGCCTTACACGCAGAGCGCGGGGCGCGCGATAGGCGATCTGGCCGCCATCAATACGTTCGGCGCCGCCGTGGGCTCGCTGGCAGCGGGCTTCGTTCTGCTCGACCTGTTCGGCCTCTGGTCCAGCATCCGCCTGATCGCGGTCGCCTATGCTTGCGCCGCTCTCTTCGTCGCGGGACGCGGGCCGGTTGCATCCACGGCGTTACGCACGATTCCACTCGCCGCGATTCTGCTCCTTGCATCTCTTCTCGACCCGTCCCGCCTGCCCGTGGTCCATATCGACCCGGTTGGAAAAGGCGAGAGCCTCCTGCGGGTCTGGGAAGACAGCGCTGGGATCGTCTCGGTGGTTCGAGACCCGAGCTCGCTCACGATGCGAGTGGACAATAGCTACGCCGTGGGAGGGACGGGCGCGGCGGTGCATGAGGAGCGCCAGGCACATCTCCCGTTACTGCTCCATCCAAAGCCTGAATCCGTGTTCTTTCTCGGCATGGGCACCGGTATCACGGCAGGCGCGGCGCTCGTGCACCCGATCGAGCGCGTCGTCGTTGCCGAGCTGGGAGCGAAGGTGGTCGAAGCCGCGCAAAGCTTCTTCGAGCCTTACGTGCACGGGTTGTTCGAGGATTCCCGCGTCCTCGTCGTCGCCGAAGACGGCCGGAACTTTCTCGCAGGAAGCACAGAGACGTTCGACGTTATCGTCGCGGATCTTTTCGTGCCCTGGAAAGCCGGTGTCGGGAGCCTATACCGACGCGAGCACTACGAGGCGGCTCGGAAACGGCTACGCGAGGGCGGGCTCTACGCGCAATGGGTTCCCCTTTATCAAATGAGCGGCGAAGAGCTCGGCACCGTCGCCCGCACGATGGTCGAAGTCTTTCCGCTGGTGACGCTTTGGCGCGGCATCATGGCGCCAGGGCTCGAGACCGCGGCGCTCGTGGGACATCGGGAAGCCGGTCCGTTAGACCTCGAGGATGTGGCGCGCCGAATGGCGGAATCGCCGGAGGCTTCTCTTTGGGAGACGCGCGTAACAAGTGAGGGCGGGCAGGAGAGCATCGACGCTGCCGGGCCCCAAGAGCTGCTCGTGCGTTATTGCGGAAACCTGACGGCGGCCAAAAGCCTCTGGGAGCCCTACCCGGTGAATACGGACGATCGCCCCGTCATCGAGTATGGCGCTCCCACGCGCGAGGGGAGCGATGCGCCCTGGCTCGTAGGAGAAAAACTCCTCACGCAGCTCGGAGAGATCCTCATGGTAAGTCCACCGGAGCGGGATCCCTATCTCAGACTTCTCTCACCTCGGGAGCGCGGTGTCGTGCGGGCCGGGCTCAGCCTCCAGCGCGCCCGAGTCTTTTCGAATGCCGGCAGAGCTCAGGATGCACGGATCGCGATGGCGATGTTCTCGCGGCTCTATACAGGAAAGGACCGCGACGAGAACGATGCGGTCCATGCGCGACGCGAGCTCACAGACCTCATCCAATCGTACGAGGACCGACTTCGCTCCCTCAGAGAGCGCCTGCGCGAGCTAGAACAACCCGAGCGCTGAACGGGGAAGCGCGTTTCTCTGTCACATTAGGCGGAACGTCCCCGACGCGACGAGCGCGCCGCTCTCGGCGTCACGAAGCTCGACCGAGTACACCCCGGCACGTTCCGGTCGGGGCACGCGTACGCGAAGCGCGGCGTCTTCTCCTCGGTGAAGCAAAACGGCGTTCGGAGGACTGCGCATATATTCCAACGACTCACCGCCCTTCCTGCTCATGTGACTCGCGGCGGCTAACGCTCGAAGACGAGCTGTCGCGCCGCGGGTTCGCCGGAATCGTCCCAGTCGAGCTTGCGGGTCCCGGGACCCTCGATGTCGAGCGCCTGTCGGTGAACGCCGTGGGCTTTGCACCAGAGCGTCACTCGGATCTTACCCACGGGGAGTCCTTCGAGTCGATAGCGCCCCGTGTTGTCCGTCAAGGTGAACAGGTGTGTTGGGAGGACCAGAATGTACGCAAGCATCTCGTGATGGACGTTGCATAGGACCTCGACCGGGCCCGGGCGGTCGAACGTTACATAGCGGGTGATTCCGGTGGGATAGGTCCCGAGGTTGAAGAGCTTGGTCGTCGAGGCGGAGAACACGTTGTGGAGAAACGGGTCGCTGTTAATGAAAGCCACGCGCGTCCCGGCCACGATGGGGAGGACATGAGGAACGAACTCTAGCCTTCTTTGATCGAGGACCGCCGGTCTTGCTGGCGGTCCCGGTGGCACGAGCTCGTCCGCCTCGACGAAGATGACTTTCGGTTGATCCGAAGCGCAGTGGACCTCACCCTCGAGCACGGCCCCGTCGGAGCGCGAGGGCACTTCCGGCCAAGCCATGAGAGCGGTGAGAACGAGCCCGCTGACAAAGCTGCTAGTGATTACCGTCATCATCTGAGCTCCATCGCTGTTTGTGTGCTGCAAGGATCGTTCCGGGGGAAGTAGCTAAATGGCGGGCTTTCCTATCGCGCTCTGTGACGAGCCCGCCACACCCGTGACAGATTTGTTACTTGCCAGCGCAGGACGCGCTCTCCAAGTGATTGAAAAGACTGGGGAACGTGGACTCATCGGCCTGGAACGATCTTTGCTAGACTCGACAGCGATAGACGTTAGGAGTAAGGCAAAATCATGACTTCCAAAAAGAGAGCGACACTAGCGACGATGGCTATCGTCTTCGGCTTCGGAGCCATCGATGCACAGGCCATCCCCGCCTGGGGCCGAAAATATGAGACTTCCTGCGCCACGTGTCACGTGGCCTTCCCTAAGCTCAACAGTTTCGGCAAAGCTTTCCGTGCCAACGGCTTTCGGATGCCAGCGGGCGATGAGGATTTAACCAAAATCAAAGATGTTCCGATGGGTGCCGAGGCGTGGAAACGTCTTTGGCCTAAGGGTATCTGGCCCGGCGCGATTCCGGGCAATTTTCCTTTCGCCGTCCTCGTCGATAATCAGGTGAACGTGGAGGAGGGCGCCGAGATCAAGTTGGATCTAGCCTTCCCTCAATCCATTCAGCTTCTGGGAGGCGGCACCCTCGGGGAGGGCTTCGGATACTACGTTGGGGTCAATCTTCTGGAAGGGAACGAGTTTGGAGGCCTTCACCGCGTGTTTGGGCAGTTCGACGGCATCAAGGGCACGACGATGGCCAATGCCCGCTTCGGTTTCATGGAGCCTCGGGCAGTGCCATTCTCGAATCATCGAAAGCTCACTCTCTCGAATTACTTCATGAACGCGATCGGATTCGACCTCAACACGGCGCTGGGAGTTATAGACGAGCATGGTGAGCCCGACGAGCATGGCGCAGTGGCGGAGCATGGCGGAATGGCCGAGCCCGAGCATGGCGACGTCCATGGCGACGATCTGAACACCATCGAGATCGGAGGTGCGCATCACGGCGGAGGCGCAGGTCCATTCGCGCTATCGAACGCCCAGCGAGGTCTCGAATGGTGGGGCGCTCATAGTGCTGCCGGCGGTGGGGGACTCGAATACGCCTTTGGCGTGGTCAATGGAAACTCGGCCGGCAACAACGAAGGGACGTTCGACAACAACAACTTCAAGGACATTTACTGGCGGGCCTCCTGGAAATTTGGGGGCATGGGCGTGACGGGCACCCTCGGTGACGATCCCGCCGAACCCGTCCAAACCGAAGGTTGGCGAGACGACTCCCTCACGGTGGGCACCTTTGGCTACTACGGACGCACGCCCTATGAATTGAGCCGGCTCGTTCCCGTTTTCGACGAGCACGGAGAGAGGGATGAGCACGGCGAGGAGCTCGAGGAACATAGCGAGGAGCCCGACGAGCACGGCGAGGGGCCTCCGGTAATTGACGTCGAGCAGGAGCTCCTCCAGGGAGACGAGAGCTTCAAGCGCCTCGGCGCCGATTTCAACTGGCTTGTGGGCGACCTGAACCTCTACGGCGCCTTCATGTACGGCCGGAACGACCGTCTCGGGTTCGACGAAGTGGGTGAGGAGGTCGACTTCAAGACCTGGTTCATTCAGGGAGACTATGTGATTCTTCCGTGGGTCATCGGAGCCTTGCGCTACGAGAAAGTAGACTTGCCCGATGATTTCTTGGACATCGAGCGCGTTGTCCCACACATAACACTTCTGGCCCGAGCGAACATCAAGTTCGTGGTCGAGGGCCAGCTTTATAGAAACGACAGCGGACGGAATCAAGTAGCCTTCAACATCACGTTTGCCTTCTGATCGCGATGCCGGCTTGCGCCAGCCTCGGGCTTGGCCCGAGGCTGGCGCTTTCGTGTGTCTTGGGGCGCGTCAGTTGGAGCGTGAGTTAGCTTACTGGTCACGTCCGCCGATAGGCTGAGGCTTCGATACCGTGTTTTCGCATGAGCCGGTGGAATACTGGCCGTTCCATCCCGGAGCGGCGCGCCGCCTCGGCGACGTTCCCCCCCGATCCCTTTAGCGTCCGCTCCAGGTAGTCACGCTCGAACCGATTGATGAGCTCATGCTTCTCCTTTTGGAACTCGCCCAGCGGAGTTTCCCCTCCGTTTCCCTGCTCCACCTGCGCCAGCATGCTGGCCGGGAGATCGAGTACCGCGATCTGGCGCGAATCGGTGAGGGCGAGGGCGCGCTCGATCGTGTTCCGCAGCTCGCGTACGTTGCCGGGCCACGAGTAAGACTCGAAGACCATCATAGCCGCGCTCGAGATATTGTCGATGGGATGAGCTGCCCGGCTCTTCAGCTCGTCGAAGAAATGCATGGCGAGAAGCGGGATGTCCCCGGTGCGCTCGCGAAGCGGTGGAAGCTTGAGAGCAATCACCTGGAGCCGGTAGAATAGATCCTCGCGGAATGCACCCTTCGCGACCGCGTTCTCGAGATCCTTGTTGCTTGCCGAAAAGATCCTCACGTCCACCTTGCGCTCGGACGTGCTGCCCACACGTCGAATCGTCTTCTCTTGCACGGCGCGCAGGAGCTTGGACTGGAGACCGAGAGCGAGCTCCGCCACTTCGTCGAGAAAGAGCGTGCCCCCCGAAGCGTGCTCCATGAGACCCATCTTGGATTGCACCGCTCCGGTGAAAGCTCCCTTCTCGTGGCCGAAAAGCTCGGTCTCCAGAAGGTTTTCGGGGAGCGCCGCGCAGTCCAGGGGCACGAACGGATGCTCGCGTCGGGAGCTCGCCTGATGGAGCGCGCGGGCCACGACTTCCTTCCCCGTTCCCGTCTCGCCGTAGATGAAGACGTTCGCTTCTGAGCCAGCGACCTTTTGAAGCTCTTCCAGGAGTCGCTTGATGGGAGAGCTCACGCCGATGATGCCTGCAAAGGCTTTCTGCGCTCGTGCTTGCGCCTTGAGGAGCTGGTTCTCCTCCACGAGACCGCTGTGATCGAGAGCGCGCCGGATGACGAGCTCCAACTGATCGTTCGAGAACGGCTTCGAGATATAGTCGAACGCCCCTTCTTTGACCGCGGTGACCGCGGTCTGCACCGTAGCGTAGGCGGTCATGACGATCACAGGAGGCTTGGGGTCCGTCTTGCCGATGGATCGAAGCACGTCCATGCCGTCCATCACGGGCATTCGGAGGTCCACGAGCACAACATCGGGATCGGTTTCCGCTAGCTTCTCGAGCCCCTTCCTTCCGTCGAATGCGGACTCTACGTGGTAGCCGCGTTTTTTGAGCACTTTTCTCACGCTCTCGACGAGCTCTTCTTCGTCGTCGATGACGAGGACCTTACGCTTCATAACCTTCGTCTCGCTCCGCGATAGGTAGGAGGATGTGAAACGTGCTTCCGGCGCCCGGCGTGCTCTCTGCCCAAATTTCACCTCGATGATCGCGGATGATACCGTAGCTGACGCTCAGGCCGAGCCCAGTTCCCTCCCCTTCCTTCTTCGAGTAAAAGGGATCGAAGATGCGCTCCAGATCATCCTCTTCGATCCCGATGCCCGTATCGCTCACCGATAGCCGCACGTGTTCTGCAATCTTCCCGGCGCGCACGCAGATCGTTCCGCCCTCGGGCATGGCGTCAGTGGCGTTATTAATGAGGTTAATCAGGACCTGTTCCAGCCGGTCAGGATCGCCGCGCACCGCTGGGAGATGCTCGGGTATGTCCGTCTCTAGCGTCACGCCCGATTGACGCAGGCGCGCCTCGACGAGGCTTCGCACGGACTTCAGAATCGCATCCACCTCGACGGCGCGGACGTCCAGTGGATGGGGCCTGGCAAAATCGAGCAAGTCTCGTACGATACGGCCGATGCGGTGAGCCTGCGTGCCAATCACTTGCAGATCTTTCGCGAGCTCTTCCTGGACTTGTGAATCAGCCGCCTCCTCGTGCAGGTACTCCACCCGGGAGACGATCACCCCGAGAGGATTGTTGATTTCGTGCGCCACACCACTTACCAGCTCTCCAATCGAAGCGAGCTTGGCCGCTTGCATCAGCCGCCTCTCGCTGTGCTCGATCTTTTGAACCTGCTGTCGGATGGTCTCGCTGGCTTCGTGAACGATGGCGCCGATGATGGCGGAGGCAATCGTGACGGCGGATGTGAAGGCGAGGAAAATGAACAGAATGGACTGGGCCATATCCCGATTGACGCTCTGAGCGGTCTCCTCGAGGACCACCTGTCCCACGGGCTCGTCGTCCAGATAGATGGGAACGTCGGCGACGATGAACGCGGAGCTTGCTGGGGGTGACGTTTCTCCTCGCACACCTACGACGAGCTCTTGCTCGATCATCCCCTCGTCGTCGATCCGGACCCGCAGCTCATCGTCGCGCACTCGAACCCGTACCATTCGTAAGTCAGGAGAGTGCCCAAACTCGGCTACCACCTCTCGAAGGATGAGTGAGCTCCCGAGCACGTCTTCGACGGGGGAGCCCTCCTGGAGATAGTACATCACGTGCCCGCGGATAAACTCGGCCAAATCCTCCACTTCGCGGCCAGCGAAATCCATCCGCCGACTCCTCTCGGCGTGGGAGGCGAGCAGCATTACGATGCCGGCGAGAAAAATGAACGTAAGGTTGAGTCGCACGAAAACCTGCACGAAGAGATCCTCGCTTCGTCGCTCGATGGACAGCGCGAGAGAGGCAACGCCAAGAAGCCGGAGAGCTGCGACGCCAGACCAGAGTATGACCGAGAACGACGCAGGAATGAGCGCCATCGGGAGATGAGCGAGACCGATGAGGAGCAACCCGACCCATTCATAGCGGAGCTCGTGGCGATGCGCTCGCACGATCCCGGTGACGGCCAGACCCGTGAGGGCGATGACGGCAATCGGATGCACGAGCGGTTGCCCGGCAGCGAGACCAGCAAGCTCGAAGAGAGGTGCGAGCCACATGATCCACCCGCGTCGTCGGCCGAGGACAGCGTGCGCCAGGGCCGCGAGTGCCGCCGTCTCCAAGAAGGCGCTCGTCACGAAGAAAAACGGGCCCCCGGATGCAGCCGGCTCGAAGAGCCCGCGTAAGCTGCCCCAGGCGCCGACGCCGTAGCTCGCGGCGAGCAACACGAACGGGGAAAGCCGCTCGAGCCACGCGCGTCGTCTTCCCGTCCGCCATGCGAGCCACGCCAGCACCGCGATCGCGAGGCCGGACAGGATGAACCCGACCGTATGGAAGATAAAGACGACTTCTGGGGATCGGCTCAGCAGACTTTCGGGATACACGTCGGGCATCAATAGTACTACGTGTCGCAACGTCGCCTCAGGAGTTATATCTACATTGCAAGCCGTTGTGACTCCTTTCGGTACCACGTCGCCTCGTCCGCCCATCGTCGAAACTCTTGAGCGTTGAAACTTGGCTCTACGCCAATAGTTGGTGGCCTCTCTCTCGCGCGCGCGAGAGACGACCTACGAGTTGGGCGCGGGTGCCCAACTTGGGACGTGAGAGAGTAGCTCCAAGTATTACTCGAGTCTGTGGACACGGGGTCATCGACCTCGCCGCCATGAGTGCGAAGGAGCTTCGCTCGTTTAAGTCGATTGGGAGTCTTCCGGTCGCGAAAGACGGGCGTCTCATCGGGATCGTTACAGAGCGGGATTTCATGGACATCGAGCGAGCTGTTTTGTGAGAAGCTGAAGGAGTGAATCAGTTGAGAGGAGCGAGCCGTTTGAGCTCCTCGCCGTCGAGCACGAGCCGATCCCTAAGTTGTTCGGCTCCCCACCACCGCCTCCGCGTTGATCGGTCCGTGCACGTACGGGAAGAGCTCGCCTGGCTCACCTTCTTCGTAGCGGAGGTCGCTCGTGAGGCGCTCGACGTCGATTTCGAGCACAACCAATCCGGTTGCACCGCCGAAGATGCGACGCCACGTGGGCTCGACCTGGTTTTTGTCCGAGCAGTGGATGAAGCCCTCGCTCTCGAGAGACCCATGGCGATAGCTGCCGCTAGCCTTTTGCCCTTCCCACGCCTCGGGTGTCGTGATGTGGAAGATCCGTTTCGTCACTCGAGCTCTCTCGGGCGCCACAGATGTAGAAGCGATGTCTCCACGCCGAGCTCTAGGGCCCGCCAGCTGTCGATGCCGAGCGCGAAGACCGCGAGCGCGGCCGTCGGAAAGGGCTCGGAATGGCCGGACAACATGCCGACCAGGTCTTCCATTCCCGGGTTGTGGGCGACGAGCATCACGCGGTCGATGCTGTCGTGAGTGCGGCTCTGTGCTTGGAAGAGAAGCTCTCCCGGGGAGGCCAGGTAGAGCTCCTCGATGTGCACGATAGTGTTCTTGTAGTTGCACGCTTCGGCCACGGCTTCGGCCGTTGTTCGAGCGCGGACAGCCGTGGACGACAAGAAGAGGTCCGGGACGAGCTGTTTTTCGAGAATGAGGTGCCCCATCACGGGCGCGGTTTTCTTTCCGCGCTTGTTCAGAGGACGGTCGTGGTCTGAAATGCCCTTGTCTTTCCAGCTCGACTTGGCGTGGCGCAAAAGCATGAGCGTTTTCATGCGGGGGCCTGTCGTCTGTCCCGAATGACGGCAACGATGCGCGGGACGAGAAAGCTCACCCAGAGGCCGATCGCCGCGAAGCGCAACCATAAATAAAGGTAGTAGTACACGGAGTCTTGGCCCGGCGAGAGTTGCCGAAGCGCGAAGTAAATGACGGGAAGGCCCAGGAGGCCGACGACAAGCCAAGCGCGGCGGTTCC
>Ga0209988_10001949_pt1 | contig 13591 bp, 9 predicted proteins | sample N075metaG_FD_183115 | JGI IMG/M metagenome (GOLD analysis project Ga0209988, IMG submission 183115) | Deep subsurface microbial communities from Kermadec Trench to uncover new lineages of life (NeLLi) - N075 metaG (SPAdes) (version 2) | ecosystem: Environmental > Aquatic > Marine > Ocean trench... | reverse complement strand
GTTGGCGCTCTCCTCGGTTACGGTAACAGAGACCGGAGCCGAATGGCCCGGCTTTCTCGGACCCAATCGCGACGGCATCCTCCGCGGCGTGCGCATCGAGACCGATTGGTCTGCCTCGCCGCCGGTCGAGCTTTGGCGCCGGCCGATTGGACCGGGCTGGTCCTCCTTCGCGGTCAGCGGTGACCTGCTCTACACCCAGGAGCAGCGCGGTGATGACGAAGTCGTCAGTTGCTATAAAGTGGCCACCGGCGAGCCGGTGTGGAGACATCGCGATGCGGCCCGGTTCTGGGAGTCGAATGCCGGTGCCGGTCCGCGCGGGACGCCGACCCTCAGCGATGGTCGCGTCTACACATTCGGCGGCACCGGAATCGTAAACGTACTCGATGCGCGTGATGGCACCGTCGTCTGGTCGCGCAACGCGTCGTCCGACACCGAGGCGAAGCTCCCATACTGGGGTTTCTCGAGTTCGCCGTTGGTGGTGGATGACGTTGTCATCGTCGCTGCCTCCGGCGACCTTGTTGCCTACGACCTCACCTCCGGTGAGCCGCGCTGGTTCGGTCCGGACGGCGGCGTGAGCTACAGCTCGCCGCATCTGTTGACGATCGACGGCGTTGCGCAGATCCTGCTGCTGAGCGGATCCGGCTTGAGCAGCGTCACGCCGACGGACGGCACACTGCTCTGGCAGCACCCGTGGCCAGGCGACCCCATCGTGCAGCCGACCCTGACCGCGGGCGGTGACATCCTGATCAGCGTCAGCGCAGGAAGCGGCATGCGCCGAATCGCGGTCGCGCAGGGAGCCGGCGGATGGACCATCGAAGAGCGCTGGACCTCGCTCCGGCTGAAGCCGTACTACAGCGAGTTTGTCGTTCATGATGGCCATGTCTTCGGCTTCGACGGCAGCATTCTCGCCTGCATTGATGTCGAGGACGGCAAGCGCAAGTGGAAGGGCGGACGCTACGGCGCCGGCCAGTTATTCCTGCTGGCCGACCAGGACTTGCTGCTGGTGTTGTCGGAGAAGGGTGAGCTGGCGCTGGTCGCAGCGGCTGCCGACCAGTTCACCGAGCTCGCGCGGTTCCCGGCAATCGAGGGCAAGACCTGGAACCACCCGGTACTGGTCGGCGACGTCCTGCTGGTTCGCAACGCCCAGGAGATGGTCGCGTTCCGGCTGGCCCTAGCGGGCGACTGACGGGAGTTGCCTTCGCGGCCGCCTGCCGTTTCGAGAGGCATACAAGAGGATTTCTAAAGAGTACTAAGACCTCGAGCCAACATCCATTTGGGCTAAGATTGAGAGATTATTGGAAGACGTGTTAAAAGCCAAAGAATATAGCATCTTTACAAAAAACTCTATCTGTAGGAAACTCATTTGCATTTTTTTTACATTGATTATTTGATTTAAGAAGCGGGAAATAATTACAATCATTGATTGAAAACATTTTCAAATCATTTTATCTCACCCGGATAGCGCTGGTGGCTGTATTAACAGTAACGAGCTGTGAAAAACTGCCCACGGAAGTGGCCGAGCCGGACCCGTCTTTTATCCGTGGCATCACTTTGGCGAACTGGACTGCCGACGGCTATGCATCGGAGTCATCTCACAACGTAATTCTCGCTCTAAGATCGGCGGGTGCGAGTCACATGGCCATTTTGGTAACCGGGTATCAGGCCACGAAGTCCTCCAACAAAGTGTTTGTTGACCCATCGAGAACGCCGACACAAGCAGCAGTTGCGCAAGCTATCATCTGGGCACAATCCAGCGGCTTGCAAGTTGTATTGAAGCCGCAAATACTCTCTAATGATGGCGGCTGGCCCGGTCAGTTAGAGCCCTCCGAGCCGGAAGCGTGGTTTAGTTCTTATATCGATTTTGTGCTACCTCTGGCCCATTTGGCTGAATCGGTTGGCGCGATTCAATTCATCGTTGGCACGGAGCTTGGTCAAACCATACAGCACAAAGAACTTTGGCAAGAAACCATTGACAGGGTCAAGTCTGTCTATAATGGCCAGCTTACCTACGCTGCGTCGTGGGATGAAGTCGACAAAGTGCCATTTTGGAACGAGCTGGATGTTGTCGGCGTAGATTTCTACTTTCCCGTCGCGAACAGAAAAGATCCAAATCAACTTGAAATCCTTGCCGCGTGGCAACCCTGGTTGCAAACCGTGGAATTACTGCACAAGCAGACAGGGCTCGACATCTTGCTCACAGAGATCGGCTACCGCAGCATCGACGGCGCCGGCATGAAGCCATATCAATTCAATAATCCGGGTAGGTTAGATTTACAGGAACAGGCAGACCTTTATTGGGCGGCCTTGCAAAGCACCGTAGACATTCCGTGGCTCAAGGGAATGTATTGGTGGAACTGGCTTGCGGACGGCTCCGGTGGGGAAACCAACCGCGACTACACGCCTTATGGAAAACCTGCGCAATCTGTTTTGACGAAGTCATGGAATCGTAAATAATGCGCCTCACCACCTGCGGGGTTATCTTCGTGATTCTCACCTTTGTTCCGATGTCGGCTAAGGCGCTGCCCGGGTCCGCTGACACCAGTTTGGTGCCATACCTAAAATCCGGCGCAATCGAGGCCGGATTTTCGGGATCGCTAAATATTGTTGAAGGCATCTCGAACGCATCCGCTGCCGTTCGGGGCGGCACATTTTTTGGCTTGCTTAACGGATTGGTAGGAGCAGAGTTGGAAGTCGCCTATTCGCACGTCAATTCACTAGATGTAATCGATCTGCAGGCATTCCTCACCTGGCAAAGGAAATTGGGGAAAAGCGCTGTTTATCCATTTGTTACCGTGGGTGGGGGCTTGCGTCAGGAATTTATTGGCAGTTTTCAATTGTCCCGATATCCGCTTGGCTTTGGCGCGGGTTTGCATCTGTTGATAACGCAAAGTTCGGCTATACGCGTTGAGTACAAGCTGAAACGAATTCTGAACGACCCGATTTCGAATTTCACTGAGCACCACGTTCGTATTGGAATTTCGATCCTGTTTAGAAATTCACGCAATTCCAAATAAGATTATGAATAAGCAATACAGGCTTTATAAGCGACCGTAATGAAATATCTTGTACAAATTTTTTGTTGTTTTGCGTGACGAAAAAAAATTAAATCATATTAGCGGGAGAAAACGTTGAAGAATCTAATATTAATCCCTGCGTGTGTTTTATCAATGATATCTGCTGCGCAGTCGCAACAGGATCTGTCGCAGTTTTTTAACAGGACGACTGCCTTCTTCAGGACCTATGCACACAACGGTCTGGTGTCCTACGGTGAGATTAAAAAGGATTCGAAGCAAATTAGAGAACTGGTAGGATTGGTGGAAAATTTTGATGTTCGCAAATTGTCGGATGCGAATTATGAAAAGGCCTTCTGGATCAATGCATACAATATCCTGGTGATCAATTCCGTGGTAGAAAATTCGCCCATTGCGTCGCCAATGGATGTTGCCGGTTTTTTTGACAGGCGAAAACATCAGGTCGCCGGAGAAAAGCTGACCTTGAACGACATCGAAAATATCAAGCTGCGTGAAAAGTTCCGTGACGCCCGAATCCATTTTGCGCTGGTGTGCGCCGCTTTGAGTTGTCCTCCCATCATCAACCAAGCCTACCTCCCGGAAACACTTGACGAACAATTGGACCAGAGAACGAGGGCCAACCTGAACGATGACAATTTCATCCGCGTGGACAAGGACGAGAAAAAAGTCTACTTATCTGAAATTTTCAAATGGTATAAGGAAGATTTTGGCAACTTTCTTCAGTTCGTGAATCAATATAGAACCCAAACTATTCCGGAAGACTATGCCATCGATTACTACACTTACGACTGGCGCCTGAATGAAAGTACAGAGGCCAGGACAGGACAATTGCTGATTGAAAGCGACAATTTGCAGGCCTACACGCCCTCAACACTGCTCCGGCCCGGTGAAGTCGAAGTCAAAACTTTTAACAATCTCTACACGCAGACCGCTTTCTATAATGCGGACGGTGATAAAGTTGATTTAAACACGCGGTCCACTTTCTTTACCAATATCACCAGCTTCCTGATTGGCGCAATACCTAATATCAACGTGGGCTTTGATGTTTATTTCAAATCCGTCCGTAACGCCGGTGAGGCCAGTTCACCACTGTCGGTGTTCAGGTTTTCCTCAGGTAATAACTCTCGAACAGCGCTGACTTCATTTGCACCCAAAATAAAAGTGTCACCATTTTCCGGGTTGCGAAATTTGTCTTTGCAAACATTGGTCCTGATTCCTCTGACTTCCGATCTCGATGAGAATCCTTTCCTCGATCACGGCGCTGTTCAATGGTGGACGCAGTTGTTTTATGATAAAATGTTGTCGAGCAAATTTTTGATTTATCTCGAAAATGGCTGGCTCCTCCGTTTCGACAGTAAGAAAACGATTGTTACCTCGCCGCTAAAGGTGATCGGTAACTACTATCCTTCCGGAAAATGGACCGTTTATCTGCCAACAGAGCTGACGCCTACCTGGGATCGCTCTTCCTGGTCTAGTTATTTTTTTCAGGCTGGATTGGGTTTGAAATACCAGCTCACCGCCAATCTCGAAGTTGAAACTCTCGCCACCAAGTTCTTCAAGGGTAAGGATGCCGGCGCAGGGGTTACATATAACATTGGCTTTCGGATCATCAGATAGATTCGGGTCGCGATGGGAACGGAAACCAAGGCATAAGATGAAGTCAATAATCATGATGCAGATACTTCTTGCATGTCTGAACACAGCCTGGGCGCAGGAAAGAATCACGGATATCAGGTTCCCCAATCTCGGCAAGACCGATCCTCATTATCTGCAGAAATTTCTAAATGTTAAGACAGGGGCATTTTCGGACTCTGCGCAGATCCAGCACGATGTCCAAATGCTGAGAAATCTGCAACTTTTCTCCGATGTGTCCTACTCACTGAAAGACACAACAGGCGGTCAGGTTCTTACATTTCACTGCCAGGAATTGACTACGCTGCTGCCAATAGGCAATTTTGGTGGCGTTAAGGGTAATTTTTGGTTTCAGGTTGGAGCCAATGATTTCAACTGGTTGGGTCAGGGCAATACGTTGGGTGGGTACTATCGTTATTACGATCGCCATTCGTTTGAGGGTTATTTAAAAGTTCCCCGGATTAACGGCACGCGCTGGGGCATTTCTTTGAACGGCAATCGATTGGCTACCATCGAACCGGTCCAAATCGAGAGCCATTATGTCAGCTTCAATACGGACCGGTGGTCGGCGATTACCTTGGGCCGATATGCATTTTCTCAACATCTTTGGCTGGAGTTCGGAGGTGGCTATATCTATGAGCGGTATGAGAAAAACCTGAATATGAGCGAAGCCAATGCCCCCGGTCCGGAACTTGCTGAGTTCAATAAATATCTTCTGAAGTCGGTTTTCACAGTTGACAGGGTTGACTATTTCTTCCAATATTTGTCCGGATTTTCAAATGAGTTCACAGTCGAAACGGTCCTGACAGAGGGCGAGGATGACGCCTTCTGGAAAATACTAAACATAGGCAAGTATTACGCACGACTGGGTGAGCGCGGCAACACCGCGGTTCGGTTTCGAACTGGATTGTCGCAAAACAAAGACTCGCCGTTTGTGCCGTTCGTTTTAGATAATTATATCACCGTGCGCGGGTCAGGGAACAGGGTCTCGCGCGGGACCGCCGAATTTACCCTCAATGCGGAATATCGCCACAGCCTTGTGGAAAAGAAGTGGGGCGCCATCCAGGGGGTTGGCTTTCTCGATTGGTCATCATGGCGGCCGGCCGGAGGATCATTCTCGGGAATGTTTGATAAAGAAAACAACGTCACGTTTGCTGGAGTCGGCATACGTGCTTATTTCCGCAGGATTTACAATCTCGTTCTGCGCGTCGACTATGGCATCAGCGTGACGGATACTAAGCAGCGAGGAGCAGCGAGGCGTAGTTTTCGGCACCGGCCACTATTTCTGATAGCTTTCGTGACCCACCCTATTGGCGCACAGGTGCCCTTGACATGAATGAAAGAAACTTGTGTGGTACACATCCGTGCCTAACCGCAGCTCCAGAGGAGCATTGCGAGTGCCTGACAAGAAATTCAGCCGCCGTAAAAAGTACGCGGATAATTTAACCGTAATACTGAATCTTGATCTGTGAACCTGCATGCCGCGGGACTATTCACGTGACAGCGGTAAAAAAATTATTCTGCCCAATTGAGGTTTCGGACATCTATAGCGCTGAGCAGTGAAATGAAAATAAGAAAACCGGAAATTGTAAGCACGACCTTTTAATGTTTCTGAAACTCTTGCCCATTCATAAAGACCCTCCATCTGTTTGATGATAAAAAACGTGCGGACTGCACTTTAACTGGGATATCGCCCTGGCTTACGAGGTGTAAACAATCCTGGTTTCCGGTATTGAACGAGTGCCTGATGATTTGACGAATGGTCGTTTTGACGATTTGGCGGCGCAGACTTGTTTTAATCTAAATTAAATATATTGATTCTGTGTAGAAAAATAAGTTACTTATTCATTGTACATGAATTGTCTGGAGAGAATGCCCTTGCAACAAAAAAGACTGCTTGCAGCAATAACTTTGCTCATCTCATCGCTCCTCGTGCTACCCGCTAAGGCGCAAGAGCCGCCAACACTTTTTGAAGAGCCTCTCAGCCCTAGAATTGCGAACTATAACATCGATGTTCAACTCAACACTGACACGAAAGTACTGACGGCGCAGGAGCTATTGGTCTGGCACAATCAGACGCAAAGCGTCGTCTATGAGCTGCAATTTCATCTTTACATGAATGGGTTTCGTAACACCGAATCTACTTTTATGCAGGGTACGGGAAATCCACGACGGAGTCAGCGCATTAAAGACAAGGGGTGGGGCTTCATAGAGATTGACCGACTGGTGGTAGGATACCCGAGCGACATACAGAATCTGCCGCAAACTTTGTTTCCGGACAGCGCGCTGAATGCGATGCAGCCGGCTGCGGACCTGACCGCTGGGATGACGTTCATTCAACCTGACGATGGTAACAAGGAAGACAAATCGATTCTCAGGGTACCGCTGCCGAAGCCGCTCAGACCGGGTGAGAAAGTCATGGTTTATCTGGACTTCCGGACCAAACTTCCCGAACCATCTTTTATGAGAACCGGCGCGAAGAAAGAGTATTTCATGGTCGCGCAATGGTTCCCCAAAATGGGTGTGCATATCAATGGCGAGTGGAATACGCATCAGTTTCATTCACGGACAAATTTCTTCTCTGATTTCGGAGTCTACAACGTACGCATGACTGTGCCGGAGGAGAACCTCGTCGGCGCAACGGGCCTGCAAGTCTCAGTGAGCAAAAACGGCGATGGCACAGCAACGCATTTCTACCATGCCGAGGATGTACTTGACTTCGCCTGGACGACGAGTCCCGACTTTGTGGAGGTAACAGGAAAGTCGCAGGACGTCGATATCCGAATGCTGATGCAGCCGGACCATCTTGATTCGCAAGATCGGATGCTGGAATCAACGAAGCTGGCGGTTCAGTATTTCCAGGATTGGTATGGCGACTATCCGTATCCGAACGTGACTGTTGTCGACCAGCGGCGAGGAGCGGAGTCCACCGGCGGGATGGAGTACCCGACGCTTTTTACCACGAGCACGAGCTATGGACTGCCAAAAGGAGTGCGCATTCCGGAGATGATTAACACGCATGAATTCGGCCACAGCTATTGGTATCACATGCTGGCTTCCAATGAATTTGAGGAAGCCTGGCTGGACGAAGGCATAAACACTTATACCGATATGCAAATCATGCCTGCCGCTTATGGCAAAGAGGCAAATACCATCGACGTGGCCGGCATCAAGATCGGTCAGACAACAATGGCCAGAGCACAGTATCTCAGCCTCCCTGACGCCGATCCGCTCATCAAGAGCTCCTGGAAATTTTATTCAGGCCGGAGTTATGGCATTAATTCCTATGCACGACCCGGTCTTGTACTAACTACTTTGCAGAATTATCTCGGCTGGGACACGATGCTGAAAGTGATACGGACTTATGTGGAACGCTGGCGCTTCAAACACCCCAGGTCGCGAGATTTCTTTGATATTATCAATGAAGTTGCCGGCCAAAATCTCGACTGGTTTTTCGAGCAGGCTTTTTACACGAACGCCATTTTGGATTACACAGTGAGCGATATCTTCTCACGTCCGGTTAAAAAACCGAAAGGGTACGACTATACGCTTTCCACGACCCAGGAAGATTCAGTCGTGACGAATGACGAAAACACAGTTGAGGAAGCTGCGGATACGGATACCCCCTCTGCTGAAGGAGAGGAGAAGCTCTATTTCAGCGGCGTCAACATCCGCCGGCTGGGAGAATTCGAATTTCCGGTCGAGGTGGAGTTGATTTTCGATGATGGCGAGATTGTTCGTGAGAACTGGGACGGGCAGGCGCTTTGGACAAAATTTCGCTATACAAAACCGGTGCGGCTGGTTTCTGCGACTGTCGATCCGGATTACAAGATTCCGCTTGATGCGAACCTGACAAATAACAGTCGTGTCGTGAAGAAACAGACGCTGGGCATCAACAAATTGGCGGTGCGGTGGATGTTCTGGCAACAATTTGTCCTGGATCAACCTGATTTCGCCAATTTGCTGTTCAGAATCGGGGAGGTCTTGAATTGAGATTCGCTTGGCCATACCGGGGGTTTGACATGACAAGGCAGGCTGAAGAAGAAAGGATTGGAAAATGATATCAAGCCTGAAATCGGGATTCGCCCAGATGTGGACAAATAAACGCATGGTCTTTATTTTCTTTGCAACCAATTTTATGTTTGGTCTTTTGCTCATGCTGCCAGGCCGTGCGGCCTTATCCGGTTTCGCCTCCCAGACGCTGATGGGGCAAAAACTTGCCGGTCGTTTCAGCTTCGACTTTTTGTTTGATTTCATCAGAGAAAACGGAACCATTATCGATGTCTACGCCGTGCTGTTTATGATAGTGCCCGCTGTTTACTGGCTTTTCGGCTTGTTCCTTTCGGGCGGCGCATTCGCCATGTTCAACAGCGGCGAGAAATTCAGCGCTGGCGATTTCTGGTGGAATTGTGGGAAGTACTTTGGTCGCTTTGCCCGCCTGCTGCTCCTGAGTTTGCCAGTGTTTGGGGTTCTATTACTCTTGCAATTTGTCTGGGTCGGCCTTGAGCGCCTCTTCTGGGGTAGTGATCCTTACCAGTATATCACTTATTGGGGCGCTTGGGTGAAGTTCGGATTGCGTACCATCAGCATTCTACTCTTCGGTCTGGTGCTGGACTACAGCCGCATTTATACTGTCATTGCCGATGAAAAGCGAATGCGCATCTCACTCTGGCGCGGTATCAGATGCGCCTTTACCAATCTTGGTCAAACATTTGGATTGGCGTTGACGCTATTTCTGGCAGGCGTTGTCGTGCTGGCATTTTATAACCCGATCGCGGACAGCCTTTCAGCACCTAACGGGTTTGTCATCTTTACGCTCTTTCTCGCTCAGCAACTTTACATGTTCTGGCGTATGATGCTGCGTCTGACGCTCTATTCGAGTCAGATGCATTTGTACCAGAGAATAACTGACGGCGTTACCCTCTCAACTGCCGCGCGCTCTGATGACGTGGGCTTGGAAGGGACGCCAGCTTAGAATAACACCCTCCCGGGAGCATTGAAGCTCGGTAAAGTTGATTGCATAAAGTTTTGAACGAACCCAGCTTACTAATCGGGAGAGACAAGAAATAAATCAGGGACAAAATGAAAAAATATTTTCTACTAACAGGATTCATACTGTTTGGGCTGCGATCAACTGAGTTCAGATAAACCGAATGGAGTCCATTCTAGTAATGCCGATTCTCTACAATTGGCCCACATGATATCAGGTAGAGAAAAATCAATGATTGAGAAGGATATCCACCCGGCGATATCTCAGTTCACTCATGACACAACCTGGATAAACTCCCAGGGATACTTCTTTGAAGGAAAAAAAATGATTCGTCCAATGCCATTGCATGCTACGCATGGAAGATGTATTGGTACAGCAAGATTAATCCAGCTGATACAGTGAACAGAGAAATAGGGCTCATGACCCTGACTGCACAAAAGAGGCTGGGGCAATGGTACTGGATTGCCGTTACAAATCAACATACTCCCTGGTTCTATGATGTTATTGATCCTGTTACCATTGATAATGAATGAAAATAAGAGTAAATTGTTCAGGCAAAATACTTCAACGATGAAGACACCGGGGCCAGGTTCGATGAACTAAAACTATTATAACGCTGGTTTTTTTTGTATGTACTCTTTTTTAGAACTGACGCACTTAATACTTGAAACTAAAATATATGAATATGACGTTCAAAGATTTAGGAATTATCGAACCGATTCTGAAAGCCCTCAGTGTCGAAGACTATACACATCCCACCCCGATCCAGGAACAATCCATTCCCATACTGCTGCGCGGGAAAGACCTGCTCGGTTGTGCCCAAACGGGCACGGGCAAGACCGCCGCTTTTGCCACCCCGATCCTGCAACACCTCTATCTTGACTGGCAAAGGAACAAAGGCCCGCGCAAGATCAAGGCGCTCATCATCACCCCGACACGGGAACTGGCGATACAGATCGCTGACAGCTTTACGGTCTACGGGAAATTTACCGGAATCAAAAATACCGTCATTTTCGGCGGGGTGAAGCAGTTCGCGCAGACGCAGGCTCTTCGTAAAGGCGTCGACGTACTCGTCGCAACGCCGGGACGGCTGCTGGATCTGATGGGACAGGACTACATCACCTTGAAGCACATCGAATATTTCGTGTTGGACGAAGCCGACCGGATGCTCGACATGGGCTTTATCCACGACATTCGCAAGATCCTCGCCAAATTACCGGCGAAACGGCAGTCGCTGTTTTTTTCAGCAACGATGCCGCTGGACATCCTGGAGCTGTCGCGCAAGATCCTGGGCAACCCGGAGAAAGTGATCGTCAGGCCAGAACAGACTACCGCAGAGAAGGTGGAACAGTCCCTGTATTTTGTCAGCAAGAAAGGGAAGCCTAAGTTACTGGCACACCTGCTGAAAACGATGCAGTTCGATTCAGTCCTGATCTTTTCGCGGACAAAGCACGGTGCGAACAAGATCGTCAGGCAGCTGGGAAAGGCGGGCATCGACGCCGATGCCATCCACGGCAATAAATCCCAGGGCGCACGGCAAAAAGCGCTGGGCGATTTCAAAAGTGGCCACACCAACATTCTGGTCGCGACAGACATCGCCGCCCGCGGCATCGACGTTGAGGAATTGTCGATCGTGATCAATTACGACCTGCCGAACATCCCCGAGACTTACATCCACCGTATCGGTCGGACCGGCCGGGCCAGTGCCAGTGGGATTGCACTTTCGTTTTGTGATGCGGAGGAAAAGGCTTACTTGCGCGACATCCAGAAGTTGATCAACCAGAAAATCCCGGTGGTGACGGCGCACCCGTTTCTTGATTACTTCGTTGAGGATACGCCTGAAAGTTCAGCGAAGCAGCAAAAGCCGCAGCAAAAGCCAGGGTCAAGCAAACCGGGGACGGGTAGCGGCAGCAACCAGAAGCGGCGCCATTACTATTCGAAAAAACGACACTAACCGAAGAACGATCTGATTTCTACACAATTTTTGACTATTTAACGTCAGTTCGACCTAAGGAATAAAATGAGGATCAAAGACCAAAAAACGACCCGGCCAATGTCATTCCTGCGGATTGCACAGGCTGTTGCAAATAAGACTTAAGCCACGGATTTCCACTGATTATCTGAATATTATTAAGGAAAGGTCGTTTTCGTCAAACAATCTGTGAGAATCCGTGTTCATCAGTGGCAAAAAGATGAATCTGCAAACAGCCTGGGATTGCAGGCAGGAATCTAATTATAATAACGACAAGATTCCTGCCTACAATCGGCAGAAATGACATTGGGCGGGTCGTTTTTGGTCTTTGATCCTCATTTTATGCCTTACGTCGAACTGACGTTATTTAGTAATTAATACTCCGGGATAGGCTGCCCTTCAATCCATGGCGCCCCGGCCGCTTTTAAGGCGTCCTCAACTTTAGGCAGCTCCATATTGATAATGTTTTCCAGATTTTTCTTTAATTCCTTAAATTCCGTAGCTGCAATTTCCAGGCTGCGTTTATGCATCGGGGTCGGGCCGTAGGTTGAATTAAATGAAGAAGCCATATTCAGCCGGCGTGCAATTGTCGGATTGTTTTTTTCACCGATTTCCCGCTTGGAACGGTTGCCATGCAACTGCTCATCAAGGGCCAGTAAGATTTGTTTAATCCGGTGTAATTCGCTATCCAGGTTTCCAGGAGCAGAGGTGGTCCGGATTAAAGTCTTCTGCAATAAAGTGACTCTTTTTAGTGCCTTATCCAGAACCCGTGATGCAGCAGTTGTAGATTTGTTAAGCCGCTCTGTCTCCTTCCACCAGGCGGCGGTTTGCTTGGGATCTGCTGTAGGTAGAGCGCCTTCATACATCCGCTCAACAATAAAGGGTACCGGTTCAGATAAATCAGTGCTGTTGCCATCGACCTGCTTTGACAGGGTAACGGTGTAATTACCCGGCGCAACCATGGCGCCGGTAAAATCGCCGCTTAAGTCTGCTTCGCTGCTGACAGCATCTGTAGGTGGAAAGCGTAGATCCCAGGCAATGCGCTGAAAACCCGCTTTATTTTCACCCTTTACTCGCCTGATTATACTGCCTTCGTTGTCTTTTACAGTTAACCAGATCTGGGGATCCTCCTGTCTTCTTTCAGCTTCAATTTTGTCCCAGCCGGGAAAGGTAACCGGTTGTTTGTCCTCAATCTGCTTTTTTTCTTTCTCCTGGCGCAGGGCCTTCGGGGTTTTTATTTCATCTTTAAGATAGTAGGTAAACACGGCACCATAAGGCGGGTTCGGAGCGGTAAAATGGGATGCCCCGCCAATGACTCCCAGTTGACGCTGGATATACCACCAGCTTTTACGAACAGGGAACAGGGTAGCTTCCTGGTTTAATTGCTGTTCGGAAACATGGCGTAAAACACTGTAGTCATCGAAAATATAAAAACCGCGGCCAAATGACGCACCAACCAGGTCATTTTCCCGACGCTGAATGGCGAGGTCGCGGAATGAAATTGTCGGGACGCCGCCGGTGAGTTTTATCCATTTTGTACCGCCGTCAATGGTAAAGTAAATACCGAATTCGGTAGCGGCAAACAGCAGGTTCGAATTAACGTGATCCTGCACTAAACGCCAAACCAGGGTACGATCAGGAATATTGCCTTTAATGGAACGCCAGCTTTTTCCGCGATCCCTGCTTTTTAGCAAATAGGGATTCAGGTCGCCAAATTTATGATTATCAAGTGCAACATAAACGGTATTGACATCGAATAAATCGGCCTTGATATCATTGACAAAGGCCGTTGCGGGAACATTCGGTAGGTCGCCCACCGCAATTTTCCGCCAGTTTTGACCCCCATCTTCGGTCACATGAATAAGGCCGTCGTCGTTGCCGGCGTAGATCAATCCCTCTTGTAAAGGTGACTCAGCCAGTGAAGTGATGGTATTGTAGTTGGACATGGCGCTGACGTCCCAGGGG